>ERZ773073.2-NODE-2-length-219569-cov-5.373083_pt1 | contig 219569 bp, 234 predicted proteins | sample MGYA00580616_ERZ773073 | MGnify/ENA primary metagenome ERZ773073 (study PRJEB29015, sample SAMEA2737960) | human oral metagenome | biome: human oral; feature: human-associated habitat; material: dental | place: China | collected 2131 ...
GTCGGTCATGTATTTTTTCAAAATACTTCGCCAACATTCTATTTCCTTTGGTGGACTAACCAACACTTTTACAGCTTTACGTACCACAAATTCTTTTGGTATATCTCCAAAATCATCCACCACACCAACTACTACACCTTTTTCATCTAGTAATTGGTATTTTACAATCCAACTAAAATACTTAAAAGTATTAGCTATATCTATACCATCATCTGTTAACCCCTCAACTAAACTATTGTACTTTTTCGGAGTCCAACCTTTCATAGCCGGGACTTCATCTGATTTATCCCCACGTACCAATTTAGTAAGTAATAAAGTATTATATGGTATTGTTAAATTCTTATTACCCGACACAGATTCACATTCCTTTTGATACGTTCTAGGCGTTATTTGAGCATGCTTTCTTATCGATATATGACCCTCTTCGTTATACTCTTTCTTACGTGTATACCTATAAAATGACACTTGTTCGTCAACCAAAGGCGCAAAGTCCATATCATTTCCAACTATGTATATTGGAGAACGTGGATATTGTATTTTAGCTACACGAACTACCTCCGCTACTAAATCATCTGCCTCGTAATTATCCTTACCTAACACCATTATCCCAGCTTTCTTTAGCATGTTTATTATAATGTCTTGAGCTTCCTTCATTCTAGGGTCTACATAACCCCTACTACCTTTGTAACCCACAGACTTACCACTTATACTTCCACTTGCTAATTTACTTTGAAAGTAGGCTTTTCTACTATAGTTAGGTCTATCATATACCACAACTATTGGATTCTTACCATACGCACTAAAACGTACTAATTGCTTAAACACCAACGACGGCACAGTTGTATCTACAGTTACAACCTTACCATCTATCTCAACTGTTGCAGTTAATAAGTTCTTTTTCATAGCGTTAAAATACCTATGTACCATAGGGTTTAAATCTATTATAAAGACCTTACTACCACCATAATCTAATACCATTTCACAACACCTGCCTTATCTCTTGCCTGCCAAGAAGTCGAATTTAACAACAAATCTAAAGAATACTTCGTAAACCAAGACGATAACGTTATACCCCTTAACACAGTTACACCTAAACCTATACTACTTATGTAATATAAACCTTTAGCGTTTAAATTCAACCTATACACATCACCTAAAGACATCTTCTTCACTCCAACACTACTTGATTCCTGAAATAACGTTAGTACCCCTTTAGATATTAGACTTCGTAAGACTTCTAATTTCATTAACTCGTAAAACTTATTCTTACAAGCTAAATCTAAGTCCTCTCTACACCTACTTAAATCACCAACAGTTATTTTCTCAATACCCGTATACGTAAAGAAATTACCTACATGCTGCGTTAAACCTTTATAAGCCTGCTCTAATTGCATATCTACTAAATACATTGATGCTGCACGTTTTTCTACATCTACCTTTAGCCTATAACCACTTAAGTTTAAATACAACACATATTCTAATACCTTGTATTCTTCTATACTTAATTTTACCTGCTCTTGCATTAAACCTACTGTACCTACTAAAGTCTTATATAAAGTAAAAGCTACATCGTCCATATCCTCATGCTCTTTATAATATATCGTACCAAAATCAACGTCCTCTACAAATACCGTTGCCTTATGGTCTGATATTCTAAACATAGCACCCGTATCGTCTTCTGTATCCACTACATAGCAATATAACGAATTACCCCTAGACTCCGTTACAAAGAAATTGTACTTATCCTGTAAACCACCATCTACTAAGTAACGTCTAAAACTACTTATAAATTCCTTTTTGACCTCTTCTAAACTTTCGTATCGTTTCCTCCTTTTGTTTTTAAAGACTATTATATTAGCCACCACAAACACATCCTTCTACTTAAACTTCTGGTATAAGTAATATATTATTAAAGTTATTATAAATACCCAAAATGTATACTTTCTACCTACGTAATCTTCAAATTCTTCAGGCGTCTGTGGTCTTCTTTTCTTATTATACTTTCTTAAACCCATGTTATTAGACCTTCTTTCTGTTTTTGTTTAGTTTTAAATTTTTTTTATACACCATCCCAATCTAAAGGATTACTTATTTTATTATAAGGGTTCTCTTTAGAAAAAACAAACCAACTCTACGTTTTAGTACCTTTAACCTTTTAGTTTAATAATAAAAGAGGTCTACCTTTAGACCCCTAAAACCACACACTTAACCCGTGTAAACCCGTTAATTCTTTTAGCAGTTTAGTTACCACTGGTTGAGAGTCCTCAATTTCCACAGTAGAACCATCCACTAAATGTAACTTAACTTTAACAATAGAACCTGCATGGAAAACCTCAAAATAAACAACATTAGCAACATTTAAACCAATCGTTTTTCCGTCACTAGTCTTTATACTCATAAATCTAACCACTTAAACCACCAACCTCGTAACTTACAACCACCTAGATAACACACTAGCTAAACTTTCAACAACTTTTGTTATTGTTTGTCGCATCACGCCCAACACTTCATAAGACTGTTGAGGATATACAACACTAAACATTAAATACCCCAAAGCAACTACTAACAACCCACACTTTAAAACTTTAGTATATCTTTCATTAAGCCTAGCTTGTTTATCTCGCTCTGCTATTATCTTTTCATTTATAGCGTAACCCCTAGTTCTTTTATCAATATAACTTTCTAAATCTTCACAACCCATTAAATTCAAGCTACTATCACCTTGTTTTATCAACTCGTTTATTTCATCAGGTGACTGCAAAATAGTTAAATTCTGGCTTTTAGTTACTACTAAAGCACCAAGTACCTTTAGAAACTTTGAATCATGCTTTATATGACTACTTAATGTTAAATCCTCAACATAAATTTCTCTCGGCGTTATTGATAAAATATCATCAACGTTTACACTACATTCTTTATACTTTACAACCTCTCCAAACGTCCCCGTCCAACACTGTTGTATCAACGTTATACTTTTCATAATTTTATATCTCCACCTAGTTATCTTCTTTACTATCTTCTTTCAAACTTTCTATTGACCTACAAACCTCATCTACAGCCCAAATACCCAACACTACGTAAGCTCCTTCTTTTAGATATTCATAGCCAAACAACCTAAATAAACCAACAAAACAAGCTAATACCACTATAGGTATCATTGCTCTAAACAATCTCTTTTCTGTTTTCATTTTTACAACCCTCCAATTCCCATTAATCTATAACTATCAAAGCACCATCACTTGTGATAAAAGTGTTTTTCGCCCTCTTTATAGCTGCTTTTAACCTAGTTAAATTGTAATATTTCAAGAAAGCCCTTTTATCTAACTTAACTGGATAATAATTATGAACATTTAAAGGGTTTCTCGGTAAATAATTGTCTAAATAATCGTCTACACTAGAGTAAATAGCAATTCTATCTTCAAAGACAAATTCACCATAGACTTTATGTACATAGTTAAGAAATCTCACAAAATCTTTAAGTCCTATTTCACGCATAAAAAAATAATCTACAAATTCAATTAATAAATTAATTCCCACCCATTCACTCATAAAACCTTTGTTATTTACTTTTATATGCTCAACTACACAATACCCCTCGTGTTTTTCTAACAAGACGTTTAATTCCTCAAGTAAAGCCACACAACTATCAACTTCAATTTTAAAATCAACACCTTCAATAGTCAATACAAGTTTTACCATATTTATATCCTTTTTTCTTTTTAAACTAACATCCTACCTAATAACTTCTGTACTTCTTTCACTACAAAGTAAGCAACGTCCTCGTAATTTCCAAACCCTAATACTTCAAATTCTACATGGATATTTTCAACACATTTTGCATATAACAACCTATATCTACCATCCACATAATCGTAAGTTAAAGAATATTCAATAACTGCATACCCTTGCTTAAATCTTAAGCTCAACCATTTATTACCCTCTGTTGCTTTTAAATTACAATCTTCTTTAGCTAACAAACCTTGAAATACACTTAAATATTTATTGGCTTTTACCCACTTTAAATCAAAATCACAACTAGAAGTTAATTCAAAGTAGTTTTCAACTTCCTTCATCTTCACAATAATACCACCTAATACAATCTACTCTTCTTTTACATTGCGATAAGCTGCACTATGTTCCTTAATAAAACTAACAAGCGCATATATCGTATCACTCAAATCCTCAATATCATAATCCGTTAACTTATTATGTTTAATAGTGTAATGTTCAACCAAATCAACACTTTCAACACCACAAGAACACTCCCTAGAAGTATCCTCCAAATACCCTGAATATTCAACGTGCCTACGATTCACTATACCTACTACTTTACTTTCAACATCCCAGTTCTTAACAGAAACACCAACACACAAATCTAAATTAGCATGTTTACCATTCCTATAAAGACGCGCTTCACCATACTGTAAACCACTTACATCTGCATAATCAAGTTTAAAATTAAACGAATCAAGAGAAGTTGATATAACTACAGAACCTAAGGTTGTACTAACCAAAGTATCAACTACAGTTAAGAAGTTTATAATATTTTCAATATTGTCTTTTACATAGGTACAATATTTATATACCCCTAACCAATTTGCTAAAGATTTCGATACTAAAATAGACTCCTGCCCATCTTCATCATAAGACACTATCTTAAATTGTTGTCGATCCCAAGCATTAACTTTTAGAAATTTATTTATTTCTGAAAAGTAATTACTATTCAAATAAGCCACCAAATTAGCTATACGTTCATTTAAAACATCACCCTCCAAACCTTCAACCTCTTGTTCTTTTAGACTCTTATTAATTTCCTCTAACCTTAATAGTAATGCTTCTTTCTCTCTTTCTAAAAGAGCTTTTGTATTTTCCACCATGTTTATTACCTACTTTCTTATCTTCGTATACCACTTTAGTTAATTTTAAAAATAACTTTTACCCTTTATTAAGACGACAACTAACACTATGTTCTGCAATTAGTTTAAGCAACTTATAAGTGTTACTATCTAAATTCTCAATGTCAGTTCTAGTTATATCATCAAAATTAACCTCGTAATGCTCCACCAAGTCAACTTCTGAATTATCCGTATCCAAATGCCCACTATATTGAACATTCTTACCTCCAATTACACCAATATTAAGTGCATCCACTCGCCAATCTCGAACCTTTATACCCATATTCATTTGTAAGTTAGCTTTACCACCATCTCTATACAGATAAGCTTCTTCATATCCTAAAAACCACAAATCTGAACGATTAAACTCCAATCTCAATTCATCAAGTTTAGTCGACCTAACCACCTCAAAATAAGTCTCTTCTTCCAATAAGTCCACTACCCTTAAAAACTTAATAATATCTTCAATGTTAGTCGCTACATATTGACAGTACTCGTATAATTCACGTAAACTACCAAAAGTAGTACTTACTAATAACCTAGCATCTGCATCTTCTTTAGGGTTTTTTGAAAACAACTTGAATACCCCTGACGCATCCTTATCTATCTTTATATATTTACCTAGTTCTAAAAAATGTTTAAAGTTTAAATCACCTACCAAACAATCCATTTGCTCTTTCAATTCTTTAGTTTCTTTAACTTTTAAGTACTCCTGCTCTCTTTCTCTACCCTCTTCTATTTCAATATCTTTATCAATTTCTTTCAATTTTAACAACAATTCAGATCTCTCTTTTTCTAACCTAGCTTTTTTACTTTTTATCATTGTAAATAACCTCTTTCCTTACTTTATCTTACTTCCTATTGTACTCTATTATTTACTTTAAAACAATCTAACTCTCACTTTTAAATATAAAGAAAAGGTTAGTTCCACACTAACCTTACTTAAAAGTACCTATTTCTTCAATACTAATATAAACAATTCTTTACATAGCTCTCAAAAATTTCTTGTGATAACTGTCTACGTAAGATATTAATAATAACACCTAAAAAATCAGTTGATGCATCTATCACATGGTATCGAACAACCTCAATACCCTCTACAACTTCTAAATAGAATAACCAATAAGCTCCCATTTGATATGTTAGTTCTACCACTACGTGAGGATTTTCTTTGCTACCCCAAGTATTTAACGAAAGCCAATAAGCTCCTTTATTAAGCAAACCATAATCTTTAGCAACCACTAAAAATTCATCTGTAGAACCAAAGTATAAAGAACTTTTCCTAACGTCCCACTTTATTTGTACTTCTTTAAGTGTATCAAAATCACCATGTTGCAAATACTGTTGCATCTGTGCAAACGTTAAATTTCTCATTTGTACCATCTTCTTAACCCCTTATGTATTTTCCTCTAATTTCATCCGTACAAACAAGACAAATATAATTGAATACCGTATCTTGCAATCTATCTAAAGTATAACTTTCCTGCCAAGAATACTCAGGTCTACTCCCAAACACCACAACTCGTGAATACATCTCAAATAACCCACGTTCTGCGTTAAAAGTTACTACAAATTGAGCTTCATCAGAACTAGATTTATCTGAAATTATTGTTATTGACAACCATTTATCATTTTGTACAACTCTTTCTAAACGATCAAGTACCCAACCTTGTGGCTGCCTTGCTATTTCTTTAGGACATCTTTTTAATTTTCTCCAATTAATACGTTTTTCAAACGCACCTAATCCAAAGTACTTTAACATATCTACTACACCTAGCATAAATAACCTCCTACATAAACTGTGTTCGTAAGTAATCCTGCAATTCTCTTAACTCTTTAGACCTATAGAACTTACAAACCTTACTACCATCTTCCTTGTACATCTTACAATACTGTAAATCAAGTAAACCACTACCAACAACTATATCTAAATAAATATTGTAATTAGCATGCCCTTTTATCTTAAATTCAATAATGTTTTCAAAAGTACTAATACCTAAGTCTACACTTTTAAAGATAGGATTGACCTCTCTAACCTCACACCAACTTACTTCTAAACCTAAATTCTTGAAGTCTACTGCATCTAAAACAGATCCTACTAATCTACTAACGTCTAACATAACATTAACTTAATTTTACATGCTTTTCAAAATCTTCATCTCTCAACTTACTACGTAAGTACTGCACCACATAGTGTTGAACATCATCCATTCGATTAGATGAGTAAAAATCAAAATACTTAAAGAGTTTACCTACTTCACCAAGAACCAAAATGTACCCCTCATCTGCAAGCGTTAAAGAAAACATTAACGTACATCTTTCATTGACCTCAATCGTTAAATTCAACCAAGAACGCCCATCTTCCAACAACTCAGGTATAAACATTTCTTTATTTTTAGCTTTATCCACAAATAAAGATAAAGCCGAACTTGACTTCCTCCAAGCTATATCATATAACATACCATTAAACCTAGATTTCCCTAAATACGATTCCATATCAAAAACATTCATAATCTTATTACCTACTTTCTTTTATTTGTTTATTTTACTTACAACTCTTGTTAAAAGGGGTTTGTTCCCAAACCCCAAAACCCTAATTCTCTACCTGCTTACTTCTAACTTTTATCGTTTCTGATAATATCTTCTCATTAACCTCATCAGGAAAATTAGCTTTTACTAACTCCACTACCCTTTTCTTTTCATCAGCACTCAGTTCACGCGTTGCTTTAGTACCTTGACGCTCTCTTTCATATATCTCAGCCAAATCTCTATAATTAGCTTTTAATATGACATACCACACCAAAGCTATAAACACAACACATAAAACAAATAACAATTCTTTTGGCATACCAAAACCCCCTTCTTTCTTATCTTCAACAATTTTATTATACTATACTTTAACTACTTTTACTTAACAACTCTATAAACTTTTATAAGTTTTGAATTACTTGTGCAGATATTTTTATCCTTAATATTTCTTTCTCTTTCTCTAGTTGAGCATATTCTTCTTTCATTGCTGGGAATCTAGTATCAATTCCCACATAAACATTATAATCCCTCTGCTCCCAAGAACTTGGTGGTATATCCCCATACTTATCAAGAAATCCACCTATAACATCTCTATAAGCATTAATGTCTCTCAATAGCTCCTGCATTCGTTTATGTACCCTATTGTATTCAATCCTCAACATCTTAGTACCCTTAAAGGCTTTTCTATCTTCTACAGCTATCATCATTACATTATCGTAGTTTTCGTAGACCTCACCTGTTTGTCTATCAAAATAGAAATTACCTGTAGCATCTTTTATAAATCGTTCACACATAGTGTAAACCCCCTTTTGTTTTATTCTAACCTTACTTTCACTTTAACAGTATCTCACATAATTAAAAATAAGGTAGCTACTTAAAGCAGCTACCTTAATTATAGTCAACTAGTAATAAAAATCTTCAATTCCCAAGTAAGAATTTAGTATATTTTTCACTTTTGAAAAGTCTTCGTAAGAAATCTCCGTTATTTCAGGTCTAAATACCAATACTAAATCAACATCCACAACACTTACGTCTAAATTTCTATCCCCAAAACTAACTTCTGGTACTAAACTTAAACCAAAATTTATTAAGTCCTCGTTTACAACTTTTACTACCCCTAACCATTTTTCCAAAACTTCAAAAGCTATATCATAAGCAGATACAGATCCAACTAACCTACAAACACCATGTTTATTTTGTTTTATGTACTTGTCAGGAGTTAATACCGACCTAGTAAAGTTCTTCTTATGTTGACTTTTTACATACCCAAAGTATTTCAATATAGAACTACAAGACATTGGTTGGTACACCTCAATACCATTTATTTTCTCTATTTCCCCACGCATAGTTTACACCTAATCATAAGTTCTCATAAAATAATCTAAAGCTAAAACTATCTTTTCAAAATTCTCATAGGAAATCTCTAAGTTTTCGTCCTCAACTTCTAAAACTATATCGTAATTAAAGCGTTTTGTTGTTTTATTCACATCTTCAACTTCTTCATTTACCACTAAACGCCCTTTTAAATGTACTAAATGTTTATTTATTATATTTACCAACGTATGTCTTCGACCTAGTAATTTACAAGTACCGTCCTCTGCTAGATTATCTTTTTTAACTCGTACACTACCTTTGAAAACATCTTTAGTACCTTCAACTAATTTAGCGTAATACCCTTTTAAATCTTTATAAGTTAGTGGTTTACCACGCCAATCTACTTTCTCTAAATTAGCTTTGACACCCTCTAAAAGTGTTGAAGTTATTTCCTTCTTAATACCTTTAGCTTGTTGTAAACTATTACGCACCTCGTCCTCGTCTTTATTCACTTTAATTAAACCTTTACTTTCTTTAATAAACTTTTCAAGGTCTTTTTTCATTTTACGTAAATTATCTAAATCCACATCCACATCTTGCTCTAAAGCATCATTTAGTACACTAACACCATCTTTTAAATTATCTACTAAAGTACCCCTAGTAAAGTTAGCACTCTTTTTATTAGCTTTCAAAGTATTCTTTTTCGTTGTTAAACGTTGAATGTACTCACACTTATCTACATACCTACCTAAATCCCTATCTAAACCTTCAAAAGCTATTTTCGTAAACACAACACCTTCAGTGTCCTTTAAATCACTATATAATCCAACTTTACCTTTTTCTACATCTACATATACACCATGTTTTTTAGCTACATATATACCTCGTTTAGTCATTTCCAATACCTCTTTCCATTAAATTAACAAATTCACCTATTACCATACCTAATAACCAAGCAATATCAAAGTATTGCTTACATTCTACAGGCTTATCTAAATAACTTACATCCCAACTTAAATCCCATAAAATACTTTCAGAATCCCACTCTTTCATATCAAACACTAAAGCTACACCATAGTCCTCTAATCGTTTGTTTAGAACTTCCAACACTTTACCTACTCTAAATTTCAAATCATCTAAAGTAACCCCATTACCTAAAATATCTACACTTGTCCTATAGTACCCATCTACAAAACCTTCTGTAGTTTTACAAATATCTAATAAAGAATTTAAAGCATCAACACCCACAACACCTTTACTAAAATCTACCCAAGAGAAAACCTCCAGATTATTAGAAATACCTTTAAGTATATCATCTTTTACTGTACTAAAAGCAAATCTTTCAGCTAGTAAAGCACTATTATTACCTTGACTTCGATTTTCCTCCAATTCAACTAAACATTCAAAATATCGATTCATTGTCCTCATATATTCTGTATCTAAATCAAAAATACCACCTATTTCACGTTCTGTTGACTCATTTTTTACAAAATCATCACCTAAACGCTCCTTTAGCACTTTTATTTCTTCCCGTAATTTTTCCCCAGTCTCTATAATAACTTCACAACGTGCATTAGCAATTTTACTCGCAGGTACACTCTCTACATATCTGTCTACCTTAATATTTAACCCTTCAAATAAACCACTACCGTCCACTATTTCATCACTATTAACATCTTCTCTTAACCTTAAAACACGATCTTCTAAATCATAAACTACACGTCCTGTTTTATCTACAAAATATACACTTCCAACCATAAAAATTTACCTCTACTTTCTTTCAACTATTCTTTCCACATACAAATCTATTAAACCGCATATAGCGTCAAATTGTTCTTTTGTATATGAATATTCTTCTCTTAAAAACCCTCTAATATCAACATCTATACCCAATTTAACTAACCCACCAGCAGCATTAACCTCTGTGAACTCCTCACAAAAATCAATACCGTAAACAATTAAACCTTGAGCTACAAGATTTAATATCTGACAATCTACACCTAATTCTTCGTTTATTACACGTTGAACTTTACGATCCCTCAAGTTTAATAAACCAGCAGACTTATAAATATTTACAAAATCCCTCTCAACAATAAGACTAAAACCAAACTTATCTAAGTTATCCTCTTTAACACATTTAAAATAGTCTTCTACATCTTCTTTTGTAAATCTAAAGACATCAACGTCCTTTTTAATTAAATCTAACTCGTAGACGTTTATCATTACCAACCTAGATATTTCTCTTTCTAAAAATTCAATCCTTGCTGTGTAAGATTTTACTAAACTAGCAATATAGTCAATTTCTTCTTTTACGTTTTTCAACTTAACTAAACATTCCACAAAATCAAGAAGTTCCTTCGAGTCATTGCCCTCAACTCCTGCACTTAGTAACTTTAATAAAGCATTCGCATCTTCACTTTCTAACCTTAAATCCAAAGTTTTAGATAATTCATGAGCCTCTTTAGTGTACTGTTCAGCCAACTTATTCAAATCAACCAACAAATCGTCTATGATTACACTTTTATTCTCAATAAGTGCTATTCGCTCTAAAACATAACCGACAGTACCCTTAAACAATTCCCATTCAAGACTATTATAATCATCTAAACCATCATCATCTACAAATAAAACCTTATTAAACTTTCTATCGTAACTTACAGTTCGTGTAACATCTGTAAAATACCTGGCTAACATTACTATAACCCCATTTCTCTAATTAATTTATTTCCATTGTACCATAAAAAATAAAATGAAAGAAGATAACTCAAGTATAAAAACAAAGCATCAATAATTTTATAACAAACCCATTAAACCTTACTACATAAACATCTTTGCAATCAAAATTAGACGTTTTTAGCGTCACCCCACTCAATTTAGATAATTTTATACCTACCCAGCTTGAAAATGTCGCAAAGAACAATTAAACACCCAATAAAAGCATTTTAAGACAAAAATAAAAAGAGGAGTGTAAAACTCCTCTTTAGGTTTTAATACCCAAGCACACATATTTTTATTATTTCACAGCACTCGTTTTAGGTAATGTTTTCTTTGGTGGAGTTGGTTTTACAACTTCTTTATAATTAACCACATAAACTAATTCAGTTTCCCCAAACTGACCTTTAATTTCTTTAACTATTCCACCATTTAAAGTTACATCAACTAACTCGTAATCTTTACCATTTACCACAAGTTTTTTATCTACTGCAAAATTAAATTCTCCACCTAACTTACTTTCAGTAGTTGTTAGGTTTACAGTTTCTTTCAACTCTTTACCTTTGTCATCCACAAACTTAACTTTCACAGGCGCTACTTTCACTTCTTCATAATAAGCTACGTAATTTTGCTCTTGCTCCGTTACCGCTCCTACTATTTCATTACCCTCAACGTTACTTTCCCCTAAAGAAATTTTTACTAATCGATATAAACGATCTCCTACTTTAATTTCTTTATCTACAGTACCTTTAAAGCTAACACCTAAATCTTTACCAGCTTCAACTAAAGTTTCTTTACCTTTAAGCTCATTTCCAGCCATATCTACAAAACTTAATGTAGCACCTTTACCTTTTACATCGTCTTGACAACCATCAAACACAATTTCTCCACGACCTAATTCAGTACCGTTAGAAGTAACTGTTGTAGCTACTTTACGTGTTTCATGAACTACACCTTCAACCGTAACTTCTACAACCCATTTTCCATCTTCTAATTCTTTTTCTACATTAACTTTATTGCCCTCAATAGCTAAATCTTCTTTAGTACCATCAGCTTTTACTAACTTAACAGTTTTTAATTTTAACCCCTCTTCTGGAGTTACCTTTATTGTAGCTTTAGCGTTTACTTGAGTTGTTTCTACACCAGTATCTGCAAATTGTTTTACAATAGCTACATTATCAATAGGTGTTACACGCTCATCATAAATGTTAGGATGACCTTTTTCTTTCATTCGTCTAACAGAAAAGTCTGTCGGTCCTCCATTAGCTCCTCCATTATTTTTATAAGCCACAGTCATAAATGTTTTTGCATTAACTGTTGCCCAAGCTGCAAAGTCTGTATCAATATTCTCCCCAGAATCCCAACCATCCGTGAATTGAATTACAGAAATAGTTGATTTTTCTGGGTGTCCTTGCATATAAATATCTTGGAAGTTTATGTTGCCCTCTTTTGTATATAAGTCAGCACCCATAAAACTTACCATATCGTTATACTGAACTCCTCTACCTTCAACCGGGAACCCTTTTAACTTCGCTAAATACCCTAAAGCTTCTTGTTTAGTGTAACGTTTAGTAATTGCACCATTCTCACTGACATCATTACCATTTCCAGCGTTGTAAGAGTTTGGCATATTAGCTACATAATGAGCAAATGTTACATTGTCATTATCATCTAAAGACTCTACTAAAGCTGTTAGAGAATCTAACGCCTTCCCAAAGTTCTCAACCATTGAACTTGATGTATCAATGATTGCTAGTAAGTCAACTGGTTTTCTTACTTTGTTGACCTCACCTTTAATATTAAATTCAACGTTACCAGACTTCGTTTCAACTTGACAAACACCATCTACCTTCTCAGCATGTACAACGGGTAATGTAGTTAGCACACTTGTATATGTACCACCTAGTAAACTTAAACTTGTTAAAATCAATAATCCTTTTGATTTCTTCATAATACAAACCTCACTTATATTTCACTTTATTTCAGTATTCTCAATACTGTCACAAATTATAACATATATACAAAATAAATTGAAGTGTACTCTCAAACCTTTACATTATCAAGGGTTCAGCACACTCCAATTTAACTTTAATCATCTTTCTGTTGTTTCTTAAGCTCTGCTTTTTTATCTAAATCATCAACATTTTCTTGAGCTTTATTACCAACTTTAGCACGCTCTTTCCTATCTTTTGGTCGACCATACTTATCATACACCGTATTAGCAAGTACGTTTTGCCACACTACAGGATACGCACGATTAAACGTTTTACCCCAGATTAAGTTAGAAGTATCAACTTCTTTAGCAAAGAACCAGTCAGACATTTGCCCTATTTCACGTCCTTTTAACTTAATTCTTTCTTTAAAACCAAACATACTACCATTTCGCGGTACTAAATTCAATGTTGTATCTGATAAACTAAATTCTGAATCAATCTCAATTTCATCATCAGTTACATTTTCTACTGTGAAGAATATCACACCTAACGTTAAATCAGATGAAGTAGTAAAACCTTGATTACGCTCATCCACACTTAAACTTTGCTTAATAGCATCTTCACCTACATAGATAGACTTCAATGTTACTTTTACATCGTGATACTTACCATCAGTACCTTTTGCTTTCGTTACAAAAGAAGAACCTAAAGCCTTCGGTTTATCATAACTACCATCACCTATTTGTGCGTTTACCACTATCTGATTACCATTAGCGTCCTTATATTCATTCTGTAAGAAATAAGACCCTATCCAAGTATATGGAGTTAAAGACCCTTTCTTGAACTTCTTAATCGTATCTTCACTCGATTTTATCTTATAAGGAACAGGCTCAACCCTATTTAACTCCTCTAACGCCTTTTTGTAAGCCTCTTTTGGACTCTCCCCATTAACCTGATAATTCTCATTTAATATATCTTTTAATAAGTTATTTACATCTTTTAATTCATTTACTGGTAAACTATCTATCTTACTACCATAGCTCTCCAATAACTTTTTACGCTCAACCCATTCTTTATGCTTTTCAGTTTCTTCTTTACTACCAACATCACCCGTTGCCACTAAACCAAACATATCTAAAGCATTATGAAATTCCTGTGAACCAAATAACGACTTATCTAAAGTGTTTAATAACTCCATTGTAACCTTACCATCTTTGGTTGTAGCCTCATTTAAAGACATACTTACAGTCGTAGTAGGCTCTGCAAAACTTTCTACATAAGCCTTCGCATAGTCGCCCTCTTTAGATACCAATTTATCATAATTTTCTGTCACATATTTACTAAATAAATCTATCAACTTATCTTGAAAATCATGCGATTTTCTATCAATACCAGCATCTTTATACATCTTCTGCACTTTATCAAAATCTACATTCTGAATTATTGCTGTTAAATAAGACCAATTTATATGTTTATACTCAATGCCCGCTTTAGATGCATTAACTTCCGCACCCTCTAAAACTTTCTTTAGAAATTCAGTTCGCACCTTGTTCTCATTCATATAAACTATTTCCATATCTAAATTAGATACTACATCATCACCCTCAGGTAATAAATCCTTCGTAGTAAAGTTTGGAATAGCTTCCTTCAAACTATTCAAAGTAGCTATCCTCTTTTTCTCCACACTTTTAGCACTTTGAGTAGCTAACTTCGACTTATGCTCCTTATTCCAATATAAGTACCCACCAGTACCACCACCTAATAGCAATACACCTGCTAAAATACTAGATACTACTTTTTTCTTGTTTAAAGGTTTTCTTTCTTTTACTTCACCCATATCTATATTAGAAAAAGCATCATCGAAAGACCTATCATCAAAACCACCAAACTGACTTTGTGTATTCTGATTGGACTCATCACCAAATAAATCTAAATCATCTTTTTTATCCACTATGAACCACCACCTTATTTTCTAAAAACCTAAGTTAGACAATAAATCACTAACTTCATTTACATTATTTTCCTCTTCTTTTACACCCGCAACTACACTTTTTTCTCCAACCTCTAAATCGACTTGAGCTTTAGATACATCTTGTGTGTCGACCTCTTCTACATCACTATGAGCCATTTCTGACCCCTTAGAGCGTTCTGGTTCTACTTTTGGAGTAATTACACCTAAATTACCATCAGACGCAAAATCGTTAGGCTCTGACGTTAATGAGGTAGGTTTTTGAGTATTTACCACACCACCAATTACTCCCAAAGCTACTAATTTCTGGTCTAATACCCTAGCTACCATTTCTTCTACCATAGTCTCACTTACAGGCTCTTCTTTTTTCATTGTATTTAAGTTCATTTCACTTAAGAAATTCTCTAAAATACCCCTCACAGCCTTTTCTGTTAAACCACGACCATAATAACCCTCGTATGGTAATTCCTGAAATTTCTCCACATCTGCCAAGTAATCACTAAATTCTATCTTATCTTGTAACCCAGCATCTAAATAAGCCTTGTAATGATTAGCTACCTCAGTTGTAGCAGTTATCGAACTTCTTACTACATCGCCACCACTTAAACCTATTAAATTAGCTAATGTACCACCTCTATCACACGCTAAAGCGTCAAAATACGTTCTAATAAGCAACCCTAACTGCTTGTTTTCCTTAAACTCCTGCAATAATTCTATATTGCTATCAGTTAGCTTTACTGTAAAAGTAACTGCCTTCACTACCTACCACCTCGCATTACTATCTCATTTACATTCTGTATATACTTACTTGCTTTGTTATACGCTCTTAAATCTAGCTTGTTATCACGTCTTAAGACGTTTACCTCAACACCTGACAACCTATTTACAAAGTCAATTACCCCATCTTGAGAAACATCACCCAAGAAAAACATTACCGGGAAGTCTAATTTAGTAAGTTCTTTTAACCTCACTTCCCATTCAACATCCCTATAAATACTTAATGGTAAAGCATAAGCAGGAGCTGTAATTAACCTTAGCTCCTTCGATACCTTGTAAGCCTCTTTTACATCAAAAGCTGTAAATGCAGCCCTTACATTAATACCATCTACTAACCATTTATCTGGTCGTACAGGCGATTTTAACTTAACAAAGACATCCACAAAAGATTCCTTCGATAAATCAACAACCAACCCCTCATCATTTTCAGTTAGCATATATTCATAAGCATGCATTAAAGATATACCAGACGCTGATACATAAAATTCTACATTATCAGGTACTTTTATCATCTCTTTCTTAAAAATACCATTCTTCATATCACGTATTTCTTTATCTTTTAAGACTAAGTCTTTCTCCAATTCAGAAATACTTTCTTTCAGATCCGTTACCTCATCTTCTTTTAACTGTAACTTCCTACTTACTTCTTTTAATCGCTCTTTGGATAATGTAATTTCTTCTTCGTACTTACTTACGTCTACGTTAACTACACCACCCTCAAGCAGCTTTTTCTCTAATTCTTCTTTTTCTAACCTTAAAGCCTTTATTTCTTCCTGCAATTCAGCTATGAATAACTTCGATACCCCACTAGCTTTAGTTGGAGTTGGTTGTACCTCTTTTGGCACAACCCTCTCTACAACACTTTCTACCTTTTCTTCAACTTTAGGCTCTAAAACCACAGACTCCTCGACCTTCGGCTTTTCTTCAACTACTTCACTTACACCTAATTTAACACCAAACAAATTCTCTAATTTTACTTTTAAATCATCTAAAGTCTTCACTACATAAATCTTATCTAATTTTACATTCTTAAACTTGTTTGTGTTATTTAAAATTACAGAATCATATTCGTCTTGTGTTAATAATAACATTACCACAGTAGGCTTCTTTAACCACGTCTTAACTGTTAAAGCCATTACCGTACTACCAGCATGCGTAAACGTTGGATGATGATTAACAGCAGCTAACCAATCACGAGCTTGCTCCACATAAGCCTTATTTACACCATAATATGCTATATCCATTAATACCAACCCCCATTTACTTTGTTGTAGCTGTTTGTAACGCCCTAGCTGTTAATGCACCTAGTAAATTTAAAGTCCTTAAAGTTGTTAAATCTAATGCTCCTTCATACAGTAAAGGCTCTTTTACTAACCCCTCTTCTAATAACCTAATTTCAGGTATATAATCTAATACCCCTTTGTATATCAATTCACTTAAAGCCTTACTTTCCCCATTACTTAAAGCTCCACCACCAACTACTAATAATAAGTTGAATGTTTTTAAATCTATGTTTTGAGCCTCAAAAAATGAAGTTATTTCATTAATTAATTGACGTGATACCTCACGTTTTGAACTTTCTACTAACTTAACTATATTTACAACTGTATCCCCAATTCCAATTTCAGGTTTTACCAATACATCTCTAAATACTGGCTCAGATAAATTCGTTTTATTACGTACATTGTACTTGTTACGCGTTCTTGAAATTATATCATTACCACCTAACTTAATAGTTGTTCTTGAACTTTCTACTAACTTTCCTTTATCAATAGCTAAAATATCAGTTGTTCCTGCACCTATATCTAATACCAATATCTTTTTATCTAATAACTCCGCCGCTATTTCACGTGGTTTTAAAGTCTCATAAGAGTATAAATGAGCTAAAAACGCTGACATACCCTCTGGCTTAACGTCAACACTTGTTACATTTACTTTGACTTGCTCTTTTGTAAAGTAATCCACATAAGATAAACCTTTTGTCATTAAATTATCTACAAATACTTTAGTTCCCTCTTTTTGTTGTAAAGGTGGCACTAACACCGTTAAATCAAAATCAAAACTTCTAGTTACATCAGTCTTTGTTTTTCTTGTACTTGTACTATAAGTATTTAACCACTGTATAGTCTTATCAATCACATTTATTAAAGCTAAATACACCATCCAATTATCATATTTAGGTCGCTCTGAACGTGGACGTACTATACTCTTACCATAATTTCTTTCAGCTAATACCCCACCAACTACTATTCCCTCAAGGTTTGGTACTAACTCCTCTAAAGCAACCTCCACTGCAAACGAGTTTTTATCATCATACTCGCCACCCTCTAGCATTTCATCTAGCTCATAATCATCTTCCACAGGAGCAAACGTATTATCTAATTCAAAAGTTTTATGCAACACCTTACCTGCCTCAAAACCACAACGTGCTACCGCCCTTGTTTGACTATTACCTAAATCTACCACTATCTGTACTTTTTTCTTTTCTGTCATCTTTTATCTTATCTCACTTTCTTTATTTTTAATGTTCCATAGGTTTAGCATACAATTCTAACCTACCTAACGCCTGCACAGGCTCTAAATAACATTCATCTAATTTTACCGCTGGTGTAAAAGTTAAAACACTTAAACCATCGACCTCATACTCCGCATACTTCGTATTACCCCTTATAAACTTATTCGATATACCCGTATACACTATCTTTACAAAATTCTTCGATAACCTAAATTGGTTTTCATAAGCTATACCCTTTATCTCCTCTAAATAAGCTAGTAAGTTACTATAAGCCACATAATTGCTGGTATTTTCTATCATGGACTCTAACCTACCTATCTCACTATCCAACCATTTGAAATCTATGTGGTCTTTTGTAATACCTAATAAACCAAAAGCTCCTAAATGCCCCTCTGCTAAAAACCCTGCCTCCTTAAATATAGACTTGTAATCAACATTAGCATAAGCACCCCTAACAGAACCACGCACCCAAACATCTCCATTTTTAGCTGCTATCATTACTGTCTTACCTTTGTTTAAATACCTATTAGCAAAAACACCTACAAAATTCGTTAATGAATACTTAAATTTCAAATTCTTTGGACTAGCGACCTCACTTAAATCTATTGGACTTAAATCATCTAACATAAGTACCGTTAAATTACTTAACGTCATTACTTTTATACGATCCTCCATCTGATTAAAAATATACTTCCTTAAACCTCTAGCATCCAAGAAATAAGGCACTTTCCTATTTACTAAAAAAGATACCAAGTAACCCCCTTTGTTTAGCTGAAAAGCTGCATTTACATACGGCGATAACTTGTAATCTATAAAATTTCTATCTAACTTCTCAGGAACTTCCCTATACCTAGCGTCCTCCCCTAAAGTTACTAAAGATACCAACCTGCTCAACATAGGACATTTCTTTAATTCCAAATTAAATGTGAATTCCAAAATCTCCCTTGCCTCAGGACTTTCTATATCCCGTACATCAGATAATAATGTTATACCATGACAAGCTATAAGTTCCTCCGTTGGCTCTTTATCCAATATGTAACACAAACCTTGCAATGTTACACCCGTACCAGACCAAAATCTATATTTTTCAGGACTATCTTTATACTGATTATTCACTATTACACCACTACAACCATTAGTACCCTCATGCTTTATCAAGTAATCCCCCAAAATACCACCATCATATTCAAGCTCATGGTGGTCTAACGAGATTACATAGTTACCACTATCCACTAAAGACCTAAGTTCACCTTCAGTTATACCACTATCCAAATTAATAAATAACACGTCCTTATAACTTTCGCCATCTACCATACCATGCGCTCTATCAGGATTCATCACTATCCTATACTTATACTTTATATCTTTAAACACCTCTAAAGCCACATGTAAAGCTAAATACCCATCTACATCAGGGTCACCTTTTATCACTATCTCACTTACACCTTTAGCTAGAGCATCGTTATATACCTTTTTAGCAAACTCTAAACCTACCAACAAAGGCTCTTCACTTAACCCAAACCTAGACATATATTTTGTGTATTCGATAATTACCACCACCTTACTTAAATTAACAACATATCTAAACTACAACATCCACAAAGCATCTATTCTTTCTTTTGCTATATTGAAATAGTCCTCGTTTAACTCTATACCTATAAAGTCACGTCCTGTCTGCTTACAAGCAACACCCGTTGAACCACTCCCCATACAACTATCTAATACCAAACCACCAACATTAGTATAAGTCTCTATTAAATAGCTTAACAACGCCACTGGTTTTTGTGTTGGATGGAACTTTTCTTTGTCAAAACCGTACTCCAAAATAGCTTTAGGATAACGAACACCCTCATTTTCAGTTAACACCGACTTTATTTCTGACCTTACAGTAGCATTATTCTTTGTATTCTTCTGACGTCCTGAATATTGTACATACGGAACACCGTCCTCCATTTGAGGATTGTAAACCATATTTAAACCACCATTACTAAAACTAGCAGCAGCTTTACTAAATACCATAATGTCCTCGTAGTTTTTCAAAGGTTGATACTTCGCATTTAAAAAGTTAGCACCCCTTGACTTAACCCACTTCCAATCATACTTGTACATCTCTAAATTACTACAACGTACTAAACTTGAAAAAGGTTCACTACCAAATAAGACAACTACCCCGTTAGGTTTTAATACCCTTTTATATTGCTCCCACAAAGCGTCTAGAGGTATCATACTATCCCAACTACAAGCAGAAGTACCATAAGGCAAATCTGTAAGTATTAAATCAACACTTTCATCAGCTACCTTATTCATTTCCTCTAAACAATTACCATTTAACAACATATCTTTATACCTCTCCAACCAATAACTATATTTTACCAACTAATTCCTATATTTTAAAGCCTACTCACACATCCGTAAAGTTAAACCTACTTAATTCTACTTATTATTAAAAAAGTACTTAAATAGATAACTTTTCCTTTCTTTATTATTTCAAATAAAATAGCGTTACGGTTACTATATACTAAGTTTTGAAGTTATACCTATTTCTAGTCAATAATCACAACCAAAACTACTAAAATTCTTTACTTTGATTTCACATAACTTCGTATCTAGTCTACATTATGTATCATAAGCTAAAATAATATTAATCTAAGTTATAAAAACGTCTAGCTATAACATAACTTGCCCCACTATGTATATTAAGCTTCATGTCGTAACAATATTTCTCTTTTGCTATCTTTGAAGTGTTATAAGGATTTACTGTTACCAAAGTAACACCACACTTATCACACTTCATTTGTAATAAATCTCTAAATTTACCAAACTTTAAAGTATTAATCATTCTGTTATACTGTTTTCGTTCAGTCTTTTCTTGTTTATTTTTATTTAAAGATTTCAAATCTTCAATAACAATATCTTTCCCAGAAATTACTGCTAAATCAACTAAATCTTTAACTAAATGTAACATGGAGTTTTTAGTAACACCAACTTTACCTTTATGTATATACTTTATTCTATCAACATTCAATAATTTTCCCTTTTCATCAATCTCACTAATGGCAATAAACCCTTTATTAAAGTCTACACCAATAACCCCATTAGAATTTCTTGTCTTTAACTCAGTACATATCCTATACATTATTTGTAAATGAAGTATATCACCTTGTTTAATCAATCTAAATGATAAAGGATTAGACTTAGGTGTATTTAATGTTCGTAGAACTTCCTTTTTCGCATTCTTATCATGCATTATAAACTCACCATAAATATATTTAGACCCTTTAATATACTGATCTTCCAACCTTATCTTATAAGTAAACTTATTATGTTTTACATCATAAAATAATTTAAACTGTTGATTACCAAGATTTTCACTCTTATCACCAATATAGACTATTTGATTATCACGCTTCTTTATAAATCTCTCTTTATCCTTATGTAACAAACTTTTAGAACCCAACGTTACTAATCTTCGCGGTCCATTGTCTTTTAACTGTTTAAGTCTATTCTTTTTCATCTCCAACCAAAATAATTTTGTCTTTAATCGTTTTCTACGCCTTTTATCAATTTTAGAATTGTTCAAAATTGCTTTAACTTTTAGAATTTTAATCTCTACCCTTTCAAGTTTCTTATCATAAGTAGAATAGAGATACTCGTTAGATGCTACTAACAATTTTAATAAATTCTTGGCAGTAAGTACAACTGCTTTTGCAAATCTATTAGTCAAACCATAATCATTTTTCAACCTAGTCCTATATTTTAAAAACTCTTCTCCATTTAAGTCCTTACTTAAATGATGATAAGTTCGCCTAACTAAAAAACTAAATTTAGGTGTTATCTCATCAAAATACCTATATAAACTTTCATTTTTGTCTTTATACAATAAACAATTAGTTACTATCGTTGTCTGAATCATTTTCTAACTCCCGTTTAAACTTATTAATATTATATTTTCGCTTACCATTTAATTTTAATGAAAACACAGTAACAATCTGAATTAAATCAATAACTAGTTCTTCTTCCATTGTGTTATTTTTATGATTAATAATCTCAATCTCTACATTATATCTTTTAAATACATTTTGAAGAAGTTCAAACCCAAATCTAACTAATCGATCCTTATACATAATAAAAACCTTATTTACTTTCCCTGAAATAACTAAATCTAATAATGTATTTAACGCTTGATTATTATAATCTATACCTGAACCTATACTTTTTATAATTTCAAAAGGTTCACCTTTTGAAACTAAGTAATTCTCCATCAAAGTATACTGCCTCTCCAAATCATCACTTTGCTTTTTCGAAGAAACCCTAACATAACCTATATTTAATCTACTCACATCTCTTTTATTCTTCTGTAATAATCTATAAAGTTGAGACTCCGTATATCTTCTATGACCACCTTTAGATGTATAAGCCGGTTTAAGTTTATTCTCCTTATCATATCGTCTTAAGGTTGATTTAGAAACCCCCGCTAACTCTGAAAATTCAGATATAGAATAATTTTTCTCCATACTACTTAACCTCTCTTTCATTAGTCACTCCAATATACTATAAAAATTTAACTTTGTAAACAATTTTGAGTAAGTTTAATTAATTATTTTATAGCTGTCTATATCCCCTTTGCAATAAGACCTAGCAATAACAACCTTTGTAGACCTTATCATTTCATTTCCTCAACATAACCCATTATACCAAATTAAACCCATTACCACACACCAACTCTAAACCAAAATAAAAAGACGTTATAAAACGTCTTTCTAAACTTATTTAGTTATAGGTACTTCAAAAGTAGCTTTGTAGTTTTTCTTAACTTTACTTCCGTACTTCTCAAAAGTGATTTGTATTTTGTCACTAGCTACAGTTAACCCATAAGCTTCCTGCGCATCACAACTAGCACCCTCTGGCGTCTCTTTTGGATACTTATCTACACCCACTGGATAAGTCGATACTAGCTTCTTAGCACCATCAACCACAGTATCTGGCACCATAAATAACTCTTGCATATCTCCTTTATACCCTAAATTCTCATACGTATAGTTCACAACAACTACTTCCACTGGTGTATCTTTACTAAATTGATTCCTTTTCGTAGTTACTTTAACATCTGTTATTTTCAACTTCCACTCACCATCAACTACCCATTCTTCGTTTATACCATAAACTTTATTCTGATCCATAGTTTCAGTTTTATTTGAGTTATTAGCATCTTTACTACCTGCACAACCACCTAATAACAACAAACATACCACCATTGGTATTATAATCTTTGCTCTCATAAAAATATGTTCTCCTTTATCTTGCTATTTACAATCATTGTATAAACTTTCTACTAAAACGTCAAACTAACTCTGCAGATTTAGTCCCCTTTATTATACCTCCTCACTCCAGTTGTTAAAGCTTCCTCCAAAGACCACCCTTTACGTAACCTATAATTTAAAACATACCTTGGAATACCCCAATGCTTGCATAAATCATCAACCCTCTTAAACCTACGACCTGTATGGTCTACCAAAGTCCTTGAAGATGCCGGCCCAGAAGTTAGTATTTCTTCCTTCGTATACCCCTTTAACAACCTTTTTCTATAAAGCTGGTAATCTACACCCCAAGCGTCACACATAGCCTTTACAGAATCATATTTCTCACCCTCATGGTCGATAACTTGTTCTTCACGTACCTTGACCAAATCATATATCTCTTGAGCTGTTAAACCCCTATCTCGCCAATGCCTAAAAACATAAGGTTTCATTCCATAAACCCGACAATAAGCAGAAATACTTGGATACTCTTCCCCATCATGACCCACTACAGATAATTTAGAACTTTTAAAACCCATTTCTATAGCCTCGTCTATAGTCATACCACTATTTAACCTCTTCCACAAAACATAAGTAGAAATACCCGACTGAGCAGCAAAACTTCTTATCTCCGACATTGTATAACCTGCTTTAGTAGGTCTTCTTTTTATTCGTCCTTCTAATATCTCTTCTAAACTATAACCTTGTTTTACCCACCTATAATAATCAACAACACTTACCCCATGATACTTAAGCATAGCTGCTTTGCTTTTAAAACTATTTCCTAAATGGTCTACGCTTCTTATCTTCATAACTTATTCCCCCAAACTACGTCTAGCCATCACAGGTTTTGCAACACTTAATTTATTTCTTATGCTTTCTTTACTGTGCTTTTTATCCAACAACCTTGTACGTATTACCGACATTTCATCATCAGGTAAATACGGATCCAAATAAATTCTATAATCCAAACCAAATCTAGCACCCTCAACTATTTGGTACATCTGATATTCGTTGTAATAAGGATAACCGTCCTCATCCACACTTACAACGTCATCTACACAACCAAAACCAATAGCACGTACTACTTGCTCTATTTGTCCTGCAGTAAAATACTGGTTTACATACAACCTTACTAAATCTATAGGTGCTATAATACCCCTAGACTTCAACACAACCAAGACTTGCTCCTCAGTCCAATCTCCACTTAAAAATGGCACTATTGAAATACCCGCAAACTGTAACGACACCATAAACTCCAAGTAATCTTCATCATTTTTCAAAGCTATCTTAACTAAATCACTTACATCCAAACCTTGACTTTTTGCCGATAATATCAACTTAACACACTTAACCGGGATTATAGAAAAGTCCACGTCCTCAACTTCAACATCTTGCAATACATAGTCTACTAACGTCTTAAATGTACTTACTTCAAGCTCTAAAGCACCATAACCCCCCACGAAATACCCATCTAAACCAACACTTTCTAAAGTCCTATTTGTAGCATATAACCTACGTAAACTACGTAATACTTCTTCGTTTAGATTAGCCTCTATTACACTTAATGGTACTTCGTGTTCTAAACAAAGCCTTATTTCTCTTAAGACCTCAAAGGTAATACCACCCATTGACAAGTAGTTAGTTAAATCTAACCCATGTAAAAACGCTATCGTTAATTCATCCTTTAAGTCCCTACTTACCTTCAATTTCTCTATATCAAAAAACGACAATCCTAATGTTTGCAATACCTAAACCCACTTTCTTTACTAATTTCTTATTTATCTTTACCCTTTAATTATATACAAATAAATAAACGCAAACAACTAAACTCTAACAAACAAAAGGCAGTAAAGACCTTAAACCTCCACTACCCAACTTAACAAACCGACAAAGATATCGCCTTGCTTATTTAAAACCTTATTATCTCAAGTAATTATCGTCCTACTTGAACCCAACACTTAATCAAAGTCCTTAGTCAACTTTATAACAAAATTATCTGCTCCTTCTGTTGCTTTTACAACCTTAAGTATTTCTTCTACAAAAGTCTCTAATCTTACATTCTCAATCGTTGTCGTAAACATAGTATAACCTACAAGAACATCGTACCCACTAGTTGTTAATTCATTAGTTACTGTAAATTCAATATCATCACTTACAATTTTCTTCTCAACACACATTACAGTATCTAACCCATATCTAACAACTACAGTTAAATCTACAGTAGCATCTTTATTTATTGTAAAAGTACTTACAACTATAACTCGGTAATACCCCTCGTACCTAGTCATATCAACAGTCATCACATTATCTTCAATTCTATAATTAAAATCCTCGTATTTACCTTTGAAATGCTCATCTAACCTTTCAACATAAGACGCAAACACCAACAACTGTTCAACATCAAATTCAACTTTATCTAATGTAGTTAGAACATCATCCATGTTATTGTAGTTGTAAAATTGACGTATTTTATCATTTAAACCTCTAATAGAAAAATACCTATAATCCCCTTTATGTACTAAGTCAAGTTTGCTACCAATTAAGCGTCCTTTAACACTTTCAACCCTAGTACTCACTTCACCCTTAATATCCTCTGCATAGTTTCTTAATTGCTTTGTCAATTCAATTATTTCTTGTTCTATTTCTTGTCTTGTTTTCATCTCACTAACCTCTTATTTCAAAAATTCACTTTTAATCTTATCTAAATGAGTCTGTTCCACACACCCCCCATATTCATTTAATTGTAAAAACAACTCCACACGTTGTTCTAAAGGCATTTCAATCACATCCTCTTAAATTCTTTCTTTGTTATAAAACTACTTTCTACGCTTTACTTCTTTAGTTAAACACTCTTCTAAACTTAAACCTTGAGCCTTACGTGAATTAAAAGTTGAAACTAAAATACCATAATGCTCACACATAATAGCTTGGGTTCTATACTTCTTACCTAAATGGTCGACCCAAGACTTTCTTTTCTTACCAACAGTTAAAGTATCTTCTAAACTCCAACCCATCAATTTATGCTTTCTGTAATAAGTATTATAATCAATACCCCAATACTTTAACATTTGTTTTTTAGTGTCAAACACTTGTCCTAAATGGTCTTTACAAGGATTGTAATGTACTGGGGTTGTTAATATTTCTTTTAAACCCCAACCTTTATACAACCTCGACTCATACGTAGTAACCGTTATACCATAAGCCTCACAAAGCAATTTTAAACTTTTGTATTCTACACCTTTATAATCCTTATACACTTCATTACCCTTACTTGTAACTTTAAATGTTACCGCAACTTCTAAAGGCACGCCACGTCTAACCCTATTATACAAAACACTAGGAGATATACCATAATGCCTAGCCATAACACTAAATTTATCAAACTTATTACCTAAATGGTCTTTACATACCCTATCTTTTAAACTAGTACTTAAAGACCTTTGTAAGTCCCATCCTCGTTTTTGACGTTGTTGAAACACAGTTAAGTCAATACCATAATACTCACACATTTCTTTTTTAGTTTTATAAGTTTTACCTAAATGGTCTACCGCTAGTGCCATTATAATTACCCTCTCTAATTAGTTTTTATCAATTACTACTTCATTTTAATAGAATTTCAACTATAATACAAGTAAACTCTATTCTAAAATATTAAAAATAAGGGTATTCAGATACCCTTATTTTTATTTCATTCGCTCTGCTACCATCCACTTTACTAAACTTCTAACTTTTTCATTACCAAAAGCTAAATCCCTTTGAAACAATGAACAGTAGACCTCTTCCAAGTCCCTCATATCTTTAGTCAAACTTTCTATCTTATCCCTTACTTCTTTAGGACATAATACAGTCCTACATAAAGGACAGCACTCTTTGTATGGGTTTTGGACTACACCTCTAGAATGTTTTTGTATCAAAGTATCTCGCTCTTCCTCAAGTGCTAAATACTTTTCGTTAATCTGATCCAACCACTTTACACCCAAATCCTTATTCTCTTTGCAAGGATAACTATTGTAGTACCTAGCGACTGCGTTATAACCCTCTACTTTTATACAAGCTCGTAAATAAACCTTAGCCTCACAAGGAGTAGCAAAAATAGTCTCTACATACCGAATCTTATCATCAAATTTACGTAATTCCGTACTGCAACTAAACCTACTTATACCATAGCCTTTGGCATCAGTTTCCTCATCAAAATATTTTATTCGACCTCTTTCAAGTAACATACTAAACCCCCCCCCTTATTTACTACCTTATTTATTATTCACTTCTACAAATTCTAATTCCTCAAGTACCGCTACAGATGCTGGATTCGCTGTTGGATAAACTAAACTTTTCCCTTTTAAGTTAGAATCCTCAACTAAAGATAAATCAAATGTTAAACGACACTTGTTATCTGCTAAATTAGCTAACACTTCATCACCTATTGCATATTCTTCTAATACCGAGCCATTAAATAGTAATAAAGCTCGTTTTACACCTTTTATCTTCTGTATTGAAATCCTCCAACTACCCCTAGCACGCTCCATTAAAGCCTCACTATCTGTAAACGGTATACCTCGTTCTGCTGTACTTAATTTTAAAATTAATATTTTCGTCATCTTTATGACCCTCCTGTTTGGTTATTTTTTCTTTATGCTTAAAGTATAACATATTTTATTCTTATTGTCAATAGATATTATATTCTTTTTTCAATAAGAGTACATACTCTTATTTATAAATATCTTTAAACGTTGTTTTAATAAGGTTTTTGAATACGAAAAAAGACGAAGTTTTTTTGACCTCGTCTTTTATTTTCTTATTATCTAGTTTGTAAATTGTTGTTTACTTTTATTTATTTTCCTCAACTAACTTATACTGACTCGTATAGTTATCCTTCTTAAGAGCAATACCATCTCTTCTTTCTACACCATCTAAAAATTTATAACCTTTTACATTTTTTGGAGTTGTTAAAGCAGCCTCAAGACTAAACCCAAAAACAGTTAATCTACGATATACAACAGAATACGTTAAACCATAAGCTGCACACATAGCTTTAAACGTTGGGTACTCATTACCTAAATGGTCTTTTGTAGTAAGGTTCTTTCTTTCAACCCCAACAGTTAACGCCTCAGCTTGACCCCAACCAACTTTAATTCTGTGCATATAAGCAGCATAACTAATACCCCAATAACTACACATCTCTTTTATATTAGCAAAACAATTACCCTTGTGGTCTTCTATATAATTCCTACTTAATAAAGCTTCTTCTACACTAAAACCTCTTTTTAATCTAGCCGTGTATAAACTAGCAGATAACCCATAACACTTACACATTTCCTTCATAGTACTAAACCTATTACCTACATGGTCTTCTACATAACTTTCTCTACCCAATAAACATTCTTCTAAAGACCATCCTGACTTCTTCCTATGATAAAAAGTAACTTTCTTCAAATTATATGCGTTACACATCTCAAGAACATTGTTATACACATTACCCTTATGGGCTACTACACTTCTTTTAGTCATTTTATAATCCTCTTTCTTTCTTGTTAATAACCAAAATATACCATAAAACATAATATAAGAAATGATAACTCTTTATTAAAACAACATATCAACAACCAAAATAAAAAAAGGCAGCCCCTCAAAGACTACCTTTAACCCCATTAATAAAATACATTTACTACAAAGCTAAACTTAAACAGCCAAATCAAACTTTAACTGAGGTTTACAAGCCTCATAACCAACTAATTCAAAGTCATCAGGCTTTATATCATAAAAATTAGTACCTTTAGGACAATTTAAAACCAATTTAGGCTCACATTCAATACCCTCTCTACTTAACAATTCTTGTGCTTGCTCAAATTGATTATCGTATATATGTAAGTTATTTACAAAGTAACCAAATTTACCAACTTCCCAACCAAAATGACAAGCTACCATCATCTGTAAAGCCACATATTGCATAGCATTGATATGGTGAGCAACCAACATATCATTACTTCGTTGTGTTAGCGTACAATCAAGGTATATAACACCATCAATCTCACGTACATCAAACATGGTATTATAAGCACAAGGGTAAATACCATTGTCCTCACCAAAAGCCTCGTAATCCCACAACGATATTACACTTCTGCGGTTATAAGGGTTTTCCTCTAAACCTTTTAAAATCTTGTCTATAATACCAAATTTAGCTACCGTATACCCATATCTATGACCTATAGTACCAGTATTTTCAACTTCCCAAGCATCCCAATAGTTCACACCTAAATTCTTCAAGTCTTCTAACTTATTAGACCCTTGCTGATATATCCAAAATATCTCCTTTATAGCACTCTTTATAGGTATTGGTCTTAATGTTGTTATTGGAAATTCCCCTTTACTTAAATCGTAACTTGTAAATACTTGTGTTACATACTTCGATAAAGCTGCCTTCCCGTTACTATAAACAGGACGTGCCTGCTTACTCATTACCCCATTAGTCATTATATTTTCTATATTTTCTTTAAATACCTTATCTGCGTAATTCACTATCAAAAACCCCGCTTTCATTTTTAACTATTTCATCAGATCCTTTAATTATCATATCATGCACACTTAAAGGTGCTGAAAAATAAGATAGTAAAACATCTAATATACTAGCTAAAGCCTTATCATCTAACCCTTTAAATAAACCACTTTTACGTGCTTTTGATACTTTTTCTTCAATACCACTTTCCTTACTTTTCACATCTTCTTTAGGTAAAGCCTTATCAAATCTAGTTAGGTTATATCTTTGTATTACATCTATTATCTTCTCTGCATAATCACTATCTGTAGCATAAACACCATTTAACTCCCAAGCAGCAGTTATAGCGTCTGGCGCTACATTTTTCAACACCCCAACATAAGCTGGGTTTGTTCTTAACAAATCAGCATAATCATCTAAAGAACTATACCAGTTAGGATATACCCTAAAATAAGCATCTATTGTGTAAAGCTCTCCGTCCTCATCTTCTTCCTTTGTTGGTAAATTAACTGTACCACCATCTTTATAAGCACCTTTAATACCCATTAAGTTATTATAAGCATTTGCTAAACCACTAGTACCATTACCACTTTCTATATAAGCCTGCGCCATCATTACACTAGCATATACACCTTTTTCTTGACCTATCTTTCTAGCATCTTCACTTATCTCCGTTAAAAATGGAGAACCTTGAACATATTCCGCTTTTACCACATCTTGTAACCCAGTTAAAGCCAGTAAACCAACTAGACCACAAGCAACAACTTTTTTATTTAATTTAACCAAAAATCTTATACCTCCAATTCTTTATCACAAAAACCACTTTAACACAAAAACTCAAATACCACAAGGTAACTCCTCATATTTCTTACCTACTACTTTTAACAACCCATCTACACCAAATTTCAAGATGAAACCCCTAACTACTTATCGACAATTTAAAATATACTACGTTTTTAATATAAACTCTAACCAAACTAAAGAAAAAGTAGATGTTTTTCACACCTACTTATTGACCTCAAATATATTCTTACCTACTAAAATAGCATATTTCTCATAAGACTTACCTGCAACAAACTTATAGTAAGTCTTTCCAGAGTCATAAGGCACACCTATCTGACGTAAGTACTCTTGAACTAAATTAGCGTCATCAAGTTTTACATATTCTTTCTTCGAGAATATCTCAAAATCAGGAGCTTTAGTCTCAAAATCATCTTTATTTATAACCTTTACATCTAAAGGAGTAAACCTATCATTTATCATATTACCATAATCCATCATCTTCCCGTTTTCTTCATAGGCAATACCAACTAAACCTATTTCTTTTTGTATGTAATAACCACCTTTAGCATAGTTAGGTTTAAAAATACTAGCTACAAATAAAGACCTCTCAATCTTCTTAACATTAGCATCAGTACCAACAAACTCCTTTATAGGTATACTAGGTTTAGTAAATTCAAAGTACCTAGAATCTGCTACATTCTTACTAACATAGTTATTCAACCAACCTAAATAACCACCTAAAACCACTACAACAGTAATAGTAACTGCATAAAACCACTTGAATTTTGCTAAATGCCTTTTAAAACTAACTTTATCTTTCTGATCATCCTTAACTTTTTCTACTTCTTCTACCATACTTTATTTTTCCTTATCTTTTATTTAATTGCTGTAACTTCTCTAAGGCACGCTGTTTAGGAGTCTTACGCCCCCCCATTTTTCCAAACTCTAAAGGTTTTAAAGGTTCACCCTCAATACCCCTTTCCCATTTATCTAAAACTTGAGTAAATATCTCTCTTACCAAGTCTAAAGGTATATTCGACCTATTATTATAACCATTTATATCCTTAAAGTTCTTCTCTGTAACTATTCGTCTTTCAGCATCTAAATTCAACCATAAATTACTACTAAATCTAGTTGGTTTATCTATTTCATACCCATAGTTACTATACCTTACTTTATTCACATGAGGTAGTTCAAAACCTAACACACGTAGCATATAATCCCAAATCTTACTTAATTCAGGGTTTTCTATTATCCAATATTTAGGCTGATAACGTCTTATAATCTCTGTTAAATTCAACGTACATAATTCCCCATTTACTCTTTTCATTGTCTGATTAATAGGGTTGTATTGATACCCATCGTAATCATTTATATCCCTTATAGTAAAAGGACTAGAGTCTTTAGTTGTTTCCGCCCATTCATTTAAACTCTCACGCTTCCAACAAGCGTTACCCTCATGCATAGAACTAGCTACAGACCAACTTTCACAAGGTGGACTTGCTATTATTAAATCAGGTTTAGGTAATTTATCTAAATTATTCCATAAACTATTATCCCCAAATAACCTACCATAATCTGCTAAATTCTGATGCACAAAATGAGTATTCTTATTTTCTATATCTAAACCAACACTAAATATCTCAACGTCTTCCATAGTCTCTCCTACTTGCTTATAGCAACCATTACCACTATCAAATAACGCCCAAATTACCATTTTCTTATTTTCCAATTAATGTACCTCCTATCTTTCCACTAATAAAAATCGCCAATCACCAAAGGCTTTAATAAAGACCTCCCGTAAATTAACACCACTACAATCCACTACTAACATTTCACATAAACGCTCCAAAAATACCACAAAAGAAGTGTATGTCAAATCAATCCTAAAGTCATGAACTTCTAAAAACTTATAGACATCAAACTTAAACATATAATCAAAAGGAGCTACGCTTAAATTCTTTTTAGGTATTCTACTAAAAGGTTTAACCTTAGTTGTATTTTTCAAAGCACGTTGAATTAACCTACTACCTGTTAAACCATCTACACCAACACCTAAACTTAAACCATTATCAAATAAAGGCACAAAACGTGCAACACCTAAATCTTTATCCCAAATTACCCCAAAGTTCCTTAAGTGCCTATCTACATTCATCATTAAAAAATCTAATTTCAACATCCTTGAAAATTCTAAATCAATATCGTATTCATTAAAACCAAACTTCAAATAAACACTCTTAACTAAAGCATAGCGTCCTTGTACAGTTGCTTTTGAATAATATCTACTTAACCAAACATCAACGTCAATACCTAATACCATCAACATTTTAGTAAATGGTAAGTAGTATTCATTCTTACCTTTAAAAGACTTACTACAACTAACGTTAGTTAAATCACCCAACCAGTACTTAACAAAATCCACTTCACCACTAGACTCTAGAAATTCACTAACTAAAACCTCTGCTACTGATTCCTGCGGAAAATAATCCTTTTTAAACCAAAGACCATTTTCAAAATTCTTCTCTTGATTTCCTTTTAACGATGTTAAAAACCAAGAACTACTTAACTTCTTCATTTCAGAACCTAACATAAAACCACCTACCAATATTTAACATCATCAAATACTTTATCTTTTTGAATTGGCATAAACCGTAACCACGTAAAATCATCAAAATCACGACCATTAGTTAAGTACAACTCATCCATTGAAGTCTTAACCCAATCAGGAAATAAGCTACTTCTATTATCTCGCGTTTCTGTTATTAACCGTTCTTTTAAAAATTCTCTTATCTTACCAGAGCTATCATACATAGGGTATATTAGAGGGTTTTTAAGAGCTGCACCAATACCAACACCATCTAAATAATTAATACGTTTAAATCGACCTTTTTCAAAATCGATCCTAGCAACTACCTCGTCTAAATACATTACCTCTATGTATTGAGCCATTAAACCATTACTAAATTCAAACATAACACCCTCTACCCCCTTTTATTTAATTAAAGAATTCTCCAAAATCAACATTCTCAAAATCAATTTCCACAGGTTCTTTATCTGTTAATCTAGCTTTTAAGTTCTCTTGACGTATATTGAAATCCAACTTAACATCACTTCCTTCAATATGCTCTACACTTACACCTAATTCTTCTATAAAAGGACTTTCATTACCCCTCATAGTTAAATATACCTGTCTTTCTTTAGCACGAGTACCAACAATAAAGAAATTTCTACGCTCTTCCGGGAAAGTCTCTTTTGTAGATAAATACGTTGGAAATACACCCTCAGACGCATTAAAGACAACCACATAATCAGCCTGCTTACCTTTAAAACCATGAGGAGTTGAAAAAATAACAGATCCATTTACTTCATTTTTATTTTTATCTTTTAATACATTATTTATAAAACCTTTGTTTTGATAGAAATCTTCTAAATTCTTACTTAATTTCACTAAAGATAATATTGTAACCATAGGCTCAGCTATGCTAGGTGTGACCTCTGTAATAAGATATTCTAACATTAACTTGAATAATTCAAGCTCATCTACTATACCACTTTCTATCCAACCATCTAACTTCTTAACAAACACACCTAAAGGACGAGAACGAGTCTCACAAGCAAATTCATACAAGTAAGATAATACCGAGTCATTACCACTTACCTCGTTTTTCATAACCCTCTCAAAACTAGATACATCCCAAGGTTTAAGAGAGGGGTCTATTAAACGTAAATTCATTTTCAAAGCCTCTAAACCACGACCCTCTAATAAATGAACTAATTGCCATACCCTCTTATATTTAGCTTTATCTAAATCATAAGAATCTCCAAAAACTGTAAACTTACCACCATGTTTTAGTATGTAATGTATAAGCACCGGGCTATAAGCAAAGTTAGTTCTTGATAATACCGCTATAGATTTGTTGCCTTTTAAGGCTAAATCTATTTCTTTTAAAGCCTCATTTGTCATTACGCTTATATCATCACAAGACCTAACTTGTAAGAAACCACCATCTTTAGCTGATCTTATATTCTTTGGAAATCGCCCTTGATTATTCTCTATAACACGAGCTATAGGCATTAATATAGACTTCGGACACCTATAAGACCTTGTTAAAGGAGATATTGTTGGTTTGTAGTCTTCCTCAAACCACTTCAAAGTTAAAGAGTTTGCAGCCCTAAATGAATAAATACTCTGATCATCATCCCCCACAACAATAACATTCTCACAAGACTCAAATAAAGGTTTTAATACACAATACTGTAGTTCTGACGTATCTTGAAACTCGTCCAACATAATATACTTATACCTACTTACATACATTTCATAAAGATGAGGTTGACGAGTTTCAGGATTCGCAAAATAGGTATAAATCAGCTCAATCATATCATCAAAATCAATTACATCATTACGTCCCCTTAACATTTTATATTCTTCAACTATTAAAGGTAAATTACCCTTTGTAACCCCCATATCTTTAGCATCGTTGTATTCTTCTGTTAAATGGAAATCACTTAATATAGTATTTCTATAAACAGAAATTATACTTTCCAAAGTTTTTAATTCTTGATTAGTTGGGTACTCAGGAGATACCCCCAACTTAAATTTTCGACATAAAGCACATAATAACCTACGTTGTAAATTATTATTAGCAGTCGTATCTGTTAAAATTTCAGATTTTACACCTACTAACCTTAATAAAGCTAAAAATTCCTTGTGCATATTAGCAAAACTTACGTCTACAAAAGATATATGTCCTAACCCTAGCTCATACACCCTCTTTCTTAAACCTACCTGCATCGTATCTGCACCAGAAGAAAGAAACGTTGTAATTAAAACTTTCTTACTATTATCTTCTACTTTACTTTGTTTGGGCGATAAACAACCTATTAACCTATCACGTATAAACTTCAATTCCAACACCGTACTTTTACCACTTCCTGCAGTAGCTAGTATCATTTGTTTACCTTCAGTTTGTAAAATAGGTGCTATTTCTTCTGTATTTATACCCTGCTCCTCCAATAAAGCCAAAAATTCTTCATCATTAGTTGGTACTCGACCAACATCACCAACAAAGAAATCTGACATTGTTGAATTATATACCATTTTTTACTACTTCCTTTCTTAAATTATATAAATTTATAACAACAACTCTTATTGTTTTTCTTTATTTTTGGTAGCAAATATAAAAGAGTCTACCTCCTCAACAGCAGTTTTAGCCTCTTCACTACCCCAATCTACCAATCTTCTATATTTATCTGATTTTATTCTACTATTAGAACTATACAACCAATGTACCCAATACCCAAAGGCTGTATTTAACAATACTTTAGGACAATTAGTTTTTATAAGCTCTATATCTTTTTCACTTAAACTTGTAAATTCTTTATTTATTCTCAAATACCTACGAGAGTAAGACTTCGCAAAAGCACCTGCCTCACTTGGCATTATATGGGAATTGTAAGCAGAAACCTCTACAACTACATTGTATTTGCCACTATCAACTTGAATTACCCTAACTTCGTACTTCTTACGTCTACCAACGTTGACACATACATAACTATCAACACTATCTGTAATCCTTCTAAATACTTTTAATTTCATGATACACCTACTTTTTTAACTTGTAACCTAACTTCGCCTCTATGTTAGCCATAGATGTCTTAACAACACTTTCTACCTTTTCAAAATTAACACCGTACTCTTTTAAGAACAAATCCTTAGCAAAGTCTACTTGGTATTGCAATAATAAGAATAAGACCGCCTCTGGTGCCTGAAACTCAACATCAGTTAACACCCCATCATCAGTTAACATTACTGGTAATTCAACATTATACAACGTTCTTAAATCTGTTACAAAGTACTCCTCCATTTGAGTAAATTTAGAGTTTTGTACATAAGATACCCCGCAACTAGTCCACGTTAAATTAAGCACAGTTTCAGGACTATTATATGGGAAGAAATGTTCTAAACCACCATACAAATCCTTTATATCATCACTATAATTACTGTATGTAGCTATTACATATTCATAACTAGTTCTTATAGGTAACTTTCTTAATTTAATACCAAAATCCCCATAATCTACAACAATAGCTAACGAACAATCTTCAACTATATCATTCATTGACGTTAATTGCTCTTGATTTTTCTTATATAAATAAACCACAGAGCCTTTTACAATATTGTCCTCTTCTAATTGACTTAACTTATCATAATAAGAAATTAAATCATTCCTTAAATAACCTTTCATATACCCCAAAGACTTGAATATATTAGCGTTTAAAGAATTTAAAACTTTATCATTTAAGTTACAAGTATATTCCAAATACCCTTTAACTTTGTAATAGTGTAAAGTACTAGCTTCTCTAAAGTAATCACTTACTTTGTCACCCGTAAAATACACTGGAACAACCATATTATACCTATAATTTAATAAAGCTATCGTTAATAAAAATACCGTTAAACCTAAATCAAAACCTGATCCTTGCCTAAACAAATTGAAATTTTCATCAGTTCGTAAGTCCTCTTCATCTATATAAAAACACTCGTCTTCCTTGTTATAAAATCTCATAAGAAACTTTTCACATTCAATTTCCTTAAGTACCCTTATAGCTGTACTCCCTTTTAAAACAAAAGAATCCGAAAATTCATACTTGATAAACCCTAAAGCTGCAAGTTCACAGATAACTTCTTGATACTTAAAAGCCTCTATTTCTTTTTCTTCTATATATTGAAAGTCACGATCATCAATAGGCACATCTAACCTTTTAGCTATATAGTTACTTAAACCAACAAATAATAAATCGTAAGGGTTTTGTACTTCTATTTTACTTGTAAAAGACATAATCCAACCCCCTATTATTCCAATACACTTTGAACTTCAGGACTTATGTATAAACCTTTATCATAACAAACCCTTAAAGCCTGCAATACTTTTAAAGTATTTTCATCTTCTAATATCTTATCCAAAAAGTAATTGAAACTTCTTATATCTACTAAACTATCTTCAATTTCTTCTAAATTAGTACCAACCCTTAATTGCTGTAATAAACCTATTGGCACACGTCCTCCAACCTTAACTTGTTTTGTTAAATCAAAAGTACTTACATACTTTTCTAATAAAGGATTATCACCCATAGTAGCTTTTTGATATATCTCTATACACTCCCTTATTGCCTTATAATCACGTTTAGACCAAAGCTCTTTCAAACCTTGTGGGAATACCAAACTTAAACTTCGCTCCACAGCACGTGAATATTTATAAATAGATGCCCTAGATACCCCAAATAAGTTTACTAAATCTTCCATCTTGTTTTGTAAAGAATACATACCCACTAAAGTCTTTGCTTTTTCACTTATTCGAGAATCTTCAATGTAAACACCAGATTTTATAAAGTCTACCAAAAACCTCGCCTCATCTAAGTCAATTTCTTGTCCTGCAGACGTAAATCCACGAACATTTAAGCTATTTTGATAGTTTAAAATATCTCGATAAATGAAACCAACAGTCCCCATGAATTTTTCTTTTTTATCTATTTCAACCAAAATTTTAAACCCCTTTCTTAATTATTTTCAAAAATACTCACTTTAAAATATGAATTTTTATTCTCTATCTAATTTATTTATTTTACACTTTTGTTTTTGTAACTCCTCGCACGCATTTTGAAAACCTTATTGTAATCAATTTTAAGTTTACAACTCGTGGATGCACCTTTTTATTTTCTCCAAAAGACTCCTATTTTAGTTAATCTAAAAGAAATTAAAAAGTATAGGCTAAAAATAAACAATTTATTCAAATTTCAAAGTTTACAAATTGTATATTTATTTTACCATATTTTATCTTTTTATAAGGTACAACTCAACTAAAGTTATTTTCACAATAAAAAGACACCTTTTCTTGTAATTTTTGATACTAAATCTTATACCTTAAAACTTAAAACAAAAATACCACTTAAACCAAAAATCAAACTTAATTTTTCTAAACTATATTAAACCTATCATCAACAACCAAATACCAAAATTTCAAATTTAATCTCCTCCAAGTATAAATTGATAAATTTAAACCTTGAATTTCTAACTTAAGTCAAAAACAAAATTTTCAAAACAAACAACAAACTTAAAATCACATAAAGAATTAACTATTAAACAACAAATCTAGGTAAGTTCACAACTAAAACAAGCAACTCTCCAACTTGTTTATATAACTACCCTTTCAAGACACACATTTTTTTAAAAATAAGACCAACCCATAAAGCTAACTTGTATAACCAAAAATCATAACTTTATAACTTTCAAATATAACTTTTATAAGCTAAAATGACCTCAAACACCCTACTTTATAAAGATTATCCACTATAAACATAGTAAACCAACAAATTAAAGTAACTAACCAACCAATATCTATAAGTTTATAACATAAAAAGATAATTGTATTTCATAGAAACAACAAAGCATCCATTATTCGTTGTACTTAACCAACAAAAAACCTTAACTTAACAACCTTTTAAATTAACTTACCTTAAAAGTATTGATATAATAGCTTTCTGTAACTCCAACCAATAAATATAACTTTAAAACTTTAATAAGTATCTACACCCAACAAAAATAAAAAAGGGGTATAAATACCCCTTTTATTCAAGACTAGTGCCAACCATCATCGTCATTTTGTGCTGCATCTAACTTAATTCTATTTGATGAAGAATCTTCTTTCTTACCACCACCAAATATCTTTCTAACTAAAGCAGCTATACCAACAACGATATAATGAATAATAGCATATACAAAAGCTACATTCACAACTAGAAAACCTATACTAGCATCATCCATTAACAACCATCCAAAAATAGATACTACAGCACCTACCAAGAATGAACCCGCTATAATAATACCCGGAAGTACAAGTTTAATAGACCACTTTGTATTGTCACCATTTTGTTGTCTATACTGGTTCATACAAAACCTCCTTATTAATTTTGCAAAATTAATAGGTTATAAATTACAACCTGTAACCTATAACCTATATTCTACACCTTCTATGATATATCTAAAAGCAAACTCCCCATGTCTTACTCTAGCAAGGGATTCATCAAGGTCTATTTTCGTTCCTACCAAATTATCACGTTCAAAAACTTCTAATAAACCATTATATTTATTCTGTATATCTAAAAAAACCTTATCATTACCATATACATCAGGGTGATACTTTTTCGACAATACCCTATAACGTCTTTTTAAATCTTGTAAGTCTACAACTACAACACCTTTGTAACCAAAGGCTTTTAAATAACTTTTAACATCAACCACTTTTAAAACCTCCTAGCGTAAAAATATAACTTAACTACACTAATGATGCTTGGTATAAATAATAAAATAACACAAATAGAATAAACAATCACAGGCATAAATCCTTTTAAATAAATTAAGTAAATACCTGTAAACAAAATAGTACCTAGTAAGAAAGCTAGTGCCACAACAAACACAGAGTAAATATAACTATTGTAAGCAACGTTTACCTGACTTCTCACATACCCATGAATATCCACACTATCTTTCAAAACCAACATTCTTCTTAAGTTAAACCCATCTTTTACTAACACATACACTGAATACACACAAGCATAAACCACATATAGATAAATAAAACTAAACAAACCTAATTTGAAAAAACCTTTTGTATCATACCCAACATCACTATAAACCATAACTACAAACATTCCGAAATTAACAACAACTAATAATATAAAAGCACTTATAAAATTAAAAACATTCAGAATCTTCTTTTTTAACACTTTAATACCCCTTTATTACCTTAACAGCACCTTTTGCATATTCAGAATTATAAGGATATTCAACTAAGATATAATCAACACCCAACACCTTATACGCATCTAACCTAGCTGGAGAGTCATCTACAGCATAAACTTTATCAAAGCCAGCTAATATATCCTGCTGAAATTCTACACCATTAAACAAATCTAATAATTTAGAACCACCTGACGGATATTCTTTAACTTCCAGATCAAGCTCACATTTCAAATTCAACTTCTGAATAACTTCAATCACCCTAAATTCTTTAGCATTTCTATCCCCGTAAGTAACAAAGACAATTTTATCATCTTCATTTAACTCCTCAAGCACTGGGATAATTGACTTGTTTAAACCCACTCTTTGATAAAAATACTTACTAAAATAATTAGCTATTACATCTTTTGCACTAACACCATCAATATTAAATTCATACGTCACTTGTTGCTCTTTCTTGTATCCTGGATATAGTTCCTCCAAAGCTGCTAAACAATCAAGCAAAGTATTATCAATATCTACTAAATATAAATTTCCCATTTATAATACCACTTCCTTAAATTTTTTACTTAAATAAAAAGGAAACCTATGATTTCTTCTCATAAGGACTTCCTCTTTTATCTTAAAATCTAATAATTTTCATTAAATACTCTATATTTATTTTACTAATATTTGCATTTTATTATATCTAAATAAATTTCGTCATAATGCTCACAAATATATTCTAAAACAAACCTATCAATGCTTACTGTTGTAGAGCCTTGATAAAGATTAAAAATAAACGTTGCCGCAGCCTCGTAGTCCTCAACCATTTCAAAATTATTAAATCTCTTATACAAATAATCCTTAGTTTTCTGTTTTAAATTATCCACAGTTTCTTACCTCCATTTATTAACAGTTTTAACAGTAACTCTGTGGAAAACTAATTAATTTCCACCATCAATAAAAGTTACTATACAACCCTGTTCACCTTTATTATTCTTTATAGCTTTGCTATATAACCTATTGCTATATGTTGCTCCTAAATCACTTGCTTTAATATAGTTAAACAAATACACATTCGTTAATAACCTATTATTCAGTATCGTCATAATACCCTCTTTAATTTCTTCTTGCTGACGTGTCAACCTACACTTTTTATTTTTCTGTCTAAAAGTACCACCATACTGTTCACTCTCTATAGAAAAACCAGCACTAAAGGCTCCACACAAGCCTTTTAAACTACCTATCGCACGTACATTATCAAATTTAACGTCCTCATTTAAAGCAGTCTCTAATTTACTAGCTACCGGGATTACATAGTTAGTTAAGTAAGAATCATTATATTTATAATTATCCACAACAGCGTTAAAACCACTATTCATGTGAAATTCAATAGTTCTAAAATAACCTAACATACCAGTAACATCATACCCAAAATAACTTGGTAACACTATTTCATTAGTTGTATGATACTTACAGTAATAATCAAAAATATCATAGTCACTATCGTAATTCTTATCTGCCGTTAATACCGACTTGTAAGATATTCTTGAACCTAACCCATTTTCTTTTATCTTGAAAGACTGTGTATCACTATCGACCTCCACAGTTATATCTATTAAGGCATCAAGCTCCTTAATACCCTCATTTACCATGTGTTCACGTACAGCCGCAATATAGACAGCCTGCAGTTGTAAATACGCTTCTCTATTTCTTAAATCAATCTTTAACATATCCTAATTTACCTACCCATCTTTCTCTAACTTATCTTTTTACATTATTAATATTAACATAGAAAATTAAAATTTTGTTTAAAACTCTCTAATAGCACATAACAATAAAGGATTCAATACTCAACTACTAAATATCCAGCAAAATTCTATTCATCCTAACACATAATAAAAATACAAGGTAACTTATTTATAAATTACCTTGTATTCGGTATTTCTGATATGATTTTAGACGTTTGAGAGATTTTTTGGAGTAATTATACCTAAATACACCTCAAAACGTTCTACGAGCTTTTAAATGGCTCAAATTTTATTTAGAACCTTTCAAATCGCTACGCATATCTGTAAAGAGACGTTTTGCACCTCGTAAAATGTTTGAGGTTAATCTACCTGCTTTAGCTCCTGCCTCCACAGTTGTAGCCGCCGCAGCACCACTTAAATGCACCCCAGCACCTAACCAACGTTTAGCACCCCTACTAGATGACCAATAACGTTTTGTAGAGTCCCACCTAGCTCTTCGATAAGTTCTACCTGTGTCCTCCGCACGATTTAATACCCTTTGTCTACGTTTTGAAGAGTTAAAGATAGTCTCACCACGCTCAGGACGTACATTTGCATCGTCCCTAGTAAATGTTTGACCTGCTAATATCAACTCCCTTAGTCGTGGTAATACATTAAATACCACAAACACATTAGCATCTTCTCTTAAACCTAAACCACGTATTACTTTAGTTAACATAAATTGTGGCGAATCTACCGTTAAATAAGTTAAATTCTCTAAATACGGTAAGCTAGAAAAGTCAAACACCTCCGCATATTGTTTATTCTGCATTTGTATTTGCTTATCTATTGGCAACCCAGCAAGCCTTAAGTTAGGGAAGTTCTGTACGTATCTAACACCATTTACTATTAAAGCACCACCACGTACCTCAATACTTTCTATGTTGTCGCTACCTCCAAAAGCATCCAACACAGTATTTGTCATAAACACTTGTAAATCCCTTAAACCATGAATTACTGCTTGTTCACTTCCACCATCTACAAAAGACATATCACTTTCGTTTATACTATCTTCTTTCGACATACTATTAAATGAATTTACACCACTTACATTACTTCTTTGATTTCCAAATACTGAAGATTCAACTATAGCACTACTTAAACCTAAAGCACTAGCAAGCTCTTCTATTGCACTTCTTACACGTGGATTCTCTTTTAACCTACTTCCAGAGCCATCTGTAAACATAAATTCTTCTTTAACTTCGTTAGAACCTAAAGTGTCCTCCATACTTTCAGTATACCCAGAATTTCTAGTTGGAACACCCAACTCGTCAACTACCTGCATATAATCAAATTGCTCCATAGCAGCGTCACTTGTTAAACCACCAAAGTTTTGGTTTGGTATTGTTGTTTTACCAACACCACTAAAGTTTTGATTAGTACCAAGACCTTCAGTTTTACCAATATCATCAACTTTAGTACTAGTACTTTCAGCATTAACACCTAATGCATCAGTACCTTTAACATCACTAGCACTTCGTAATGTTGGTATAACCTCTTCGTCTTTTTCTTCTAATTCTTCAAGTTCTGATTCCTCGTCACGATTACTACCATTCATTAATTCTTGATACCTAGTCCAAGTCTCATAGCGTAAACCTTTAGCATATTCATCTTCCTGCGTAAAAGCCATTACTACATCCTTAACAGAGAAATTCCATTCAGGTCTTAAATCCATTAAGAAATCTAAATAGTCACCCTGATAACCCATCTGACGAACTACCATATCCGCTATTTCACGTGCTTTTATAAACGACGTAGCAGTATCTGCTGAACCATCACTCATCATTCTTACATACCCATCAAAACCGATTCCTTCATGCCACTCCCCGTTGTCGCCACTATTCATAGCTTTAACCGCAGCTACATTATCTCCTAACCTACGCTCCAATGTTTGTATAGCATTACTTTGAGGGTCTGCAGAGTTTAAAATCAAGTAAGGTTTAAAGTAAACCGCACCGCCATCTGTATATTTCTCAACAGCATCACTTAACACATAATCAGCAGGACTACCTTTTTTAATAGCCTCCACCGACGCCTCACAGAAATACCCAAAGCGACCTAAACCATCTACCAAGTACTTCGCAGCATCTGATTTTGATACATCCCTCCAAGCATACTTTTTAGCATTTGCATTACTTGTATTCGGACCCATTATAAAGTCTGTGTTGAAATTATACAAGAACCAACTCAACGGATCAGAATTATTCTCAAATTGAGTCCTATTTACTGAACCATTTTTATTTAATGTTAATTGTACTTGACCTTCTTTCAACCCTGTTACTTCTAAAGCCTGACCTATTATGTAAATATCAGAGAACATTGACTCTCCACCACGAATACCCGCGTTGGCTTGTTCTTCCAAGAACAGTAAAGACGTATTTAAGTTTTGGAATAAATCCCTAGCATAGACACCTTTTTTAAAAGTATCCTTTTCCGCACCTTTTATTATATCTTCGGCTTTCATTCTAGCCACTTCTTTTACATTCTCTTTTTTAAGCTCTATTTGAGCTGCTTTAAGCTCCTGCTCTTTTTCCCCAGTAAAGAATATATCATCACCAAGTAAAGAGTTAGCACCTCGAGGGTTTATATATTGCAACATAAATGAGTTCTGCCAGTTTGTTATTTCATCATATATTACAAAGATACCATTATCTCCACCTAACTTCTCATATAAGTTAGGGTTTTCTGACCTCATAGCTACTCGTAAACATATAATACCTAACGTTAGCAAGATATGACGATAATAGACCATATCCCCTAAAAACCCATTGTAACTACTTATATTCCACCAACTAGGAGTTGTATTAGTCCACCTAGACCTAATTAATGGGTTCTTATCCCAATCAAGCTCAGACGCAAATTTAGGTGACATAAACCCTGCGTTAAAAGCACCTCCATTTACATAATAACCTAAAGGAGTACCCCTATCATCACAACCACCAGCAGCCTCGTAGAACTGAACCATTGTATCAGGCTTTCTATCACTCCCAAATATAGGACGTCCTGTTCCTGCAGACGTTGCTACCGCCGTTGAAGTCATTACCCCTTTACCTTGACGTGAACCCGCATAAATACCATGTATTAAGTTCATACCCAAGTTTATCGTAGCATCCCTTCCCGCAGAAGAAGTTACTATACCTCCATTTAAATCACGACCTAACACAAAGTTCTTTATATCTATAGGCTGACCCGTTGCTTTCAAAGTCTCCAACGCCTTATAAGCAAATAAAGGAGCTGCCTCCGCCACTTTAGCATCCGCCACGTGTTTAAAGAACTTATATTCAATACCCTTATGAGAACCACCTAACGGAGTTTCTAACTTACCATTGTTGTCAAACACTTCTGATAACAACTCCCTCATAGGATTCTTAACTATCATACCCTCAGGAGCAGACATTATTATATCAGCAGACGCCCATTCCTCAGATGTACCAGTATAGTCTTTTAATATAGCAAAAGTACAAAATGTATTTGTAAACCTAGTTAAATAACTTGAAATTAACCTTGAAGATTCAATACCAACTCTTCCTTGAGTTAGTACGTCCTCCATTAAGTTATTCTTCTCTAACACCAATACCATATAATCCCATAGTTGCTTTGTTAAATACTTCTCAATAGCACCCCTATGAGTATAACCATTCCCACTTTTTACTACCCAAGTACGCGCTGATATCCTACCATACGTTGTATCGTCAGTATCAGTTGTTATTGGCGAGCCTAAAGCAAACTCCGCTATCTTAAATGGATAGTAAATAGGATGGTCAGTACTGTAAATTCGCTCTAAATCTACCTGCCTATCAAACAGTATTTCCACTTCCGGCATTGATGTACGTACCGCTTTAGCTACAAAATCTGCCTTTAAAGACGACATCATTACACCCTCACGACCCTTTATTGCCAACGTTGACGGTGCTTTTGCACGAGCTTCAGTGTCCTCAATCAACATCGCTTTAAATGGGTCTAACTGATACCCCAAAGCTAACGTTTTATCGTAAACATCAAGTATTACACCCACAGACGCTTTAACTAATACCCTTAAAGCCTCCACTTTTTCTATTTTCTCTATAATTTCCTTATTCTTACTAACTTCTTTCTTTTCTAACGCCTCTTTAGCATCTTCTGAAACTACTGTTAAATCAGTACTTAACCCCATTGATGCCCTAATAACCGTTAAATCATCCACAAAATCTATTACATCTAAATCATATAAAGACCTACTTCGTAAGTCACTTATTCTTAATTGTGCCTTTAAGTTGTCCTCAGCATGCGCACCATCTCCAGCTACTACACTATCTAATACCGCAAATACCGTTGATAATTCTTTAAAGCCAAATTGAAAGTTCTCACCTTTCTTCCTAGTCCTATCAACAATTAAGTCACCACGATCCACAGCAAATAATACCTGAAAGTAAAAATCTAATATATCTTCTACATCGCCCTCAACAGCCTCAGATAACATCTCTAACGTTGATTCTACAGCTTCCGCATACTTTACTGTAAAAGATTCCTTATTATCTAATTTCTCATTTACCTCCGCTAATCGTGTTAGTACTTCTTCTCTTAACACTAAACCCTCTTTACTCATCTATACCATCTACCTTCCTTACCGCTGTTCTAAACATATCATTTAAAGACTTGTTTTTATCCGTCATCTTCTTCTTAGGTGGCTTATGCTTCGCCATATACTTAAGTTTAGCTATACTATCTTCAAAAGGCTCAATACCCTCCTTAAAGACTTCCTGCAATAACTTATCTTTCGTTAATTTCTCATTCGTTGTGTATATTACATCACCCGTATTCTTAAAGGCAAACAATAAAGGTATCGTTGCATCAGTATCACCCAACCAAGCAAAAAACCTACGTGCTACATACTCATCATGCAATAATAAAATACCCAAACTATCTAAACTATCTACTTTTTCTTCCAAATAGTTTAACAACCTTTCATGAGATAGTTTATCACGTACCTCCGTATAACTACGTACTAAACCTTTATAAGTATCCCTTTTCGTTATTACTTTCATAGCTAAATCAGCAACACTTATATCTTTTTCTAAAGCTAAATCAGTACCCTCATTTAACCTTTTTACCACCACTAAATTTATCAAATCTTCTACATCTTCTACATTGTATTTTACAGCATAACCTAAAAACCCTATTACACCAATACTCTGTAAGTCTTTTAACACCTTGTCATTACCCAAAATATCTCGACTTGTTAAATCTGTGCCTACTAAATTCTTTATCTTATCTATATCATCAACCCATATAGGTTTTTCTTTTTCTATTCTTGCCAGTTTTTCAAGTTCCTCTTCGTTTAATTGCGTAAATTCATACCCAAAGTAACTAGCTACACCCTGACCTAACTTGTTTAGTAATTCTACGTCTAACCCAGTTAAATCAGCTTCCTCAACTACTCCTTTACTACCCTTTAACGTACCTATACGTTCATAAATATCTAAATACTTATCGAAATCTACACCTACAGAATCCACTAAATCAACCACATTAGCTTTTGTTACACCTTCAGTTACCTTACCTAGTAACCCTAAAGACTTCATCTTTGGCATAACCCCAGTTAGCTTATGCTTACGTACTAACTTACTACAAGCGTCTAACTGCTCTAGTAACACCTTAATACCAACTATGGCAACGTCCTCGTTATCTAAACCACTATTAAACAACATACTTACTAATACGCCATACTGCTTATGCTCACTTCGTAATTCTGATCCTTTAAATACCAAAGCACGCTCCACATCAACTTCTACACCTGATGTTGCCACTAAACGCGCCATTTCATTTAAACCAACTTCTAATACACCCTCTTTATCATATCGTGGTAATACCGACTCCAAAAACTTATCAAACACAGCTTGTAATACATCTACGTTTAATTCCCCTTTTTCATCTACTTTACCATCCCCAGCTAATAACCTTTTCTTATATTCGTCCTCGTACAACTTCTTAACACTTTCAAAGTAATTAGCTAATGTACCACCTAAAGCATCAGCCGCGTAATACTGCGGTCTTAAAGAAGTCCTAATTACATACTTTTCATCATTTATGATATTTACAAACTTTCCTTCGTCCTCCAATACACTAGTTACAACCACTAAAGGGTCTTCTAATATATCACTTACACTTTCAATAAAACTTTCTATTGGCTCTGATATATCTAAATACGTTACACAACGTAACCTTTTAAAAGACTTTGCTACAACTTCAGCATCCCTACTAAACCATTCAATACCACTATTCACAAACGTATAAGGTGTCACACCATCATTACCCAAAACTATTATTTCTTCCACACTTGAGAACATACGTTGCTTATGTAACATATCTAAAGGCATATATACATTTGGTGCTTGATTTTCATCACACAGTTGCCCCATTAAGACCTCATCCATCTGTATTTTGCGTAATCTTAATTTCCTTGTTATGCCAGTACCCTCATTTGTGTAAAATTGCACAAACATACCATCTAAACCTACTATTACACGCCTTACCTTGTTAGGAGAAAAGTTCGTTATTAACTCACCACTATCCCCCTCTTTTCTATTCTCTAATTGCCTTGTAGCACCCTGCGTAAGCATACCCCAAAGCATCTCTGTATACCTAGTTCCTACTTTTTTAGCCACTTGACTGTCCTCCTTAACTATCTACTTTACTACTTTGTCCTAAATTTTAATTGCAACTCTTACTTTTTTTTTCGCACCCTTTACCAAACTAATAACCCCAAGAAAATAAAAATAGGTAGCTTAAACGCTACCTACCTGCTTAATATCTTTATAGAAAGAGTTATGTATGGTTTTTATTATACCTTAACAACTTCAAAAACACAAGTATTACTACCTTGTTTTCTTGTAATCTAAATTACTACCTTGTGCATCCAATACCGCACCTAGCTCACTATCAGGTATTAACCTGCAGTACAAGTTAGCTCGCAACGTATCATCCTCCTCACGACAAGTACTTAGTACCAAATACTTATCTCCAGCACGTAAACTTACATTACCATTTACAGTCGTAGCTTGACCTCGTACTTTTTCTAAATGTTCAAAATAATCTTCATCATCTAAAAAGTCAAGCCTATATAGAGCTGTTTCCTCAGGAACTATCGACATAAACGCCACTTCGTAATATAACTTCCTATGTGGAGTTTCTACAACTACATACCGATGACTATCCATAAATGACTGACTAGCATAATAATTTACATCATTAAACATCCTATGGTCGCCTACCTTTGAACCCCTAGCATGACCAAACATCCACGTAAGCCTATCTGTAAAGTACTTACTGTTATTAGCATCTAAATATACCGCTCCTAAAAATGGTACATTGCCACCTTCAAAAGTCTTGTTCAAATAGGTCTCGTTATCCGTACCCTGCACCACAGGCTCTTCTAACCTAGTTCCCGGTATGTATATAAACCCTACAGAATCACTATTAGTACTAGACAAACCATCTAACTTTTCTTTTAAATAACCTTTGTCCTCTTCTTTTCTTTTCTCTATATCTTTAGTTTCTTTTGATTGACCGCCCTCTTTATCTTTATGTTTATCAACTAAAGAAAATTCAGGACTACTACCTTTCGACCACTTACCACTTAAATACGTGTAACCTAAAAAACCACCTGCAGTAAGAAATACCGACGTTACAACTAATATTAACCAAGTTTTAAAACTAAAGTTCTTTATTCTCTCAAACATTACTTATTTACCACCTTAAACAACTTATTACCAAACATCAACAAAAGACGGAGAGATATAATGACGATTAGCATATTCTACTGCCACTAACTCCATTGCAGTATAATAATCAGGAGCGTAGACCTCGTAATATTCAATCTTATCCTTGTTTCTAGTTAAATTACTCCAAGTAGCTCTAAACGAAAAGTACTGTAAATCTGTAGCACTTCTTCTAAAGAAATTGGTAGGTCGACCTCGATCAAACTCACTTTCAGAAATTAACCTTACTTCTAAATCATTATTAACCCTTACCACAATAACACCTATACCTTTGCAACTTTTACCTTACTTACTCTTGTTTTCTTCTTTTTCTTTACCTTACGTTTGACACCCCTAGAGGTCTCCGTTGCCTTAAATATCAAGATAAAAATAGAAAATACCAACAATAACACAAACTTCAATATTACCAACATCTGACCTAACAATATCGCATCTAAAGGAGTCGGATCGTCCTTCTCCTCTTTATGCTCCCTACTTACAGGACCATCTAACGCAAATAAATTATTCCACCATTTCCAAAAACTTATTATAAACACATTTATTACCTACTTATCTTATTTTGCATACTTATACCACTATACCACACAAAACTTAATTAAAGCTACATACCTCTATAAACACCATCAAACCAACCTTTACAACACAAAAAGGTTTAGACCTCAAAAACCTAAACCCCTAAACGTCTACCACAATTCGGACAATACTTTATAGTTATATAAATACTACCACAACCATCACCATCAAAGTAACCCTCTTCTTTTATTATCATTACCGATTCAGTTGTTTTGTAATCATGTATAACCACTTCAACCCTATCATTTTCTAACACATTACCCGTTACTTTGCAATCTAAAGCAGGCTGTTCCCAACCAAACAACACATCACGTCTTCTTTCGCAATATCTACACATATTCTATACCTCTAACAAACTACAGTGCAAAAGTTTCTACCTGAAAACTATAAGCACCATCACCTTCAATGTTTACATCTACAAAAATAACATCTTTTAAAATACCCACTTGAATAAACCAATATTCATCATAACGACTACCCTCTCTCTCAAAAGTGTATAACTCGTCAGTACCCAACAAACCTTTTGAAATATTACTTATTAAAACGTCAATCTCTTCCAAAACAGTTTTATCTACATCTTGATAATACGATGATTGCATAGCATACTGTACATGCTTTAATTTTTCAATTACTAAACGTTTAACTTCTTCAAAGTCTTTTGTACATTCAACTTCTAAATACCCTAGATAGTCAGCCACACTATACACTTTCTCTACACCTGTTTTCTTTAATTCTTGGTCTATACTCCAAAAACAAACATTTAATTCCATTACCACAACAACCTTTCTTTACTTTATTCATCTTACAACCTTACTTTACTATATTTAAAAATAAAAAACAACTTAACTCTCGTTAAGTTGCCTTATTTTTAAAGGTTCACCCTTTATATAAATTTTAAACTGCTCCACTCACCAAATTCACATAGTGTCTCTAAACCATCAAACCTACCAACGCTTAAATCTGTAAGTACATATTTACTAGTTTGCATTTTTACTTGTTTACTATCTGGGTGCTTTTTAAATAGATACCTTAAATTAACCGTCTTATCACCCCTAAAAAATAAATATGACCTACCTAAATGTTCAGGTAATAAGTACCAATCACCCTCTTGTAACTGTTTTTCTATATCTTCACAGATAACTTCTTCTATAATCTCTTTCGTTAAATACCCTAAATCACACAAGTTATCAAGAAACTTACCTCTAAAGTAAGCTACTAGCTTATCATAAAGCCTAGCTGCAAACCATCCTAAAACAAGGCTTATTGCCAACAGCACCATAAAAACCAGTATATAAGATTTTTCAAAGGCACTTCCTTTGAAATAACCCCAAGAAGTAAGTTCCTCTGTAAACCCCAACATAAAAACTACAGATAATAAACTAATTAAATAATATACCATTACTTGCATCATTGAATGAAACAGTATAGCTATTTTTATTCTCAGCATCACCCAACACCTACTTCCTCTCTTACCTCATTATCCATTTTTATTCAACTACCTCTGTTTCTTCTACTGCATCAAATTCAGGCACAGGCACCCAATAACATTCTTCAATATCGTTATTATAATAAAAACCTAAAGTACCATCGTATTCATCATCCCACTTATCTATACTAGGCTCATCATCTACATAACGTTTTACTATCACGTATTGACCTACTTCTGGTACAACACCATCCCAAATAAATTCATGGTCTCTTTACCATAAACTTCCTTTTCTTCATCAGTCATTCTTCTACTAAATAACTTGTTCCAAACCATTTATCCACTACCACCTTTACTTTTACTTGTAACTTTTATTTTACTATAACTAAAACAATAAAGCTACTCAACTCTTGTTAAGTAGCTTTTACTACACTTTTTATGCCGATACACCTTTACAACACGTCATATACTTTATCAAAATTCTCACGTTTTACTGGGTAAAATTCACCCTCAATACCCTTAATTAAAATTTCAGAAACATACAAATTCTCAACACCCTCAAGCGTATCAACTTCTATATAACCATTTGATTTAACAGTAACAATTAATTCATTATCGTATTCTATATCTAAAAAGTCTAAAACTTGAATAATATCACTATCATCTAAACTTTTAAATTCTACAAATTCAATCTCATAAACTGCTTTTTTGTAAATATCATCTTTACCATCCACTTTAACATAAGTTTTATTAAAAATTTCATTATCAATCGCCCAAAAACATTTATCAGTATTAAGTTCATAAATAACCCAATTACCATACATTAAAGCTATATTACCACGTTCTTTTTGAATATAAATTTTTTTGTCAAATCATCATAATTTACAGGTTCATTTTTATTAGTTCTTAATAGTTCTAAAAAATCTTCTAATACGATATTCTCACCATATTTAATTGCAACAACCTCAATAGGTTTTTTCCTAGCTCTCATAAATACACCACCTCAAAATTACTAACTTACTCTGTCTAGCTTAGAGTTAGATAACCTTAGCCTTCAAACTTTGCTCCAATTCTTTTTCATCTTCACCTATCAACATAGTATCAAATTTAACCAATTTAGCACTAACATCATTTATAGTCTTTTGTAATTCATCATGAAACTTTAAGTATTTGACCTGTACATCTAAAGCCATAAGGTTCTTACATTGTGTTAAAGGCTCATCTAAATCAGTACCTTTACCAAACAACCCTAAAACACCATTTACAGAACATTTCTTCTCAAAGTTATAATACCTAGACTTCTTACGTAATTCTTTTAATTTATCCAATGAATAAACTTTTACACTTAAATAGTCAAAGTCTATGTAATCATCATTTATCAATTCTATAACTATTAGTCTTACCAACTTTTTTAAAGAACCTAGTACGTACAACCTTATAAGCACAAACACCCAACAAGCATAAAACACCCCAGTAGCAATATTTACTTTATGCAACCCAAACTTCACAACAAAGTAAAATACCACTAAAGCAATTATAACCATTTGTAAAACTTTTAACCAAACTACATGTTGGTTATACTTTCTTAAATAAACTTCTAACATACCAATTACCTACTTTATCTTGTTTAACTTCTTTATTAGTCATCTAACATACCACCATTTCCAAATATCTCATTTAATTTTTCATGTACTTTAGTTAAGATGCCCTCACTAAGTGTATCACCTACAGAATCAAATTCAAAGAACATATCGTAAATATCCTCTATACCACCTTTAACTAGTAATTCTCTTTTTGCATAACGCCACATTGTTTTACCACTACTTATAACCTTCATAGTCATTTTTATATCTTCTTCTGTAATATCCATGTGCAATACACGACCTAAACCTAAATCGTAATCTAAAGTAAACGAGTCACCTGTAATTAACAACATCATAAGCTCATTCTTTACTTTAGCTGCAAAGAAATCTAACCCAGTTTTCAAAACTTTTATCTTATCATCTTCATCAAACATTAAACATTTAATCTTATAATCTAAACAACAACCTAATGCAAGCATTCTTTGTACTTCTTCTACTTTCATATCTTCACCCATGCCCTCAAGTATATCATGCATACGATCCATCACTATAAAACTTGTTTTTTCTGTAAGCTCCAAACTGTAAAGCTCTTCTAAAGTCATTTCATTTATACTTTTAGACACATCTCGTAAAGGTTCACCAATACCACTCTATCCTTTATGTAATTTTACTTGCTTGAATTTCTTTTTGTTTTCCATGTATTTTACCTACCTTCGTAATTTAGTTATCTATTTACAATTCTACCATATATTAAGAATAAGACAACTCAACTCTTGTTAAATTGCCTTATGTAAAAACCTTTATTTCATAACCTTAATCTACTCGTGTACTAATGTAAAACTATGACTACTAGAACTTAATTCTTCATCTGTCACACTATCACGCACTTCTTTTGTAATCGTAATTACTGAACCACTTATATTATAAGAAGAACGAAAAGAAAATTCTACATAAGTTTCTTGCTTTTCCTCATAAGCAACACTATTACAAGAACCTAAAGCATCATGTAAAAGTACTTCAAACCTCAATAATGCGCTTGTACCTACCTTATAACTAGATTTTTCAAAACTTTTAATAAACCCATCAATCGTAGAGTTTAAAGCAAATATATCTTTAAGTCCCCATAATAAACGTTGCTCATCATCAGTAGTAACAATCTGAAACATAACACTAAAATCAGCCATTCTATAATTATTCATAACATCAAAGAAAAGAACATTATCATCACTTAAATTTTCATTTTTATTTACTTCAAAACCTATTTTAGCAAGACTAGTTCCTAATCCATCTACATATTTATCAACAAATTCTTCTGGAATTATGAAAAAATTCGTATCTAAAACTCTACAAAACTCCTCTACCCCAATAGTACCTAATTTATGTCTATTGAGTAGTTCTTCTAATTGCTTCATCTCAATTCCCCTTAATTACTAAAATAAATCCTTCAAAACCTTACTTTGTAAAGCATCCGCAGCCATATCAAAATCAAATAAAACTTCAAACACTCTAGTATTATCCAATGTTACAAATTCCCCATCTTGATAATGTACCACAAGACTAGAGTCTTCTAAATCAACTATCTGCAATTCAACTTCTTCTAAATCTATTCTTAATTCTACACGATAACGTAAGCTTAAAGGTAATCCACCTTCGTACCCAAAACCACCTATCATTAAAGATACTAAATTTCTCCTAACCCTAGCAGCAAAACCATCAAAATAAACTATTAAGCCTTTATCAATATCATCAACATCTACTGGTGCAAATTGTATTTTCTGTTTTACACAATATAATAATCTTTGTTGTTCAAAGAAAGCATCACTATCATCCTCATCAACTTCGTCAAGTTCTTCTTTCAAAACCAAATATCTATCCATTACAACTTCTATGTTTTCACTAGTATATTCTAACTTTACTAATTCTTCTACACCCATTTCCATTATGTTTTCTAATTTTTCTTTTGCCACTTTAAGTTACCTTCTTTCTTTTATTTATCTATGTTTATAGTCTACCACATAGACCTAAATAAGCAACCTAACTCACACTAGGTTGCTTTAATAATTCACTATAATTACCTTTATCAATAACACTTGAAAAAAACATATTTTCAATACCCAAAACTCGCCTAGCAGCAGAATAATTTAAGTAATACTTCAAACTATCTATACCTTCGTAAAGTCGTTCAATTCCACTAGCGTTATCATAGGTTAATATCCAATTAACATCTTTTAATTTCCCTTTTAACGTAGTGGCCAATCTATTATGGCAAGCTTCTTTAAAACTTTCAACATATAAGTCAGGACCTTTTACATAATAAGGCGGATCCAAAAAGACCAAAGTATCAACACCCAAGTCTAAATTACCCAACAATTCGTTTACATCTAAATTGTAGACCTCAACCTTATCTTTTAACTTCGATAAATTCTCAATTTTCTCAATTATCTTAACTTTATTAAATCTACAATCTAACTTACAACTACCATCTTGTTTTAAACCACCTATTACACCTGCAGTTAATATACCAGACCTATTAGTTCTATTGCAAAATAACATTGAAAAACCTAATGTTACTAAATCTTCAACACTATCTTTAGCTTTTAATATAGCTTTTTGCTTATGCCACTCCTCTATTGTTATTTCCGTATTTCTTATCTTTTCTACCAACCTATCAGTATCAAAAAAGACACTATACCAAAAGGCATATATTGACTTGTCTAAATCATTTATAATAACCTTACCCACATCACCATTTAACAACAGTTTACAAGCTAAACTACCCCCACCAACAAAGGGTTCAATATAACACCTAGTAGAGTTGACCTCTACCAAGTGCTTTATATAAGGATATAACTTATTCTTACTTCCGGGATACCTTAAAGGGGATACCACACTACTCATATTGTGTTACACCTACTACAGATGTTACTTGTGATACTTCATCACGCTCTACATCTATTTGAGTACCAAATTCACTAAATGTATATTCTATCATAGCAAATTGCGCACCATCACCTGCAAATTTACGCATAACAGCTTTTATAAAATCTACTGCCTCAACGTGTAAACCACCAAATATTTCATCAAAAATATATAATTTTCTATGACCCGTTATTTCCGTTACTATCATTGAGTATAATGCACATATAATCTGACCCATACCATCTCCAGTCTGGTCTTTTAAATCTAATGAAACCCAACCATCATCTACTTTTTCATTCAATACCAATGTTATTGTTTGAGCTGCCATATCTAATACCATCTCAAATCTATAACGTCCATACCCAAAGACACTATCTAAAGCCTTATTTATAAGGTTTTGCACAAAGTCACGTACTACTTTTGTGTTGTCCTCTGATAACATTAATATATATTCTAATGCAATAGCATTATCCTTATGTTTATCGTACATCTCCAAATATCTTTTAAATGATTCTTCTCTAGTTCTTATATTATCTTCTTTTATTCTTAATTCTGTATTTAATTCGTTTATTCTTTCTGTATACTTTGTCATTTCATACCACCTATAACATACTTTCAGGACACTTCACAAAAACATATTCTGTAATCATCATCCCTTTGGAATCATACTTCCTACTTTCTACCAAAGCACCTTCTTTTATAAAGGCTAACACACGCTTTTTAGGAAGTACAGGATGTAGTTTGCACCAATTATCCTCGTAACTTTGGTTCTTCAATAAATAACAACCACCAGTAAAAGCTACTTTATCCTTATGTGTTATTGTAAACATTCGTTTATGTAACCTCATTTCAAAAGAAAACATACCCCTAACACCTCTAAACTTAAATTTTTAACAACTTCTTTACTAACAACTACCTAACTTATAATCAACTAAATCCTCTAAACTAGGAAAAACCACGTCATTCCCATATTCTGTAAATCCTTTAAAAATAATGTTCCATTCATTTTTCTTATATAAACTATCTAAAAAGCTAGTATTAGCGTCCTCATTACTTATCGTTGTGTAACCTACTACATAATCCCTAACTTCATAAAGGTTAACCCCTTTTACTTTTTGAGTAGTGTGTTCACCCCATCTAGATACCAATAAGGTAACAGGGTATACTCCTCTATTAGCCATTATAGGCTCACAACTACTTAAATCAACCAAAAAGTAAACCTTTGTAGCATCATTTACACCACCACTAGCAACTTTCACTAATGTATAACCTGCATTTAAAAACCAATTTAATTGGTCTGTAACTACACGTCCAACAATCACATCTACAGGCTTGACATTTTCTAAATTCATTACCCAAACCTCCTTTTACTTTATCTTTTTAAACACCAACAAGTTATAATGTAATTCATCATAAAACTTTTCGTCACAACCCTTCAGGAAAGCTATGTCCTCAGGCTTTGCTATGTACTTTTTAGCACGCTTTACCCAAGACTCCCACTCTTTCTTTTGGTCTACATCTTTTATATCTAAACTTTCTAAATAACTTATATACCCACCATCTGCAAATTGATGAGTCTGTATCTCCAACAAATAACTATAAATAGTACTAGGACGTACACCTAAAATTTTCATTATTTCTTGTACACCAGTACCACTTTTTAGCAATCCTATTAATCGTAAAATATTATTTTCTCTACGAATAGCGCTATTACTACCCATTTCTCTTAAACTGGACATTTTTAAACCACCTTACTTACTAAAATAACCTACTGTAGTACCCTCTACACCTTTGTACATAGGTACATCAACACAGCAACCCCATATAGATTTTACACAAGTATGGAAAGGTTGTTCTTTCACACCCCACATATCTACTACAGGACCCGGTAAATTCGCTACAGAATAGTTTACACCCTCACATACCAATCCTTGAACTACCCCAACTTGAATATCTACATCACTATAAAGTCCCTCGTAATACATTACAGTCATTACACAATAATTTATCAAATCTAATAACGTATCTTCTACCTTCTCATCTTCCACAAGCTGCACAGCACCTTTATTTGTTAATGACTCATACCTAGATACTTTATCCTGCAACCTTACTACAGCAGCAATTACACCAAACTTATTTAGTGAATCCTCAAAAGAATTTCCATAATCATTATTTTTACGTTTGTAAATATCATGCAATTCTTTTGCTTTATCCTCAAAAGAAACTAAACCTAACCTAGAACAATACAGACGCATAGCAATTACACTCAAACGCACAAAGTAATTTATACCTAAATCGCATAAAGCACCTTTAGTACCAACTACTACATCAAAAACCTCTAACAAATCTATCTTCTCTTCTAATAACTTGTTAGCTTTCTTTATTATATCCTCATCAGAATCTTCTGCAAAAAATCTAGCATGATCATTCGCTACACTATTTACATAATCTAACACTTTTTTATGCAATTCTACATTACCCATTTAATTAACCCCAACTTTCTTTGTTTTTTCTTACTTGTAAATTTTAATAACACCTCTTTTTGATAAAAATAAAGAAGTTGACCATGACCTCAACTTCCTTACCCATAGTTACCGTTCCACTTGTAACTATTCAATGACGTATTACAATTTATACTTAAACAAACCCATAAAGATTAGCACCCAAACCAAAGTATTTTTAAGCTCAAGAAATTCCCTCGTTTGCGTCCTTTCTTTACATTTTTATTTATAAGTAAGAGGTTGCTATCTCAGCAAGCTCAATAAGGTGTAAAGGACTCGAACCTCTACTAAAGCACCATGCCACCCTCACCTAGCTAGTTTAAGGAAGATTTATTTTTACTTGTTGTTGTAATTTTTTTTACTTAAGTCAGAAAGTAACCATAACATTTATTGTTATTTTCGCATAAACATATATTTTTCATTTTTCAAAGCTTCACTCAATCATTCATTAAAAATTTTCAGATACAAAAGCCTTAAACTAACTATACCTATTATACTATATCAAAGCATACCTAACAAGCTAACTCTAACTATTTATCATTATTAAAATCGCCCAATTTCCACTCTCGTCATCAGCCCTAAAGAAGTACTTACCTTGAGCAGATGGGTTACTTTGTATCGTAAACCTTACATTGTCTGAATGAACCCCCGTTTTACCTAACAATAATCGTTTTAAATGTGTTAAACCTACTTGTATTGGGAAATCTTTTAACCCTTGCTCAATACCCTCAACCTCCATTGATTTTACATCAACTAAATGTATTGGTTGAGCGTAAGAATCAGTACTAAATGTACCTACCTTGTTTTCTACATCAGCCACAATTACCATTTTAGCTGTATCTACAACACGTTCTAATATACTCATACGTGTTATTACTTCGTTTACATCTACTCTCGGTACCACAATGTAGTTGTTGTCCTCTACCATAGCAAAGAAATCTCGTTGATATACACGTGCCTCTAAACTTATTACTACCGAAACCAACAGTTTTGAAGTTTTAAATACCAACACTTTATTTACAACGTCTAAAACATAAGTTATATCATCTTCTAACTTCAATAACCCCTCTATTACACCAATAGCGTGTACACTTAAACCACCATTGTCAAACACACCTCTAAATTTATTATCGTACCTTAAAGCCATTATCATATCATTACACATTGTGTAATCTCCATAAAACGACACAGCTACTTTATTCTTAACAGCATCATTTAAACTTTCCAATAAGTAAGGTTGTAAGTCAGTTACCATTGTTAGCATCTCTGTACGTTGTTTTTCTGTCAATACCCCTACTTCTAAACCATCTACTGCATTCAGTAAATCAACATTTCTTAACATTTTTGGCATTACTGGATATGTAGACAACCTAGCTACAGAAGTGTTGACCTCCTTCTTACCATTTATCTCAAGTTCTTCCGTTAATACCACACTTAAAGAATGTTCACTTTCAACTTCAATTTCTACGTCTAAAGGTACACCACGACCACCACTATAAGCATTTAAGAAGTTTTCTAACGTTACCAATGGTAATTGGAAGTGGTCTGGATTGTACAGACCTTCTTCAATTACTTCAATTACACCAGCTTCCACAACCCTACGTGCCGACGCACCCGTTGAGAAAGCATATAATACTAATTCATCACCAGTTAAATCAAAAACCATTGTTTTATCTTTATCTACTATGTTCTTCGACTTATAAACTACACTTAATTCACTTATTATTTCTCTTAAATTCTTATAACTTGTTTTTACTTTAACCATTTAACAGGAACCCCTCTTATAAATTAACTTTGTTCATTCCACTAAAGAAAGAATCTATTTGACCTATACCATCCAAAGCCTCACTTTCTTCAACTTCGTCAATACCCCAATCAAAACCTAGACCATTGTCCTCTTTTTCTTCTACTTTAGTGTTCTTAACTTCTTCTACACCACCTAATACTATATCAGTACCAGTTTCATCATCTTCTAAACCTAAATCTATCAAATCTTGACTTGGTTCAATATCAGGCTGTGTAACTACTGATCGCCTAGATACTTTTGCTTTAGCTGTTGGTTTTACTTCTTCTACTACTTTAGGCACTTCCACCACAGGCTCATCTACACCAAAATCTAAACCAAAATTACCATCAAATGAAAATTCATCAGAGTCCTCTAGAACACTATTATCTTCAACTATTTCTTCTTGCACAACTTCTTTTTGTACTACTTCTTTTTCTTCTTGTACTCCTTCTTTTTCTTCCGTTACTACTTTTTCTTCTTTTACTTCTTCAACAACATTTACGTCAACACCAGCAGCCTCTACACCACCCTCTGCTAACTTCTGTTTTAATACCGCTATATCTTCATTCTCTCTTGCCATCAATTCTTTTACTGTTTTTACTTCTAATTCGTAAGACTCTTCTTGTACGTCCTCACCAGTAAGCTCCTTGATTTTTGCATAATCTTTCTTCTCAACAGCTTCCAATAACACTTCCATAGTAGCTGCCTGCGTTGCTTTTGCTTTGTACTCCTCAGTAAACACCTTAACAAAATCTTTTCTACTTTTCTCTGATATACGACCTTTTTCATCTACTGTTATCGTTAAATCGACACCTTGTAATTGCAATTCTTTAGCTAAACTTTGTATTTGCTCTATCTGTGCCTTCTTAAAACCTTTGTTCTGAACTGCTACCTGATTTACTCGCTCTACATCTTTATTTATCTTGTTTAATCGCTCTAATAAACTTTTTACTTCAACATCTTTCATCTACTACACCATCCTATCTTAAATATTCCATTATTAAATCTTTCATTCTTTGACTTATAGGTAATAACTTAACCCTATCTTCCATTGAAATTGTACCAAAACTTACCTCACTTAAACTTGAAAATATTTCTGATAAATCTTCTAAACTTTCTTCTTCCTCTTCTTTTACTAATTCCCTTAAAGTCTTATTCATCTTAAATATTTCTTCTACTTTAGGTAAATCCAATATCTTCGGCTCTATATAGTACTTATAAATACCCTTTGTAACTTCCTTAACACCAAAGACCATATACCACACTTGTTCGTAATTCTCTGATATTTTAGGTCGTGCCATACAACCTATATTTATAAAATTACATACTTTACCATTGTAAAACTTAAATTCCTCAACTGTTTCCATTGGGTTATGTATATGCCCATTTATTATGTAATCCATACTAAAAAATGGCTCATGTGTAACTAAATCTATAGCATCATCATTACCAGAAAAGGTCTTCGTACCTATCCTAAAATCTCCATGCGTTATAGCTACGTTAAAAGCTCCTTCTACACCTTTTAACACAACATCATCAAAACCATACTTAACAAAATGTATGTAAATAGGCATATCTTCTCTACTAGTTTCTAACTTAACTACACTTACACCATCTTCCTCGAATTGCTGCGGTCTTGTAAAATACCCTAAATCACTTAAGAAATTATAGTCGTTTTTCTCATTACCACCATGTATATCATGATTTCCAGTATTTATTACCACAGGACAACCTATAGCTTTCAAGAATTGAGCTGTTTCTTTTAATAACCCTCTATCTTGAGCTACCCAAGATACATCTCGCCTTACACCTATAAAATCACCAGTTTCAAGATACAAATCAGGATGTTCTTCATTTACCACATCTAAAGTCAAATTCATACAATCTATTGAGTTTTTCCTATAGTTTTTATGCTTTCCACGAAATATATCCTCTATATGCCTATCCCCAAATACTACTACTTTATCACCTTTAACTGTTAGCATGCGTACAAACACCACCTTTTCCTAATTCAAAGTCCTCAGCTACCGCAAGCTCTCCACAATGAGAACACCTTATTACAGGATACCCTAGTTCTTGTAATTCTAATAATACCCCACTAGCCTCTAAACGTAATTCGTCTAACTCCTTCTCATTAGCTTTTTCTTCTTTTACCAATTCAACATACTTTTTAAACGCTACACCTATATTATCTAGTGTTTTTAAACTAACTGTCGTTATTTTATCTAAAGTTGGTATCTCTTCTTGCTCTAGCATTTGCTGTTTTGTTAAAAGCTCACTCATTTCGTGTAACTTACTTAAAGCTCCAACTTCTAACTTTTCTAATTCTATATCTACACCTTTTAATTTATTTAAGACGTCAAGACCATTTAAGATACCCAAGAGAGCCTTGAAAGTATCTAAAGGTATAATTTCAAGGGCAACATCTCCTGACGTGTTAGAGAGCCTCTCAATGCGTTCTAGTATGTCGAAAAGTGCTTGTATCGTTTTTGTGTCAACCTTACTTAAGGTTGCAAGGTTTTCAAATTCACTTAAAGAACTTAACTTTAATCCTACATTATGTAGTACATCTAACACTAAACCTGAACGCTCAACGTCCTCATCTAATACCCTTAACTTGTTTATTAGCTCCGCTGTTACCACACTAGCAGCTTTTATCTGATCCGTTAGCACATTTACTAACATTTCTTCTTTCTTCATTCCCTCAAGCAAAGCCTTATTACTATCCTGAACCCTCTTAACAGCTCGTTCAGCCATTTCCGTTTGAGTCGCTTTAGATAAAGCCTTATTTATAGCTTTTGGAGTTTGCTCCGTTAGTAACATACCGTCTGCTTTCTTTAGTATATTCAAATACCCTTTATCTACAGCCGTTAAGTTGAAATAGCGTTCCAACACACCTGGTGTTGTCCTCTGTGGTACATACTTACCATCAACCATAGTAGAAAATAATTCATACTTCTTACCACCATGACGTAAATACCAATGATACCCATTCGTAAATCTTGCACGTGGACTGTTACTACTTAATTGCATTATATACTCTATTTCAGATCCATCTGACATAAAGATAGTTACACTCGCCTCTAAACAACCATGACGTATATAGCGTTTTAACTTACCATTATTCATCTTCTCCGTTGTTAAAGCAAATCGTAACCCTCTTAAAGCGTTTGATTTACCTGCAGAGTTAAAACCCTTTAACATTATTATCCCAGACTCGTCAAATTCAAATCTAGCATTTTCATACTGTGCAAAGTTCTTTAACTCCCAAGCAACTATTCGACTACTTGCCGAACGCTCTATTAACTTCTCTATTACTTCTTCTTTCTTCAAGTGTTATTACAACCCCTCTCTACACAAACTTTTATAAAGTTTTTAAAACCCCATTGTTTATGTTTATTATAGTGTGAAAGACCTCAAATATTGGTAATTCAACATTTTTACGTAATACCATTAACTGTAACAATGAACCTTTAATTGATAGTAAAACCTCTAAAACCTTGTTGTACTCAACTTCGTTGACACTTTGACCTAACTTATTACTTATATATGTTCTTAAACTTTTTCTTATCTCTTTATCTATTTCAACATCTCTTATAGCCTTTAGTTCAACACTATCCAAAAACCAATCTAAATAATCCTCGTAACCACGACCTAATAAGATACCTAAACAGTACTTATTTACCCAATTACCCAAAACTATCTTTACACCAGCTTTCTCAACAGTAAACACACCACAAGTCAACTTCGGTTTATTCAATAAACATTCAAATTGTTCAATAGTCATCATACTTACGTCTAACATTTTATTACCACCTCGCTTTCTTTTTAACACACTTATAAATATTATAAACCACTAGAGGAAATTTTGCTTTTCAACTCTAGTGGTTTATTTTTATTCTTTTAGACCAAAGATTTTTATTTATTTACTTCTCAAGCAACTATTCCGTTACCGCATTCCAATCAAATTCAGCCCCAAAAGCATCATCTTGACCTGCAGTTCCTATTTGTTGAGTTACCCCAACTTGCTGAGTCGCCCCAACTTGACCTAATTGAGGTGCATTAACATTACCCGCTAGTACCGCATCAGCACCTAATTTAGGCGCTTTACCACCACCAGCTAAAATACCCTCTGTTAGTTCTTTTAAAGCTGCTGTTTCACCAGCAAGGTTCTTGTATTGCTCTGCTAACTTAGTTTTTAACTCCTCATCAGATAAGAATACACAATCCCTTACACACATCTCTAACATAGTCTCGTTGTAGTAGTCCTCAGCTTCTGCATCCCAACCAGCAAATAATGATTTAAAACTAGAATATAATTTCTTATTCTTGTTTAACTCAGGAGATAAGATACTTACCCCATACTTACGACCAACATGCATCCCTAAGGCTGTAGGGTCTGTAATCTCTTTACCTGTCTTACTATCATAGATATTTGTATAATCTAAAATACCAAAGTAACCCGCAAAGTCAGCACCGTCAGCCTCTCTTATAAGGTTGCCAGCCTCATCATACTCGTTTTCTTCAAGAGCTACATCTTTAAATGTATCTAAAAACTTCTCTCTAAAAGCTGTATCACTTACTTTAAACCAACACATTTTAGTTTTTAATGTTTTTTCAGGCTGTCCATTAGCACCAATAATAGGCTTACCATTTTCATCAGTCTTATCAACCATTACAAATTTAACACCTTTTTCACTACCAATGTCATGCCCTTCTTCACATTCAATTATTACTACCGGGAACCAATACGTAGCTTTAGGCTCTCCTAATGGCGTCTTTCTATAAATTTCACGCCAAATAGCTTTGTGGTCTTCTTCAGGCACTTCTTCTCTCGATTTTGCACCAAATCTTACCGCAATCTCCTTGTGATATACTGCATTGTTATAGTCAAACACCTTTTGAGATAAGTCCTCGAAACAGTCTGTTCCAGTAATACCACGATCAGCAAAGAATGGGTCTGCCTCAACATTTAACCCTTTTGTATCACGTATAAGACCTAGATATTTACCACCTGTAGTTTGTAATTGACGCGTAAATACTTTCTCATAGTATTTAGTACGTTTACCAGTTACTGGGTCACGCATTAACTCCCCATTAGCATCTCTAACTTGTGGGAAATACACTAAAACCTTACGCCCATAGTAATCTGACATCTTAAATATCTCAATACCATTATCCTTACCATAATCTGTTAATGGAGAATATACTTGACGTACTTCTTGATTTAATGTTGCGTTTAATAGTCCTGCTCTTCTTTGTATCTTTGTTCTTTCTAAAATTGCCATTTTTCTTAATCCTTTTTCTTTCTCTGTAATTTTTCTAATCTTGTAAATTCTTGTTAAATGTTTTTATGTTTTATATTTTTCTTTATTTTTCTTATTTACTTATTATTTTAATTACTTTGGTCTAAAAGAATCAGTCCAAACTAGCTTGAACGCCTACCCATTACCGTATACGCTCAAAACAAGGCACTACGTCAGAGACAAAAAAGAAATAAAGCACCTTTTCAATACCAAAGCACTTTCACACTTACCGTTTAAACCAATCAACTTATTTATTCAGTAATGCCTTGTTTTCAACATACACATTTATTTAAGATATAAAAGAAAATATATCCTCAAACCAACCTACTAACGACAAACTACCTAAAATAAAAATACAAGAAAGAATTTAAAATGATTTTAGTAGCTCACCAACGCAAATGTTAATAGGTTGGTTTCAAAACATATTTATACCAATTTTCCTTATCTATTAAGTTGTAACTAAGTTGTAACAAAGTTGTAGAGTGAGAACACAGCTTGTTATTTTCGTTAATTATTAAGGGAGAACAAAACTGCATTTTGAAAAAATAAAAATTAATATACTATATGGAAATTCAACTAAATACCCTACAACTTAACCTACAACCAGTTCAACCGCAACTTCAAGACTCGTACCTTAAAAGCTGCCTTAATATAAATACCCTCTTTAACACCCTAAGAGTGTAAAGGTGTAAAACATTTCACACCTTTAACCACATAAGGTAAGTACACCATCAAAGTACTTTTTTTATTTTAAAAAAGAGGCGCGTAAGAGAACTGAATCCCTTAAACTTAGTAATCGAATGCCATTGATTACCTAGACATCCTAAACACAAATAGTAGTTTTAAAAGAGTATATAAATTTTATTTTAAATGGAGTTCTAAATTTTAATTTATGATTATTTAAACAGCTAACCACTTAAAACTACTACTTCCTATAGCATAAAGCTATTACGGTCGACATCAACAGCTATTACTCTGCTAATATCGTTAATATTAAATAAAACTCTTCTCTTCCAACAGTTACTATACAAAACTACTCCTAGATACCCCCAATAAGAGCAGTTTGTAAGTAACAAAACTAAATATATTGTAAGTTTACTGAGTTCCAACCATAAAACCCAGTAAACGATTTAAGAAGGAATATTCTGTACAGTAAAACACCTTACCACCAATGTATTTACTGTTATATGAATATAAATTAAAAAAAAATAATAAATTTTCTTGGTCAGTACCTTCAGGTCTGTTTACCCTCAGCACTGTTATTAAAAAAGGGGGAAATTGGACGTAACCCCCTAACAAAGAGAATCTTCCTAGTACTTTAAAGTACTAGAGGACTACTATACACAGTAATCCTTTATATGAATTTTGATAACCCAACTTTTACATAAGGTATCTTTTATTTTTTTTTGGTTGGGGAAAATAACTTTTTCATTCTCGGAGATATTTTAAAACCCCAACCATAAGCATTATTATCAGTTTGTCTTAAGGGCTAACTACTTCCTTAAGACATTTATAATTATATACCACAAGGAATGTTTTTACAAGCTAACTCTCATTAAAACAAAAACACTGCACACCTACTTAATAAAGTACATACGCAGTGCTTGCACGTTTAAGTTCCGTAGAATACTTAACGCTAATTTCCTGTATTTATATTTTACCATTCTATCTTACGTTTGGCAAACATACTGTACCCCTACCTAAATAAAAACTTTATTATCATTAAAGGCAAGACAAAAACCACAAACACCAAACCTAACACATCAGTACAGTCATCAATATCCCATTTTGTATCCTTTAAATCTTTCTTATTAAACACTTTCTCATTACCTGATAAATCTTTTAGAGTGAACGTCTTTGATTTTCTCTTGTACATAAAGTTCAAAACCCCCTTCTCAACTCTTCTGCGTTTTTCTCAACTCCTAAGTAAGCTCATAAGTGTAATTACGTACACCTAAACTTAATACATCTAATAATACCGCTTTAACTGATTCATCATCCATTAAATTACAAAGCTGATCTATATCTTTGTACTTGACCTGCACACCATCACCTAAGTCTAAAACACCTTTAAAATACAAGAACGTTGCATTATCCCCAACACACCATTCCTTAACAGCTCTTAAACCTACCTTATCAGTATCTGGTATACATAACACCTTATCAAATATCTTCAACATCTCCCCTTTATAACTACCAACATTAGCTCCCATTGTAGCTATTGCTGGTATTCCCAACATATCTAAAGACAAAGCATCAAAAATACCCTCGACTACTACTACTTTACCATACCACACAGAACTTTTATCTCCAAAAGCCTTATCTAAAGCCTTATCTATATTAAACCATAAAGCTTCCTTGCTAAAGTCCTCACTTGCTACAGTCATATATTTAGTAGCACCTTTTCGCCAACCAACATAAGCAACTACATTACCTTTAGCACTTCTTATAGGCACTATTACCCTGTCCTCTAAAATGAAACTACTACCATCAAGTAACCCCATTTTATTTAAAGACAACATTTCATTAGCAGTTAATAAACCACCCTGAAACTTCAATATTTTATTCTCCAACAAATAACTACGCATTTCAGGCTTGTAATAATTTCTCTTAACCATTATCTCGTCTATACTATCTTCATCCACTTTAGATAATACCCAAGGTAAAGCCTTTGTTAATTCTTCACTAGTTACTACCATTTACAACCCCCACTACAGTAACTTCTTCCAACATTTCTTCTAAATAACTTCTAAAGCTATCGTAAGTATTAGTCTCAACTTCTCTCAACACTTTTCTAGTACTTACTTCCAAAACCTTACCTTGTATAGCACCACAAGTACTTTCTAAATATAGCTCAAAACCACTACCATTCCTTATTTTTGCATATTGCATTCCTTCTACCAAAATTTCCTTAAACCCAAAATCCCTAGCTATCTTTATTAGCTCTGGGTAATATAAGAAAAACATATTTTACCACCTCAATTACTATTTACTACTTTCTAATTACTACATAGGAGCTAAAGAATAAACTACACACCCGTCCTCTAATAATTTAACCCTATCATAGATTTTCAAACCTACCAACAACTGTGTAAACCTACCCACTAATAAGACTTCGTCAATACCATTCCTCAAGATGTCTTTACTTGTTCGACGCTCTTCTACAAACATTAAGTACATATAAAAATCAGTCACACTACCTAATATCAAAAAAGGATATTTGCCAATTTCCAAAGTTCTTTCTTCACTTAACCAACCACTATCTAAAAGCTCATCATAATAAGTCTTATTATTTATCTGTAAAATATCTAAATCTAAACATAACCTTACTTCTAAATCTTTCACTCGTTTCATTTATACACTACACCACCTATCTATTTTATATAAAATAAAAAGGCAGTCCACCCTAGACCGCCTCTCTAATTAAATACCCAACCCATTTTCTCGACTAGCTAGGAATTGCACCTAGATACCCTTTAAGTATTCTCTATTCTAATCGTTAATTAGTTAAGTTGCTATTTTGTAATGTTTACTTTAGTTACTGATAAAAAGAAATATACATTTAGCAACTTAACTTTACTTTGATATTTATAATTAATGAATTAAATTATTTTCTCTAATTTTTATTTTTAACTTAACTATTAAGCACGCACTGCGTCTTTAAGTTTTTTACCAGCTTTGAAAGCAGGTACTACTGATGCTGCAATTTCCATTTCAGCTCCAGTTTGTGGGTTACGACCTTTACGAGCCGCACGTTTACGAGTTTCAAAGTTACCAAATCCAATTAGTTGTACTTTTCCACCATGTGATAATTCTTCTGTTACTACGTTTTGGAAAGCTTCTACTACTGATGTAGCAACTTTTTTAGTAACTCCTGTTTGTTCTGCAATTTTTGCAATTAATTCTGATTTATTCATTAAATCATCCTCCGTTTATTTTTCTTTTTAAATTTTTTCTAAGTTGAATATACCCCTCAAAACCTTAATTTGTAAGGGTTCTCCTCTTAGGATAGCTTTATAATACCACAACTAAAAGAACTTGTAAAGCTAACTCTCACTTATATCAACTAAATTCCAAATTTTATTGATTTTTCTTCTTATAAGCTAAAGCACCTATAAAATAATCCAAATCTATATCATCAAGCTCAACCTTTGTAAAGTCCTTTTTACTAGCTATTCCCTGCAACAATCCATACCCTGACCTAGTTACTAAATCCAACCCCAATATGAAATGTACCGCCGTACCATAACCCTGCTGGTCCACATAACTTACAAGCCAAACTTCCTCGTATATATTATTTTCTACCTTACTACTACGTCTCGATAACCTTACACTATAACTATCTAACTTACTAAAGTCATCAAATTCATCATACATTTTAGGTAGCATTACATTCCTTATGTAAACATCCATGAACTTATAACTTAATTCGATATCATGACTTATTACCCCCCTTAAATATAATCCCGGTATATCGTCCCTTGCATAATATCTTGAAAACAATACCCCAAAATCTACCTTGTAAACTTTACCACTTAACCCTGCTATCTCTACTGGTTTTAATATACCCCTAGAGAATAAAGCCTGAAAAGACTTGTCTTTTATCCTATAAAAAGTAGATATTTGCTTTCTCTCATGCAAACTTAACCTAGACCAAGACGACATTGGAAAATACCAACTACCATCGCCCTCATACCAACCTATACACCATAACTTCGTTGTACCCGTATATTCTATCTCTTTTACGTATATATCCACAGTACCTTGAACTACACCATGATTTACTAACCTTATTATAGCTCCTAACATACCCTGACTTATCTGTATACCCGACAATCTTCCTACACCACCTTACTTCTTTACTTAACTACATTAAAAATAGGCACTTAAGCCATACACTTAAGCACCCATTTTAATTATACCTCAACTATTTCACTGCTGATGTTTTTGGTAGTTTTTTAAATTGTTGTTGTTTTTTACCACCTTGTTTTGCAAGCTCTTCTTTGTATTTAGCTTCAGCAGCATCTTTATAAGCATCTTCTTTTGCTTTTTCTTGCGGTCCTGTTGGAGTATCAATGTTATCTTTTACATATTGCTCATCAATTTCTACAGGAGCTGCTGGTTTAGGTGCATCTTTTGGAGTTTCTACCGGAGCTGGAGTTTCAGCAGGTGCATTACCCCCACCAGTTAAATAATCGTTCGCAGCTTTTTCCCACGGATCTACATCATTAGCATTTGCTACAAAAGGTAATACCGCACCTGTTAATAATGTTCCTGCTGCAAGCACAGTTACTAATTTTTTATTCATATTTATTTTACCAAGTCCTTTTTAGGACTCCCTTTCTTATTTGTAAAGTATTTAGTATTAAAACTTTAAAAACACTATACCACAAACAATTACTTTTTTCTCTACAACTCTCTAAATACCCATATAACAAGGCTAAAGAATTGTTCTAATGCTTAAGACGCACAAACCTAAAAGAAAATCCCAAGGGTTGTTGACCTCACCATTCACTAAATCAGTCTAAAACCTTTAAACAACAACATTTCCCGTACCTCCAAAAACACCCCAAAAGATAACTCTACCCTAACACCCCCAAAACGCACTTAACTAAAAAATAAAAACGCCCTAAAATAACCCATTTTAAGACGTTTTCCTCATTTCTCTAGTATTTTATCATTTATTTTCTAAACACGCTATAATTTCGACAATAGACCCCTTAAAATCGAAATTAAACTTTTTAAGTTATATACCACTTACACCAACTTTGACTTTTCGGTACATTGTAAGTGTAAATAACCCCTCTAAAGCATACCCTATGTATTCTTGCACTATTTTCCTTATCTTTTCTTTATCTTCAACAGCTAAAGCCTTAAATAAAGCCAAATCATCACCATTACTAAATTGCATTACAAACCTCAAGTCTAAAGAAATTTCAGAACCTACGTTAAATTCAAAATCCCCTATATGCACCAAACGTAGCTTACCTACCAAACTATCACTAACTGTTCGTAAGTGATAGTCCATCTCTATCAATACTTTTGGCGCTCGTCCTCGTATTCGCCTTGCATTACAATCCAACACACCAAACTTTACAGTATCATAATCCAATAAGTCCATTAGCAAAACATTATATAAATCACTTAAAGCCATTAACATATCCAACGTTACGTCAAGCTCACCAGCAACCAAAGCTTCGTACCCTGCTTTACCTAAACCCAACTTTTCTTGAATATCTTCTGCTGTTATTTCGTATTCGCTTATTCTATCAGCCTTTTCTAAATTTAATCTAACCACGCAAATCTACCTCTACTTTCTAAAAGGTGTAAAGGTTAAACAAACCCTTACACCCTATAGCTTTTATTGTTCAGTACCGTCTTTTTCTATTGCCTCATCCAACGCACGTTCTTCTTCACGTCTTCTTCTAGCTGTTAAGAACAACCAACGTCCAACTATAAACGTTATTATTGCTCCCATTACACCTGAAAAGCCTAATACCACTTTATACCACACAGATGCTTTAAACTTCAAGAAACTATTCGTAGATACATAGAAATTCTTAACAGAAGATTCTACCTTATTACCCGCAAGGTCAGTAGCCACTACTTTAATTGTGTAAGGCTCATTACTACCATCAAGGAATAAATCTAAGTAACCACGTTTAATATCCTCATCCGTAAATTGATGTTCTACACCATTTACCCAATACTTAACGTCCCTTACCCTTACATTATCACTTATCTTAATAGTTACTTTATGCCTTGTACTTTCTATGAACTCGTTGTCCTCAGCACCAACAAATACTATATTTGGCTTAATGTTATCTACCACAAAGTTCATCTTAACACTTCCAGAGTCAGACACCTTACCAAATTTATCTACTGTCTTAACCGAAATACCCCAAACACCATTTTCTTTAAAGTTATCTTTATCAAAGATTATCCTATAGATATAGTTACCTTTTTCATCTCGACTTTCTATTACTCGTGGTTTTTTAACCTCTCGTACTTGACCATCTAACTGCACAGTATATTCAAATTTGTCTATATCTAATGGAGTTACCGAAGTTACAGTTAATTCAATGTCCTCAGTTACTTCTTTATAGTATTTTACAACATTATCGCCAGATCCAAACTTGAACGTAGCTCCAAATCTATTTACATAATAAGATATTGTTTTCTCTACACTATTACCCGCCATATCTTCTACATGAGCTGTTAATGTGTAGTAGTCATCATACTTAGCTTCTTTTGGTAAATTCTCTACATAAAACTTACCATCTACTATAGAACCTTTCATCTCTATAGTACCATTTCGTTGACCTCGTAATGTAACCCTTACTGAACTTTGATTTATATACTTATCACTAAACGTTACTACCGGTAACACATCTCCATCATAAGACGCACCATCAGTTACACCTGAAATACCAAGCTCAGGGTTTACTGTATCCACTATAAAGTTACCACTATCATAAGTGTTTGATTGGTTTCCTGCAAGGTCAGTACCACTTACTGTTAGCTTATGCTCACCATCACCAAACGTTACCCTTGCTGTATGTACATCCCCACTACTAGTCCAACCACTTAAGCTTCCCCCACTTACATTGAACCTAGTAGCATCAAAATTACGCTCACGCACAGTTACTGTAGCTGTTCGACTAGCTTTATAATAATTACCATTCTTAGCATCGTTATTGTCCCAACTTACTTCAACTACAGGAGCAGTTCTATCTACTGTAAAATCGCCACTTTCGTAACCTTTACCAGCGTTTCCTGCCATATCTGTATAGTCAATACCCCAGTTGTAATCACCATCTTCATTAAATGAAATAGTCGCTGTATGCACATCCCCATTACTAGACCAACTTAAAGCTGCATTTGTACCTTTAAGCCTTACATCATTAGGGTTAAAGTTCTTCTCAACTATCGTTATTGTAGCTGTACGACCACTTGAATAATACTTACCGTTAGCACTATTGTTATCATAACTTACACTTATTTCAGGCGCTGTTGTATCTATAGCAAATTTCGCATTAGCTTCTGATAAATGTCCTGCATTGTCCGTTACACCTAACACTACACTATGTTCTTGATTATCCCCACTTACACTCGTACTTGATGTACCACTCGTTACCAAGTTTTTATCCATACTACCTTTAGACCAACTATCTCCTACATTAGAACCATTGACCTGCCACATTATACTTCGTACACCTGCCACACTTTGACTAAACGCACCACTTAAGTTAACACCACCATTGTATAATGGTAGACCTCCAGTTGTTCGATATTGCGTTTCTGGTAATGTTATGTCTACTTTACTTGTACTTACATGCCAATTCTTAGACTCTGTTATTACACCATCTGCACCACGTACATCTGATTCATTTCCTATATTGTCACGTACTTTTCCTAGTACCCAACCTTTAAAGTCTATTGGCACATCTACTACAGCTACACCATTTACTACTTTTGCTTTCTTAACTTCTTCTTTTCCACCTGCTGCACTTCGTAAAGTTACCTCTACTTCGTCTAACCCTGAACTTTCCCCAGAGTCTTCTACTAATACCCTTACTTGTGTACCACTTTGGAAGAAGAATCCATACTTGTCAAAGTTTGTTGTTAAAGTGCTACCCTCTTTGTAACCCTCTTGTACAAAGTCAAAACCTTTGACCTCAGGAGCTTTAGTATCTAAATACCAAACCTTACTACTTTCAGTCACATTACCCGCCATATCTTCAATCTTATAAACCACAGTATGACGACCATCTTCTAACTTCTTACCTAAAGTTTTTTCTAAATCTACTACGTCACTATGCTGTAACTTACCATCTACTACCTTGCTGTAAACTTCTTTACCGTCTACCTGCACAGTTACCTTATGTAGACCTTTATCATCCTTAACGTCAATTCCTAAATGGCTTAATTTACCTACCCAAGAAATTCCATTAGATTCATAAACCTTAACTTCTTTAGTACCACTTGAATCAACTACATTCTTAACTACGCCCTCAGGAGCTTTTACATCATATACAAATACTTCTTTATCTACTTTTGGCAACCCAACCAACTCAGCAAACTTGTACTCTTTAGATTTTCTACCTAAATTGTCCTCATACACATACGTTGAATTACCATTATCATTATAAGCACTTGCCACAGGGTCTATCAAGTTACCATTCTTGTATAGTTTACCTCCCGTTAATGGGGTTTGTAACTTATACTCAAGCACTTTCAATTCAGATCCTTTTACATAATACCCAAAATCTTTGTACGCTGTTACTTTAGTATTATCTAATACAATACCCTTAATATCAGGTTTGATATGGTCTATGTAAACTACCTGTGTTGACTTAGTTTCACGACCAGCTTTATCAACTACTATAGTCTCTATGTTGTAAGTACCATCATTAGACACTTGAACGTTAGAGAAATCTATTACCTCTTCTAACTGCGTCTTGTTACCCTCAATAACTTTTTCAGCTAGAATAACACCATTTACTTTAACTACGTAATTACCAATAGCTTTATCATCAGACATAAATAACGTAAAGTTCTTCATCTCACTAAACCACGTACGTCCTTGAGCATCTTTATAAGCATCTTTACCATTAGTTTGATACTTCAATCCAGGTCTAACCTTATCTATATGCACAGTCTTACCTTTAATACCAAGAATATCATAAAGTTTTCTAGTCGTTTTAACTCCCAAATTGTTCGTTACTTCAACGTCTGCATCTTCAAATTCCTCAGTACGTACAAAGTCTACACTTGTATCTAAAGGCTGACCTCCTAACGTTACACTCTTAATTCCAGCTAACGCAGATACCTTAATTTTAGCTCTAAATTCATCTTTGTAGAATAAATCATTACCAAATACCGTTGGTGTAGTTTCTACAGTACCCTCTACTTTCGGTAATTCTTTATCTACATAGTATGTACTTGCTTTTACTGTCTCATGACCTGCTTTATCCCTTGCAACATACAAGAAGTTATAAGCATTTGCATTGTCACTTCCATAAGTTTGACCTCCATAGCTTATCTTACGACCTTTATAAGCCTCTAAACCACTAAAGTCAACGTTTATACTACCAGTATCTTTTTCTAAACCATACTGTTTAGCTACAACTTCACCTTTTGGACTTATTACCTTAAATTCACTTAAATTCTCTTCGTCAACACCACGTACAGTTACAGTTGGAGTCTTAGTATACCAATCCTGACCATCTTTTGTATACTTATCATCTTCCACACTTTCAGTTATCGTTGGTGCTTGTGTATCTAATACTAACCTTGAACCACCAAATAATTCAACCTTGTCACTATCTACACCTAACCTATTCTCCAACATATAACCTACTGTACCTACTGGCACTTCTAATTCTTGTCCCTCTACATAAGGAACTTCCTTAATTACACTCCCATCAGTACCATAAAACTTAACTTTCGATACACCTGATACCGTTTTTACATTCTTAAGTCTTATCTTATAAGGTTCTGTTGAATGAAATTTCTTATTAGCAGTATCATTAATACCACTACCTATTACGTCATAACTAGATTCTACCTTACCAATGTCAACATTGTACTCTTCTACTTTCGTAGTTTCATTTCCAGCTTTATCATACCCAACTACTTTTACTTCTACCTTAGTTTCGTTAGTTCTAGCCAAGTATTTCTTAAGCTCTTCACCTATGTCTTCTTTTAACGTACCCTCTGCTACATTGTTTAAGTAGTTTTTCTTATCTACTACCTTATTACCATTAAAGTAAACCTCGTAACCTGCTAAATGTAAATTGTCCTTCAAGTTTACATCTATCTTAGGTAACCCAGCTACCCACTTCTTACCATCAAGCTCAGTTATTGTGGATTTATTTTCAAACGTTACTTGAGGTACTTCACTATCAACATACACTTTACTTGCTGTTATATTATTTAAACCACCTTTATCCAAATACTGCGCTATATTTAAAGGCTCAGATACCCTAGACAATGTATCCTCAAATTGTATCCATTGAACGTCCTCACTAAATGTCACTTTATCATTATAAGACTTCCAAGCAGCAGTCCCTAAATCACCAACAGTCTTAGCCACACGATAACTTTTAACACCACTTAAATTATGTACCCCACTTTGTGTATACTCACTAGGAGCTTCCTTGAAATATACCCCACTATTGTAATATTTATAAGGTTTATCCGCTGTTAACTTATAGTTACTTAAGTCAAAACCATTTGTATCAACTTTAATTTCTTTAGTTATTGTTGTTTTACCCAACATATCCTCTATTTCAACTTCAAATTTTACCTTACCATCCGCTGAAACACGTACTAAATTCATATCTATTGGATATTCTTTAGATGTTAAATACTCAGCACCCTCACGTGCTACTTCCTCGTTTACTAAAGTTAAACCATTTACTTTTATCTTAACAGACTTAATTGCTTTGTCATCAGCCGCTACTATACTTACATTCTTTGGCTTACTTGCAAACCATTCGACCCCACTAGGTAAATCTAACCCTTTAAATACCCCAGTAGGACGACTATCATCAACTATGAAGTTCCCTTGTAACTCCTTGTAAAGTTTTAATAGTTTGTACTCCTCACTTGTTATTCCCAACTGATTCATTACTTTAATTCTATCAAAACCTTTTAAACTTACTAACGTTGATAATGTTTCCACCGTTGTAGATGTACCCGTTTTAGAGTTCGTAAACATCATACTTGTAGCATCTTTTGTTTTCACTCGTAACATTATATCACCACTAGCAAACATATCCTGCCCAAATATAGTCTTCTGTACCCCAGATGTTGCTTCCTCCACAGATACTATCGACGGTCTTACATTAGTTACATAAAATTCACGTACCTTTGTATTCTCATTTCCAAATTTATCAATTACCACATATTCTAACTTAACTTTACCATCTGCATCAGGTACATAACTAGATTTACTTACAGTATCACTAAATTCACGCACATCAGCCGCTAACTTCGTTACATCTTTCTTGTATACCTCACGACCATTCGCTTTTACCACCACTGAACGTAAACCATTCTCATCTCTTGCTGTAAATGGTACATCTACAGTACCTACAACCCAATCTTTACCATCTTTTGTTGCTTCAGGTCTAAATTCATCTTCTATCGTTGGTGCTGTAGAGTCTTCTTCGACCTCAATTTGACCTATTTTTGTACTCCAACCAGTATCTGACACTACTCGAACTTCATAAGTCCCAGAACCAACTTCTAAATCATCAGACTCCCAAACACCATTGTTCTTAACTAAACTAGCACCTTTAACTTTACTACCATCTTTCCAAAGCTCTACATTCTCAAGCTCCACCGGGATATCACGTTCAGTTATATTGAAATGTACACTATACCCATTAGATGCTTTCCCTATATAAGCCTTATGCCCACTAACTACACCATCTGTACTTTTTAATCCAAAATCAAAAGTCGGATCGTTCTTAACAATCTTAAAATCTCTCGTAGATACCCTTGTATCCCCACTTTTAGTTGTAGTCACAGCTTGAAATCTATAAATACCATCAGGTGTTTCTGTTAAACTACTCGTTAATATATCCAAGAAGTAATTTATACCAGACCCTCGATTCATACTTCTAAAATACTTACCATTTATAGATACATCAACCTTGCTAATAGAGTCAGTTGTATTCGTAGTTCTTAATGATATAATACCCGTTGAACTTAATTTATAATAAGGCACTTTATCTAAACTTGAATAGACTTTCTCATCTTTATAAGCAGCGTCTAAATCAAATCTAACTAAAGATATATAAGCATCATACACAAGCCTTTTATCTTTTAAGACTCCCTCCAATGTTGCTGTATGAAGTTTACCTTTAGTATCTCTCCATTGAACTTTATACTCTACTGGTAAATCAACTACTTTAGACTTGTTATCCGTAACATCAATTAAATACTTACTTAAGATAATATCCGTCATATCTTCACGCTTATCCGTCTTGTAAATAAGCTCACCATCTTCTAAAATACCCAATTCAGCTACATTCTCAAGATTTTCCAAATCAAATTTTAAATGTAAGTCAGAACCCGGTGCATATAAATTTTTCTTATTACTTATACGTGTTAATTCTTCGCCCTCAAGGTCATACCCTTTTATCATAGGTACTTTATAATCATCAGACTGCTTAACTTCACTTTCTGTATATACAGACTTTCCAGTACCATCATTCAGATTCCTTACCTCATCAACATCACTTTCAGCTAATACCACATTAGGTACTACTGACGTTAAAACCACACCAGCAGCTAAACCACTATAAGCCACTTTCTTTAATACATACTTTTTTTTCTTCACTTTTAATCAACCTTCTTTCGTATATCTTCTACTTCTACAAAATAAACCAAAAACCTAATACCTATCTAAATCATAGTACTTTAAACTATTTAACTTCTTGTCTAACACTTTTAAAAAACCTTCGTAAGTATCTTCTTTAACTTCACCTAAATCCTTAAATAAGTACTCATCAGAGAAATCTGCATGAAATTTTGAGCTACCTTCTATACACAAACCTATCTGCACTTCTTTATTATTCCTATAAACTAAATAATTATCATCACTATAATAGTCTATATCATACCCATAAAGAGCCAACATTTGCGCTAGTTCAGGATAATCTAAACTTAAATTTAACATACCCAACACCTACTTACTTTCTAATTCATAGTTCGTGTAAAGTACTTCTAACCCCTCAACACCAACTAATTCTTCGTTTTCTACACTAGCTCCTTCTACATTGCCAGTAGCACCATCAACATCATTTAAACCTACCGTATGATATTCTTCTTCATCTGCACGCTCTACTAATACTTTTGTTACAAAATCAGGCTCTTCTACCAACACTTGTGTTACATAAGTATCTTCTTCGTTTTCTTCTACACCATCTTCAACATCCGCCAAGACTTGTGTTACATACTCAAAATCTTCATCTAACAAGCTCTGTGTTAAATAGTCATCATTTTCATCATCACTATCATCTACTAACACTTGTGTTAAGTATTCTTCGTCAATATCACTTTCTTCCAAGACCTGTGTAACATATTCCTGAGGTTCTTCAATATCCAAAGCAGGCTCATTATCCAATACCGTTGTAAAGTAATCTTCTTCGTTTTCTTCTAAAGCTGTTGTATGTTCGTTAGCTTCTTCCACCAACACCGTTGTATGTTCAGTAGTTTCGTCTTCTGCTAATGCTATTGTATGTTCTTTAATTTCTTCATCTTCCACTAACACCGTTGTATGTTCATTAGCTTCTTCCACTAACACCTGCGTACCCTCGTACACTTCTACATTAACATCTTCCAACATATCTTCGTTTACTTCAGGTACTAAAGAATCCTTAACCTTATCTTGCTTATCTAACATCTTCTGTATTACATCGTCTACACTACCTACTACAGCTTGTGTATGTAAATAAGACGGCTCTTTTGCTACTTCTAATTTCCTTGAATTACCAGTACTTTCTACACCCATCTTTGAAAATTGTACCTTACCTAAAGGCTCTAGTTCCCCCGACCTGAAAGACTTCACTTCATCATTATCATAACTACCCTTCACTACACGCACTTTCCTACCTATACCAGTTTTGTAAGCCACAACTTCCCTTATATTCCAATGAATTGATAAAACACCAAAACCTAGTAAAGATACCCCACCTGCAGTAAATAATATCTCTTTTAACAATACTACACCCCCAATAATTATAAACTTTTACCCAATTCTAACCCAATATACCACAATTTATACTTATTTTAAAATTACCTCACTAAAACCCATTAAAACAACTACCATTACATTAAAATAGGTCTAAAGTACCTAAATACCCTAGACCTTTTCTTTTATCTTAATTCTTAAGCTCTATTAAAACCAATTTAAAATTACTTTGCACATCTTATTCTAATTTACCCTATTTCAGCCATTTACATGCCCAAATTAGACGTTTTAATCCTCTTTAGGTACTTTTACCTTATTTTTATATGTGGAACGTTTAAAACGCGTTTAAACGCCTCCTATTTTATAAAAATATCCCTCAACTTAGTCCCCATCTTGTTTTTCTTCGTTTCAAGGTCTTGTTTTAATTCTTTAAGCTGTGTTGTAGTCGGATAAGTCGAATTCAATATCTTCGTAGCTTTATCATATAACCCAGTTATGTCATCTTTACTTACACCATCATTTTTTAACTGATACCCATATATGTCTATCGTATCATATACTGTACGTACTAACGTTAATTTCATCATATCATTAGATACTTCTAAATCATATAATTCCGTTAAAGCACCCCAATATTTCTTATACATCCCAGCATCAGACGCCTCAGCTACAGACGATACTATATCTTTCTTAAACTTACCTAATTCCAAATAAACTTTTGCTACTTTATCATTACTAGCCTTGAAATTTACAGCGTCCTCAAACCAAGTTATACTCTGCACTGCCCCACCATCGCCTTGATAGAACCAATACAACCTACCTATATCAAAAGCCAAATCTCCATACCCCTTTGTAGCTCGTAAGTCTTGTAAATTAGCTAGTAACACCTTCGAAAATTCATTTGCCTCTTCGTTACTAAAATTACCATCTACCTTGTAAACATCTATTAAACTATAGTAACCTTTTAATTCTGTTGGACGTAACTTAATAGCATCCAATATTTTACTACTATCTTTGTTTGCTACACCAACAGTTATTAAATTACTAAATGTGTTAGCTTCCTGCTTACTTTGTGCAAAAGTCGCTATCCCCCCAGATGCAAACAACACCACACTTGACACCGCTAAACCTATTAAAGACCTAAACCTAAAGTTCATTCTACGATTGTATTCAACACCCAATTTATCTATGTTCTCTAAATCGTATAACATTTCACTTACACTTTGATAACGTACCCTATAATCACTAGCAGTAGCTTTATTTATTATCTTCTCCAACCCTACTGACCTAGTTTCGTTGTACCTCCTAATAGGTACTACTGGTTTACTTAAATCACCCGGATAATGACCCGTAGCTAAATAATACAACACCCTACCTAAAGCATAAATATCTGACCTTTCATCAAACCAAAAACCTTCTTCTAACGTACATTCAGGTGCCGCAAACCCTATACTACCAAGTTGTGTTGTGTTCCTCATATCGTAATTTGGTGTAATCTCCCTAGAAATACCAAAGTCCAATAACTTTATATCCCCACGACCATTTAACATTACATTCTGTGGTTTTAAATCCCTATATATTACCTTCGGCTCCCTATTCTCATGCAAATACCTTAATACATCACATAGCTCAATACCCCAAGCTTTTATACTTTCTTCACTTATCTGGCGTCCCTCACTAAATTCCCTCTTTGCATGGTCATACAACGATCCACCATCAACATACTCCATTAACATATATAAAGCACTATTTTCTTCAACTTCCCATATATCCATTATCTTTGGAACTGCTGGATGACTCAATTTCCTAAGTAATTGTGTCTCATACATCACCATTCTATATTGCATCTTACCACGCTTTGTTTTAGTTACTATAAGCTCTTTTAATGCCCTATATACACCTAAGCGCATATCGTTTACTAAATAAACACTTGCTGTTCCTCCAGTACCTATTAAGTCAACTACTTTATATCTATCTGCTAATATATCACCCACTTTTAACGCAGGCTTCGCTCCACCTTTTACTGCCATCTACTATACCACCATTTCTTTATAATCCTACAATGTAACCATAAAAGTCACTTAAATTACCTAATTGAACATAAATGTAACCATTTATTAAACCTACTCCTACCAATGATAAAATACTAACCCATAATATTAAATCACCAGCAGCAAAGTACTTAATACCCGCTTTCTTTTTAGTCTTACTAAACCACCAAGACTCCTTACAAGCATTGTAATCAACCCTAGCCTTACCAAACGTTACAAAGTTAAACGCAGGCGAATTTCCTACCCATACCCATAAGTCAAACGTAAACGCCACTAACCATATTGCTGGCAATATCGTTAATAACAACCCTAACGTTGCTAACAATCTACGTACACTTGTTATTAACATGCTATCGTAAGAACTTTCGTTCTCTTGTACCCATTTCTGAACACCTTGTAATTCCTTACTATCCAACTGGTCTTTTGTCATAAATAACTTATCTAATTTATCTACATCTTTAAAGTCCCTATCCTTTGGCATGTTTGGTATCATGTCCTCACTAGGTTTCCAATTCGTTACAAGTGCATTTCCACCATTATCGCCCTGCTTAACAGGCGCCTCCCCAGTACTATTTACATCAGCACCAGCATCTATCTTATCGTCCTCTATTTCTGACGGTGCTCCCGGTGGCCACTCTAACGCACTACCCTTATGATAGGTAAAACCACTAGTTTTACCACTTCTAACTTCCTCAATATCTGGATACTCTTTATACCCCTTTGTAAATGCCATCTTATCATATTGCGCAAAATTATAATTCTTATAAAAACCCCAAAACATACTATCGTAGTTAGGGTTCTCAAACTTCGGTGCATAGTTTATATTCAACTGTGTACCTACTTCAACCGCACTACCCGTCTTTATTATTGCCTCATAAGATGCTAACTTCGTTAAATAAAAATTCTTACAAAAATACTCCAAACATTCATCAAAACTACTAAAGTTCTGCCAACCTGAACTACCTGCCCTAATACCAAAGAAGTTATTATTGTTCTTCGCTAAAGCAGAAGTACCCCAAGCCGACTCAAAAGCTGCCTGAACTATTATCTGTGAGGGTAATATACCCCATTTCTTACCTACCCTTACAGCAGGTCCTTTTATCTTATCCACAAATTCATTTACATGAGCCTGATTAGATATTTGATATGCCCTCACCTCTTCTACTTTGCTTACTACTCCTACACTAAACAAACCTAAAGTAACATAGAAGAAAGCGAGGACGACTATGATTAATTTCTTAAACATTTAAGCTCCTCGCCCCCATTTGTTCTTTTGTCTTTCTATCAATAATTTTACTATCCTAAATCCTTACAGTCAAACGTTAGTTCTTCTTTTGCAACCTACTAAATAACACCTCGTATTTCTACAAAACCTAGTAGAGCATTTGAACCTATTTTCAAATCTTTTAAAGATTTTTTCACATCAACTAAGTTCCTCACAACTACTATCAAATCAGAGTTTTGTTTCTCATACCCAGAACCTACACCCACTTCTCTATAAGCGTCCAAGTTTGGCACAAGTACCAAGCAATCCACACTATCTTTACTTCCTCTCATACTCACCCTTATTGAGTCTTGGTTGTTAAGACTGGTTAAATACTCCTCATTTTCTTTTAACTTCAAATAATCTACCACACTATAATTACTTACACCTAACATTTGTAGATGTTTAGCTATCTCCAACACCACATCTTGTGTAGAAACCTCTACATCTAACCTAAATATATCTTCCACACCTTCATGGATATCTTCGATATCACCATCTTTATTATACACATATAAATACCCAGTAGGATTTACTAAAACTGATGACGTAACCACACCTTTATCTAAACTAAAAAACTTATAACTTATCTGCATGTAAAATCACCTTTACTTAAAACCTTCTAATCACGTAAACCCTTAAAACCAAACCTACGCGATAATACCCACTCAAGATGCTGTAAATCACTAACTTTCTTAACTGTTACTACTAAATCTACCTGATCTTCTAATGTGTTTCTTGTAGCTAATACCCCATATTTCATTACCTCTGGCATTACTAAAGTGTAGTAATCATGCTTTACACCTTTTAAAGCCACATTCAAGGAACACCCACCTATCAAACCTAAAGGCTCTCCTGCAGTAACAAAACTACTGAACACCTTTAAAGAATAATGTACTAAACCTAAAGCTGTTAGTTTACCCACAATATCTTTTATATCACTTACATTTCTTACTTCTAAACTTACTGTGTTATCGTAAGGACTACTTATGTCACCTACCGCATTATAAACAAAACCTACACCATCAGGTAGAATTAATACCGCTGTTGTAACATCTCCATTACGATCAGTTCTAATAATTCGATAAGCTAACTTCATCTCTAAACCCCTCGAATTGCACGCATCTGGTCTTTAATAAGCTCTATCTTATCACGATCCATATAGTTATCTAATACTTGATACCCATAACTTTTCGATAAGATACGAATAACATCATCCAAATCTTTTAAACGCTTAACCTCAATACTAAAATTGTAGTCTAACGCATAACCACACCCAGATTTACCTCGAACTATTAATTTAGCCTCATCCCAAATATCTACAAAAGATACTCCTGTATTTGTTTTTATATAATATTTATAAATCATTTTAATACCTACTTTCTATCTTTTCTTAACTACTAAAGTGTAAACATTGTCAACATCAACACCATTACACACATAAAGAGTTAATTTATATCTACTCACTTTAGACTCATACCCAACTAATAAGTAATCATCACTATCAGCTCGCTCATTTAACTCCTGCACTACCTTACGTAACCTATTAAACATTTGACTAAATTCTATCGAATCCATTGCCAACTCAATACCATCATCCATTAGGTTAGTCCATCTCAAAATAAAGTATACAAAATTATCCTGTTTATCTAACCATGTTGTAAATTCTTCGTAATTCATGCCTAAACCCCTTTTAATTCAACTTTTATTCTCCATATCTTATCTGGTGTTACAAAACCATAACTTTTAAATACCTTTACATTCAATACCGTCTTGTGACCCTCAAATTCAGTTAGGTAATATTCTAAAGCACCTACCTGAAAACTACATACACTAGCCAATTTACCTACCAAGTAAAAACTAAAATTATCTCGCTCACCTTTTGGTATTTGTACCCCATTTAACTCCATTAGAGTTAAAGCATCATCTATACTACCCTTTTCTACACTCGCAAAAGCTGCATAAACATCTGTTAAACTTAACATAACCTAAGACCTCCTTTTTATTTTTCGTCTTTAATCTTAACAACAACTCTACTTCTCTAAAACTAGTACTTAACATCTGCAACAGTAACTATACGTAAACTTTCCATTAGTTCTAAAAATTCTACAAAATCATCTGTTAACTTTATACCCAAGTGGTTAGCTATTTCTTGCTGTTTTAAACTACTTATTACCAAAAGCTCTAAATTGAAAGATTTATAATCGCCACTAGGCTCGTTTTCTAACAAAATACCCAAAAACTCCAGGTTTGTTTCAACATCGCCATTTCGACAAGCATTGACCTCGTCATGTGTAAATGGCATCTCTAACACTTGACGTGCCACATAACCCAAGTCCTCCAACTGTTTTAACACCATTGAAATATACACAGAATACCTTACCTGCCACTTGCGTAAACCTAATCCAAGTAAAATATATACACCACTTAAAATCAATAAAGTAGCTAATGTATTTTGTAGATTTACCCCTGTAGTTCTTACTAACCACTTTAAGATTGTAAAATCTTTTAACAAGTACCTTGCCAAAAATAACCAAAAAGTTACTAACAACAAACCTTTACCTACACTTATAAATATATCACCAACACTATGAGTATAACATAACCTAAAAAATTTATTACCCCTAGCCTCATAAAAAGCCTTTATATCTATTTCTACACCCAAATTAACAACTTCCTCTCTTTATATTAACTACTTTATTTTACCACAAATAACAAAAAGAGAAGTTGTAACTCCTCTTTTCCTTTATTTTAACACTAAATATTAACTAATTTCTCATTAGACCACGTCTTCAACATAGACATTAAACATAATAACTTATCATCTATTTCTACATCTAACAACTTACTTAACTTTCGTAAACTAGAATCATGCAAAACTACCCTAGAACATTCCATACGCATTCCCGTATTCAGTAAGTTTGCAAAGTTATCTCCCATTAGTCTTGACGCTTGCCTATCAAAGGAATCTAAATCATCTTTCGTAATCTCTCTTAATCTTGCTTTTATTCTTATAACATCTAAATCATCTAAATAATCAACTAAGACACCTATCTCTTTCTTCACTTTAGGTCTCCAGATCCTAGTTATGTACTCTTGATACACAAAAGTCGAAAAGGCTAAAATTAACCCAATAACCCCAACAATAACATAAGCACTAGAATTGTACCAAGCTTCACTTATACTTGTATAAACTAAGTACAAATTACCTATAAAAACCAAAGCTATTGCCCAACCACATAAACTCACAACCATTAAGAACGTCACGTACCTATTATCTAACTTTAAACAGCTTGATTCAGTTGCCTTTTCGTTATAAAAATCCTTTAATTTCTTTTCGTAGAACAACTCTTTTCCCTCTACCATTTACTATACCTCCGTCTTCAACATAATACCAATCTTCTTTATTTTCTAAAATATCATTCTTACCTAAAGGATATTTATTTTCTAACTTGTCTTTCCCTAACTTCTCAATCAAGATATCATCTAATGCACTTACGTAAAACTTACTACCAAAGTACTTACTTCGATTTACCACTTTTAAACCAGACCAAAAGCGTAAAACCTCTAGTAATCGCATAAATTTATCTAAATCATAATCTGCCAAATACCCAACAAGTTTTACGTAATTACTACTTACACCATATAAATCAACTTTTCTTTCTTCTACTTCAAAGTTATTCTTTGCTAAATAATCGTAAAAAGTAACTAAATCTATACTACCAACTGCAAAAGCAGCTTTATTTAATAAAGACATATCTAAAATATCTAACTTCCTATAAGTGCATGTAAAACCTTTTAAAAGACTTTGAGCCTCTAAATAATTAACTAAATCTGTTACCTTTACTCGAAAATCATCTTTTAAACGTTTACCTCTCACTACGCTTAAAACCCCACCACCAAAGAAGTAAACAACACTTAAACACGCAAGCACAAGTAAACCAGAAAATACCCAAGTACTTAAAAAGCCTTCAGACCACAAAAACCAAATAATCGTTAATATCACAAATGAATACAAAGGCATTAACATCAACCTAAATGTATAATCTTCAAAAGCATTCTTATCATAATACTTTTCCTCAAAATAAGTATCATACAACCTAAAAAATTCATCTTCTGTAAGCACTTTTACCACCACCTTGACTAATTTAACACCATTATAACATACAAAGACAAATTAAAACAGATAACTCAAAATAAAAAAGATGTGTATTTTACACACCTTTTCAATAACCGAAACTAAAACCCAACATAAGTTTGAACTAAAATCCCACTTTTCGTCTTAAAAATATGTTCATCCAATAAGGCAACCCCTAACTTTTTGAAGTCCACATATTCTAAAAAGTTAGGTAAATCCAAGTCAGTCATAACACTATCCATCTGCCCAAACACGCCTGCATATATACCCACTAAAAATTCAAACTTTGCAAAATCTTGTATAGTAGGATAAACATACAAATCTTCATCCATCCAACCACCCTCACCATATTCACGCAGTAACATAGCTGCCAACTTCGGTTTATCCTCTTTTAAATATTCAAAATTGGCATAAACTTTATAACTACAATTTAAAGCCATCTTACACCCCACTTACTTCTTAAATCTCATTATTAACTTAATCACTTTAGGTTGTTCTTCATCTAGTTCAAAACCTCGTACTAAAATCCTCTCAATTACCAAAACATGTCTAGTATCATACATATCGTCTTTATGCTTAAACAACAATAAATCTGTATAATACCCATCTCGATAAGCTACTAAATGCTGCTTATTAAATTCTTTTAACTGTTCTTTCAACACATAAACAGTCTCAGATGCATCACTTTCACTAACTGTATACTTGACAAAAAAGTACTCTAAAGCACCTAACAATTCAGAATATTTATACTTGAAGATATGTTCATCATTAATCAATAAAGCCATCACTAAAGAACCTAATCGTTTATCTTCAAAAGACCTATAAGATGTACAAATACCAATAGGAATTAAGACATACTCCCCACTACGATCTTGCAATCTAAAGTTATCACCATCTCCAAAAGCTATACAATCTACCACATCAACAACATATCTAATTATATCTTCTTCCCTAAATTCAAACTTGGCCATTTTTCTTACCACCTTAACTACTTATTATCTTTACCCTCATCAAAAATACAAACGTAAAAAACTTAAACAATACTTAACTTCAACTTTATAGTTCTTATCACCTTACCTGAAATACTAACAACATCAAAGTAACAAGTTACTACAGTCTTATATTCATCAAAAGACAAAACCCAAAAGTTTTCTTCTGTATTTGCCTCATTAACCATATCTATATTATGCAAATAAACTTCTCTACTTACATACGCCTTTAAACTTTCCCAATCAACTCGTGATAAAGACACTTTACCTAAAGCCTCAAGTACATCTAATATAGACCCTACATCATTACCATATTTCCTTAATACCTTATCTAAACGCTCTCTAGTTAATTTCATTATTCAAACCCCTCTATTTTTATTTTTACATATTTACCTATTTCCATTGCATTTCCGTACCTCTGTAAGATAGAAATCACTAATTTAAAAACATCTTCTAGCTCATCTTCCTCGTAATAGCGAAATTCTGACAAAATATACGCTTTATAAATATGCACAAACATACAAAATCTCCCATCTTCAAGAGTTGTTACTGAAAATGATAAATCCCTATCATTATCACAATTCACAGGAACATGCAAATTTAACCACTCTGAACTTTGAGGAAATACCCAAGACTCAATACATCTAGAAGTACTCCTAAAATCAAAAGAATCTACCGTTAAACCCTCAAAATCCACTAAAGGTGTATCAGAGTTTTCAAAATTTATTTTTACGTCTACACTCTTTAAAATTGTATCTACTTTACTTAAATTACACATTGTTATATACCTCTACTAAACCAACTAAATCTTTACCACTAACTTAATACCCCTTCAAATCAAGCTCAACATATTTATCAATCTCATTCGGATCCCCATATTTCTGTAATATAGAAATTACTAATTTAAAGACATCTTCCATTACACCTAATTCATAGTAATTATAATTGTTTAAATGGTATTTTCTATAAAACCTTACAAAAACACAATACCTACCGTCCTCAAGAGCCGCTACCGAAAATGATAAATCCATATCTGTATCTCGAGTTGCTGGTACATTCAAATTCAACCATACTGGACGTTGAGGAAACTCCCAATACTCCATACTTCTAGGCGCATCTACGTAAGCAAATGACGCTGCGTCCAACCCCTCAAAATCACGTAATGGTTTAATTGATTTTCTAAAATTTACCTTTACATCAACACCTTTTAAGGTTGTTTCTGCATCTCCTAAACTATACATCTCTCTTATACACTTTTCCCTTAAATAACTTTTATCTTTAATTTACATGTATCTACAACCTCACCACCAGTAGTTACTTTATCTACACTACAAGTAATGACACTTTTATTCTCCTTACAACTCCAAACAAAGAAGTATTCAAAATCCCCTGCTTTATAAGCATAATTAGAATCATAAACTTTTGAACCAATAACCCACTTTAAATCATCCCAAAAAGACATCTCCAAGATGATACCACCATTACCATATTCACTTAAAGCCTTTATAAATTCAAATATTGTATAGTTACCTACACTCAAATCTACATAAAACTTATCTAGCTGTTCTTCTGTCATTTTTCTCATTTTACTACACCTAACTTAATAAGTATCTACCAATAATACCCTACCATCACTTAAAACAAAAACTATTCGCCAACCCCACTCTTTTATCAGCACATCAGCATATCTACTATAATTTACATATTTTAAGGGGTTTGGAGTACCCTCTTTATCACACTTGTATTGAACATCTTGAAAACATAACTCGTTCTCAAACACAAACTTTATAAAAGCTGTCTTTGTTGGAAATAAAATATATGACTTGTACATCCAATCTCCTTCAATACCCTTATACTTATTGTAAAGCTCGTTAGCAACCATTGAATCTTTTTCCAACATATCGTAAAAACTTCTAAAATACTTTGTATCATCCACACTAAACACCCCTTTATAAACACACCACTTAACAACAATTTTAATTACAACTCTAATAATTAAAAACTATACATCCACAAATTCTACACCCTTCTTAACAAAGTAATGCTTTCCTTTAAAATCACGTACCTCGTAATTACTATCACTTTCTTTTACACCATAACGCTCTAATACTTCCACCGGTAACTTATCTACATACCCTACATATATCAACTCATTATCGTATAAAAGACCTATATTATAATCTTTTTCCATTACTTTATAATTTAACACAGCCAACTTACCTAACATAGCAAAAGAATCACCATCTACAACAGTACCAAAACGTTCTACAGAGTTTTTATTATTCTCTAGTGTTTTCTCTATCACATTATTCTTCTCTACCTTACCATTATTAGCTAAATCTTCATTTTTCTTTTGTTTATACTCTTGCGTTTGCTTTTCTTGTTGCAATTCCTCTAAACTTACAGTCCTTGCCTTATATACAATAAAAGATACAAGCATTATAACCAATAGAGTAACCACTACCCCCAAAGCTACACCTACTCGTATCTTCGTTTTCTTATATTCTACGTCACCTTGACCTACATCAAAGTGACGCTCATCTCCCCAATCGTCCATAATTATTTACCTACCTTGTATAATATATAGTTTCACGTGTTAAATTATCAACTATAGTTAATGAATACACCCCATCAGCAGGCAACCCTTCAACAAAATCAGATAAATCTTTTTTTATTTCATCTAAGTCCTGCTTAACCACAACTTCATGGGTTAACTCGTTTTCTATTATGTGTTTAAATCTACCCATCTATACACACCCCCTTATCTTTCTTTATCATTTTCTTACTCGTAACGATTAAATGCTAATCTAAAATCATCAATATAATAAGTACCTAAAGCACTATCATCATCTAACTTTTTCTGTAAACCAGATACCCTAGCATCTAACAAATCCACCACATGAACTAAATAAGCATATACTGTTTTAGGTCGCTCCCCAAACTCACCATGATGCTGACTTATTATAGCTACTAATTCCAAATAGAACATACGCCCAAACTTCTCAATAATTTCCTCTTTATACTTATCTAAAAACCAAATCCCAGAAGTTGTATGTGCTACTATACTTTCTTCCCAATAAGCACCATCTTTAAGCTCGTAAATTTTACCCATATCATGTAACACTAACCCCAAAAAGAATAAATCTCGCTCTCTTTGAGTAAATGTACTTTCATACTCCGCCATAGCTATTCTACCATAATTTACTAACTTCCTTAAGTGATTTAATAAACCACCTATTACCCCATCATGATAACCACCATACTGCGCTGCCATTGCTACAGTTATTTCATGCCCATTTTCATTAAACATCTTAAGCACTAAAGCAAATACATCAGCACTTACAACACCTTTTAAAGCACTCAATAACTTCGTACCATTTTCTTTAGAATCTAATTTCTTATACCAACGATTAATTTCAATCTCATCATAAATACCAGTTAAACCCGTTAATTTACACGACGTATTACCTTTGTAAGACTCTACCGCTATTGCTGCCTCGACCTGCGCTGGTGTTTTTAAATACCTTATTTCATTCATTATACTAGCATCAAACGTTAACGCTGTAGACGTTGTACCATCTTCTAACACAAAAGTTACACGCGCCATATCACCACCCGTACTTGTTTTAGAAAAAACTACATTCGTAAATAACATCGGACCTATTAACGTTTTTCCTACTTCTAATACCATTTTCTACCTCCAACAACTTTATTTTACTATTCTACTTTACCACAAAAAAGACAGTTCAACAACCGAACTGTCCCTTTTTCTCTATACTGCTAAATAATTTTCAACCCTATGGAAGTAATCTCTACACCTTTGTATTGGCACTTCCACACTAGCACTTAAAACATCAATTAGTATATCTAAATAAATATCTAACTCCGCAGCTATACGCTCCCTTGTCACATGATATTTTTCTAATAGTTGCTCTAATCTTCTAGCAATCTGCACTCTTTCTTCTCTTTCATTGTATAATACATCTTCAAACATAAGTAAATACCCACTTTCTTTATTTATTCTTTTAAACTTTTTTTGACAACTATTTTAATCTTAACTCACTATTTCCTAATTAACTTTTTAACTAAACCTAATACTAAAATAGCACCTACAAAACCACCTGCAATAAGGGTTTCTTTATTAGCAGTTTTAACTTTAGACTCTACTTTCTTTAAACCATCAACCACTACAGTACGTACGTCTTCCACAATACATCCCACCTTTTCTTCCAAATTTTCAATTTTTTCTTCTAAATTTTCAACCTTTTCTTCAAGAACGTCCTCTAAAGCTTCTACCTTATCTTCAACATCTTCTTTCTTTACTACATGCTTACAAGGTTTAGCTTCCTCTAACAATTCCTCCGTTACTTTTTCTACATCAAGTTCTTTTTATTTTTGACATTTTTATTACCTCGTTTCTCTCATAACTAAATATTCGCTCAAAACCCTTGGTTTCAACACCTACCAAACCATAACCATCACGCTTTATAGGTAAACCAAAAATATCTCCTACATAAGTTGGATGTACTATTAAACCTACACCATTCATATATCGTACATACTTCGTATGTTTCTTTATGCCCTCTAATACCACTTAACAATACACCTACTTTATTTTTATAAATACCGCTGATAGATTATCCCTCTGACCTAAGTCTAACATTTCATGTGCCACGTCCTCCAATGTTAGACCACCATTATAAATCTCATTTATACGATCCATAGTTAAAAACTCTGAATAACCATCAGACGTTAGTAAATAACCCCTATGCTTATGTTCCTTAACATCACTTACGTCCACTTGTAAATGCTTGTTAATACCCACAGCGCGTATTATCGTATGCCTAGACGGATCCACCAAAGCCTCTTCTTCTGTTATTAACCCCTTTAAGACCTTCTCACGTGTTAATGTATGGTCTTCTGTTAATTTATCATATACACAACTTCTTATCCCAAATACACTAGAATCTCCTACATGCAACGTTACATAATTTTTCATATCTAAAATTATACAACTACACGTAGTTCCACATACACTACCAGTTACTGCAGCATACTTCTTATATATCGTGGAATTGCATTTACTTAATGTGTAAGACACCATACTTGCTAAATCTTCAAGAACAGCACTACCTCTTAATTCATAAGTCTTTATAGCGTCAATTATACTTTTACATACCAAAGAAGATGCATATTTACCATCTTCTCCACCACCAACACCATCACATACTACACCCAACCAATAAGGCTTCCCTAAAACTTTAAACTGTAAGGCTAATACCGTATCTTCGTTTTCCTCACGTACACGCCCAACATTTGAATAACATTCTATCTTAACCATCATAACACCTACAACTACTTGAGTTGCACCCTTCTTCTTATTAACCAACAGTAGTCAATACAGTACTTTAAAACCATATTACCTAATTATTGTATTTCCTCAGTTACATAAAATACCACTTCATCAGTAAAACTTATCTCTTTTAAAGCTTCCTTTACCATCAAACAAGTCGCTTCAATTTCTTTTCGTACACGATCCTCAGTACCACCATACATATCATTATAACTAGACCTTACCCTAAATAACTCATCTACTAACTTTAAATTATCTGCTAAAGCAGCCTCACATGTAGCATATAACGTTATTAAATCACGTTTAGTTACCCTTTGAAATACCACATTTTCATCATTTTTAGACCTTACTACATTATCTAAAAACCAACTATGTACTAACCCTGAACCATACCACAAAGCTACATCAATACTATAAAATCCAGCATAATGCTTTATTATCGTATTCATATTCCTATTAGTTAAACTGTGCGTTGATATACCTTTTGAACCTAGTAAAACATCAAACGCCTCTCTTAACTTATAACTTCGTTGTACTTGCTTTAAATTACCCTCAGTAATACCTACGTCTTTCATAAGTAACATAGTCTTATATATCTCTTTATATCTAGGACTTACACTATGTGGACATACCACTAATCGCCCTTTTAATAATTCTACCACAACCATTTACCTCTCTTTTCTATCATTTGACTATTTTAATCACAACTGTCAAACAATAAAACTATTTAATCTACTTCTTTTTCAACTAACCTGAATACCATTTCAACATCTCCAGCTTTCACTTTCGACTTATCAAACAACTCCATTGGCTTACCTTTAGACAACCTTACACCATTTACAGTCGTACCATTTGAAGAACCTAAGTCCTCTATGTAAAAATCATCATCTTCTATGTAAACCTTAAAGTGTTTCCTTGATACTGTTGTTCCCGGAACCATGTAATCTACATCACCATTACCTTTTTTCAACAATCTACCAAATACCCACTCATCTATACTTCCGTCCATTTCCATCTTGAAAGTCTCACTAGTTTCCTTTATTCCTAAATAACCTGTTATCTTCCTTGCTTTCGTGATTAAAACTTGCGTACCATCATCCTCATCATCACTTAAAACCATATCACTTTCAACTATGTAAGTAGTACCCTCTTGCACATCTGTGTAAATATCGTCCTCCATAAAGGTAAAACCATTTACAGTTTCGTAAGACTCCTCTACCTCTTCTTCCGTTTCTAACTGCACCCCATGTATTATAGACACTAAACGCTCTAATACCACATCATGACCTAACTCCGCCACACGTTGTGCTACCTCGTACTTCACTTGATGTATAAACCATTCTTTTGGTTTTACACCATTAGCCACTTCCTTATGACCCCTTTTGTAACCCTCTAATACTTCTTTATCAGACTTCCCAAAGGGTTTCGCATTCTTCAACACATGCATTATTAAAGCATAAATACCAGCACCCTCAACAGTTTTAGGAGTTGTTGGATATACTAAAAACGATATTCGCCCATATTCATCTACAAACACTAAATCAGGTGACCAATCTATATTGTTAGGGTTTATACCCCTACCAAATAACTCCAACATAGACTCGTAAATACCATTTAATATTGTCCACAATTCAACACGGTCTATTACACCTTTTGACATCCTAACAGCCAAAGAAATCTTACCTTGTAAATCATACCTTACCGCATTACGCTCTTTACTATACTCCATTGGTAACATACTACCAAAACCAGTACTCTCACATAAACTATATAGCTTTAAATTTACTTTTTGCTTTTTACTAAAATTCAATACCAAAAAACCTTTTTCAGCATTTAATAACAAATTACCCACTAAAGTAGACCCCCTCTCTTAAGCTTCACATAAGGATGCTTCCTATCCAAACTTTCCTCATCTGTAAATACTATTATATTACTTTTCGTACCTAATACACCATTTGACTCTAACTTCGTTAATATACGTTCAAATACTACACCTTTATCTACAAAGTTATAACATATACAATCTTCTAAACTTTCTTTTAAATACCCAGCTAAATCTTCTACACTTAATAAAGGACTTTCTTCAACGTAAACCTGTAATATACTTTGACCTGACAATTCACTTAATAATCTACTTTGTAAATCCGTTAGTTTCACACCTTGAACCTTACTTACGCCCAAAGATTCCTCCAACGATCCATATTCCACAAAATCTAAAAAGCCTTTTATCATTGGCACGTTAGGTACATTTGTATCAAACATACCCCTTGAACTCAACACTAAAGGACTCTCCAACACATCATCTAAATATGCTAAAGCCTCGTCTTTTATAAACCTAGTCTTACTTATATCATAAGTATCTACTTTTCTTACACACCAAACAGACCCCTCTTTTGCAAACTTAAATAACGTTACATCACGCGTATATTCTTTACTAACCGCTGATAATGTACCCTTAAAGGCATAAACCTTATCTACCTCAACATCAGCACCAACAGCTACACAAATTACACCATCTACCTTGTAACCCTTCTTATGCTGATCTTGTAAATAAAATATCTTAACATTCACAAACTTACAAGCCTTGTCTACCTCTACAGTATCTCGCAATACCCCTTGTATACTTGCTTCACTTACTACATACCCTACTAAAGCCACGTTCTTTAGACGCTCAACATTCAATAATTCATTTAAGACGTCCATCTTCTCTAAAGCCATCCTATACCACCTCGCAAAAGATAGGGGATACCAAAAAGATTTCCCCTATACACTTATTAATTCCTACTAATTTTATCGATTACTCAGTTTCTTCGTCACTAGAACTAAATAGAGATTTAACCCAATCCCATGCTTTTGATAACCATCCTTTTACTTCTTTACCAGCCGCACTATTTGCAAAGTCCTCATAACCATCTTTTATAGAACTATAAGCCGCAGCACCTTTTTCTTTCAATTCTTTTGCATTTACTTTAAGGTTTTTATCTTTTAAGACTTTATCATTACCGTTAAACTTAACAAAGTATTTAACTAATAAATCTAGTTCTTTATCACTTAAAGTAATACCATTTTGTTTAGCTACTTTTAAAATAATTTCTTTAATTGCAGCATCACTTAAACTAGAATCTCCTTTGTTAATCAATTCTACTTTAACATCATTAATTAATTTACTTAAAGCTGCCTTATCATTCGTACCCAACTCGTTTAACTTAGTCATTGTAGATAACCCATCTTGAGCTATCTCAACCCTATCTTTTGGTACTGCTACACCTAATTCCTTAATAGCAAATAAAATACTTGCTAAAGCACCATCACCAGTTGCCTCAACTGCACTAGCTACATCTACTTGAATATCAGCTACACCTAAATCAATAATAGCATTTCTATATTGGTCTAAAGTTACAGATGTTATATTCTTTGGTGTTAATATATTTACTTGTACCCCATACCCCTCAGGAGCTGGTGTTACTTTTGCACTTGAATAAACCGGGAAATCCCCACTCAAAGTTGTTTTCGTTAAGTTTTTAACATTTGCTGCAGTCATTAAAAACTTATTCTCTTCATCTTTGTTCTTACTTTTCGTTGTTTTAACCTTGAATAAAGCATCTAGTTCTTTCTTCTGTTCCTCAGTGTTACTTACACCATAAACATAAATCGTTTTCCCCTCTTGTTTTTTCAAATCATTTACATCATGACTTACTTTCTTATCAGTAGTTTGCTCCGTTTTTGTACCTCCATCATTATCAACAGTTATAGTTGTTTTCCCACTACAACCAGTTAATACTAAAGATGTAATTAACGCCACCGACATACCCTTAATTAACTTTTTATTCATAACTTCTTTCTTACCTACTAACTTACATTAAAGCTAGTATCCTTTCTTTATCGTAAATTTCATTTTCTGCTATATGTAATTTCATCTTCATATCTATTAATAAACTGTAAAAATGTGATAATTGCTCACGCCTTATTTTACCTTTAACAACAAACTTATCTTTATAAGAAATAGCTACTGCTAATTCCTCATAATCACCGCCACGATTTACACTCTCCAAAATATCCTCAGCATCAATATCCCTTATATCACCTACTAATATTTCTTCTAAAGCCTCTTTTCGTACTACATCTAAACGTGAATCATCATCCAAAATTATCTCTATCATTGGATATGTTACTTCCCTAACTATATAAGGTACTACCACCTCTTTTTCAGCCGTCTTTAAGTAGTGAGCTACTTCCTCATTCGTTTTCGTCTCCCCCAGAGCAATACCCTCCTGCTCTTCTACTTCCAACGTACTAAATAAACTACCCAATTATACCACCACCTTATACAATTTTCCTTAACTTTTATTTTAACACAAAAAAAGGAAATTACAAATCCAACTCTTGCAATTTCCTTATTATCTAGTTTTCTTACACTAAAGAACTAGCACTAGCACTTAAAATCTTTAAATACTTCTCATCTATCGTGTACCCAGTTAGTTCCTGTAGTTCATCTGTTTTTTCATTATACACCCTTACTTTAAAACCATTCTCGACTACATTTACCTTCTGGTCTACAAATATTTTCTTCAACAATTCTAATGTTTTAGGACTATAATACAAATAAACTACTTTTTTATCGAAATCTAACCTAATACCAAAGTCCATTATATGATTCTTAACTAACCTTAATTGACGCTCTTTTTCTTTCATCTCTTTTTCAAGCACAATCGCATCAGCCTTATCTTCTTTCTTTACTTCCTGAACTTCTGTTAAATCAATAAATCTGGTTTCTATATCATCTGGAATACCATCCCACAACGTACTATCAAAAGCTAAAACTAACTCCTTAAATAACAATAATCTTTCTTTAATGTGTAAGCTAATAAACAACTTCGTTAAATACCCTGTAAATTCCTTTTTAGTCATTTTTTCTTTTTTCTCAATTAATTCAGCCATATCTACATTAAAAGTCTTACTCACTAAAGCCAAATTATTACTTAATTCAGGTATCATAAAATTCTGCATTTCTAACATATACGCTATTGGAAAGACCTGCCCATAATATGTTGGTTTTTTCATCATTTCACATACATCATAAGCATTAAACCTATGTATCTGCTCATGTGTGTATTCTATGTATTTATCTACATCTCCATCCCAATCATAAGCGTCTATTCTATTTTCTAAAAGCTCTTGTAACCCCACCGGCCACTCTGTCTTTTTAGCCTCGTACCAAGATTTACCAATACCAAAACCTATGTTTACAAAACAACCAGTACCAAAATCCATTCGTAAAGACCTACGTAACATACCTAACACTATATGTGGATGTATACTTTTGTCTACTTCAAAAATCCCTTCGTCATGTATAAACCCACTTAACAAGAATTTTCCTAAATACCCATTAGCTTTTATTTGCTCTAATAAATCAACCATACCAGCTTTATAAATATCTGCTGCTGATCCTTGTATTGGATGGTTTAAAGCATAACGTCTTATCTGTCCTTTACTCACTTTTCTAGTATCGTAAAATCTTCGACTACCAAACACCGTTTCAGAATATCCATGATTCATAGCTGTTGCTACGTTATTATCAAACCATTTCCTTACGTTAGGTTGGAAAGAGAAGAATAATTCACGTTTAGCTGCTGCTTTATTCGTGTTTGCTGGAGTTCGTTCTCCAAATAACCTCTCACCTAAAGACGCATCTGACATACCATAGTTAATACCAAACACTATCCCTTTAGACTCACCTCGTAAGTCTGGGGTTACTTGTTCTTGTAAGATACTGTGCATTCTACTAGCTTGGAATCTATGATAATCGTTTCGCCAATCCCTAAACATATCCATTAAAGACTCTTCTTTAGATAATACCGCAATAACCCAATTCTCTTTTGAAGAATAGTCAAAGTCATACATTACATAACCCGGACGCGCTATTATATTCTCTTTTACTATATCTGCATACCCCTGATAGTTCGGTCCAGATGTACCCAATCTACCTGTTACTTTAAACTGGTCAACCCTTGAATGAGCTATTCCATCGCTACCATAATTCTTCTTAATGTTTTCCTCTTTTAGAAAAGCATCAAATATTCGTTGTGTATCCCTAACATCCTTAAGTAAAGCCACAAACGGATATAGAGCATCACCTTTATCATCTTTTTTAGAAGATAAAAACTTAATAGCTGCTTTATTTAACGTAGGTCTCTTTGTACCTGCGTCTAACTGCACAGGGTACTTAAAAATCTCATACGCTATATGTTTATTCATATCCCCAGAACTTGGTTTGTACTTACTTAAATCATAAGTTTTTGGTAAATTCTCTTTCAGGAAAGAATATAATCTTGCTGTTGCCTTCTCTAGTTCTGCACCATAATACTTTCTTAATTTAGGTAATGACTCCAAATTCAACAACTGCCCATAAAACCTAGAATAAGCTATTACCGATGTGAATTTAGAATCGTTCTCACAAGAACGCCAAGCATTATACCTATCCATAAAACCACTATCTATAAACCAATACATTAAACTTATCGTATTATCAGCATCAGGACAAGCATAAAAACATACTAATTCCTCAGGTAAATCCGCAAACGTATACCCTGTACTATTAAAATCACCATTAACACATAAATCATCCAATTCAGGAGAGTCACGTTTTAAATACATCCCAGTTGCTGCTTTTAAACCATAAGGAATAGTACCATCTTGAGCTACTACCGTCTTTCTTAAAATAACCATAGTATCCATTACTGTATTCAATACCAAACCATGAGAGTAACAAGCAGCCCAGTCAAACTCGTTATTATGACACACTATATTCCAACCACTTAATAAAGGCTCTATATAGTTCTTAATTAAAACATTTATATCCCCACCACATAAGTTATCTATCCTATTATGTCCTACTGGGAAATAATACGAAGTACCCGGTTTTGCTGATATTACAAAACCTACTACCACGCTACCTTGACCTGCAAAACACCTAAAAGTAAAATCTAAACCAGTTGTCTCCGTATCGACTCCAGCAAACTTGTATTTAGCATTCTCATAATCTTCTTGTAACTGCGCAATACAAGCATCTAAAGTAGAATCCTTAACTATTACAAAAGAACCACTATCCATTCTATCTTGTATCCACTTGAAATTCTTATCAGGATGAGCTTTTACTACTTCCTCTATCGTTTCGTAATAAGGAGATATAGAACCAACACCCTCTAAGTCAATACCACCAACACCCTTTTTCATTGGAGCTGGTTTCTTTACTTCTTCTACACCACAATAACTATTTACTAAATTTAAAGGTATATCTACCTTCAATTTCGTAAAATCAGTAGTCAATCTATCAGATCCTAATTGTTTATACTTCTCATAAGTACTTAAACTATTAAAAGCATCATCAAACTTTAAAGACAACCTATAAGACTTACTTATAAGCTCTAAACCAACCACAACACCTAATTTACGCTCTACATACCCTCGTAAATTCTTCGTAACAAATTCCGTTTTTACTACCGAAGTTTCATTCTCAAAACCACTTATAGTAGCATTATCTTTAGAAGTATCTTTGACAGTTTTAGCATATCTATATACACAATACAAACCTGCTAAAAATTCAAAACTAGGTAATTGCTTAAAGTTCTTTGCAGTACCCCAATCAACACCATCTATAACTAATTCGTTAGCTCCAAATAACCTCTCTACTTGCATACCATTAGGGTTAAAAGACATTGTCCTATAATTTCTTTGTATCTTCCCAAACTGATTATCCATTAGTAAATTAGCAGCCTTACTATCATCTCCTACTAACCTTACTAAACTAACCCTATATTCATCTAAAATAAAACACTTGTAAGAATAGACATCTTCACCTATCCTGTATTCTAATTTACCTTTTAACATACAACAACCAACTTTCTAAAATATATCTACAGCACGACTAAATTTTATACCACTAGCGTTTTCTTCAGCACTCTCTTTTACAAACTTACTAGTAACATACCTAGCAGCACGTACTTCATCAAACCCAACATAGCTTATACTTACAGGCATAGACACCTTGTTAAAGGCAACTACCAAACTTTCATATAAAGCCTCGTCTTCTTTACTTACATTACTTCTAGTAAGCCATTCATAAACTTTTTTAGACGTAGTTTCTAATACCACACATTCTCCATTACCTTGAATAGCTACAGTTTCTTCCAACATAGCAGCTAACTTGTTTAAACCTTGTATATGATAATCAACTAAAGTCGCTAACCTATCCTTTAAAGTTTCAGCTTTGTCTTTTTCAACCTTGAAAGCCTTACGTAAACCACTATCATGAATAACATAAGCAAGGTGACCTCTAGACCGACACACACTTAAACTATACATTTCTTATAAACCCCACTTTCTAATCTATACTACAAAAATCACCCATAGCATCCAATGTAATTGTAAACATTATCCCAAAATAATACATTGGTATTATTATCGTTGGACTCTTACTTCTTATTGATAAGTATAAGTAATCTTCATTCTCATATATAAAACCACTTGTTACTGTATTTAATATGTATTCTTTTAAATTTTCTTTTAAATACCCCATTAAATTACGTTCTTCTGTAAACATTCCACCAAAGACATTGAAATATTCACGTCCACCAACTTTTATCATTAGTTTAGACCCAGTATCTTTGAAGTATTCATCAAACACTACATCTAACACCTCGTCATACCTAAATCTATATATCTGCATATAATCACTAGCTCCTTCTACCCTAGTAATCATACCACCCCTTGCCATATATTGCGTAGACACCTTGTCTTTAGCACTATTATTATAAATTACCACAGCTGAGTTTATCAAATAATGAAATTGTTGCTTAAATAACTTTCTATTCTGTAAATACAAAGCACCCCAAATAGATAACTTATCTTTTACATATTCACGATCCATTTTAAAATGGTCTCGTAACTTATTTAGTATCGCTCTAAAATACTTACTATAATAGTTTTTATCCAGTTTACCTAACGCAGTTAAAGCTATCTCTTCTTTAGCATAAAAATCTAATAACTCCAATATTACCACCGCTGAAATTACATTCGTTATATCCTCGTAAGTAATACCCAATGTTTCTAAATCGACCTCTTTTAACGCATCTACCCAATCAGACCATAGATACTGACTAGACTTCAACTCATCTAACATTCTATCTTCGTTTAATTTACTATCTGAATTTACCTTGTGCCTTGTTGTTATTACATCAAATAAAGTAACTCCATCTTCACTTTCGTCATACTTCGACATTTCTTTATCTAAACTAGCTACCCTCTTATCATGTATAGGTATCTTTGCTGCTGTGTTCGTTACATGACTTTCCAAAGACTCCCAATTACCATTAAATGTATTTAAGACTGTATTCATTGTAGCATCCACAACATCTTTATAAGAACTTATATCATCACGTTGCTTTAATAAATAAGGCTCAAATCGTTCTAATATCTCTAAAACTTTTACATACAACCTATGGTCTCTCGTAGCTTTTTCTAAGTCACCCAAATAACTAAAAGCATTTATATATAAACTACCACCCAACAGTTAGCACCTCCTCACTAGAAGATAAATATTCTTCAAACTCTATAAACTTTATCAAAAATAACAAAACTTCCAATAAATTCATATCCTGCTCACGCGTAAATATCGTGTTTAAATATGACTTAGTAGCTACCCTACCTTGCATTACCAAATATAACATCCTTTTTATATCTATAGCATAAGTTTCTAACAAATAGTTCCTTGCTAAATTAAACTGCTCTATCATATCTTCTAATTCATACCTAAAGTCAATAGCCTCCGCACTATTCGCCCTCATTTTAGCACACCAACTTACTACTGGTTTTTGAACTAAACTAGCCTCTCCATCAATAAATAAATCAGATACCGTACAACTATAATTTTTATCATCTTCTTTATTGTGAAAGTTGTACTCCTTACGCCTTACTTTAGCATCATAAAGCCTATACTTACGACCTTTTATAAGTTCTTTAGTTATATTTACATAATTACCAACACCTGCAGTATAACTTTGCCTATTTAAGTACTCCGCCGCCTCAGATAAATATTCGTATACAAATTTAGGTACATGCTCAGCCTTATCTAAAGTAGCTAAACCCTCCAAAGTATGAGCAGACATGATATTTAACGAAGATTTTGAAAAAATACCTCGTAAAAACATACCACACCTACACCTTCTCTTTTATCTTATTATACCCATACACCTTACTTTGAACCATATCAACATAATCAAAATCCTCAGCTAAAAGTGCAATCTGTGTAATATCATGTAATACTTCGTAGTTGTAATCTAACTTATACTTTTTAGCAAACCAACTTGGAAACATACCCCCGCAAGAGATTCCACCTAATTTTAAAATTCGCTTACCTACTAATCTTATACGCGTTTCTCCGAAATTCTCGTCTATTTCTGTTTCTGCTTGCTTATAATCCATTAATGAATAATCTACATCACACACAAGAAATACCCCAGAAGTAATTTTCTTTTTCAATTCCACTATATAAGATATTAATTGACTAACACCTAAAGACTTACAATCCACATACACAAATATAGGTATATCTAAAGCGTCTAATTCTGTTGACCTCTCTAAATACTTATCTAAATCAACACCTATACCACATACAGATTTATCACCTATTAAATCCTCCAAAGTAACTTCTTGTAAAATTTTCTCGTTTAAGTTTTCTTCAACTTCACCAAACATGAAATCCACTAAATTAACTTCTTTTTCTTTTCTTTTTACATAAGGCTCTACTGGTTGCAACAATTCATACAACTTCGTATTATCTAAACAAACTAATTGCCTTGCAACCTTACCTGTAATACCCTTCAAAACCCTCTTCCCTTTATGAAAATCTTTAAAGTTTACCGCTACTAAACGCACCTAATATCACCTACCTTACTTTTAATTTCCGCTGCCATTCTAACAACCACACATTTTTCTATAAAACCTATAACTTGGTACTCATGATACCACACTTCTTCATTATCTAATACCTGCAACAAATTTACAATTCGACTCAAAGAAATCTTTTCTAGCTTATCTTTTCTACGCTCAAAATAAGCTAATCTAGAGTTGTCATACCCTTGTATATCCCCTGCTTTACTTTCAACACCTTGTACTAAAAAACCTTTTAAAGACAACATCTTTATATCGTAAGCTGCCTTTAAACTTTCCCTCATCTGGTTCTGTATTGTTCTAATTCCTAGACGTTTTATCATCTCTTTTAATTTTACACTTAAATTCCTATTAAACATCTTTAACCCTCGTGGAGTCCTAGATGTAGTAGTAATTAAAGAAAATACTATACTATCAACACTTAAATTACCTAAACCAGCACAAGCTACCAAGTCATCTATACTTAATATCTTCGCACCATTTTTCAGCTCCTCAAATACCTTAAAAACCGCTGATACTTCTTGTAAATACCCATACCTTACACGTTGAAATACATCATGTGGTAAAGGTGTTACACCCTCCAAGCTAGTAGTAAACTGATATAACAATTCAAATTCCTCAAATACCAACCTAGAACCATATAAATAATCTACCTTTAACCTACTATTCAACATTTCATACCTACGTAACTTATCAACAACACCATAATTCTTTACACCTACCACCAAAGCAAATGTATCACTAGACGCTAATAAATCAATTACCTCTTTTGTCGGTAAACCCATAGCATTTTCTATGTAAAATACATATTTCTCCATAAATAGCGAAGATGTACTAACCAAATCTCTATACTTCAATAAATCAGAAAAGCTATCAACTTTTATTACATCAGATAACTTTACCTTATACCTAGTCCTTACCGAAGTTAATACCATATCCAAATATTCACTACTTTTAGCATACGTTACAAACACATCAATATCAAGAGTCCTCTTGTATATATCATTAATTATCATTCTGATACACCACCATCCATTGAGTGCAAATACCCAAAATCTAACTTCCTAATTAGCTCTAACCTTGCTACATGCATCTTTGCGTATAAATCTGTATAAACTACTTCGTAACTTTCATCAAAACTTTTTAGCTTTCTAACCTGCCACAAACCTAAGTCGTAAGCACAAGAACTCGGATTGTCGTCCTCAATTACACGCATTTTAAGGCTGTTTAAGAGCGTCTTTTTGACGTGATGGAATAATTCTACCACTTCGGACTCCGCAACGCCCAGAGCAGCCTCTATTCGCTCAATAAGCCATGAATTATCCACCCAGTACTTATTAAAATCTTCTAACAAAATTTCCCTGCAATTCTCATTCTGATTTATTGCATCTAAAATTTCTTCTTTAGTTAAAAATACCAACTTGTTTTGTACATCTAAAATACCCGTTGGAGTTTTTACACCCCTAAAACCAGATGAAAAATTCTTCCTACAAGCTAAAGCTATCAATAAAGCATTAGGTATATACCTATTATGATAATAGTCATCTTCAATAGGTTTTTCTACCCTCATGTAGTTCTTGTCCTCCCATGTAAATTCACTCAAAATATAAGATATATACCACAAAGCAGCATCTAAATTAGCTAATGTTATAGGAATATCCCTATCCTCACTAGGCTCAACCCTTAACGCTGCTATATCCCTAGCACGCATCAAATCCTGCCTCCAAGATAGCCAACCTAAAACACCTTGAGGTGCATTTACAGATACCACTGGTTTATTCACTTTACCCATTATATCCATTGTTAGCCTCTTGTTAGGTCGTACTTCTGTAACACCTCGCGCTAAAAAGTCAGTATGTAAATAAGACCTAAATTCTACAGGGTAATAAATATACCCATCAGGCTTATTCTCTAAAGCCTGCTTATCTGTCTTATAAGCTAAATAATACATCTCCCTTACTGGTTTAACTTCAACACCTTCGCGCCTCCACCAATAAGAACAACAAACAGACCTACGTGAGCCTTCCATAACCCCGCTAAACTCTTTTAATGGGAATACAAACCCCTCTTCATAATTAAATGTATTCACTAACAACTTATTAGCTGTAACACTAGATTGCACTTGATTTAGTGAGTTTGATACCATTAACACAAAATCTACATTCGTTAAATTATGTACCTGCACTAAATTACATACTTGCCATATAAACTGCCTAAATAAATCTGTAGACAGATCCGTCTCTCTTATACTTTGTAAATACTTACCTACTACCGTATTAGTACCCCTTGTAGAGTAAGGTGGGTTGATTATAATTAACAACTTCTCGTTATTCAATATCACTTTTTGTAAATCTTCTGGTAAATTATTTAAAAACCCATAATCTAACCAACTATCATAAGACGCTAAAAAATCTAACTGAAATACTGTAGCGTGAGGATACCTTGAACTTGCTATCTTAACGTCTTCCTCATTTAACGTTGATAAAAATAACTTCTTATGCTCTGGTAAACCATGCACCAAATTACCACTACCACAACTACAATCCCACACATTGTATTCTTTAAATTCTTCTAAACCTATCTTATCTAATGCCAAAGATTGAGCCTTCTCCGCCCAACCTATTGGAGTAAAGAAAGAACCCTCCAAAACCTTAAAGTCATCATCCATAAATATATCTTTATTAGATAAACAATCATTTATAGTTATATTCTTACTTTCTATGTATTCAAAAAATATCTTGAAAAAAACCTCTAAATCACTTTCCAACACCCCAACATTCACTTCAACTAAATCTATCGTAAAATCAGCTATATCTTTCTCCAATACTTGCGTATAATACCCCAAGAAGTAAGATAAATCTTCTTTTACCCTCTTCGTAAACTTTTTGGCACTACCTTTTTCTAAATCGTTCACTTTAACTTATCCTCCAATTCACAAAAATAGCCTTACAAAGTAAAACCTTTGTAAGACTAAAACATTTCTTTATCTTATGCTTTTAACAAACTTTTCTTTAAAGACCAATTTGCAAAATATAGTCTTAAAACCTTAATTTTATTTATTGCTGGAGATAGCTCAAAAGCTAAAGATACCAAGATAAATGATACTACAGTTAATAATCTTGCATAAGCTACTACCACCACAGCTAATACTGGTAAATCTACCATATAAGCTAAAAATAAATCAATTACACCATAATTAAGATATATTAAATCAAAATTACCATTTCTAAAGTGTACAAACACAGTCGCCATTACTACCATTCCTACAACCCATAAGCGTGGCGCTTTAAAAGGCGAAACTTTTCTTTTCATTCTGTAGTTAGCTCGTACTAATAATTCAACTACCGCAGCTAAAAATAATACCACTATAAACACTTTAAAACCTATTACATTAAGGTAATTTCCTATTAATTCATTCATCATCTTGTCTAATCTCCTTTTTTCTTTTAATTAACAACTAACTTAATTATACTTTAAAAAGGAATATTTTACAAGATAACTCTCATTATTTATATTTGTTTTGCACTATATATAATTTTCTAATCTTACATTTTCTTATTTAACAACTCAAAACTTTCAACTTCCTGCCTATAACCTAACAAACTCGTTAGCACATTTATTACTTCTAAATCATTATTTGTAGTTAAACCTACCCCCAATTTAAGCTCTTCCAAACTTAAAGCAATATCTAAACACTTATATAATTCTACACTAGTCTCATAACTTAATACCAAGTCATCTACATAAGGCAAACCTAAACACTTAACATAAGATTCCAAATCTAAATTGGCTTTTATCCCACCTAAATTAATCAATAATAAATTCAAAGCCTTTAATAGCACAGGATAACCACTATCCCTAGCAAAAATAATAAACTTCAACACATTCTCTTCAAAAAACAAATCACTTACCTTCTGAAATTCACTACATTTTACTAAATCTATAAAAGCACTTTTACCTACACCATCAATACCTAATTCACTTGCAAAAGTTACTAATCTACCTTGCAACTTTCCTTTACAATAAGGATTAGGACATATATACCTCGTTAATACTTCATTGACGTCTAAATCAATATCACAATGAACACACTTATCAGGTACCAAATCCAAAAAGTCTTGCGTAATACCCAATTCTTTTATTTCTCTCAAGTTCACACCAAAAGTCCTCGCTTTCTACATCGTACATATAACTATAACACAATTTTTAAAAACTTTTGAGGTAACTCCCTAAAACTTTTAACTACAAACAAAAAGAGGACTTATATAAGTCCTCTTTTAAAGTTGTTGTTAATTTAAGTTTAAAAGTAGTTAGAAATAAGTTATGTACAAATATCTACTTACTGATGTAATTATAACACACAATTTACATAATTACAAGGGTTTTATTCAAAAACCTTATATTCTCAACTTTTCTGTTTTGAAAATACCTACAACAAGCGTTAAAACCTAATAACGCAACCATTTGAACTCACTTATCCAAGATAAGAATTGATACAACTGCCCAGATATCGCCAATATACCAACTAACGTAAATATAGCAGACCATATCATTATATCGGTAAAATTAACTATTTTTACTCTCTTACCACTATCCGTTGTCATTGACACAGCTTCACTTCCATCCGTTATCCTTACACGTCCTCCACTAATAAACGCTAAACTAGAAATACCCCACGCCCATCTATCAAAGACATACAGTAATAACAGTAAACCACCCAAAATAACAGATGTTAAACCTAACATCATATACCAACCTCTGACTTTCTTAATAGATAAGTCAACCAAGTCATTTTCAACTTCTTCTTTCCACTTAACAACCGACAAAGTCTCCGCTTTATCTAACTTATCAGGCGTCAAGAATTTCATTGTAGTTATATCATCTTTAAAATCTCTATCTTTAGGCATATTCGGTATCAGGTCTTCACTAAACTTCCACGCTGTACCCGTACTATCCACACCAAAAGCATTTCCATCAGCCTGACTTGTTTTCTCTACCGCTTTATCATCTACTAAAGGAGTATCTTCATCAGTAGCACCTTTTATAATCTCATCTACTTTACCCGGATTGTGATACCATTGTTGAGATGCCGTCATCCATTTAGAACCCGCTACCCACATATCTGTAGCTGACGTTGTTACAAAAGTCGTAGAAAAGTACATAGCATGCCTATTTACTGGAAACGGTCCACTAGTACTACCCTCTTGAACAAATACAGAACCCATAGTTTCCGCTGCCAACAACGTAATACTATGCCCATAGTTAGACGGACCACCTGCGGCAGTTATATTATGCACCTCACCAAAATACTCCCTAGACATTACATCAAATTCAGAAAATAATATCTCAACATTATTACCTTGTGTTCGATTAGTACCTACCGGATCCGTTGTTACCTTGTAATAATGCGCAGGCATCCCCGCCGGCCACGTTAAACCTTTATACGTCCTTATATAATCTGCACCATTTTTCTCCCACGTATCCTTTATCTTCTCATACATAGCAGTTGATATTGCAATCTTTGGAAAACCAGCAGCCTCGCCTCCAGCAGCCCTCTTCATAGCATTTATTTCCCTACCAAACCTTATATCCTCAGCTAAACTATTATAAGCTACCTGCCCTTGTCCTAAATCCCATACCCAATAATTCTCTTTATCAGCCTTGACTTTAGGAGTTAGTGACATTGTACCCAATACCAATATAGAACATAAAGCTATTATTATCTTCTTTATCACTTTCTACAACCCTCCTAAATCTTTAACATTCGTTTTCTTCGATACTACATGACCTCCTTGTATCTTAATCACCATAGGAAAATCTTTTATCTTCAAACGCTCTTCTACATCATAAAACTTTTCAATACTACCATACCCAGCCTTATTTAATAACATCTCCGGTACATAATATTGAGATACATCATTTATATAAACTAAAAAATTCTTCGTTGTATCTTTTTCAGCACGCTCGTAAAACTCTTTCTTCAAATACATTTGCGCTTCATCTAATGGGTTTATTACCAAATAAAACCCATCATCTAACTTCTTACGCATCCCCATATCAATTACATGCCTTAATACCAACTTCAAAGGAGAGTTGTCCTCCAATAACACCATCTCTATATTTGTTGGCAACCTATTATCTATATACTTTCTACTACCTAACTTCGTTATATCCCAATCTTTCTCTTTTTCCACCACAGACGACCTTATATCTTCTAATTGAGTCTTCAACGCACTACTACCCTCTTTGTTTACATCGCCCTCAACACTACCTATTACCTTTTCAACATTCTTTGGTATTTCTACATTGTCAGGATAGCCATAGTTGTTACTTTTAGATGTTAAATTATTGTAATTCTTCTCCTGCTTTTGTTCTTCTTTTTGACCTTGTTTACTTGGAGAAAATACCCAAAAGCCTAAACTACTCATTATAGCTATACTTAAAACACTTAAAACTATTTTCTTCTTCGTACTTACAGAAGTAACCTTTTTAGGTTCACTAGGCACACTACCTATACCCCAATCATCCATTTCATCTTTTCTATTTACCACAATATCACCCCTTACTATCATTTTCCCACATTTTAATTCTACCTCATCTTATTTTTCTAATCAAAAGTTTTAGAACTTAAAAAAGAAAAGAGAAGTTTACAAAACTCCTCTTCTCTTTACAACCTAATACTTAAACCACTTAAATGTTGTAGTAACCCAAGATAAGAAACTATATAAACCGCCACTCATAACAAATACTCCTACTAACGTAAATATAGCAGACCATATCATTATCCATGTAAAGTTCACAACCCTTATCTTTTTACCTTTGGACTCTATTACGTGATAACCATTGCCATACTCATTAACATCAAAAGCTACCCTTACTCGACCACCTGATACCACACTTAATACTGAAAATGGAAACCATGACCATCTGTCAAAGACATACAGTAATAACAACAATCCTCCAACTAAACAAAAGACCACACCTAACAACATAAACTTAACCCTTAACCAATGAATTCCCTCGTCTTCAAGGTCAGTTTTTACCTCGTCTTGCCATTTATTTATTGAATAAGTCTCAAGTTTATCAAATTTATCAGGAGTTAAAAATTTCATAGTCGTTATATCATCCTTGAAATCTCTATCCTTTGGCATGTTTGGTATTAAATCTTCACTAAATTTATACCCACGCCCAGTACTATCTATTGCTATCGTATTTTTATCTACTTGTGAACTAGATTGTATCCCTTTACCATCAACTTGAGGATTATCCTCATCCGTAGCATTATCTATTAATTTTCCTACCTCATGGAACTTACCTAATGTTCTTAAAGCAGCTTTATACCCATTACTATTTGTATTCAACTTTTGCCACACATCCGGATCCACATAACTTATTGAATAACCCAAAGCATTTAAGTCAGGTAAAGATTGCCCCGTACCATCTATAGAAATTACACTACCTATACCCGTAGCCTCAAATTGAGTTATAGCATGCCCTACTGACATAGGTGCTACACTACCCGCACCTCCTGTCACACTAGCATAAGCTCCACTATTATTCGATTCAGTAAAATAAAACTTTATTCTATCTCGCGGCTTAAACATCACCGTCTCTTGTGTACCTAGCTCCATACCACCATTTCCAGATCTTACACCTTTTGGAAATACGTGAGGACTACTATATCTACCTGCAGTCTTATTAGCATACAACCAATTCTCGTCATTTTTTTCAAACAACTCCTTTGCCTCGTTTTGATATGCTGTTACTACATTCATTTTAGGAAAATCTAAACCTAATTCCTTACCTATCTGCCTTTTAACAGCGTTAGTACCTCTAGCCATCTCTATATCCTCAGCTAAACTTATATACGCTGTAGCACGCCCTAGTAACTCCTTCTTCCAAACTATATCATCAGCAGCCTTTACTTTAGGTACTGTTAAAGAACTCACCCCTAACATAATACCTAAGATAACACTTGTAGCTACCTTAACTATTTTCTTTAACATATCCTACTTCCACCCCGCTAACGCATCTTTGAAATCACCTATCCTAGACTTTTTAGCAACTACTTTGTTATCCCTAACAGTTACTAACATAGGATAGTCCTTAACATCACGCACTCTTTTTTCTACAGGGTACATATCATCTTCATCTTTTCCATACCCTGCCATAAATAACAATTTATTAGCTAATATACTTTGTTGCCTTGTATCTGTTACATAAACCAACGCTAAATCATCTACATACTTTTTAGAACCCAATAGCTCATAAATTTCTTTTTTCCAATACATCTGTGCCTCATCTAAAGGATTGATTAATATGTACGATCCATCACGTACATTATCTTTAGAGTCTACCGTCTTTGCATTTTCTATCAACTTCGCTATTACACTTTTACTATCCAACAATGTAAGCTCTAACTCCACAGGAAACATATAATCTATAAACTTCCTACTACCTAATAACTTAACATCCCAACCTGCCTCGTGTATACTAGCAGCATCCCTTAAAGCCTCCAATTTAGCCTTATCGCTATCAGACACCTCTTGTCCTATCTCTTTATACAAACCAACCGTATCCTTTGCATCTTTAGGCACTTCTACATTAGTAGGATACCCATAATTGTCAGCTTCTTTTGTTAAATCATAACTTCGATTTTCTTTACTTTCCTCTACATTAGCTTTCTTTGGATAAAAACCATACACTAATAAACCTATTAATCCAAATAATACCATTATACTCCCTATTATCTTCAACCATTGAACTTTACCAGTACCAACACTTGAACTCTTTTTTGGTTGCTCCTCAAAACCCCAATCATCCATACTTCCTACACCACCTTAAACTTTCTTACCTCTTTGACACTTTATATTCTACTACTTTTAGCCTTAATTTTAAAAGTACCTCTACAACTACTATTTTATCAAACTTTCTACACAAAACAAAAAAGAAAGCAACTTTTAAAGTTGCTTTCCTCTACTATACCCTTAAACTATCGTAAATAGTAATGCTACTAATAAATAATACCCTATATTAGCTGCACTAAACCCTATAGAATTTAATATAAATAACACTAAAGCCATTGAGATTAACCTAATTACTACTGCCGCACCACCTAACGTCAATATCTTAATTAAAAACGTCATCTTATGTACTAAAGGCATTATTACCGAAAATATTACTACTAAAACAAACGACGCTAAAGCCAACGTCTCTATACTACCATTGTAAGAATACCCCTCTGGTAAATATGTTACTAAACCTAAAAACACTAGCATTTTTAAAATTACTGCTATTACTATTCTTTTTATCATTTTTGTTTTACCTCACAAACTATCTTAACCCATCAATATTCACTGTTAATGACCTAAATTTATTTCTTGTATCCACATCATACGCTGCTGGTAACTTAAACCTTAAATCCTTAACCTCATCAGCTTTTGTACTCTTGAATAAAAACGTAATCTCGTACTCATGAGATTCACCTGCTTTAAACTTATCTTCTAACTTTTTAGGTATTAAAGCTATATCATAATCTACTATATCACCAGTAGCCTTACTTTCTAAAGAAGAATTCATTAAAAATAACTCCATATTTCTCATTGTTGTATTCTCAACTTTAGTTTTTAATGTAACTAGTGTATATTCAGTTGCGTTTTTCAACCCTGCTGCTAACCCTAACGAATCCATCTTGTCATAAGTTACCATCTTGTCTACCTTAACACCAGTTACTGTAGCTTTTAAATCACCATTCTCCTCAGTAATATTTAAACCACTTTTCTCAAAGTTAGTCTCAATCTTACCTACATCTACACCCATTACATTAAACTTATCGTCTTTATTTTCTTTCTTCTTTACGTCTTTTTGAACGTCTTGTACTTCTTTCTTTGGTTCTTCTTTCTTCGATTCTTCTTTCTTACTTGAACAACCACTTACTAACACAGTACCTAATATAATACCACTTAAAAGTATCCTTGTTTTCTTCATGCTAATTTCTACCTCGTATTTTTACTTTTATACATTAAGACAGGTGCCTACTAAAAGTAAGCACCTAGACCTAACACTTATATTATTTTACCGCACTTGTTTTTGGTAATTTTTTATTTCCTTGTTTTGATTTAGGAGTATCTTTTTTCGGATCTTTTTTCGGATCTTCTTTACCTCCTGGATTTGTAGGATTTTCTGTTTTACCACCCGGTTTTTGAGTTTCTCCCGGTTTGTTAGCATCTCCCGGTTTTTGTCCATCAGTACCTTTAGCTTTAGCTTTCACTTCCATAGTGTAATCTTTATCTAATACTTTTGGATATCCTAACCATTCAATGTCATACCCATCAATTTTTACGTTCTCTTTTAAGTAGTCTAATGATACCACTGTACCCGCATCTACATTTTTATATGGTGTGAACGTAAATAATAAACGTTCTCCATCATACACACGTACTTTTAATGTTACTTTTGCTGTTTGTTTTTCAGCTACACCCGGAGTGTTTCCTCCAACTTCACCTTCTGCTTTAGTTACTCCTGTAGAAGATAAACCTAAAGCTACTGCTAATACTCCTGTTAAAATTAATTTTGATGTTCTCATTTTTATCACCTTTTAATCTTTCTTTTTGTTTTTTGTTATTAATTATTTTACACTTTAGCACACTTTTTTATTTTTTGCAAGCTAACTCTCGTTTCTTTATCTTAAATCTTTGATAATAAATTTTTATCCTCTTTTATTTCTCTACCCGGATATTTATGCCTTAAAGACGCCTCCGTTACTTCCTTACGCTCCTTAACACCATACCCTTTCTTCTGACCTGCTATTATCGCTATACGCGCCAAGTTATAAGCATTTAACATTATCTTCTGCCTATCAGGTGTTAACTTCGCATACTCGTCTTTAGTTACCATTATCTTACCTATACGCTCCATTACATGCAACGCATGGTGACAACCTATACATAAAGTTATTAAGTTTTCTTCAACATCTAACCCCCCAGCATGCACTGGTATCTTATGATGTACCACTAACTGCGACAAGAACGATGACGCATTTTCAGGATGGTCTTTTGAACAACACTGACAACACATCTTATCCCTTATCTTAATTTTCTCTTTCATCTGCTGTGGTAAATCATCATCCCCATCATTCTTACGATTTTGATGATTGTCCTCCACAAGTTTTTCCGTAAACATTTCAGATTCAAGCTCTTCACTATCTAAAGGTTTAGCAAGCTCCATTACCTCCGCTGCCTCTTCATGCGTAAGCCTTGTTACTTCCTCGTCCTCATCTACCACAGTCTCTTTACCTATTTCTGTTTCTGATAAAATACCCTGCGTATCTTCTAATGCTAACTTGTCTTCTTCTTTTCTTAACTTCTGTAACAATCTATAACAAGCTTCTAACTTTTTAGCACCACTTAATAAATGTTCTTTAGGTTCGTCAAACTCCCCTAATACCACATCTTTTAATTTCATTGCATCCCCATTATCTAAAATGTTAAATAAACGCTCTATTTCATTAGGTTTTAACCCATAAGTATGCTCCAATATACGCATAGATGCCCAAACTTCATTTATACTATGCTCCTGCTGTCTATTTAATACCAACCCTAATAAGAACGCTAATTGTGATGCTTTTTCAAAGTTGTTAAATTTCCAAACATAAGCAGGTATAGTCTTAAACCCATTACGTATTGCACCATACATACGTCTTGCTCCATGCACTAGTAAATACATAGACTCCCCGCCAACACTCGGCATCTCTATTACATCTATAGGAACTAAAACCCTACCCGTTTCAGCTATGTTAGCTGTTAAACCTACCATAGTATCTTTCCTAGAGTTTTTAGTTACATCAGATACTACTATATCTTCTACGTTTATATCTTTATAATAACGCTCGTACTTCTGACCTGACAGTAAAGTATCAACATCGTCAATCTGTGTTTTAGCTACTACCTCATCTTGTACAGTATCAATACCCTGCACCAACGTTTCACTATCACCAACTTTACTTAAATCAATATCCTCAAGCTCCTCAAGGTCTTCAACTTCCACAATATCAGCTACAACATCGTCTTCCACTTCTTCTAGCTCAACATCATCTTCTATTTCATCACCTAAATCCAAATCACTAAAAACTTCTTTCTTCTCTACCTTATTTTCTTTCTTCTTATCTTCATTCCTCAATTCATTCAAATCATCTAAATTTAAACTATCAAATAAATCAGCCATTTAAAGAACCTCCTCTTTTTGTTTTTCAAATACCTTATATTTAAAGCTAACTCACACTTTTTATTTAATTTTTCTAGTTAGCTAAAACCCTTGAAAATAAAAGAAAAAGGTAGACCCTCGTCTACCTCCCCACAAATCTTAACAAATAAGTTATTCCCATATCGACCAAATAACAAAATACCACCAAGAAAAATACACAACCTATTACAATCGTAGTTTTTCTTACTAACTCATTTAAAGTTGGCCAACTTACTTTCCTCATTTCAGATCCAACTTTTCTTATAAATCTTACCATTTCTACTTTACCACCTTCTACAAACCTAAATAATACAAGTAAATTACATCCATAAAAGGACACCTTGTAAATTCTTTCATATAAGCCTCATCGTGTATACTACCTTTTCTCTCACTTATATAAGTACGTGCAGCCGCCCTTACATGACTAGGTACTTTTCGTCCTGCACTTAAATGCGCCAAATCATCTTGCGTTATTTCACGTATACATAATTCATACCCTATATTGTGAAATTCCAAAAAACCTGCCATTCGTTGCATTACCTGTGTTTTGTACGTCCTCGATATTTCTACCAAACTATCACGTACCACACTTGTTATTCCTAAATCTACCCTTAACATACACAACCTTATAACACAAGAAGTCCCATCATACTGCATAAAACCTATATGCACCCCTAAATGAGTTATGTAATAATCACCCCTTGTAACATAAGACCTAACCATACTTACACCGTTACTGAAAACTTATAAAAAGTCATAAACTTTTATGTTTCATTCCTACTTCTTCGAGTATGTTTTTGTACTAAATAAATTCAAATACTACTCACAAGTTCTTATACTCTCCATAGGCGTAAATTCCCGATTAACGTTCGGTACATATCTGTTATAACGTGAAAGTGCTAAACTACAGATTGTTTTTTAAAACATTTTCTCCATATACTTTTAAATTTAAACTTGCCTGAAAATCCCTATCTATGATGTTACCACATTCACATTTATAAGTTCTATCTGACAATTTTAAATCTTTCTTAATAACCCCGCAACAACTACATAATTTAGAACTTGGGAAAAATCTATCTGCTATAATTACTGGAATGTTACTCCATCCAGACTTATACTCAATCTGTCTTCTAAATTCATAAAACCCTTGCTGTTGTACTGCTTTGGATAAATGTCTGTTTTTCATCATCCCACTTACATTCAAATCTTCCATACAAATAAAACTTGGTTTTCGTTTTATAATTTCAGATGTTATTTGATGTAAGTAATTATGACGAATATTTGTTAATCGTTTTGTTACTTTTAAAAGTTCTTTTTCTCTTTTTATAATGTTACTTGTTTTACAGTAATTTTTTCCTTTCTTATTTTTCTCATATCTTCTCGATATAGAACGCTGTAACCTACGTTTTCGTCTTTCTAACTTCTTCACTCTTTGCATTTTATTTATATTTTTATAAGTATTTCCATCAGAACAAATTGCTAAGTTCTTAATACCTAAATCAATTCCAATACCATCATTCAATGAAAGATTAGTATTATCATCTATTTCAATCCCAACTGACACATACCAATATAACCCATCATAAGTAAAACGTGGATTCATGTATTTACAATTAGTAGGTATTCTCCCTTTTTCACAAAGTTTAATCCAATTTAATTGTTGTTTATTTTGTTTTTTACTCTTTGCAAACCCTTCAACTTTCACATGAGTATCTGTAAACCGAATCTTAACATTATCTTGATAAAAAGATGGAGTGGAATGTTTCTTACTCTTAAACTTAGGATACTTACATTGCCCTTTAAAAAATCTCTTATAATTATTACAAACGTCTTTAATTGCTTGTTTTGTTACGTTACAACTTACTTCATTTAACCACTTATATTCTTCTTGCTTCTTTAACTGTGTAAATTCTTTTCGTAGTTCATTATCTGTTAAGAATTTATTTCCTTGCTTATAATTCTCTTCTTCCCGTGCCACAGCCCAATTATAAGCAAACCTCGCACACCCAGCATATTGGAATAATTTAGTAAGTTGTTTATTATTTGGTTTCAATCTAACTTTTATTACTTTTATCATTGTACATTGTCACCCTCAGTTAATTCTTTTACTAATTTTCTACTTTTAATAGAATAATATTTACCCATAATTTAAACCCCCTTATAATGTTGATAATTTATTCTACCTAAAATTATAAAAATCAACACATATTTATAACTATTTATAGGTTATTCTTAATAGTTGTAAACCTACTATCTACTAAATATCAAAAGTATCAAATAGTACCCTACCCTCTTCATCAGTAGGAAATACTAACCCTTTATACACCCTAAAGTATAACACGCCTTGATTAGTTACTCCAAGTTTTAACATTGTAGCTATATTATGTAAAGGCACATACTTAACAACCCTAGCTCCTACAGTTCGTACCCCTAAATCATCAAAGTTCTTAACTTTCGACACTATATCGTTAAAACCCTCCTGCTGTATAAAATCGTAATACCCAAGCTCAACACCATTACTATCCTCAAACCTTACCACGTCTTGCACATCTGCCACATAAGCAAAAGGACGTAAAATACCATTGGTGTCCTCACACCAACTTACAAATTGAATATAACTTTTATACACCTTACTACTTAACATTTTATAAGGCAACCATAAACCTTTATCTCTAAAATTCATAGCTGCTGCTACATCATTTACTCTTATTACCAACCCTAAAGAATCTTCTACATCTTCTTCAAAAGTATCTAAAAATAATTCATCTAGTTCCTCTGTATCGTATATATCTAAAGTATTAAAAGGCACTACATCAAAACCTAAACTTTCTAAATACTCCATATTACTTACTACACTTGAGAAATCAAAACCACTTTCTACATACTCTGTAGCATAAAATTTGCCTTTTGATAATACACCTTTTACAACACATCTAGGCACTCGTACCAACACCTCTAACATACTAGGTATATTGTCAATACCCACTAAAGCCTTATCTAACACTAATCGTCCTGCAGTATAAGAAACTTCTACTTTGACACCTTTCAATTCTTGATATATCAGTAAAGAAGTACCACCAACACTTCCTAAATCCTGCCTAAAAGACCTATAAGCCTTACTTTGTAAACTACTCACTAAAGGGTAAAACTCCCTTATATGATTTCGACTACAAGCTTCCTGCCATACATCTCCCAATAAACCAGTATCTAGCGTTATATCTATGTCATCAACACTTAATACCCCATTAGGACGCTCTATAAATTCCCCCAAATTCAAACTTATTGTAGCTAAAACCAACTTTTAACAACTCCTTCCTAAACTAAAAGGCAGGTCTTTTAACCTACCTTACAATATCCTATAATACGTATACAATTCAACTAGCGCATACAAAACTTCAAGATATGTTATACGTCCCGCTAAATCAACATCTTTCAATTCAGGTGCATACCTTATATCTAAAAAGTTTGTCGAAAGTAAACTCGATAATTCATCATAATCACTTACACAACTAAGTAAATGCCTACTTACCTCACCACCATAGTAATCGTCTATCCTAATTAACAAACCACCTAAATAATGACTACGACTAATATGACCAGTACCCTCACGTAATAAAATCTTCATCAAGTTTTCTATGTGCTGAAAACCTAGAATATGAAAATTTCTTAATGACAACCTCTGTCGTTGACTATTCAAATTGTTAACATCTTTTATAACCTTACGTAAAAGTGGTAGCGTTAAATCACCTGACATTCTTTACACCCCATCACAGCAATATAATCTCCTGACTTTATATAATCATTTACCATTGTCAATTTACTTAAAAAAGCCTTCTCATTTTTAAATCTTGTATAACGAACTAAAATACGATCTGTTAACATCATCTCAAAAAACTTCTTCATAGCCTCTTTATAATCAATCTTTAAAGCGGGTTTATCCTCATAATCAATTATAGTTAATACCCCATCTATCCTATCAAAATAAACAACCGCATCCTCTGTAAGTAAGTTCTGCACCGCTATAAAAGCAGTTTGTACTCCATTATCCATATTATTTTACCTTCTTTCTTATCTTCACTACCTTAGTTTACTACATTTACCTAAAATAGAAAAGCTAACTCAAGATTATCTTACCTTACATCTCAAGTACCACATTCTTACACAAGAAGAAAGCATTATGCGCGCCATAATCAACTCGTAATTGAGAGTCCTCCATAAGATACCTTTTATAATGGGATACCACCGTAGAGTTTTTATCAAGCCAAGTATCTACAAAACTAAAAATTTCCTCGACTTCATCTACAAACCCCAATTTCTCAACTTTAGTTCTATGCCCATCGTAAAGCTCAAACATAATCTCTATTTTCTTATCTTCATCTATCTTTCTTAACATAAAACTACCACCTATCTAAATACCCCAAATAACAGCCAAAAGGCACTTACATAACCAACTATAACTGCTAAATAACTACAAACAATTAAACATCTACCAAAGATAATATAACTTTTTGCTAACTTCTCAGGCACGTCTTTTCGTCTTTTCCTTACACCACTAGCACTATATATCAACACAGCATAGATACCTGCTAAAGCTATTATCAAGAACCAAACTACCAACCTGTAACTTGAAACTACATTATCCACTACCACTAAAGAACCTAAATTACTCTCCATCGAACTTAAGTTTAGTCGATAACCAAAATAATAACCCACCAGAACCAAAATAACACCCCCTGTGACGTTTAGAACTCCTTTGTTGGACTTCTCCCCACTAGACATCCCAAGAGCGTTGTATGCCCCCTTAAAACGCTCAAAAAGGACACCCTCAATAACAGACCTTAACACCCAACTTAAAAATAGAAATAATATAGTTACTAACACTAAATCAAAAACTACACTACCTAAAAACCCTAATAGGTGCTTATAAACACCATTTCTAAATAAATCCGCAGTTAAATTACTCATCTACATTACCACCTTAATACATGTTTTCTATGCGATAATACACTTTTCTACAAGCATGACATACCGCATAAGTTACTTCTACATTCACTACCATCCCATCTACACCAACACTTTGATATACACCCCTTTGAGTCATCATATAAGAGAACCCACTTCGGTCAAAATGCCTTATCTTCTCCGGGAACATCTCCTCACTAGGCACTTTCACAGCATTAAAAGAATACCCCTCACCAAATAACATTGTTAAAACATTCCCTATATGCCAAGTCTTATTCTTTATATTACTTTCCTGTACACCAAAACCAGCCACTAAAGGCTCTTGCATAAAACCATTCTGATAAGTACCAAAACCATTTCTGTTATTGTTATATACAGGCTGAACACCCAAATCACTCATATCTTGCATGCTTTGATTAGGAAATGGAAAACCTCCTAACCCTTGCTGCTCATTATTGTTATTGTTAAAACTATTAAACATACTTTCATTACTCCTTTTCGATTTTTACATCTATTTTAGAAATAACTCTTAACCTACAGTAATGTTAAATACAACATAATACATATCGTACATCTCAAATATCTTCTTAGTTACCCCAAAACTACCTAAAGACGTACCCTTATACAAGTAACTTGTTGACTCGTTAGTTATATTCTTCGCCTTTTTCGACCAACTTAATAAACTATTAGCTGGTACTTCTAAAGCTAGTAAGTTATACTTCGCAAAAGCTATAGCCTCTTCTTCACTTCCAAACACCTTAAAAGCTACCTTTTTCTTCGTGTTCTCAACTACAGCATTATCTATGTATTGCCTTACTACACCTAACAACACACCAACAGAGTCTAACCTATCCTGCCAACCAGAGTTCTTATAAGCAGTCCAAGTCTTATATTCATCTACCTTGTAACCTAGCTCGTAGTTTAAAGCCTGAAAACCAGCTATTATTTCTTTTTTAGCTGCATCAGTACCCTTCTTAAGAGCTTTTACACCACTTAAATTACGTAATAACTTCTTCCAAGTTACGTTGTTTATTCTATAAAACTTATCACAACTTATCTTTTTAGTTGCTATCATATAATCTACCAAAGGGTTCAAAGCTAAAGCTACTGCATTGACTTTATGGTTTATTCCCGTTAAGGCTTCCTCCACACAAACAACATCAAAATGCTCGCCCTCTACTTTATCTAATATGAACTTTATAAATTCATCCATTCGATACCCCAAATGTATAGGACTACTATCATCCGTTATTTCTGTTTGCAACACATAAGTCTCTATCTTACCATTCCTAAAAACAGTTAAACCCGTTGAATTTTTAGACACGTCAATAGCTAAACCACTTTTAATATGTTTTCCTAAATAACGCTCTAAATTAAATTCTCTTATATCCATACTAATAAATACCACCTAAATTACTTTTTAGCACTATTAAGTACCACTCGCTTACTTATTTCATCCCAATAATGTTTTATTTCCTCTAAACTTAGAGATTCCCTAGCAACCTTTATCTTATCAACATTCCTTTGATGCATCCTTAAATTATAACCAACCTTGCTATTGAAATTTACACTATCTTCTTTGTTGACCTCTTCGTAAGTCTGTACTTCTGATACCTGCACACCATACATATCAGCCAAAGACTTTATATAATCTACATGTTTAGGTAACTGAATACCTTTATGCTCCTTACAAAACCTTTCGTGTAAAGTTATTACAGTACCTTTTGCACCACAACCAAAACAATGGAATATCTGAACACCTTTTTTAGAGTCCTCCAATACACCCATTGACGGAGCTACGTCCTCATGAAACGGACATACTACTTTACTACCAACACCTCGATAACCATAACTATACTTTGGACTAAATGGCACTATATAACGATTATAATAATCTATTACCGTTACATCCTTTACACCATTTACCTCGTGTAACAATACCTGCTCTTCCAAACCTTTTACTGTTACACCAACCTTCTTCGTCTTTTTCTGCCTACTAATAGGTATCATTCTTTAAGACCCCCTCAAGCACCAAAGCATCAGCATTACCAGTTATACCAACATTCTCCAACTTGTAATACCCTGCTTTCAATACCGACCAAGATTTTAACTCCGCTGGTGTTAAACCTATTACCGATAACCTAGCTATACTTACTACCTTAAGAGCCATACCTAACGAAATATTATAAACAGGCACTGCTTCACCATCTAATACTATTACACTGGTATCCCTTAACCCAGCTATAGCTATCTTCTGCTTAACTTTCTCCCTTAAAGATACTGTAGCCGTCACATCATCTGTATTAGATACCACATTATACAAATCATTCAATAACACACTTTGACTTTCTAAATACTTCGCCATTAACTCCATTACATCACTATTTATTCGCTCTTGTAATAAAACTGCTTCCTGCCCATGCTGATCTGCATAATCTTCTGTTATGTAAAATTCCACTAAAGACTTTATCGTTGGTACATCAACTATCTCTACATACAAATAATCTCCTACACCAACACTAAAGACCGCTAATATACCTTGAGATACACCATAATCCAACATCTCCTTAACACCAGCGTCCTCTCCTACCAAACTACTCTCTAAATAAAAGTAATTCCCAGTCTCCTCAAAACCATCTATCATAAAATCATACAAGTCAGATAAAAATACCTCGTAACTATAACCCTTTACACTCCTATAAGCTACATCACCCCTTACCTTCGGCGCTGTAACTTTCTTAAAACTTAAACCTACGTTTGGTTTGTTTACCTCTAGAGCCACTTTTACCACCACCTAATTACGCTAAATTCCACGTCTCTATCTCTACACCAGCTACCTTAACTTCAAAGTAACCCAATAATACTACACCTTTTGCTGATACCCAAACTACTGTAGAACTTCCCATTTTATCCCACTTGTCCAAGTCAACATCCGTAAGTGGACTTTCTGAACCTGCCCACTCAAAACCTAACATACTTAACCTAGATATTAAATCCTTATAATCTAACTCCGTTAAACATAAGAAATATCTACCTACAAAATCTTCTTTTTTATACACTTTTTCTACATTCAATTCTTAACACCATCCTACTTTTTCTAATCTAAAAGACTTACGCCCTCTAAATACTCATCAAATACTTTTCTTACTTCTTCTTTTTGCACTTCTTTATAACGCTCTATTGCCTCTACTGCTTTACTATCCAAATAGTCCTTCGATATTACACACATATTCGGAGTTGCCATTACACCTAATGAAGTTGCAGAGTTATCATACACCCACACACCATCTTCATTACTAAAACCTAACATACCCCAACTTTCAGTATATTCAACTTTATTCATCTCCAAATACTTCAACACTAACAATATGTTGTAGTACCCCTCACTATAAGCACTTCCTATTGGACTCAATACCCTATGTAACCACAAATCATGTAACACTTGTGATTTTCTATACACAGGTACACCATACAAATCAGTTAAACTTCCGACCTGCTTATTGATGTAATGAGTCATAAAAGCATTACTTATAAAACCACTATCTCTTAAACCTACCATCAATTTGCGTAGCTGATACTTGTTCATATACTGCGCTTTAAATGTATCCTCGTCTATCAATCCCCTAGCAAATATTATAGCTAATGATAAATTATAACCCTGCTTATAATATCCAACTAAAGATTCTAATTCAGATACTAAATATAATTCTTTTCCTTCTACACTTCTACCTTGCAATAAACCCCTATGTATAGCGTTTAATACCGACATTCTTGGTAACTTACTATCTTCTAGTAAATATCTTAAAGCATCTACCTCATCATAATAATTTTTACCCTCTATCTCTACTAAAACCTTGTCACGTACCACTTCATCACGCCCTCTATTACCTAAATACTGTTTTACTGCATTCTCTACAAATACCCCAACACCTTTTATTTTATGATATGGGAGCTTTGATTCCTTCAAATAACTAACAGTAGCCTTATCTTCCACTAACGTATAATTAGATAAAAACGCAACTAACGTAGCATACTGTAACGGTGTCATAGTCTTCATACCATCCTCGTTACCATACATTAAATTCATTCGCACTGATAATGTATATAACTGCACTTCTGGTAAACCAAAGCGTTCCTCCAACACCTTATAAGGCTTCTGCTGTGCATCTTCTACATACTTCAAATAATCGTGAAATACATCGAAAAATTTAGGAGTTACCCATAGGTCTTTTGTAAATGGCTCTACTACAACACCCGTTAAATACCCTAAATTTAACTTCACAAAGTCTTTTAATAACACTATCTTCTTGTCGTATACCCTTAAATTAGAACTATACTTTACTAAATAATCATCATACAACATTACTGGACTTTTTCCTTCAGTACCATAAGCCTCTAATACCCTATCTCGTATTAACATATACTCCGACTTAGATATTAACTTATCACTTACATAAGTCTCAGCCTTGCGTAACACCTCGTCTTCACCTTCAACAGTTAAACATAAAAACGACAACACTTGCTCCACAGGTACATATAATTCTATTCCTGCACCTACTACTTCTTCTGTTCTATCTGCCAAAACACCTACTCTCCTTTCTTCACTAATACCATTTCGCCATCTTCATCTATCTCGAAACCTTGACCCCTTAATTCAATCAAGTTATCTACAACCTTATTAGTCCTTACATCTATATCAGGAAAACCACCAAAAGTCCTAGATGGCAAAGCTATCATCCTAGCCACATTATGCTTCGCCATATCATCATTTACATATAACATTAAGTTGACATCCGCCGACTTCGTTATATCCGTTGACTCAGCTACTACATTTCTTAATTCCCTCTTCTTACCAGATGCCATAGTCTGTATCGCATCCGTTGACATTTGCGCTGGCAACCATATATGTATATCATACTTACCTTTTAAAGACTCTATCCTACCAACAGCCGTCTTTATCAATAAACGCGGATCCTTTATCGTCCTACTTTCCATTATCTGTATATAATCTATCACATGAAACTTACAACCAACCGCTACAGCAGACTTGATTACAGTCTCTAATTGCTCATATTCAAAAGGATGCTCCGGCGTAAACAACTTACCATACCTACCTGATTTAAACAAATCATTAAAAGATATCTCCTCCAACTGCCTAAATTCCTCACTTGGAAAGTTGTCCTCCATTATCTGCTGCCCGCTTATTTGAGCGTAATTCTTACCACGCTTCTTATTGTAGTAATAATCAAAGTGTATCGCCCTCAATTCACATACTATCTTCAAAGAGCCACCCTCTTTACCCCAAAAACTACAATTATGACCATTTAACATTACTAAATGTGTCATCATACAAGCCGTCTTTGTCTTCATACCCTTTTCAGGAGCTACAAATACTGTAAATGTATTAGTTTTTAACCCACCTATCGCAGCATCCAACGTAGGTATACTAGGTATCCTTGCCAACTGCGTATACTTACGCTCCCGTAACGTACCTATATCAAGCTCTGACGTATCCGTTAAATCAAAAGACTCATCTTCTTCAAACAAACCCCTTAACTTGTTTAGTTTTGTTAAGGAATAGTCTAAAGCTCCCTCAGACCCTTTATAATAACGTTTATTGTACAATACAGGACTGTTTAACGCCTGCCCTGCCTCAACAAATATATCTTGTAATTCCAATCGTGTATACACATTCCTATACTTCATAAAAGCACTTTGAATGTTGTCCTCTGTTATATACCCCGCTTGTGAATATTCCCTAAATCGCTCTACTACAGCTATCATGAAACTATCCGTTGCACTTATATCACCATTAGTTGCAAATAAATTAAAAGCTATCCTATCCGTATCCATCTCTATATCATACTTGTGAGCTTTTAAATAAAGCTTCAAGTAATCCTCGTCCATACGAATACCCTCTAACTTCATTGCACTATACATCTTGTACAACACATAATTCTCATTCCTAAAATAATCCCTACTTAATGAACTTAAAAATGACCTAGAACCCTCAAAGTCTTGCACCAAAAAAGCCACCATCTGTGACTCAAAATACTCCAACTGCTCTAAACTACCCATTTCTATTATTTCATCTTGTACTACTTCATTACCATCAATTAAAGACATTTAAGTTATACCTCCTACCACCAAGAGCTTAAATACCAACTATTCAAGTCCTAGCTCTACTCTTTTTTGTTTTAATCGTCTTTCTAATGTACCTCTATCTATTAAACCTTGCCTATATATCGTGTTTAATTGTGCCTCCGCTACTTCATATTCTCGTAAGGCTTCCTCGTCTACGTAAGGCTCATCTTCATACTGGTTATCTTCATAACCATAAGCATCATTACTATTACCATACTGCCCACCTAAATTTCCTTGATACCCATAGAAATCATTATAAGCACCACTTGGCTCTCTATTTTGCCCATAATACCCATAACCACCTAAATTATCCATGTTATTAAAGTTGTAACCACGATCCACAAACCCCGTATTACCAGCAAAACCACGTTTTACATTCTCATAATTAAACCTAGCATCTTCCAACGCACTTACAAATTGTTCAGTATCTTTCAACCAAAAACCATACAAAGTAAAGGGTTGCTCATTACCCATCATATTTACTATGACACTTCCAAAGACTAAACCACGTCCTCGTTGCGTACTACTTACCCTATCTAAAAATACAGAATGCTGATACCTATTTCCTATCCAACCTTTATTTAAGATAAGTAACCTTGAGTTTGTTACACACACCAACACTTTCTTCCCAGCATCAGACTCCATCTTACAAGCTGTTATGTAAATTATACGCTCCATTGGTTGTAAAATTCTACCCAATTCCTTCAATTCTAACTTCGTACCTAAATAAGAATCCACAAATAAATTATTCACTTTATGCGTCTCTATAAAAGGTACTACCTTATCTAAATAACCATCATAACCCATTTTCTACTTCACCACCTTGTACTTTCATCAATCTTACATAATATAATACCACATTTTTATCTTTTTTCTTTTTCAACTCTCAAAAAACTTTACCTATAAAGTTGTTTTACATAAATAAAAAGGAGTTATTATAACCCCTTTTATAAACCTCGTACATAAAACAACTTCAAGAAAGCTGCTTTGACCTCACGCCTCTTTATCTTCTTTATAACTTCTAAATAATGTATATCAATTATTTCAGGTACTGTTAATTTTACTACATCAATACTTTCCCGTTTACCACGTACATAAGGAACACTAGATAATTTGTAACCCAAAGAACCTTTACTTATAGGTACTCCCAAACATATCTCGTGCAAAGCATAACACATCTTACCTGAATAAATAGTAGCTACAAGCACATAATACCCTGTTGACTCATTCACGTCTAGCCTAACCCTACCAAAACAATTATTATCTAACCTTGCAACACTACTTTCTAAAAATCCTTTACCTAAACTACCATCTTCTAACCTTGAAATTGTAGATTTTAATATATCACATAAACCACTTTCTAACTTCGGTACCATGAATTTTACCACTTCCTTATAAAAACTAACTTTTAATACAAAAGGTAAAGGTTTAATCTACCTTTACCCCTAACTGCACCTTCTAACATTTCTACCATAGCCACCTTATGACACACTAAATGTATTGATTTTAATACCTATTTTTCAACCAACTATCTTATTATAGCATCTCTTAAATACCCCGTTGGACTTAACTCCATAGGAACACCATCTACAGTAGTACCACTTGCTTCTAAATAAAGCCTAGTCGCTTCCTCTTGCCATTCCTTCAGTAACCTCTGTAAAGAACGTAATTGAGTATCCTTTGATACTACACGTAACATTAAATCAAAGCTCGACTCCGTTAATTCAGGTATACGCATACTATTTTCCAAAAACCTATATGGTTTACCTCTCTTATAAGGCATACTACTAAAATACCAACCAAAAGCATCTAACGTATACATGTAATCGTAACGTATACTTATTGTATGTACTAGTATTTTACTCTTTTTAGCTCTTAATGTAATAAAGACCTTATCATGAGAAATCAATACTGCACACCTATAAGTACCATCTTCTTTAGCCGGTAAATCCCCTAATACCTTAAAAACCTTATGTTTATCCATACAATATACGAAAAATCTAAGTAAACCCCTTAAATCTTGCATTACTTCTTTTCTATCCATTACCATAATCACACATCCTATTATTTAAACCATATACTAAATACCAAACTTCTCTAACAACTTAATATAAGCTAGTTTTTCTTCTTGACGTTGTATTCCTTGAACACATTTACCCAAATCAGAACTTTGTATTTTACCTCGTTGTGAAACACCAACCGACTTATACATCAAAAACACACCCCTTTAAACTCCAAATTTATCTAACAACTTAATAAAAGCAAGTTTCTCTGATTCTACCTGCATTACATTTATACCACGCATAAAATCACCTTTTTCTAAAGTACCACGTTGAGTTACTCCCCTAGATTTCCCATCTATAAGTTTACCTCTTAAATAAGGTTTACTACCTATATAGTGTAAATCTGCATCAGATTCTCTAGGTTTTATTACTAAGATTATCTCATGTGCTAACAAACCAGAGGGTTTTCGATATAAAGAAATTTTACAACCTATAGTCAAATCTTCTTCAACTTCTTTTACCTCAACTGTCCCAGAATACTTACTACCTAAACTATAGGAAATACTACATCCCGTACTTATAAACTCACCATTATTTAAAGCACTCATTAAAGCACTTAATTTATCGTACAAAACTTCTTCTACATTTACACTCATCTAATAACAACCCCCTAAACATCTACTTTATATATCTTCAATAAACGATCACAAACACGCCTTACCAAAACCAACAATCCCCTCTTTTGAGCTTCCGACCTAATTACAGATACCACTTGTAAGAAATCAACAATATCAGGTACATCCATGCGTCTTTCAACTATGTCTTCTTTAACTACATCACCTTTGTATACTGAAATGCTTTTCAACAACCACTCTTTACCAGTTTCTCTTAACAAAGTATCACTTCTTAGTATCTTAATTACATGCAAAATATTACCCGTAGTATTCGTTCTTAACGTAAGTACAATTTCTCGACACTGCACATGCAACCCAGATTCATTTAACAAAACACCCCTTGAAAATTCTAAATTACAATTATATTTACCAGTAACCTCCGTAAATTCAAGAACTTCATCTGTATTTGTAAGCTCCAATAAAGCAAACTTACCTAGTTTAACCAAACTTTCAGCCAATTTACTATCTAACATATTGTCTTCACCACCACATCATTAACATAAGTATTATAAAAGCTATTCCTGCAATAAAAAAGAAGATAGGTAATATTACTGTAAGAATACCAATTACCATGGATATTAAAGCTATTTTAAATATATTCTTTACATTATTACCTACCTTCTTATTCATTATACCTCCACTACTTCTAAATCATCTTCGTCTTCTTCTATTTTGATAGCTACTTTAGTTACTTTTGCACCTTTTACCAATACCGCAAGCTCTTCTTTGTAGTATTTTACAAACTTGTCCATAGTTACTACTTCACTATCATGCTTATCTAACATGCTATGTAAAACATACTCCTTAATAAACTCAGTAACCCACCTGCAGTAACCTAGTTTACGTATAGCATGCTTTGGCTCTTCGGTCATTGTAGCTATATCCATCTCATAAATAGGATTGCCCTCAGCATCAAATAACTTCTTACCAAAAGACAATACCCTATTGTTAGGTGTATATGTAGCTACAAATAAACCTAAATCAATTTCAACTAAATTATCGTCATATATCAAATTATTCTCAACTTTATCAAAGTATTTAGATACAACTTTTACCGTACCTTCTTCAACCCCTACTAGCTCTTGTAAAGGTTCTACATACTCCAATAAATATTCCTTACCACTACCACGTAAAGCATTTATTAAAGAACCTAAAGTGTAATAGTACTTTCTATCTTTAACTATAACTTTATCATCACCTTTTACGTCCTCACGCTGTAAAGCATAAGGGTTTAATGTATCTACATCTACAACATAACCATATTTTAAACTAATTTTCATAGTAAATTCTACCTCGTTTATTTCTAAATTTTAACACTAATTATTTTACCACAAAAATTAATTTCTAGTTTGTCACCTCACAACTTTCGTTTCCTACTTTTAGTTTTATTAAAGTACTATAAAACCAATACACCTGCACATTACTCTAACTTGCTCTACACATTTAACTTTCCCTATAGCACTTAATATCTCTTTACTTAACCAAATATCTGCAACACTAGACTCTTTTACTTTTTTACGTCCTTCTTTATTAAATGTAGTAGTACTTACTATCCAAGCTCTAATATCACATTTAAGCTCTAAATTGTAAATCTGCCTACCCTCAATAAAATCTCTAAAATATAGGTAAACACCAGTATTGTCAACTATCATATAAGTCTCGTAATTGTCTACACGTATTGCTCTATCAACAAATTCACCTTCGTTAAACTTCTCCAATAAAGCTTCAATCCTACTCAATAATTTCATATCCCAATCACTTCTACATAATTTTTCTTCCTTAACCATAAATTTATACCCCTTTTCTAACTAACAACCATTAGCTGCTAACCACCTAATTTTATCAAACAAACCTGAATATCCATCACGTATATATTCAAATTTCTCAACTTCTGTAAGTTTTGTATCCTCCAAAACCTTAACAAGCTTCATAAATAAATGCTCCGTTACTTCAACAGCAAGTACTGTATTCAATAAGTCACCATCTTCTAAACTACAAAGTACATAATTACCAATTTCATCATCATAATATATTGCTTGCTTACCACAAACTAACACACCTTGTATATCATAAGCACTTATATCTCTATTCTTAATAACATTGCTACCTAACAATTTATCAAAATAAGGTTTTACCACATCTACATAAAATTCTTCATCAAAATATGGTTTGTAAGCTTCGTGCTTTTTCATATCTTCAAGGTTCTTAACTAAATTAGTTATATAACCCTCATTTACCACATAAACTTCAAAAGCACGTGCAAATATCTCCGTTGGCGCACCATAATACCCCAACTTAAATATCTTACTTGCTTGATAATCCTTAAATACTTTAGTTCTTATATCTACAAAATCTACCTGCATAGATAAAGGTACTCTATTATCATTAGTTAGTAAATAATCTATAGCATGACCATACTCATGGATAAAACTTGATATATCCCTTATATCTACACATAAATTGTTTATGTAAGGAAACCACAACCCAGTTGCTTGATAATTACCCAATTTTCTAAAGCGTAGCTCTACTACTCCCGCAGGTAATAAAAACGGCACCTTACTTATAGCTGATTCTATAAACTTATAAGTATCATTATCTATATCATTATCTATTTCAACAAAAGAAAATCTATCCAATAACTTACTTGTAGCCATCAACTCTAACTTCTCTTTTGTTATATGCTTTTTAGTCTGAAAGACCTTCGCCTGTGTCTCACCAAGTTCTTTTAAATACTCCGCCTGATAAGCCATCATTATTCTATCTGTATACATACTATGTAATAACTTCAACATCTTCTGAAATGCTGGGTGTAACCCTAAACACATAGCTACAAAACCCTTCATCTTTGAAGAATACCCTCCAACAAACATTCTTAATAACTTATCGTAAGCCAGACTAGACTCTGGAGCTGCATAATAACCTAACTTATACCTACCATACTTATCAGGTTCTCCTAAATCAACACCCTCCATACAATCATCTAATAATTGAGCAAATTTATAAGCTAACCATAAAGCACGTCCATCAACCAAGATAACCACATAAGCACCTTTTTCAAACTGTATACTTGTAGCTTCTTTAAAAAGAGTAGTTCTATTCTTCTTAAGACCTAATGGACTAACCCCATCTAATGTTGAGTAATCAACCAACACCGCCATTTTTTCATAACTAGCAAGAATACCCCCAGAATCCCTCTTTACAAAGTAAATACCTACTCCACCATCTTCCACAGGATTTTTATTATCTCGTATACTTCCTAAACAATTATTCACTTTTGTACCACTTATACGACCATAATAACCCAAACTCCGTACTTTACCAAAAGTCTTTTCATCACCCTCGTTTAAAAGTTTATGAACATCTTTACCTTCGTAACTACATTCAATATCCCCAAAAAACAACCTTAAAGCAACTTGTATATCATCCAGAACATCAACATCCATCCCCGCATCAACATCCATTCTAATATCCGTACTTTTATACATATAAGTCCAAAACTTATTAAACTGCTTTTCTACATCGTCATCAATATTTATTACCACTTTAGGTACTTTCTGTAACTTAAATTCTCTTGTTAAATCAGTTATCACTTGCAACCCACCCTTCTTATTTTCACTTCCTAAATTTTAAAAACAACTCATACAAATAAAAGTCGAAGTAAGACTACTTCGACCCCCATATATCATCTATTGTTACCTTTGGTACACTTTCTTTTTCTACTACTCTCTTAACGTCTGTTTTACTTAAATCATCAACAGTTATAGTTGGTGTCTTTACATTCAATATAGCATTAGAGTTCTCTATTGCTTTGTTTATTCTACTTACTTTTTTCTCGTCAGTATCTTCTCTAACCATACTAGGAATACCCACATATAAACAAGTATCTAACCTATATTCTTCATAACTACATAACCTTTGTATAGCACCATTTATACCATAGCCTGACGTTACTATACATACAGTTGGTTTGCCATTTAACGCCCTATCACGTAAGAAATCTTCTACAATAGCAAGGTCATCTAATATGTTAGGACTAAACACCAATACCACAAAGTCATATCTAGTATATTCACTATACTCCGACACTTTTCCTCGCAATTCCCTTATTCTCATTGGTGTCATTAAACTTCCAACAGTTAAACCACCTTTGTAAGCTCCTGCTAATAACGTAAAACCTAACATCTCAAAATCAGCTTTTGCACCCAAGTAATAAAGCATTGATGTTACTGGAACACGTCCCTTCGATACCGTAGATATTACACTTTGTATATTATCTACCATAGGTTTTAAAACGTCTTTATCCAACTGATTAAAAGTATATCTACCAAACAACTTTATAGGCTCAAGCTCAACACTTAAAAATCTACGTTTAAAACCCAACTTTTCAGCTAAAGACACTTTCAAACCATTATCGTTAACACCCTCAATTAAATGCTTTTCTTTTTCTTCTAAACACCACGGACATGGCACTAAACAACTTTCAATTTCGTCAAATACATACCCATTGTTACATTTACTATTTTTACATAATTTCATACTCTACCACCATTTCAATCTACCAAAATATAACATATAAAGAAAACCAAGAGTCTGCAAAAGTCTTAAACCTATCAACCCAAGTATCAAACGGAGCCAACCCCGCATAATGTAAAATCAATAAAATACAAATTATCCACATAACTAGTTGTAGTCTTACAGCCCACAATATCTTTCTTCGTTCTTGCATTTCTAAATCATTTTCGTATGAATGTTGTTCGTCATCTCTTTCTATACTTACCATTTTTAAACCCCTTTACTTTTTTTATTTTAAGAAGAATTCTATTAATACACCTTCAAGTAATTTCTCTTCAAATAATTTACAAAATATTTTTCAGTATTATCGTCCTCGTAGTACCTTTGCAAATAACCTAAAAATACATCGTAGGCTACCTTACTACTAGGAGCATCAACCAATACCCCAAAAGGTATTAGTAAATAATTAACAAAAACATAAGCTGTTCGTTTATTACCATCAACAAATAATTGACGTTTCATTAATCGTATTAACAATACTAAATAATCATCAACCTTCACTAAAGAACTTGTTTCTCTAACCAACCAACTTAAACTTTCGCTGTAAGATGTTACTGGTGGCTTATAAGTTGTACCACTTATTCTACCTTCTTTTAACCTAAAAGTACCTATTTCTAAAGGGTTAAACATTAAGTTATCAACCATTATTTCATGTATATCAGTTATCAATAACCCTAAGTCAACACCCATATTACCATACCTAGACACATAGTAGTAAGCCGAAAAAATATTCTTTAAAACTAAACTATCGTGAAAACTACAACCATCAATTTCATTATAAGACTTCCCGCGTACCAAAAGCTCATACGCTTGTGCCTTCGTCACCTCTACATCTTCAAATCTAGCTAAGTTGTAGACAATATCAACCCACCTAGCTATCGTAAAATCAACCACAACGACTACACCTCTATCTTCGCATTCTCCTCGTTTAGAGTATATTTTACATACCCTATTTGCTTATTTTTATCTTTCAAGTCTTCTAACACTAAAGCTAAATTATCACTTAACCCCTCTACTAAAAACTTGTTTAATAGGGAAACCTCACCTTTTGTATGTTTTGCAGTAGCTACCGCATGGTCTTTTGCCTTTAACAATACTTCATATTCCCTTTGATTAGCCATTATTAAATAAATATTCTTACCAACTATGTTAAGCTCACGTACCATACGACCCTCTACCTGCGCCATCTTACCACTATCTTTACTAAATGAATAAAACACTAAATGATTGACCTCATTCATATTCAACCCAGTCTGTAAATTAGTTAGTAAAACATCTCGTTTTTCTTCTTTAAAAGCCTCTTTCACCAACGCTTTCTTTTTAGGTGTATTAGTGTCCTGCCCATTTAAAATACTTACACTAAAACCACTACGCTCCAACATATCTCGTAAATTATATTGTGTTTGTACATTTTGTACATACACTATAAACTGTTCTCCTTTATTTTGACGTATCAACTCCAATAACTTCATAGCTTTAGGCACATCTTCAACATTAAAAGTCCATTCATCATCAATTATACTCGGATCTTCAAATACCGCATAGTACATTGATGTTTGAGAAAGTAAAGACCTCTGATAACTAGATAACTTGTGTACGTATAAATGTACACTACTCCCAACTAAAGAAACACCGCGTTCCTGCCTACTTCGCTTAAAGTAAATATACCTTATAGCACGATTAAATTCATCTGTATTTCTATACCCAATTATCTGATTAGTTATATGATGTTTTACACAATAAGCCTTCTCAAAAGGCGTTTTATAAGGCATTTTATCAGGTGCAACAAAATCTAATTGAGCATACATAGTCGTTATATCTTTAGCAAATACCGTAGCATTTAAACAAACTACATTTGTTGCATACTCCCTCAAAATAGTCATACTTTTATAAATATCACTTTTAGTATTTCCTAAAACTTCACTTTCATCAACAAACAAATAATCAAATTTACCACCTTGTAATTCATTATGTAACCAACGCATAAATTCAAAACTCTTTACCGCAGAATACGTAGCTACAACACCCTCATAACCACCTAGCTCTTTACTTTCGTTTATAAATTTACCTACTTCACGCTGGTCGCCACTCGTAATACCAACATACTCACCAGTAAACATAACCAATTCTTTCCTAGACTGGTGTATTAAATGGTTTGCTGTTATGAATAAATATCTAAAAGGACGTCCCTCTTCTTTACATTTTTCTCTACGTAAATTTATTAAACTAGCCGTAACCGCCGTTTTACCTAAACCTACCGACGCACCTAACAACGCATTTTCTACCAATAAAGTAAAGGCTACATCCCATGTTTGACCATCTCTTAACCTACCTAAAGGCTTATCAATACCCACAGAGCTTTTTTGCACTAACACCTGCTCTATTTGTTCTGGTTTTAAAGCATAGATACTATTCACTAAACTAGGAATTTCCTCTACTACCTTACCAGTTTTATTTCCCTCGTTTATATATTCTAATAATAAATCAACTTTTTCACATACATCAACACTTAAACTACCTTTAAAAGCGTCCTGATGCATCTCTAAATTTCTTACTGCCACTAATAAACCCACTTCCATTTACTTACTATTTCACACCTTACTATTATAACAAAAATTGCTAGAATTGACCTCTCAACTCTAGCAATTTACTTTATTTATTATCAATTAATGAGAAATATTTATTTAATACCACTTCCGTTAAAGCATCCTTAAACTCCAACGATAAATAAGTTATTACAGGCTTTGATTCATCATTTACACCTACACGTCTTTCAGGTAAAGCTACCTCGTACCTACCATTACGTCTTCGTACCTTAACACCATGAATTACAAAAGCTCCTGCTATCGTTACTGAACATATATCACAGTTATTATTTCTCTTTTTCTTACTTCTTATATCTTTAAATCTTACATCTGTTATATCTTCTTTAAATATTACCATACCTACTAATTCTCCACACCATTTTACGCATGAGCAAAAATAATTACCCCGCGTTTTCTTAATAAATTCCCTCGCTCCAAAGCAACTTCAAGCTCTCTAGGAGAAAAATATTTTAAAACTTCTACTTCCGACACCCTTACTAAACGCCTAGCATAAGCCACTATATCTTCCCCACTTCTTCTAGCATGCCTATCCATCACTTGTGTAACTTCCTGCTTTGGTTGCTCCGCTACAACAAGGTCTTCATACCCTATAGGCTGCTTATCTACAAACTCCTCTGCTTTAGCTACTTCTACTTTTCTTTCTACTACAGGCTCTATTACACCTAAATACCCAAAGTATATATTCCTTAAATCTAACTTCAACGTACAAGGCTCAACAGAATTTAAAAAGACCTGCCATTGTGGTAAATCACTTTCAACCACTTCTACTTTTTCTTCGACAACCCCAACTTCTTCTAAATCTAAATCATCTTCAAAAGCACTTATACCAAGACTATCTTCGTTTCCTTCTTCAACACCAAAATCAAGCTCCTCAACTTCAAGTGGTATTTCTATAACCTCATCTTTTTCTAATTCTTCGTACAAGCCAGTTATTTTATCGTTTAAGACGTTTGAGGACACGTCAGAGTATAATTTATCATCTGACATATCCTCGCTCGTTAGAGAGCGTTTAAATGGCTCGTTTTCTTCTAAATTACCTCGAATACCACTAACACCAACAATTGTATCATCATTCAATGTTTCTACCAGTTCAGTCTGACTTTCTTCTAAACTACCCACTGAACCTAGTTCCACACGCTCTTTTTCAGACACGTCTAACGTTGGTATAGACAATATACTTAATTCAGGTAAAGGTCTAAAAGCACTAATCCTCTTAAACTCCTGCTCTCGTATATTCTCTATACTATCATACTTGTATATCTTTCTACCAACTACTTGCAAATAGACCATAAACCTACTTTCAACTATAGGTAATTTAATTTGCATATCTATACCACCTACCTATCTACGTCCTGCTATTTCAGAAATCCAATCAGGCTCTTCAAACACACCATCCGTTAAATTAGTCCTCTCTAAAACACCCTGCTGACGTTTTTTCTCAACACCTTTATTAAATGCCGAAGTTTCTACCTCCTCAGGACATACACTACTCCATATCTTACGTTGAGTATCAAATAACATAGGTATCCTTAAATCATCAGACATCAATACCGGTGCATGAGCATATTTAACATCCGTACTGTTTGGTAACTTAACCGCAAACTCCCCAATCTGCTCTAATGAGTATTGGAAATCTTTCGTATTCTTCAACTTAAAGACCTCTTTTACAGTATCATTATCCGCTTTTACTGCCATCTTGAAATCTATATTATCAGATGCCAACTTATCAATTATATCATGCCTTATCGTATGAGGTATTAATATTAACCTAATACCCAAGTTAGGAAACTGCGTTATCGCACGTTTTAAAGCCTTATGGAAATCTTTACGTATAGCATCTTCTGACGCACTACTTAAAGCTACCAATTCATCAAACACTATATAAATAAATGGTAATTTATTATCACTATTTACCTTGTTATAAGCCTTTATAGACCCAGCGTTACCTATTATTTCACTTCGTCTAGGCGCTTCAACTTCAATTATGTATTCTAAAATATTGAGTAACCCCTCCGGAGTAGACTCAAACCTTTTTACATGTGGTACTTGTAACGGCGCCCAATCAGACGTACCCTCTTTAACATCACCCATGTAAAACTGAACTTCTTTTGGACTACAAAATTGTACCATTTGACTTACTATAACTTTAACAGATACAGATTTACCTGTTCTAGGCTTACCACAACAGATTATACTCTCTACATCATATAAATCAGTTAGTACCGCACTTCCTTTTTCATCATAGCCTAAACATACCGGTATTTTATGCTTTGGATTCGTAAAGAAATCTCTGTTTTTTACCAAGATATCCCTTAAATACACTAAATGGTTTTCCCCTTTAAATATTGTTATAAATATCTTTCTTCCAGATAATACCATTTTAGAGTAGATACCTTTGTTTTTACTACCATCATCTTTTGTAGATATTAACGCTGTAAGCTCCTCGTTAAATACATCTATATTAGCTTTCGATAAATTCTTTCTTGATACCACAAGGTCAAATACCATTAAACGCTCTTTGAAACTTTGTATTTCTACATAGTTATCTTCTTTTTGACCTGCCGCATCCTGCGCCTCATGTAATAACGTTGAATACTTCAAAGCTATTTCTGAATCAACATCGTGTACTACCTCCTTATCAAAAGCAGCAGTACCACCATCTAACATATCTATAAAACTATCAAATAATAAACCACGATTTACTAAAGTACCGTCTATAACTTCAAACTTTTCCGTAACCCCATTTATCTTTTCAGCACTAGCCTCGACACTTTCTTCATTATCCATAAAACCATGCGTCATTTCAGGACTACTTACTTTAGCTAACAAGTCACCTAAACCTAAATCCTCGTCCTCATCTTCTTCATCGTCATCATCTTCGTCAAAGTCTAAATCTAACACTGAATCTACGTCATCTTCCTCGTCAAAATCCAATATATCTTCTTCGTCTTCATCTTCATCGTCTAAATCCAAAGTACCACCCCCAGATCCACCAAAACGACTACTTGGACTAATATATTCAGGCTCACTAAAATCTTCTTCTCTTACACTAGAAAAATCTTCAATAGGACTTTCTACTATAGGCTCTTCTTTAACTTCTTCCACTTCTCTTGGACTTAATATATTATCTACAATCCAAGTTAAAAATGAAAATGAACTACAAAATAACATTGTTAAAAAGAACCCACCAGCATTCCAACCTAACAATACAAACACTAAACCTAGTACCCCAAAACCACCATACAATACCGACAATGTAGCTAAAAAGGACTTCCTAAGTTTTGAGTTCTGACCCATCGTCTTCATTAAAGGATATAACTCCTTCAAGACCTCAAAGGCTTTCTTACCACCTTTTGCACCTAAATCTAAACTTTTATCTATTAGTTGTTCAGATTTACTTTTATGACCTTGTGGTTGTTGCTGCTGTGACATATCTGGTCTGTTCATATTCGATATACCACCAGCACCAAAAGAATGACCACCCATGCCATCTCGACCACCCATACCCATAGGACTACGTCCCATAAAGTCTGGACGACCTCGACCAAAGTCTCTATCACCCATTGGACTAGGGCGACCAAAATCACGACCACCCATTCCACCAGAACCACCAAAATCACGACCTCGCGGACCTAAACCACCACCTCTACGTAGTAAATCATTCAATCCCGGAGCTTTTCCCATACTATCCTCCAAGAAATCCATACCACGTTCGTTAGGTGCTTTTCTTTCTGCCCGTCTTACTCGCTCTTGCTCTAAAGCGTCTTCTGGTATCTTATCATCTACATCAAACCTTCGCCTTACCAATTTACACCACCACCTATACTTCTGACGTTAAGTACATTAATATTGTTAATATAAACACTAATACACACGTTATAGCAGCTATTCCAACTTCTAACTTGTCACCATCTTCTCCTAAAGCATGTGTAAACGCCCATAAAAACATAAGTACCACTATAATTATTATCAATACTACCATACAACTATACCCCTATTCTTCTGTTTTAACACCAGTTCTAAATAACGGAGTCATTGCTAACCATTTAGGTAAGTTGGTTTTTACTATTACCGCTTCACCATTGTCTATCCTTGTTAAAAATGATTTTAAATACGGATCTGCCATTACTGCATCGTATTCTTCATCACCCACAGCACCAAAGTCACCCTCTGTTAATTCCCTAGCACTAGCTATACGCGCTAATTCAGGATACATATTCGGCATATTAAACCTTTGACATATCAACTTCAATACATCATCGTTAGGCACACGCCCAACTTTCAATAAGTTTACCGAACCAAATAAGTTAAACTTATCTTCTTTTAATAACTCGCCCGGGTCATTCGATATTACTATGTTTATATCCCCTAACTTACGACCCCCAGAAAGCGGCGTCTTAAGTAATGTTACCGCCGACTCCAACTTACTCATACGTTGTAACTCCTCCCACACTTTGTAGTTATACTTACCACGTGCATAAGACGCTACTGAACGTATATATGAGATTAAAGCTGCATTCATAGGTATTAAAGCACTATCTAAAGGAGATAAGTTATCCTCTGTACGACCCCTCATAGCAAAGTTGTTTATTACCAAATCAGCCTCCGCTATTTCTTCAAACGTTATAGGACGTGTAAAGTAATTGTTAGACTTCTTATCCTTATCAAAGTACATCGCAAAACGCTCTAATAAATATATCTTCTGTTCTTTAAATTCATTCGATTCTGACGCTGGCTCATATAATTTCATATATTCATACACATCATACAATGTTAGTCCTTCAGTTTTACTCCAAGTATCCAAATCATGTGTAATACCCTTATCTAAATAAAAGGCATTTATACCATTTTCCAAGATTACATCTATCCAAGCATATTTTGAACGTGATTCCGGACCTACTATAGCCGCAAATATTGACCTTACATGCTCCTTTGATACTTCTAATAAGTCATTATCTACTTCGGCCAACCCAGTAGCTCGTAAAGGCACAGGGTCGTAATAATACCCAGATCCAACCGAGAAATCTAACGTTACTACTTTTGAATGTTTTGATAACAACTTACCAAAAGCCTCATACTCATTCCCCTCATAGTCGTTTATAGTTCCTACCATGTTCTGCATACCTTGTAATTGCATTATTAACGCTTTAGCATCAAAAGACTTACCTGAACCAGTCATACCAAGTATTACAACTACCTCCGCATCAGTACCACTACGTTTAAACGTCTTGTAAACATGAGCTAATGTATTTATATCCGTACCTAGATATACCTTACCTTTACCTACCACACCTTGCTCAAACGTATGATACCTTGCCGCTATTTCGTCTGACACCAATAAAGGTGGCATTAAACCTTTTTCTCGTTTTGTCATAGCACCAGTAAATGGAGATATTGCTTTTATATACTCTGTTAAATTACCCGTTATCCTTGTTAATACAAAACCATTCTTATTCTTTAAAGACTTCTCTAAATCTTTTAAAGCTATCATTAAATCTGCATTTCTACCACCCGTTACTATTAACAAAGTCCTTTGCATATAAAACATTCTTCGTTGTGTACCATCATCACCAGTAGCACCTGCTACAGTAGCGTCAGCTATCGTTAGATAGTCCATTGTTTCCCTTGTTCTAGCATCTTGTACATCCCTTGCTACGTGTTTACTTTGCGTAAATTCATCTCGTACCTCAGACCTAGTCTCTTTTGAAACCTCACTTAATATCTGCATCCTAGACTTAAAAGCAGCATCATCCCACGGAATGTCCTCTCCTTCTCGCAACGTTATAGCATTTAATGTAACTCCCGGTGGCATTGCATTTCTTAACGTTTTTAAATAACTAAATTCCATTACATAAGGGAAACTTTCCACTACATACAAAGCAGTAGCTTTGTTAGTACCAGAATAAATAAAGTTACTATCCATATAAAATCTAGCCGTAGACACAGGTCCTGCAGTCGGATCGTACCTATTTCTCCACTCGTAAAAGATTGTATCCCACATATTTACCAAATCTTTAGTTTTCTGTATAAAACCCAACTTATTCTACCTCCTTGCTTTAAGGTCTAATTTTTCTTCAAGTAACTTAATACCCAAGTCAATTCCCTGCTGTATTTTAGCTAACTTCTCATCAAATTTAGTACCTATATTTTGTATTGTACCTAACACTCCAAGTTGACCTTGCACACCATAATCATTAACTATCGTCTCAGATGCTTGTAATTTCAAAGCTCGCATGTGATTTAAGCTAGATACAGCATGAACTACAGTTACACCCCTACCCATCACACATTCTTCACGTTTTCCAGTTCTATCCAAGACTATATACAACTCCGTACCTATAGCACTCATTATTACATCCATTACACTTGTTACCGGTGTAGCTGTATATATCTTTGTACTTGTAAACAACTTACCTTTTGTATTCATTATCGTACTAGGACTAGCCTCATCAAAACCATTTCTATATCTTATATCTGTCATGTAATCTTTATTAGATACCACTATTAACTTCGTTTTTATATTGTTTATCTTCTCTTGCCTTTCCGAAAAAGCATATAAAAACGATGTTAAGTATTTACAAGGAGTATGCTCCTTAACTACCAACACTTTGGCGTCAGTACCCGTATAGTTATACACAGGATATGAATTAGAACCCGTTACAAACCCAACACCCTGCGGTGCTAAATTCGCTAATTCTTTTTCTTTAACTACTAAATCTTGCTCTAAACCAACTACCTTAGCATTACTATGGTAAATATACCCTATCAACTGCTCCCTTAACACATCTTTTGAAGTCATTTCATCTAACGTGTTTATTACAGTATTATAAGATTCACCTATCATTTCCCTCTCTATCGGACTTACATTCTTTAAGTTATCACCTATGAATTTATCTACAACCCTTAATTGCTCCGATATATCATCTTCTTCTTCTAACCCTCGTACACCAGATTCTAAATAATCTATCAATTCAGAATAACTATTTAAATCATCTAAATAACTATCGTCCCTTAAAGACTGTGACCCTAAACCTTTTATAGTCTCTTCTATCAAAGGCACTGGGTTATTTGCTACATACACTAAATGCGTATTTAATACCCTATTTGTTACACCTACTAAAAACGTTACTACGTCCTCCGTTAAATCTACCGAAGATTCATACACCACAAACGACGACTTCGTTACAGTTACTACATCCTTTACAGATTTAACTACATTTACATTCCCTAATTTTATATCTTTTAATGTTACTACATAATCCGCCACTTATATACATCCCCTTCTACTTCTTAACGCCCATTACTACTCGTGCTTCTTTTACTAAATTGTTTACCTCTAACTGCTGCTGTTTGGTAAATTTACGTCTACCAAAAAACTTACCCCCATAAGTAAAAGTCTTCAACACCCCACTAGTAGCTAAACAATAAGGTGCTTTCTCAACTACATCTTTAGGCTCTTCTTCCACTATATAAGAACCTAACATTTTTACCTTTTCATCTTTCTTCATAGAATAAGTCAACCTTAACTTATCTATATCCGCATAACACATATCCTTTATAAACACTACATCCGTACTACCTGTAACCATCACATCTGTATATATCGGTAAATGATATATGTTGTGAAATACATCAACTACCTGCTTATCTTCCTCCGAAAAACCACGCGCTAATAACACTACCTGCGTAATCTTATTATTATCTGATAAGTAATCATGCATATACATTAATTCTTGCTCATGTTGTACACCCGTAGCATTACATACCACCCTATCATAAGTTATTTGCCTTGTTTTCATTCTATTTACTAATTCTGTTAAAGTACCAAAACCCTCAATATCTTTCCTACCATAGACCTCTTTTAATTTCTCTACAACATTAGCTGTCGCTTTACCTAATACTAACGCTATCATCCTATACTACACCCCCTAGAACAAGTCTATCTCTTCATTTTCAGAGCCTTTACTTTTACCTTTACCTTTTGCTTTACCACTACCTTGAACAGTATCTACACTATCCCCAGCTTTTAAAACTTGCGTAAACGTCTCTTGCTTCTCACTTATATCACCAGTGAAAATATCCAATAAATCATCAGACCCTTTAACAACTTCTTCTATTTCTTTACTTTCTTCTTCTACAATATCATCAAATCTATGCACCTGTGTAACACCACTTACCGCATCATTTATTATCTTACGTTTTCCTTCTTCATTACCTAACCATAATACCCTTAACGATTTCATGTTAGACCTTAAAGCAGCCTCGTCAGACATTTCTTTAACCTCAAGACCTTCTAAACCAAAAGTACTTAATAACAAGTCTTGCACCTCCAATTTATTTAAGCTCTTGAAACCTCGATAGTTACCCCTACTTAAAGCATCTAATAACACTATTACGTTTTCGTGTAATAACTGCTCATTACATTTTGCAGTAAAGATATAATATTCATAACTTAATCGTGAATCATAAGAACAATCATCTAAATGCTTATAAGTATCAGCAAGTACTGACTCCAATACCCTATCAGACACATAGTTTAAATTCTCGTATAATTCATCTATCCTTACGTCCCTTACCTCCGTTGACTGTAAGTCAGATACATATACGCTAATACCCCAAGGCTTCGCTAAATTATACATCTCTGTTATAGCGTTGTAATGCTTATATAACTTTTTATCCCCATCTCCAACCGATGACGACCTAATAGCTAAATACGCTAAACCTACCTGACCATCCATGTAAAACAACGTATAAGGTCTTCTATCTGCTATATCGTAAATACCCCATAACGTTAACGGATCCAACTCCATTTCGTCTTTTTGCCTTAACAAATAGTCCTGCTTAACCGCTTTTTCATTAAAGATGAATATTGATATACCCCTTAATAAAGGATATAACCCCAATACCCACAGCAATATTCCTATATACCATGGGAATAATCTAAAAAATAGAGCCTCAATTACTATATACACCAACACAGCTACTGCTATTTTCAATAACCTTGTTATCGTTGTATCACCCTTACCAAACGTACCTTGTGATGACGTCACATTAACTAAATTTGTTATACTCCTACTTTTAGGAGTCATTCTTATCTTATCATAACCATAACCCATCTTTGCAACTACCTCCTAGTCCACATACCACCTAGCTATACTATCTCCCAAGTACACTAAATGTAATCTTTCTATCTTCTGCTCTATTTTACCCCCACCAGAGACACCTAACGTTTTATACACTAATATATACTCCTGATAAGAACTTGTGAAAGTCTTCCCACTATACAACAACGTAGCACTTTTCGCACTACTAAAAAAACCATAATTCTTCTTCGTTGAACCTATATCACCTTGTGCTAAATAATTAACCCACTTCAATGATATACTAGCAAGTTCTCGACTTTCTTCATCATGCACCGTTATTATCTTCATTCCAGCATCCAATACCGAAGAATCACTAGGTACTTTACTTATTCGCTCCTGCCAATCTTTAAAGTTCACCTTATCACCAACAGCTAAACGCTCCCTAGCATCATACTTCTTCATTTCCTCGTTGTACTTGTCAACCTCTAAATCACGTTCTTGTACCACTAAACTACTCTTATAACCTTTATAAGCAACATTACCACCATACAATAACATTAACCCTATGAAAACACTAATTAAACCTATTACTATCTTCTTCAAGTTACCTTCAGTTAAAACATACAACTTTACTTTCTGCCATATTTTGTAAAAAATAACATAAAACCTACTAATCATACGTTATCAACTCCATTCCGTCTTTATCGTACACCACAGTAGTATTCTTATGTAATTTCTTCTCCTCTGAATTAACCCTTACATGCTGTAATGCCCTATTATTAGCTACATCGTAAAAATACGTTATATCAACTTGTAAATCAGCAGGCGCACCTTTTATCCCTTTGACATCTTTAAATACACCTAAACCTTTTACATCTCCTTTACTACGCATCGTAAAGCTACCACCATTTAAACTTTTATCTACTAAATTTAATTCCCATTCCTGTACTTTACTTACAATAGCATTAAGCTCCTCGCCTCGTTCTACATAATCTTTGTACCTATAGTCATCAGACATAGTCTTTTCTAACTTCCAACGCTCATAAAAACCACCTGCCACAAACCTATAAATACCAAAACCACCCAGTAAAACAACTACTCCTATTAAAGCTAAAACCTTTTTTAACTTCATAGTTTTTCGACCTCCTAAAATTTTACCTTATATTTAAAGCAAACTCTTCTTAATTTTTCAGTTTTTGGAGTTAGGACAAACTAAAGGTGTTAAAGGCTTCTCACCTTTAACACCTAAATTCTCTATTTTAAAATGTATCCTTAACTCGATACCCTGCCGCTCTTAACGCATCATCATAAGCTCTTAAATCTTGTTCACATAACTGTATTTCTTCACGTTTAGCATACTTTCTCTCATTTAAATCATGTAATAAGTCTACACGTGCTTTTAAACCTTTACCTACACGACCATCCATACCTTGTTGACTTGCAAAACGATATAATGAACTTATGTAATCATTTATATCTCGCTCCCAATCGTTTAACTCCTCACTAAAACCACGTTCACACACGTAGTTAATAACTTCTTGCATCTCTAACAGTATCTCATATTCTTCGTCTTTTAAATTTCTTAATCTTGTTTTATAAAAATTACGAACCGCAGAACGTAAAACACCCTCAGTATTGTCCTTCTCAATAGCACTTATTTTAGCTACTATATCTGGACTAAATTGTTTTAAAACATCCATTACACTAGAATTTACTTTACCTTGCTCTTGTTGAAATACCTTTATACTCTTTAAATACTTCTTACAAGCACCCCTAAACACAAATAATTCACTAAATCTAGGTAGTAATTCTTGTAAATAATCTAAAGCCTCATAAGTTAAATCCCTTTTACGTCCTTTTAACTTCAAAGTCTTTGTATCTGCATTAGCTATATAATCACTTACAAAAAATAAAGCCGATTTTAAATCTTTAGCTGACTTTACATCTACCAAAGTTATCAATTCTTCATTAGAATCCCTACCTAATACCACACCTTGACGCCCCCCTAACACTTGTAGTTGACGTACTACATGGTATTTTAAGTTCTCATACTCTTCTTTTGTACCTTTTACACCTTCTGTAGCGTAAATATAATTACTTTTCAATAAATCTTTAGTTAGTGTTGTTTGCATTGTTTGTATAATCTCCTCTGTAATATTTTTGTGTGTGTTTTTAGTCTTTACTTTAAATTAAATTAAAAAGTTCGACAACACCTATATTATACTAGCAACTCACAGTATTGTCAAGGACTAGAACATCATCTTATATTACATTTTAATTACAACTCAAATTAAACAAAAAATAAAAAGAGTAGCACTTACACTACTCCCCAAAATACTTATTAAAATTGTTTATAGCAACATTCAAACTATAAGAGTCTAACTTGTTCTTATCAAATTCTTTAAATGATTGACGGTCTAAATACTTATCCAAAGCACCTAAATCAAAATCACGTTTTAAATTTGAATAAATATCAAATTTAGTCGCCATTAGTAAAGCACCAAAAATTACTGTATATATTTCCGTCACTTCTTCTGGTACACCACCTGTACAAAATACCGCGATTTCATCATCTACTAGCTCAAGTCGTGCTAAATACCCTTTTCGCTTAAAGTAATTTCTTATATCGTGTATATTCTCACCTAATGACGTTGGATGATATTTTATACCCAAACCTTCTTCGACAACAGGCTTAAAATCATCACGCCAATTCAACCAACTTAATTCTTCAACTTGTTGTAATACTAAACCATAAGTAATATCACCAACTACTATTAAATTTTCTTTCATGTTTTCTCCTTTCTAATTTCTACATTATTATCTACACCTTAAACACTTCTAGTATTTTACCATAAACCAAAGAAAAAACAACATAACTCTATTAACAAAAACTAAAAAGAGGGTATTTTTACACCCTCTTTTTGTTATAACTTCACATATTCTCTTAATTTCTCTATATAGTAATAGTTACCCCCATTTAAGTACAAGTATTCAGACCCAAACTTTTTAGAAATTGGTGTACTATAAGGATAAGTCTGTCCTCCACCACCATTTCTTTGAGATAACATCTGTGAATATGATTTTGCATGCTCTATAGAGTACTTACCACCACGTTCTTTAATATACTGACCCCATAAACTACCAAAGTTATACTGAAATACCGAAGATGGTAAATCTATACCTAACGACTTACCTGAATCGATATTAGCCTTTAAATGAGCTATACCTTTTTGTATATTAACTTGTGGACTATCCCCATAACTCGCCTCAACTTGCATTAAACCATTACCATTAGCTGGATTTTCATTACCCCCAGACTCAACTTGTATAATAGCTAATATCAAATTGACATATTGTTCCATACCTTGCTTTTTAGCCTCTTCAACTACTAAAGACTTCCACTTCAATACTTGCTCGTCAAATTGCTTTTCTCCTGTACTTAAATCACCTTCACTACTACTTTGTGTAACTTCTGTTTTGTTAGTTGTCGCCTTTTTACCAGCTTGCGTGCCACTATCCATTGTCAAAATGACCGCTATAACAGCCACCAGCGCTCCAAGTGACATCACCCCTACCATAACCCCAGTGAGTACCAACATGCCCCTTAGAAACGAAATTAGACGTATTACAAACGAAATTAGCGCACGACCAGTCTTTAACATCCCAAGACGTACAGTTGCGTTCATCTGCCTTGCAAAAGCCTCAGCAGCTATATCATTTAACGCAACCTCCTTTTCCCCTAAAGCTACACTATCTAAATCTTTCCTTTCCCTTAATAAAGCTATTTCTTCTTCAAGAGCCTCACGCTTAACCTTTAATTCAGTTAAGCGCGACTCCTGCCTGTTTATTATCATAGTCTGTAAACCCTTCGCCCTTTTTAAACCAAACTTTAAAGGTATAGTTATTACAAAGAACGTCAAAGGTACTACTACTGCTAAAAGAATACCTAATACTAACATTTAACTACCCCCTTCTAACAGTTTAGTCCTTCTTATCTCTTTCAGGTTTATCACTATTTTCTAATATATCTTTTACTTCTTTCTGTACTTTCCTGCTCTCTTCTTCACGTGCAAGCTGCTCAAAAGTAACTGGTTTTTCTTTTCGACTCTTACGATCACCCTCGTTTAAAATGTCATTCACTTCTTTAGCTACCCTTTCAGTAGAATCTCCTCCATGAATACCACTATTACGTTGATTTCTATTAAATCCAAACCTACTTCTAGCAGCACCCTCTACATTCATTTCACTTAAATCAGAAGTACTAGCATTACTTGTCGCACTTCCTCGATTACCACTAGAACCACTAGACGCATTCGCTACATCAACACTATCAGATACTTTTTGAACCACACCACCAACAGCATTTACTGTAACTTTTTCTATAGCACCCTTAACAGGAATACTTATCATTTTAGCATTTCTAAAACCTGATGTTATTACTTTTCGTACTGTTAAGTAGTAACCATAAGCTACCGCTAAACAAAATATCAATAACATCATAAGCGTTGTAGATGGGTCTTTAAAGTTCAAGCTACCTTTTCCAGTATCAACTATTAGAGAGTTACCTGCATCACCCATCATCTTACTTACAACAAAAGCCATAAGTAATGTTATACCTAAAAAGGCATAGAATGGAATAACTATATCTTTTACAACCATCTTCGCATAGCTCTTATCTCGTCTTATAAACGCTGCTATTACTGATAATATTACCGCTATTGGCATTAACACCAACATCAACATTCTTAACGTTGGAATTACATAAACAGCTAAAGCACTTTGTACAACCAAGATTAACGCAGTACCAAAACCACCACGCTCAGCTATTATCTCATAAATATCTGATTTTAAATCTTTATTGTAGAAGATAGACTCACCACTTGCATTTTGCAAGATTAATCGTAAGTAACCATCATAAGAGAATTGACGTAAGTCAAATCCTTGCGGTTCCATTACGTAATTACGTTTTAATAAACCATCTTGTGAGAAGTTTTTGTTAAAGTTGAAAGTCGCTATCATAGCCGCCGCTGTATTTAACACACTATCATCTAATTGTGTATAATTCATAAGCTGCAACCAATCACGTCTTGTATCATCTAAAGTCTTAATTATTGCTTTTTCTACTTTAGTTAAATCAGCATCTTTCAACCCATAATAATCCATTTCAGATTTTGAAAATACCATTGGTCTTATATGATAAGATGCTGGGTTTATCGGATCTTCAATAACCTCACGTTGTCCACCATACTCTATTTCTTCTTTTTCTGCCATCTCTAAATCATACATCATATCAACCCACGGACTATATGTACGATATAAGTTATCTAACGACACATTAAACCAAGTTTTGTAGTATTCCTCAGACCCCTTATCTTCAATAGACTGTAAAGCCTCTGATTTTGCAGAATACCCTTTATAAGCAGTTGTACCAAACTTGTTAGACCAAGCTAATAAAGGTTTGTTAGCCTCTCTTAAATATGGAATTGTAACTTTAAACATAGAACCCATATCTAAAAAGTCTTTTAATGAACCATAACCATTCTTACCTTGCTCCATTTCGTAGTTGTAGAAGAAAGCATCGTTATTTTCTAACATCATTTTCTTAAATTCACCACTACTTCCATTCTTAGTCTTCAACCCATTATCATAAAGACCCCAAGAGAAGTAATAAAACGGAGATTCTGTAAATAATGCAAAAGTTGATAATGACACCGCATCACCAGACTCTAACGACTGTCCACCATGCTCTTTGTTTAAGTCACTTAAGATTTCATTAAATGCTTTTGTATGATTGTTAAAATCACGTATAGTAGCCATAAAGTAATTCTTATCTAAACCTACCTCGTCACCCACACGTACCTTATTTACATCAAAATTAGACATTTTAGATACCGTATCTGACGAAATTGGAGCATATATACGCTTCATCTTACTTAAATTATCTGATCCAGATTCAATAGCTTTTCCTCTATCGTTTATAAAACCTAATTTCTTACGTTCAAATAAACTATTTTGCTCACTTCCTTGTAGATAATCCATTATAGATACCCTATCTTTTCGATTATCACCTTCAGTTACTGGATATATCTTCGCTACCGCACTTTCCCAAGAACCTATTGCATGGTTTACTGTACCATTTCCAGAGAAGTTATCACCCATTATGTTACCATAATAGAATCTAGCATAGTCCGCTATATCTGTATAACCCCTAAACATATAAGATGCATCCATATCCTGCAAGAACTCCTCTTTTGATAAAGATTTATTCAATAAAGAATTTGTTAAAGCACCCATACCATCTGACATTTCCCCTACATTTCCTTTTGTATCCCGTAAGGCTTGTTCTACATAACCATCTTTTTTAGGCGACATCCAACGTACTTTTACACTAGCTCCTAATTGAGTTTGCCATTCGTATAAACCACCACGTTCACTATTTTTATTCTCACCATCGCCACCTTGTATAATATTTAATATCTTATTATACGTTCCTGTATCCCCTACATCACCAGCCTCTTTAAGCTCTGACACACTATCTACATAGTTTTGATGTGAATACATCGCCCAAAACATAAACTTATCTTTATAAAATGAATTACTTATAGTATTCGTCATATTTATAGAGCTATTTAATATCTTCGGTGGTACATATAACATAGTACCAAACATTAGTAACGACATTATAGCACTTATAAATGATAACTGCCCTATAGCCACAAATACCAATGATACTAATAAGGCAAACCCTATTAATAACACACCCCAAGTTGCAAAGTTATCATATAAATAAGCTGTAAACGATACTTCATTTAAGTTCGGTACCGTTGCAAAACCACTCATCTCTAAATATCTTGTACGACCCGAGTTTACGTTAGAGTTGTTTGAACCAACCATATCTTGATGAGCTTGTAATAATATTGAATTTAAAAACGTTTTAGACCAACGTTGCTTATACTCACGACCTAATGTTGGGTTTAACATATAGTAAGCCATATTCTTAAGAATTATATCGTTCTTACTACCATCTCCCCCATCATCACTAGCATTAGTATCTAAATCAGGAGTATTACTAAAGTTTATTACAAACTTAACCTCATTATCTGTTGGCTTCGCTGTAACTATTAAATAGGTTACAAATATATTGGCCGCATAGTTAGTACTACTCGCACTCGTAGCAAATGAATTATTCATTTTACCTGCAGTACCTACACCTTGCCAAAAACCACCATTCAATTTACCAGTATCCTTATCGTTTAAAGCTACTGTTGTTCCACCATCTTTAAAAATATAAGAAGTTTTCAATACTTTACCCGGTGAACCATACCCCTCAGCAGCTTTGTTTAAATCAAAGTTGTCAAAAGCTGTAATCTCATGTATTACACCTGAATTCGCCCAAGCATTATCACCCATAAATGGTGACGCATCATTACTACCCGCACTAGCACCCCAAGAATTTTGTAAATCTGAAAAATCACTCTTTCCTAAATCTACATCTCCTCCGGGACTCTTTGGAAAACTTAAGTAATCACCCCCAGAAGTTATACCCAAGTTCTTCAAGCCTTCTTCTGCTTTCTTACTATTGGTCTTCCCTAAAGCCTTAACACTATATTGAGAAATCAACATATCCCAAGCAGTTGTTCCCCAATCTCGACCATTAGCCTCATCCCAATCTTTCCTAGTTGTACCAGTTATAACTGATAAATTCTTATGTAAACTATCTAAACCAGACCCATAAGAGAAGTTATTACCCCAACTTATAAAGCCACCTTCATTTATCAAAGCTAAAGTATTCAAGTTGTTTATAGGTAAATTCTTACCTACACCATTAACCTCATCGTTCAAAATGTTATTTAACCACTGATCATACTGACCTGCAGAAATTCCACCATTCTTTGATTTAGCATCTTTATCTTTGTCTTTATCTTTGTTTTTATCACTATCTTCTTGCTTTTTGGCTTTGTCACCATTAGACTCGTCTTTTGGAGCAGATCCACTATCACCCTTTTTAGCAAACATATAAGGGTTTTGCGAACCCGGCATTACTACATAAGTTGCCTCGTTTTCATGACCTCCAGTTTGCATTAATACATTACCAAAAGAATCTTCTAACATTCTCCAACTAAACATTGAAGATTTATACAAGAACTCAAAATCACTATGCTTTCCTTTTTCTTTAAAATCAGTTATTGGTGTTTCTGATGTTGCTATACTTTTATACTCATTACCACCATCAGACCAATCTCGAACCATAGATAATACCGACGCACCTATAGTATTCTTTGGATTAATCTTCTGTAAGTTTCTATAAAACAAGGCTTGTGTTGGAGTTGCTTCCCCACCATATTGAATAAGTGGATTCCAATCCATTATTACCTGCCTACGCTCTATCGAACTACCATCTGCTGTAGATAACCCCATGTAAAATTGCTTTTTACCAGAGTATTCACCAAATTTAGCACGTGTTGTAGACTCATTCATACCTTGAGCATCTAACCCAGATACCCCTGTTTTACCCTCAGATAAATCTAACCCTAAACGTTTATACCAAGTATAACCATAAGAATCTCCTGAATTAGCATAGAACGACTCCCCAGCAATTACACGTGGGTTTTGCGACATCATCATACCCGTCATACCAGCTAATACATCAAAATATGTTGCATTACCTACCGCACGCCAAGTCTTACCACCGTCCTGCGTTACTACTAAATTCAAACCTTGAGCTTGCTTCATTGCAGCAGAAATCTTACCACCTAAATCTTGTGCAAAGCTCTCAGATATTCCAGCTCCATCTTTTAAAGCTGTTATTACATCATCCTTACTTAATGAACTATCCGAACCTACCTGCGTTACATAAGGTGTGTAAAAGTTAGATAAGAAAAATCCTGCCGTCTTTATCTCTAAAGCTGTCATACCCTTACTACTTCCACCATCGCCACCTTGCTTGGCCGCAGCTAATTTTAAATAATTCCTTACCCTATCTAAAGAGTCCTCTTTTCCACCAGATGCAGCATCCTTAGCTTTATCCTTACCTGCACCTGACCCCTTATTTTCATCTTTTTTATCTTCAGCAAAAGCAATTCTATCACCTATTGCCACACTACTTACTAACGGCCCACCTATCAACAACCCGCTTAAAGTAAATACCGACAAGAATTTCCCTACTTTTACCAATTTTCTACGCTTTACCACCATATTGAAAAATCTCCTGTCCTTCCTACCTCATAAAGAAATCAGCTAACCATATCGCTACAGTTAATATGTTCCCAGTTATTATTATTGCTAAACAAAAAGCAGTTATTATCAATTTAGGTATACTTCGTAACATATAAGTCTTCGTATAATCTACATAACTCGTTGATACCACAGAATCCCTATATGAAGTCCAAGCCTCTATAGACACAAAAGGCGGCTTCTTATTACCATACTTACGTTGTAACCAGTTCATTAAAGGTGGTATATTCATTACACAGAAATCTAAAGCTATAGAAAAACTTACCATAGCACAAATTACCATCACCAACACCCCTAATATTGGGTTTAATACCCATTTAAACTGTCTTACAAACCATATACCCTCTGCTAAATCAGGTCGTATATCTTTATTTATTGACTTCAACACCCTAGATATTTGCACGTCCTGATCCGCTACGAACTTATGTAACCTTGCTCTATCCCTAGCACCCATTCCAGAGTTAGTCTCCGATAAATGCTCTAAGGCTATCGACATAACTTCCTTACGCTCCGCTACACCTAAACCAGTATACTTTTCTCTATCTAATTTTACCTGCTTTGTACCACCATTAAACTCCAAAAATCGCCAGTTATTAGGTATCGTACCCTGCGGTAACTTTCTTCTTATATCTCTATTTATATTATCTACTACACTTTCTATCCCAGCTTCACTATCTAATACCACAAAAGGCTTAGGTGAACCACCTATATCATCGTCTTCTGCCCTAACAATACCACTAGGCATCAAAAAGCTAGTAAATAACACTATAGCCATTAAAACTACTTTTACAATTCTTCCCACTACTCTGACACCTCTCTTTCTTATAAGAAAAGGTTAGTATCAATGTTGGCTAATACCAACACCAACACCAACCTTAAAACTTCCTTATTTTTCATTCAATTACTTACACTAATTAAAACCCTAATAACCCACTTAATAAGTTAGATGCTGGTCCTACTAATGTTAGCATTGAGTTAGATGCAAAGTATAATAAGAATAACGCAAATAGTAATAACGTCACCCAAGACCTTACAAAGTAAGTTGTCATTGGATTCTTACCAGTTTTTTGAGATTCAGTTAAACTATCTCTAGCTCTTTGCGAAATAAACATACTTACCGCTTTTGACATTCCTCCTTTGTCGCCACCATTCAATACGTAGAATTGTAAAGGCGGAGCCATAAAGAAGAATAAATCAGCAGCTAGGAATAAGAAGAACGCAAATGACGCTAATAACACAAATACCGCTGTAGCTACATTAATAGCTGGTGTAAATGGTTGTAAAATACTAGCCGCACCAAAGAAGTCAGGTCTAATATCTTTTGTAGCTGTTGTTATCATATTTGCAGCTACAGTATCTTTACGTTTTAACTGATCCCATAATTGATTTACAGTATCATCAGTAATTGGGTTTGTTTCATCCCCTGCCTCTACTGACTCTTTATGTTTTTTCTGAACAGCACCATCAATATCAGATAAGAAACGTTGTTTTTCTTTATTCGTTAATTTATCAAATTCATCCGTTACATTCCCATCTTTAGCTTTATAAAGTTTAGAACCCGGAATCGTATCACCTGTATCAGATTTATAATTCTTTCCTGATACTTGAGTCTCTACTGCATCACGTAATTTTTGTTGAGATGCTGACTCATCTACTTTATTATCTGTTAGTGAACGTTGTCTTGCATAAGCATCCCCACTAACAGCACCTGTACCTAAAAGCACAGCCACAAGGGTAACTACCCCAAATATTTTCTTTAAATTTTTTAACATACTACAATGTCCTCCATTTCGATTTTATTTTCTTTTTTTGTATTTTGTTAAAAAAGATACCACTTACCTAATGTAAGAAAGTATATAATCTACTATGGTTTCCATATTTATACCAAAAAAGCTCGCTACTACCAACAACATCAATACAAATTGAGTCTGTAACAATATCCTACGTACCATCTTCTCATAAGGTGACCCCGTTGTAAAAGTTTTCATCTTCGGCACTAACCTTACATTAGTTATCATCGGTACTTTCGGCCATATCGTTTTTATAAATGTACCTATCGCAAATACCGACCCCTCATACGTCATAGCATCTAACAAGATATGCGACACCACACCTAATGACAACCCCATTACAAATAAATCTAATATTACCCTATCTACTGTACCTGCTACACCTATACCCAATAATTCAGGAGCTACATACAACAAATACAATATAAGTAACGTAAATTCAGAATGAGTCTGCCACGCCCTATGCGTACAAGATAAAAACTTCAATAACCGATACTTTAAAGACCTCTTCATAGACCAAGCCTTACGCTTCTCTATGTACTCATCTAATTTAGTAAACGGTTTGTTAAATACGTGCAACACCTTATTTAACATTACCCCTAACGGATCCTTCATAGGATTGCTTTTTGAATTGTGGTCTATATCAGGTAATCTACCACCATACATACCACCAGTATAAATTATTAGAAACTGGAATGCTGGACTTACTACGTCTGTTGACAATAAATTTCCAGATTCACTAAGGACTAAATACCCTGCTAACGTTGCTACAGCACCACCCACATAGTGTGTTTTCCCCTCCATGTAACTAACACCTCCAACGTTAAACAGCCAACAAGTTCGCCGCTAATCTTTCTTTTAACTTTGAACTTACTACAAGTTTACACCTATAGCCACTTGCAGCAATGTCCTTCACAAATGTAGTACTTCTTTCAATCTTAACACCTGTAGCTACACCCATTGAAGAACCCCTTACTACAAATAAACCTTTGTACCTTACATCACAACCAAACATTCCATAGTGTAAAGCCATTTCTATTGACTCATCTACTATCCTCTGTACTGTAAATACCGGTACGCCAGTCTTTAAGGAAGTTTTCTTTGAAAATACTGTACGAGGTAAAACCATATCAGTCTCAACTACCTCATTAACTTCTTTCCGCTTTATATTATACTTCATTTCATCAGAAATGTAAAACGAGAAACCACCTTTTCCACTCTCTACACATACATCTATATATGTGTTCAACACCAAAGCTACCACTTTCTTTGAAATACTTAAGTCCTCACTTAATACCCCAAATAAGTCAGATAAGTTTAAACGCCTAGATACCTTGTGTACCTCAACTCCTACCGTACCTCGCCTCTTCACTTCTACCATATCCATATCTTTACCACCAACCTTAACTAAACAAGTTTACTACCCTTCTAGCTACCAAAAATTGATAAGGGTTATCTTGCTGTCTTATATCGTACCTATTCATTATTTCAGGCTCGTTGACTACTTCCAACATTACACCTAAGTCATTAGGGTCTACTTCTATACACACTACTACCACCGGCGGTTTTAATATTTCAGATACAGTCCTACTAAAATACACCTCAAAAGCACGTCTCTCTAAATGAGATACCTTCTTGCTGTACTCCTTCTTGTTACCACCAAAGACAACATCCCATACCTTTAATGCCATGTGATTAACACCCCTTTACTATATACTCTTAACACCATTCATTATTAAGTCAAATACCCTTACTATAAATTCAACTATATTCCCAGCATAATCAAATGCCAACGAACTAAAGAACACAGTCATAAATAATACCAAGAATATTAACGTGATAAAACGTTTTTTCATGTAAGTTGCTAACACATGTTTACCAGCTCTAGGCGCACTTTGTAATGCCTGACGTGGTTGTTGTCCTCCAAAACCACCACCAAAAGCAGCTCCTTGACCTCCATAACCACCGTAGCCACCTGCCATAGCCATTCCAGCATTGTTATTCGCACCTTGCATTAAATTACCCTCTATCATAGCCTGAATCATATCATCATCTACTTTAAAGAACGACTTAATTATTTCCCAAACGCCTTGTGGTTTTGCTCCCGGATCACTCATACCCTGATTAGCACGCGCCATCTGTAAGTTACGCTGTGCAACATCATCATCGTCAAACAAGAACCTTAAAGGCGGCGCTACAGCATATAATAAACTTATAATTGTAGATAACAAGAATAAACCACCTATTACATCTAATATAACACTGATTACCACCATTATCCACTTATTTATTGGTTTTGATATCCACCTAGCCGTATTACCAGCATCTGCTTTACCTTTGTTTAAAGCACTCTGTACTTGATTTAATACGTCATTTTGACGAGCTTTAGGTAATGCTTTTCGCACCGAATCAATAGTGTCATCTACGTTAGCACTATCCCCCTCGTTATCATATAAATCACCTTTTACAGGACTTTTTGGCGGCTCCGTTGTACCATAACCTTTATCAGAGTTACTAGTACCACTTGAACCATTACTTTTATTCGTACCATTAGCAGTGCCTTTTTGTGAGCTACCCTCAGTATTCTGTACTGTATGCTTCTGATTACTATCATTATCCGTTAACTTATCTATTTCATTAGCTAACCCAACACTACTTGTACCTAATACCACTAAAGATACCACACCCATAGCTACCATATACTTTTTAATTCGCATAGGATTCTACTCCTCCTCTCCTAAATTACTTATAAAGCTAAATAAATGTAACTTTTACAAATATTTTAAAGCTAACTCACATTAATTTTAACTTTTTCTAGTTAGGACAAAACCACTAAAAATAAGCCAAGCTGTATATCCATACAACTTGACCTATCACAAAAAACTATTTGAAAAAATCTTCCGCCAAATCTTCAGCATCCAAAGGACGTAAATCCAACTTCATCTCCTCTGTTGTCTTTTCTACACGTTGTTCTACCTTCATCTGACTATACACCATAGCACCTTTTTCCTCAGTTTTAACAACGTCTTCGCCCTCTTTATTAGTATCTTTTACATACCCTAAACTAATTTCTAATTCTTCTCTACTACTTATTGGTACTATTCCTTGATACCCCAATACTAACAACTTCGTTTCTACATCAGCACTGGGCTCCAACACCTTATCCATAAAAACCAATAAGCTACATATCTCCAATTCACTAAACTTATTAAATAAGTCTTTCATAGATTTTAATTCTTTTGCTGTTAATCCATCCACCGCAATACCATTTCGTACATACATACCACGTGTTACAAAGTCCTTCAACTCACCTACAAAACGCTTAAACCCTATACCAACCTTTATATCATGCAATAAGTTCACATACATCATTACATCTTTATCTAATAAGTATTTGAAAAACTTAAAGTACTCCTTCAAAGGACGTACATCCAAAGCCTTTTCTACACTCTCTATATCTACACTTCCACCACCAGTATTTGCTACCATCTCTAAATAGTTTAAAGCCTGCCTATGTACACAACCAGCCTTTTCAGCTATCAATACCAAAGCCTCTTTCGTGTAGTCTACATTCTCTTCTGTACAAACCCTAGCTAATACTTCACACACATCTTTTACTGTTGGAGTCTGTACTTCAAGCCTTAACTTCATCCTATTTCTAAACGTATCTATCAAATCCTGCGGATCCGTTGTACCAAAAACTATTATTACATCCTTTGGAATATCCTCCAATATCTTAAGTAACGAGTTTTGACCTGCCTTCGAAATCTTATGACATTCATCCACCAAGAAAAACCTATTGTCAGTACCCATTGTTGGAGTTGCTATAACCTCCACCAAAGCATCTATATCTTCCACACGCCTTGTAGACGTAGCATCGACCTCCTCTACACCATACAAAGCACCAGTTTCGCCAGTTTCTATATACTTATCCATAGCACAACACGTATCACATTCATTACAAGGATGCCTCCAACCCCTACTATCCAACTTTGAGTTAGGACATTGTAAAGTTTTTGCCAACAACCTCGCTAACGTTGTCTTACCACAACCCGTTTTACCCGTTAATAGTATCGTTCTAGGCAATTTCTCTAAATCTTGCAACCTTACCATTAATTGCGACTTTACATAGTCATTACCCACATATTCATCTAACGTCTTCGACCTATACTTTGTCGCAAAATCACTATAAGCTGACATACCTTTTAAACCTACTTTCTTTTAACTCAAATCTTCAAACTACTCAACCGTTATCATTAAGTAAGAATGACCATAGTCATAAGTTGTTTTGAAAACATCTACTTGAACTACATCATGTTCACTAAAAGTATCCCAGACATTTCCAAACGAAACAACATCATCTACAGGAACATATCTATTGTATTCCCAACTCGGAAACTCACCCTTACTATTCATTAGTTCAAAGTCAGCACGTAATAAATAAATCATATCCTGCTTTCTTATAACTACCTTAGTATTATCTCCAACCAACTTTGTGAAATTCTTTAATCTCATTTCTTAATCTCCTTATCTCTCTTAACTTTTCACTTCTATTCTACAACCACAACTAGATGAACCCCTACATATTCATCAGAACACCCAGAATTACCCGTTGCGTAAACCCCTACTACTTCTCTTTCAAATAATAAAACCTCATCAATTACCGCTGTCTTTAAGTCTTTCACAGGAACAAACTTGTCCTCCTTACCCCTTAAATTCCAAGCACTATCAAGCATAAACTTTAATTCACTTTCCTCCATGTAATAAAGTCCATCAAGCTCAACTATCAAATCTTCCACACCATAAGTTAGTTTTACAAAATTCTTCAAACGCATATCTAAACCCCCTAAAAATAAGACAAAGTTAAATTATATTCAGGCTTCAACCCACCTAAAGCTACCACATCAGCATCTTTTAGAAATGATGCTTTTAGTTCAGTCAACTTAAAATCCTCTAAAGCACCCAACAACTTCAACCACTCAACCAGTGAGTAAGATTCAAACAAGTAATTACTAAAAGCTAGACCCCTTGCGAAACCATATAAACTAGACTTGACATGCAGTTTACCCTCACGATCAGACCCTAACAAACAACTAGAAACATCTAAAACATCATTTTCATAAGATTTATAGCCATAATCACTTACACGTTCATTAAAACCACTGGGCTCAATTATTTCATACCAAACGGTCTCATCTATTGCTGCTATCAAACCTTTTAAACTCGGTACTTCGACACCGTCCATAGAAAAGTCACTATCCGCAGTACCCTCTACACCTAAATTCTTCAAGTAACCCTCAAAGACCTCAAACCAATCATTATTACCAAACAACTGGAAACTTGACATTTTACCTAACTTCTCATGTACCAAATTTACATAAAACCTATTAGACACTTTAAACTACCACCTTCACTTATATTAACAACACTTATTATACCTTATTTTCCTTATTTACACATCTCAACTCTAGAAAACCAAAAATTAAGACCTACTAGAGCTATTACCCCAGTAGGCTTAATTTTATTATAGTAAATTTTCATAAGTGAACCACATACAGTCAACCAAAATATCCTTACAGCTATTAACGGAACACTATACACGGTTCTCCAAGCTATGTTCTTTTATCTTACAAAATTAATAATTTGCTTCTCTATACGCTATTCTTACCTATTATCTCTGTAAATCTCATTTAACAACATACTATCTGATGCTAAACGCTCCATTTTCTTACGCGTGTCCGCTTTAGCTACTTTTCTTCGCTTCGCTTTTGAACGACATACCCCAAACTGATCCTCAAATTCAGGTTTTAATGGTACATCTACACGTTCCTCCGAATCTAATAACCCATCACGTACCGCTATGTAAATTGGGTAATCTTTTACAGGTTTTTGACGCGGTGCAAATAGTTGCTTACTTGAACTTGCAACCTTGCTATCTTTAGCTGCCGCATGTCGTATATAAGGTACTGCTACGTTTTTGTAAATTAAAGACATATACTCGTTAGTTGTAAGACGGTCATCACCCGCACCTAACATTACTCCCGGACTACACTCCCCATTAAACTTAGGTTGGTGTAATATTACCGCTATACCCGGACGTGTTACATAAAATACGTCCCCTTTATTAGCTACCCTCAAATCCATATTGTCTGCAGTCATATCTAATAAAGAATCCTTTTTAGCTTTTGCATCTAACGCCTTACTATAAACATAGTGTAAAGGCTCATCACCTAACCAACGTAACTTATATCCTACCGCTATACCAAACTTGTTTGGAGTACCCTTCTTAACAGCTTGTCCTGCTTGATACCCCGATATTAAGATACCCTCAAATAGTAAGTTCCTAGACTGGCTTCCCACTAATTCCTTCGGATAAGTCTTCGGTGTATAACCCTCAACAGCCATTATAGCCTTTACAAGCTCCTCCACCTTAACCGCCACAGCATCAGAACGCCCCTGACTAGCAGTTTTCTTCTTAACTACCCTCTGTGTATAAGTCTCACCACTTAAATCTTCTCTTATTTCAGAACGTGGTTTTAACCTCGCAGACCCACCTAAACCTAGTTTTCTTGCACCAAACATATTGTCTTCCTCCTTTTATACTCTTTCTTATTATTTAACAACAATTTTTACAAGTGTTATTATAACTCATAACTTACACAACTGTCAAGAGTTTCACTTAAAAATTTACATTACAATTTTCTTAAACTCTATTTAAAAATTTTTAAAGGGTATTTAGCGAAAATACTAAATACCCTTATCTTTCTTTATCTTATCTATAAAATCCTTTAATTTATCTTCTTCCTGCAAAATAACTACGTTAGATAATCTTTCCACTTGTACCACATTTTCATCTTCCAAAACACTTAAAAGACTATCTACATTAACTTTATCTAACAAATTACTTTCACTTATAAATGTTTTAGTTGCCAACTATTACACCCCTTTTTATATCAAACCTTTATGTAAACTATCTATCAATAACCACGCCAACATTAAACCAAAAAAGATACCCACTAACACAAACATTACTATAAATGTTATAGATAACAAGATAAACAAGAATTGTAATAAAGGCAAGATTACTAAACCACCTAATACAGAGTCCTCAAAGTAGTCAACTACCTTTAAATACCAACTTTGCTTTTCTAAATATCTTTTCAAGTTTATTTTATCTAAAAACTTCTTTAACCACATACTATTAATACCACACTAAAACCTCTACTTCAAAGCCTCTTTCATTTCGTCAAAAGACATATATTCGACTTCACCTTTTGCTTTGCGTTCCTCGTAATCTTCCACTAACTGTAAATAAACTTCAGTCGCCTCTGCCTCTACAGCTATATTTCTTATAACTGTTGGCACATCTACATTACTTCTTTTAGCTGCCTTCTCAAATAAAGCTAATTCTTCTTCGTTTAAGTCTATTGTTACTTTTACCATTTTCATTACCTACCTTTAAAAGCTATCACTAACCTTGTAAATACCTTATAATATATTCTACAAGCTGTTGACCTCTAATTTCCATGTAATCATCCACCCAATAAGGACTCTCTACATAATCATCTACTAAATTACCTTGCTCGAAAACACTTAAATTAAAACCATCTGGAAATGTTATTACCAAATAAGTACTAACCCCTAAACCTTCAAATTCCTTCAGCTTTATTTTAAAACCCACTAAAGAATTTAAAACTTTTGCAGCCTCCAAAGAACCACCACGTCTATTAAATATATCTACTATACCTACGTGAGAGTACTCAACTTCAACATTCTCCCCATAATAATTTACTTGGTGAGCTATAAACTTCAAATCCAACGCACTTGAAATTACCCCAGCTTTAGTTAGCCTAGCTCTCACACACTCATAAACTTCTAACATCGCATACACTGCTAAATCAGTCTTTTTATATCTTGACATTGGTTCATACCCATAAGAATTTAACATCACACTTAATTTAGCATCATCTAACTTATTAACTTTTACATTACCACGAGGGGTTTTTATATTATGCGCATCTAAAAAACCTAATACATCGGTAAACTCAGCACCCCCATCAACACCATACTTCTTCAAAGCACTCCAAGTCATATCTAACTTATTACCCATTTTTAAAATCTCCTACACATTCTCTCTAATTCTAAATAGTCTTCTAACACTTTATTATATTGTTTAGTACTCTCTAAACCAAAACCTACATCATAAGTTCTTTCGTAGAACTCCTCAAAATCAAAACGATCCAATTCAAATAAAATACCTTGTTTTAATCTCTGCACTAAGTCGACCCTATAAGCTTCATACCCAGAACCACTAACTAAGAAAACATCAAATTCATCCATAAAAATATCTTTACTAGTAAGTTTAGCAGAACCTAACTTCAATTTAATCGGTACCTCTAAGCCACTTTTAGATTTTACTAAACTTATCTTAAGAACAACACCCTCAATAAACTCTAATTCATTATCGTTTATATGCTCTAGATATTTATATTCAAATTCAAAATTACCCTCTAAATATAACATATTTTAAACATTTACCACACTTAACTCTATATCCACATACAAAAAAAAAAGAAAGTAAGTAGAAAAAATCTACTTACCTCAAATTTATTTAAGCTCTCTGTATATCAGTTATAACAACTTTATCCTTGCTAGGTATTTTCTTAAATGAAATTTTAACCTTATCTCCTACTTTGAGATTTTCAGCCTCAAATTCATTCAAATACATATCTAAATGCGTACTACCCATTTCAAACACAAAATGATAAGACGCTGTTAATTTACCAGTTGTTATTAATTCTACTGTTTTTACTGTTGCTGTGTTGCTGTAGACCTCAGACTCAATACTTTTCGTATCTATTTTCTCTTTTGCACTACTATCTTTAACACCACCAACATCAGCTATAGTTTCTTTTTTCTTACTTTCTTCTTTAGCACCTGACGTACTATCCATATTATCTTCTACAACTTTTTCAGTTGTTTTCTTCTTCGTTGTTTGCGTTGTTTGATTATCTTTAGTTGATTTTTTAGGTGTTGAACTACCCTTTACTAACTTTATAGCTACAAATAATAGAACCACAACCAACAACAATGTTATAAAGAAAGTTAAGAACTTTTTAAAACCACTCTTAGTTTTCTTCTCTTTCTCTGCACCTTTACCACCATTACCATTAGCATCACCATTATCACCCACCTGCTGACCTTGTTGATACCCTTGCTGACCTTGACTATAAGGGTCTAATGGACGTTGGTCGTGATTATTATAACCTTGATTATTGTAATCTTGCTCGTATTGATTGTTATACCCTTGCTGGTATCCATTATTACCACCTTGCAACCTATCGTAACCCATCTGTTCCTCTGGACCTAACCCACGCATCCTAGGCTGTTGGTTTCCACCATTACCATATTTTGGTTGAATACGTGGACGTGGTTGAGGTGCTTCTACCTCATCTTCAAAACCCCAATCATCATTCATATCATTTTTTGCCATTTGCACAAACCCCCTTTACTTAACGTAATTTAACTAACTTACCACCATCAAATTGATACATTTCTCCTGTCACTTCCACAAAATCATTCGTATCAAGTTCAAAAGCTACCGTATTAACATAAATATTTTCTTCACTCATTGTATATAACCTAACTATATCACCATCCAATTTATAATACCCATAAACTAAATGATGTTTAGTCTCTAAATCAAGCTCTCTAAAATCTTTTCGTATTAACGACAATAACCTTACACGTTTTCTAGCACCTAATTTCCTAGCTGCACTAATATAACCATACACAACAGTATCTTTTATGTTAGTTAAAAATTCAAGAATGTTTAACTCACCATAAATATTCTCAGCTAGTTCAGCCGGATCCTTTAAATACAATTTCTCAATTTCTGAATCTTGTAAATCTACTAAAGCCACTTTATCCACTATCAAGTCAACATAATCTATACCTATATTAGCTATTACATGCTTATCCGCTTTAGGTTTATCTACTAACTTAACTTTATAATTAGTAGCTAAACCACCTAATATATCGTTTAATACCATTAAATTATAAGTAGCTATTACCTCTTTTTCATTAGCATCCAATAAAGCATCCAACACTTTTATAAAAATCGAAAGTAAAGTACCCTCTAGTTTAATATCTTCACAATTAAGACCTTTTAGCACACCATCTTCAATCTTATATTCTAATAGCACTGATACTTTATTTCCACTAAACACTGTATAAGAAGATACTTTAAAACCTACCTCAGACCTAGTTAAGCGTACACGTCCTTTAGTTAATTTATCTTGAAATATCTCCTCAAAATAACCATTTTGAATCCTTACACCTAATTTACATAAACAATCTAATATCTCAAAATGCTTCTCTAAAGCATCTTTAAATACCCCATATTTCTTCGTCCTTATAACACTATAATCTGAATCCACATTCTTAATTACCGTATCTTCCGTAAATACAGGCTTCTCTAACATCTTACTAGATACAAAACAATTCGTTACTTCTACCATACCACTAATCCCCATCTCTTATCTTTTTCACTAACCTATCAACCAAACTACCACTTAAATTGTCAATTTTATCATAAACCCTCTCATTTAGGCTTTTATTGACAACCTTACCTTCTTCTTTTGGTCGCTCTACTTTTTGTTCTGATCTACTATCAAAACGATTTTCACGCCCATGCGATACCACTTCACTAGGACGTTTTGGTACAAAAGCACTTTTTCGTACTGGCTCACGTAAACCAACACTAAAATCACGCCTTAAACCTTTAGGTAATTCTAAATTAATAGCTTCTCTATCATTTTCTAAATCTGCTAAACTACCCAAAGAAAGCCTTTTTGACTTCTTAACAGGCTCAGTTTTAACCACTTCAACCTGCTCCTTATGCACGTCTTCAATTTCAACTTCATATTCGTCCTCGTCATCAAATTCGTCCATATCTTCTTCGTCATCATCGTATAAACCATACATAGCAGCTTCTTCCTCATCTAATTCTTCAAGGTCTTCCATTTCTTCTTCGTTTTCTTCAATAAGCTCTTCTTCGTAAACCCCAGAATCTTTAGACTCTTCTACAACCTCTTCTAACCCTTGTATATCTTCAAATTTATCCTCAACTACTTCGTTTTCTTCTTCCTCGTCAATATCTTTTACTATCGTAGCCAACATTTTCACTTCCTGCAGTTCTTGTGGAGTAAGTTTGACTTCTTCAACTTCCACTTCTGGTAGCACATAAGGACTCACGTCCTTACCTACTACCCTATAATCTACTTCTACAGTACCTATCTTAACCTGATTTAACACATCTGTATACAATTCATCAATTCGCTCATCATATAAAGTGTTATATTCGTCAACTACCTTCTTACGTAAAGACTCGTAAAACGTTGTATAGTCTTTCTTTAATATCTGTAGACTACTATTGTTATCAGTTGCTACTGCTAAATACCTATTTATATCTTCTAAATTACTTAAAGCTGCTACTAATTCATAAGTATTTTGTTCAACACTTAAGTCACCTAATTCTATTATACCATTTCTTATGTACCTTTTTCTTAATAACTCTAGATACTTTTCGTATTTTTCTATCATTTTTACAATACCACCTAACGACTTCTTATCGTAATTCCCTCGATAACCATTCATCATAAGCTGCTAAAATGTTGTTTACAACAAGCTCTCCATCTGCATATTTTGCTATGTTATCTAAATCTTTATCTTTTACTACTATCCAACCACCACTTGTTTTATCCTGATCCAATACCAAGTTTATTTCTACCTCGTGTTTAGCTGGTTTCTCTGATTTATAATAATCTAACACATACTTATACAAATAGTTTTTAGCTTTCGTTGTATCCTGCTCTGTTTTCTTATATTCTTTCAAATCTTTAAATATCTTACTTGAATCTTTCTTCCAAAAATCTTTATTCGTTAAGTCTGTTACTTCAATCTTCATAGTTATTGCATTTCTAAAGTTAGCAAAGTTCGCTACGTTTGTTATCTTAACTGGTTTTATTGAAAGTAGTACTTGCTTAAACATATCTTTCTTAAAGTTTTCATCATAAGTAAAGTCAGACTCCGTACTATAATATCTATCTAAACTTTTTATTACATTCGTCTTATTACTATACTTTTGAGCAGTTGCTATATCTAACGTAGATAAAGCACGTATATAAGTATAAGCTACGTCAGTATCTTTCATGTTAGGGTCTCCTAACGCTTGTAAAGTACCATCATCTTTCCACCTAAACCCTTTTGGTGGTGTACCATATCGCTCTATCCAACGTACCTGTTCTTTATCAAAATCTGATAAACTCTTCAAATCAACTTTAGTTATATCAGTTTGTTTGGCTTTTTCAGCCTCTCTTTCTGCTGCCTCTTTTGCTTTTCTATTCGTATTGTAAGACCTAATCCCAGCTATTAATACCACAACAGCTATTATACTTACTATAATACCAACTATCTTTTTGTTCTGTTTTATCGTATCTAACACAAGTAACACCCCCAAAACTATACTTCATTATCGTCAACTATCGCAAAATCAAATGTCTCTACTGAAAAATCTACAAATGGATTAACTTCGTCATACTTAACAGTACTTTTACTATTAACAGGAGCTACACGCTCTATATGACGCATAACATTACTAGACGTAACCCTTGTACCCGTAAAACCATTAAACTCCACTGGATGAGCCAATACATAATCAACAACAGCCCTTAAATACCCCGTTGAGTAACTATCTATTGTCCTTCTAAACTTCAAGATAAAGTCCGCACGACCAAATACTTCTATCGTTGATTTCGCAGTCTTATCACCTAAACTAGCTTTCATTCGCACTATCGTATCTTGTAAAAATTTAGACATATCAACTAATTCCCATCTAGATACTATAGTTTCAACTACATCAACCACCGCGTCAAAATCGACCTCAGCATACCGTTTTAATATACTTATCTGCTTTCTTTTCTCTTCCTCACTAGCCAAGACTTTTACACTAGCTAACCTTAACATGTTTATATGCCTTTGTGGATAATCATCTTTAGGCATCCCTAATTCATACACCTTAAAGTTAGCATTGTGTAACCCCACAACCACTGGATACTGATTATAGTAATTTACACTAAACTTACTTCGTAAAATACCAAACATTTCTAGTTTACCTTCATCAAAACCATACACGTCTTCTACAATACCCAAGTGAGAAGTTACCGAAAACTCCCTCATATTACCCATTAAAGTCCTTGCATCTATTACTACCAAGTTATCTTTCATAAGCTCCTTCAAACCATCTACATAACCCTGCAAAAATGGTAAAGGTACTACTGAATACTCCACCTCATTAAAATTCAATTTCTTACGTGGATTCGTAAACTTAAAAATCATGTTCTGGTTATATGCAGCAACAACTCCAGGTAGTTCTCCGGCCTCCACGAACTGTTTTAAGCCTATTTGAGCGTCCTCAGTCGCTTTTAGTATATTCTTACCTATTTCTTCTACACAAGCCTGAATGATACCTAAATCGAGCGTATACACCTTATTTACAAGTTCGTCACCCTGATAAGATTCATTATCCACATTCTTTGTATACGACACATATACCATACCCCTTGTTTGTAAATATACTGTCGTTATTAAATCTACAAACACCTTATACTTACTATTATTTAATACCCCTACAGGTACTTTGTAGTGCTTTAAAGCACGCTCTTTCCAATAAGTTATATAATTTTCAACACCCTCAGGTGCTACAAAATGACTATTAAAACCACTAGACTGTATAAAACCTAAAGGACACTTACTTAAAGCTAAACTACGTCCTACCCTCTCCATTAGCTCTATTTCAGCTAACCTATCTTCTACCACTGCCAATACTATACCTCCTCGACTAAAGTCGCTAATTCATACCTCGTTACCATATCTCTTAAACTAGGAAAACCTAATTTAGAAGTTTCAAATAAATCTAAATCTATAATTGTACTAATTACTAAACCTAATACATCAATACTTCCTAAAGGTTCACCTACTAATGTTTTTCTAAATTCTTTATACAACACTTCGTTACTACAACTACATACTTTCGTGAAATCTTCAACTTTGTAGTCGTCCTTCTTAACAAAAGGATATAATACATTACTATCTAAACCACGTGTTAAAGCTACCATTACCACAGCACCCCAATTATACTCATGTACGTCTTTCCCGCGCATAAGTAAACTTAACAATACCCCAGATATAACACTTAAATACCTATCGTTGTATTCTTCTAAACCACTTATACCATACTTACTTAAACTACTTACTAATACCCCACCATGAGGGTTTAACACCATATCCCCAGACTTCAAATAGTGATAAGGCAGCAACCCTTGTAATACCATGCTTGTTACCGCATTTACTACTTCTGGTTCAAATTGTTCTTTATCTACATAAACATCACTAGCATCAGTTACATAATCTAAATGTTTTCTTTCTTCTTTAGCTACATTGCTTGTATCTTTTAAAACACCTTGTATCTTCTTAAAGCGCTCATATTCACTTTTTAACTCCTCAGTAGTTAATTCTAAAGGAGTTTCTGGTACATCAAACTTAAAAGTACCATTCTTTCTATACGTTAAAGTATCTGTAAAACCTAAAGAGGACTTACCTTCAGTAATTTCTTCAGCAAAAGCACCCTTATCAACTATACTTTCTTCAAGAGAATCTTCAACTTTTTCTTCGACACCCTCAACAGCTAAAGGCTTTTCTTCTAAAGGCTTTTCTTCTAAAGGTTTTTCTTCTAAAGGTTTTTCTGCCAATTCATCTTCTAAAACAACCTTTTCATCACCTACTAAAAAACCTAAATCATCTAAAACATAACAACCAGATATACCTAAAGCATCTCCTACTACACCTACTACGTAAACTACATAAGATACACCATCGTCATCTACTTTAGAACTTCGATAACCTTTTCTTATAGCCTCCGCTAAAGAACCATACATTACCCTCTTCTGTAAACTTTCATAATCTAAATCCTTCGAAGTCGTTACATAAAACCTACTAGTAACATTATCTCCCGAAAGCTCACCTTCAATCTCCAATACCCTAACCAAACCAATTTCAATAAACCTTAACTTACCTTTACTATTCAATAAAGGTACTTTTACATAATCTTTCATCAACCTACTTCACCCCATTATTTATAACTTTATACACATTGTCTATTGTTTTTGCCTCTTTTAAAACCTTTTTCAACGCCCTCACCGCCAAAGCATCTAACGTTTTTAAGACCTCTAAATCTACAAATAACCCTAAAGGCTTTGTAGAAAAGACACCTTTTTCTAATTCCAACACACTAAATAATACCACCTCTACAGTCATACCACCTAATGTGTTTTCAACCACAAATTCACACATATACCTAATATCTTCTAACCTACTATCATAAGACATATTGGGATAAGTATATTCTTTTGTACTACCCTCAACTAACTCCGTTGAATGACCAAACCTTAAAGCGTAAACCTTTGCTAATTCCATATTTTTTGTAAAAAATACCGTACCTTTTACTACTTCACCGTCCTGCTTAATCTCACAACGTAAGTAGTCATATTCATCATCCGTATATTTTCTCTCTACTTGCCTTCTCTTTACCATCTCATTACCACCTATCTAAATATTTCTTTTAATTCTTTTCTTATCATTGGTTTAACTTCGTTAGTTACCTCCACCATATCACGTATACCCCTTCGTGCATACATATTTCTCAAAAGTCCCGTAGTCAACCTAAAATCTAAATCGTAATACCTTATTTTAGTCCTTCCAGCTACCCTATATAACTTACGATTACCTGTATAACCACTTATCTTATAAGGCACACCATCAATACTATTCTTTATATCACTACTAAATTCTCCACCTATACCACGTACCTGATTTCTTAAAGGTAACATCTCCTCGTTATCATAATCATAACAATAAAAAGTTAAATAAGTCTTATACTTATATTCTTTATCTTTATCATAATAATAGACACCATAAGGAGTTATTGCTTTTACATACCCACCTAAAGCCTTTATCTTATTTATCTTTATTTGTAAATCTTCTTGTAAATAAGGCAATAAATCAGCATAAGGTTTACCTCCAGCAATTAAATAATCTAAATACTTATCGTAATACTCCTTTGGTACACCCGTAGGTCTTATCTTCCCATTTACCACATATTTTATATATGAAAGCTCCTGCAACCTAGTCCTACCCTCAAAAAAAGACCATGTAGCCTTTGGGGGTTCATACCCAGTAACCCTTACAAAATGCTTGTAATAATGGTCGCTTACACGTGCTACTTTTTCGACCTCACCGTACAAACTATTATAAAAACTATCTATACCTTGTAAGTACTTTGAACTATACCAACCATCAGCATCCGGGTTTTCTCGATAAACTAACTTAACTTTAGTTAGTACATTCGGTAATCTAGGTATTACATGTATACCACATTCATATTCGTATATACCCTGCAAAGTCTTTAAACACTCTAAATACTTTATAATTATATCTAAAACATCTTTAAAATCACTCTTACCAACCATAAAACTACGCTTATATTTTAAATAGTCAACCTCCAATATATGTGGAATGCCATCTAGTTCAGAATAAAAATCTTTTACACCCATAGCTGTAAATTCACGTACCAAATAATATACTAAATCAGTATCAACTACCTCACTAGGAGTCCTCGTTACACCCATATCAGCTAGTACTACCTCGTAATAAGACCTCCTACTTTCATACGCTATAGCCTTTTGCTTTAGATCATACCTATTTCTGCGTAATAAATCACACTCCAAACTAAACAATGCTATCACCCCTCACTATATACAAATGTTCAACTATACCACCTATTAAATCTACACGTAGCTGACACACAATACCCAACTTTATCAAGTTAGCAATATTCCTATCTAATTCACCCTGCTTTATGTTAGGTATTGTCATAAATTTACCTTTGCTATTAAAACCAGCATATTGAGCTAACCCCGTTTTAGAATCCACCAATAAACTATACACCACACAATCAACCGCCCTTACTAAATCCTTGTTGGCTAACGTTACATAACGATCAACACCTAATAACAATCCAGTATTTGCACTAAAATACTTAACCTCCTCAGAATCAATTACTATATGTGCTGGTTGATACTTATACATACCTCTTACATACTTTAACATACCACTTTACCACTTTCTTAATACCACTTTTATACCTTCTAATTATACTTTATTTTTTAGTTTCAAACAATAAAACTCATTCAAACCTATAAGAAAAAGGGGTTGTAACACCCCCTCCTCTATTCATTCTCTAATCAAACCAAACTTCCAAGAATATATCTATTAATTTATAACCCCTCTTGTAATATGGTTTTGCCACTAACGCTATCTGTTTTGCAAATCGTTTTACATAAGTTAATTGTTTACTACTACACTTGTTGTAATCTAAACAAGACTTAACTACTTTATACCCAAATTCTTTTTCTAATGGTTTAAATACCCCATCAGGTCCACCCTCAACTACAAACTGTTGAAGTAACCTCAACAATTCTACTGGTAATTGAGCCATTCTATAATCATCCGCAGCATCTACAGCCGCTTTTATAAAGTCATCCTTCGTAAGCTCATTTAAATCCACATTTCTAGGCGACCAACGCCCATCTTCTGTCTTATGTGGAGAGTCTATTTGCTCTAATACCCCATCATCAGTATTAGTATAAGCATTTCCAACCATTCCACGCTCGTGATAATGTTTAGCTGCCTCCACACGCTCTTTTTCTACTTCTTTACTCTTTAAGTCTTCTAATGTTATCTTACCATATTCCTCTAAAAAGTCTTGCACTACTTCACCTTTTAAACATCCTGAATAAATACCATCTATAAAGTCTTGTAAATACAAGTTAGTACCAGTAACTTTAATATAACGTACTTCTCTTATTAAAAGTTCTAACTTTTGACTATAATCCCTTTTATAGATACTTACACTCTTATTGAAGTTGTAATCTAAATTCTTTTTACTAAACAACTTACTTAATAAAGCTATCGTATTTCTGTCTTCCTCATGAGGTAACTTCGACACACTTAACTTAAATTCCAAGACCTTGTTTACATCAAATATGTCTTTTAAAGTATAGTCATTTATAGCAAACACTAACCTAGTTGTATTCTTATAACCACCAGTAAATGTTACTTTTACCCCAAATAACAATTTATCATCTTTTACATTGTCTGGTTTTACAAACCAACCTAACCTACCCAACACTTTAGGTAAACCCTCTCCAATTTCTACAAGATTGTTTAATAAGTTCACATAATTATCAAAAGTTTCACAACTACGAAGTAACTTCAATACTTCTTTATAAGTCTCATCAGCGCCTTCTTCTAAAAGAAAACTAGACGCACGACGTAATAAATCTATACTATGAGTATTTTCTACACGTAAACCATATAAGTTCATTTTATCCGTACAACCTTTTTCTAACTGATAGTTTTTGTTACCTTTATACTTTTCAAGGTTTCCTGCATAACCTAACATTACCAAAGCATCCAAGACTCTTGTAATATCCCCTAAATTAGACCTTGTATGTACAGATATTACATAAGAACCTAACTGCGTTAATACTACACTATTATCTATAGCCTCTAAATATTTTCTTTGTAAACTTATAGGTATTAACATACCTCGTCCTACAAAACTATTTATATATTCTAAATAATAATCAACCTCTTCTGAATGACCACGTAGATACATACCAAAAGCAGATACCCAACGATCCACATTAATATTATCCATTGTACCCATATCATACTGCATAGCATATTCTAACAATTTATTTAAAATATATGTTTTATACTTAGCTACCTGCCCTTTAATACCACTATCTACCAAGAAGAAATCATCTATACACGTACTACCAAACGACAAACGTTCACCCGTTGTACGTTCTTCTACAATAAATTCCCACTTAATTCTATGACCTAAAGTACAACAAGTATATCCATCAATAACATATCTTAAATCCACTAAATCCCATTCACCCACACCATCCTGCAAGTGCGCTAATTTAGCTGCTTTATTCTGGTAGTACCTAGTATTTTTATTTAACTTTAATTCTATCCTACTTAAACCTTGTGTTCGTATAGCCTCATTGTAGAAATACCCTATCAAATAATCTAAATTATCTTGTTTTCCACCCTCTACACCAACATCTAAAGAACTTGCTAATTTCTCTAATAAAGGACGTACTACAGTAAAACCTATTTGCTCCAACCTTTTATACAAACTTACATTGCTCTTTATCAATATTGGAGTTTTTGTTTCCATACTCGTCTCAATTCCAAACATTGCAACTAACTTCTGATATAAAGCACCAGAACTCTTACCTTTCAACATAAGCTCAGGTACCGCAAAAGACTTGCCATTAGGTAAATAAAAACCTATCCTTTGACGTTTTACAAAGTTTACTATCCTCACGTCACCCTCACCTATCTCTAATTTATCTACACCATCAAGCTCTCCATCTTCAAACCATTCATCCAACAAACCAGAGACATCACTATAGTCTTCTTGCCTTACATCCACACCTTTAGGTGCTAACTTTAACCCCATACCTAAAAAACCTCCTAATTAAGACTTAATACCCAAATCTAACAAGAACTCGTATAACTTTACAGCCTTTAACCCACTTTGCTCTTGCAAACTTTTAAACCACACAGGTAACTGGTCTTCATCAAATATAACCCTAAATTCTTTTTCATTAGCAACTTTATCACGCTTTTCAAAGTAATCTAATACTTCGGAAATCTTACCCTCACATACATCTAACCATTCGTCAGAGACCTCTCGACAAGCTAAATCCACACCTAAACCTAATTTAGATAGTGGAGTTTCTTTACGTTCACAACACTCCACTAAAGCCACTTCTTCATTATTAATTTCTCTATATAACACTACCTTATCAATGATACTTAAATCAGTACCAATTTCTATTGTAGTATTGCCTTTTGCATCTTTTATTATCATCTCTAGTTTCCTTCTTTCCCTAGCTCTTTACTATCCTATTATACCATAAAATAACCTTTGAAAAATAGAAACTCTAATCTTATTTATTCCCACAAAGTATTCAACACAACACCTAATTCAGTTGCAAAATCCTTTAAACTACCTTTAGTCTGTATGTACTTCGTAACATCCCAAATCATACCAGCTTCCAAATATAAAGGAGTTTCTCCAAAATGCTCATCCCAATATCCAAACTGTTCCTTAGAACCACCATATTTAAAATACTGACCTACAAAGAACTTCTCAAACTTACCCTTCTTCATCAGTTGGTGTAATTTCATGTACCTAGCATCACCCATTAACATAGTCATACCCCTACTTACCCTAGTCCAAGCAATGCCCGTTCTAACCTCTACATCATCACCTTTACCTACACGCACCAACCCATTCAAAAAGCTAGTATTCTCCTTGTAACCATAAAGATGACCAAAAGTTACTACATACAACAACAAAGCACCATTTTCTACACGTACCCTAAAACCTAAGCCACTTTCCTTATCAAATTCATATCTAAAACATCCAACGCCTTCTTCACCTTTACCTAGAACGTTGCAAAAAGGTAAGCTCCTCAAATCCTCTAAATACCTACTTAAATCATCTGCTAATTGCAATATAGACACCTTACACACCTACTTTCCTATTCTTGCTCACCACGTGACAAATCAGTTTCCATATCAAATTCGTCCATAGTAGCGTCAAATTCTTCATATACCAAGTTATAAACCATACCATCATCGTCTACTTCAAATAAAGCATCCTGAAAAGCATGACCATCTTTTATAAGTCTTTCATGCTCCTCGTTTATTACTACCTTACAATCTTCTAAACTACCACCTATGTAAATTACATTTTTAGCATCTGTATTTCTCATTCTAGTCCTATCTTGTATTGATAAATAAACCTTATTACTTGTTAATAGTAATATTGACCTCGCCCCAAAATGCTTCGCTACTTTATTTACCGACGCAGTTACTGTAAACGTTGGTTTTGAATACACACAAGTTTTCTTGACTTTAAACAACATTAAAGACATTGATACACCTTCAAATTCTAAAACCTCATACCCTAAATAAACTACATCTTTAGTAGTTGGAGTGTAATTGTTAGGTATCCTTATAAATTCTGGCACAGCTATTAAATCATATTCTTTATCTACATTTAACGATTCCGCCTTATTACTGTAAGCATAAGCACCATTTTCTATAGTTTTTGCACCATATAAATAACCCTCTTTACCATTTAACTCCTCATACACCTTATCTGTTGAAATACCCTTTATAACAACTAATTCTCTTATATAATCCACCAAAGGTGTAAAGTTAAAATCTAAAGAGTTTATATTATACTGCCCACTACTTACACGCTTTACATCACCCATAACACGCCTAAATTCTGACGTAAATTGTTTATCAAAAAACCTCAAATACTCCTACCCCCTCTTAATTATCAATACCACTAGTAAGCCATTATCACCATTAGAAGTAGTCATCCTTAACCCCTCACCTTTTGTAGTGGCTAAATACCCTAACAATTCTTCTACTGTAACTATTCCACCATCCTGCAGTTCAAAACCAACAGTTAAAGGCACTTGATTGAATTTCTCCAAAACATGTGGCATCACTTCTACAAAGTCCTCAAACGTACATTGAAAAGCTGATACTCTACGCTCTTTCCCAGCACTTCCATACGTTACATAATCACCCATATTGTTTGAATACATACCCAACAATAATTTTTGATTTACTTGACCTGTATCCACCACATGCTTTACTACCGCCATTAATCTTGAATATAATCGACCCCTAGCTTTGTAATTCAAATCATTCATCTTCTCTGAAAAATCTTGAGCTTTCTCTGGCGCTATATGTGCTATTGTACCTAACAATATATCAGGTACCGCTACCACTAACGTCTTGTCACCTAACTTTATAGAATTTAATAAATCAGGCTGCTCAGCTTCCTCTAATAAGTTTTCTTCGACTTCATCCCATGTTTCAGTACCAATTAACCCCCAATAAACACCTTTGTTTATATGTACACCACATACACCTAAAGCTGTTACTGCCTCAACTGGTAAAGATTCCAAAAAGTTACTTTGTGTATTACCCATCTTACCACCTTACTTTCTATAAATTTCCTTAATTTTAAATATAACTCAAATCTTTTTTCTCCAACTAATCGACCACTTAAACCTTTAAGACATATAAAAGGTAGGTTATATAAACTATAACCTACCTCGACTTAATAAAGTTTGTACTTTATTTTAATCTTTATTTTGTTTTTCGTCTACTAAATACCCCTAAACCTAAAGCACCTAGTAACGTTAGAACGCCTGCTAAACCAGCAGTTTTACTATCTTCAATACCCGTATTATGAAGTTTTCCACCTTTAGAGTTGAATCCACCATTTAGAACTGGTTTTTGACTTCCCCCATTATTACCAATATTGTTATTTCCATTATTATTACCATTGTTGTTATTGCCACCATTATTACCGTTATTATTGTTATTATCATCCGGAACACCATTATCAACACCCGGTTTTTCTGGTTTTTCTGGTTGCTCAGGTTTTTCTGGTGTTGGAGCTACCTCTTTATCTTTGTAAATGTAATATTTAGTCTTAGTCTCCTCATTTACCTGCTCTTTTACAAAGTCAAACAATTCAAAATCAATCTTATCTAAATACTTATCATCATTATACATACCAATATGCAAAGGAGTAAACTTCTCTACATCGTTCCAACCATTATCTTTTACCCATACAGTCTTATATGGTTTCTTCGCAAAAGCGTCTACCTCAGGTAGTTTTGATTTATCTGGCTCAGTTGATTTTGGTACTTCTGGACTATCCACTGTAGCACCTTGACGACCAACTTTAACTACACGATTTACTGCAGCTTTCTTTTCAGTAACATATTTAACTACACGTTTAACTTCTTTATTATCTTCATACGTAACTAGATAAGTTACTTTGTAAAGACCGTCCTCACCTTTAACTACTTCTCTTTCTTCCCCTACTGGAAGTGTATCATCTTCTACATACGTAGTTCCATAAGGTACTTCAATATCTTCAAATTTATAATCAACTTCTGTTCTTGCTACCTTAATTGTAAATTCTTGATATTCACTAGTACTTACACCCTCTATTGGTTTTTCTATCTCAACTACACGATGAGGTTGACCATATAAATCTACATAATCCCCAACTTTAACATCGTTTTTGAACGGAGTTCCTAAAGGACTTCCCGCAAATACCAATGTTGAACTATGTCCTTTTTTAGTAATATCCCCATCTTTGTACTTGTAATAAACAACTACCGCTGCTGATTTACCTTCTTCTGGCTTCAATGTTCCTCGTCTTTCAATCTGATCCACTGGAACTTTGTCTTGTACCGGCTCTCCTACTTGAGTTCTACTTACTTCTACACCATCTACATAAACAACTTTGTATTTAGTTGTCTTATGACCTTTTACACCTGGTTTCAATATTTGCTTATAACCAACATGGTCAATATTAGAGTCTTCATATTTAACACCAAAGTCAATATCTTCGCCTACTTCAACGTCTTTCGTAGTTTCTTCTTTTACAGAATATACCACTTCTACACCCTCAGCAGTTGTTTTACCTTCTAAAGTACCACTTACAAGTTTATCTACGATAAATGTACGACCCGCTACCTCAAAACGCTTATCTAACTTACTTTCATCAATCTTGTATGGTTTACCTGCACCAGTTTCAGTCGTTGGAATAGTTACAGTCTTAACTATCTCCTCACCTTTTTTATAAACTACATTCACTAAACCAGCTTTTTGACGTTTATATGTAACTGTTATCTCTTTGTCAGACTTAATTTCTTGCTTATCCGCACCACTTACATAATCAACAAATTCAAAGTTCTTCTGTTCAGGTGTGAACTCCTCACCATAAAATACTTCTTTAGTTACCCTATCAAGTACCTCGTCTTCATCTGTTTTGTATACCACAGTTACTGTATGTTTTATTCTATCATATTCAAAGTCAACCACTTCGTTTGGCTTACTTATAGTTACATCTTTAGTTTGTACTTTTGGTACGTAACCTTCAAAATCAACTTTTGTTATCGTATGTGTAGTTCCATATTTTAAGTCCTCAATTCGTTCAGTTTTAAGAACCTTATCCCCACTACGATAATTAACTTCTAAAGTACCACGTTTTACCCTATATTCTAAAATAATCGTTTTGCTTCCTGCACCTACTCGACCTTTTAACGTATCATTACCACGTACACCTACATAATCTAAGTTATCAAAGTTTTTAGGTACAATTTCGTACTCCTCGTTTTCGTAAACTTCTTTAGTTACTTCTGCTTCACCTAAAACTTTATCGTTTTCATCAACGTTTACATATCTTACAGTAACTTGACCTTTTTCTAACTTCTTATATGTAACTTCAATAGTTTCTTGAGCTTTACTTACAGTTACTTTTGGAAGTTCACCTTGTAATTCATACCCAGTAAAGTCTTTTTTAGGTGCTATGTATTCTACACCATATTTCTGATCTCGAACTTCCTCCACAGCAAGCTCTTTACCATCTGTACCTTTGTAAACCACTTTTAAGTTACCTTTTCTATGACGAAATTCCAATGTAATTGTTTTTTCGCCCTCTTCTAATTTACCAATTAATGAACCACCATCTGCTACACCTAAAAATTCATAATTATTAGTTAAAGCATCTTTTTTCTCATTTAAGTCATAATCTTTACCTACACCGATATTGTCAAATACAGTTTCAGTACCTTTTATCTCTTGACCTGTATCTTTATCTACATAACGTACTTTTAATGTTCCTTTTTTAACAACACCTAAGTCTCTTACCATTACCCCATCATCGTTAAATTCATACTCGTGGTCTCCAATTACTTTAGTTGTACCTTTAACCATTTGTCCATCATCTTCAAAGTAATAACGTTTACCACCTTCATCATACCAACCCTTAATTGCATGTTGTTCTAGTAAACCTTTTACCCAAGCATGGTTTGTATCATCTAAAGGAGTAAATGAATTGTACTCAGAATTTTCTGGATGTACTTGGTCTGAATTATGCGCACCTACTAATGAACCTATAACCTCATCATTTTCATTATAGATACCACCACCACTATTTCCTCCTTGAGAGTCAGCAGAAATAGGAGCTATCCCACGACTACGTGCATGAGGTTTATCAATTATTTCCCCAATAGATTCAGATAATACACCTGTACGTGGTTGATAAGACGCTGGATACCCAACATTCTTAATCTTCTTACCAATTTCATTAACACTAATTGGGTTCTTAGCTATAGGACGTGGTTCTGCACCCTTAACCATTAACTGCACTGGACGCTTAAATACAACAATCGCTATATCTGTATCCGAAACAGATCTATAATCACCGCCATAAGCGCCCGGTCTAAAGAATACATTAGTATCTTTTGTAGTTGGTAAAGTAAACCTTGTCGGATCCGGATAATCTACAGCATCATAATACTTCGCTGGGAAATTATAAGAACCTGCTATATAAACATACCCTTCAAGATTTCTCGCCATAGTTTTTGTATCATCATTTAAGTAGTTATGAGCTACCGTTAACATAACGTTAGGTGCTATAAATACACCTGAACCATTACCACTATACTCATCACTACCTACCCTATATGTTGTATGGATAAAAGCAGCAGCTTTTGTACGTGGAGTAGAAAAAGGTGTTTGTGGTATTAATTTATTACCATAAGGTGTATAACCCCTAAAACCTAAATCTCCTTCACCTTTCTTATGAGCTACTTTCCCTATAAAAGAATCTTCATACATAACACTATTATAAGTCTTACTATCATCCGCTTTTGCCACATTCGTATCTACTACTGTTGTAGCTAGTACCGCAGGTACTACTAACGTAGCAGTCGTTAAACCAGCAATAAGTTTTTTCTTATTCGTTTTTCTCATTACTCATCTTCTCCATTAATCTTATTTAAAAACTTTACCTCTTATTTTACCTTATTTTTCTAGCTTACAAATAACAACTCTATTAACCTTAATGCACCAACAATAAAATGGTTAGTCTTTAAAAACTAACCCCAATTAAACTTATCTTTTACCTTGTCTATACTATCCTTGTCACTAAAAGACCCTACTAACTTAACTTTTACAAAATAACGATCCCCCGTTGGATAAGAACCTATACAAGTTACCAAAGTACACGTATCATACCCATCTAAACCTTTATTTACATAGTCACTTTCAGTATCCTTACCTGCCCTAGACTCGTAGACCTCATACACATATACTACACTTCCTTGATACATATACACTTTAGTCCCTATACCTAACCTCGATAAGTTACCAAACAAATATTTATCGACCACATTATGCCCAAACAACACTATATGACCTTTCCCAAACTCCATATCCTGTCGCTCTAAAGCTCCACCTCGATATAAAGCATAATCACTCAAACCCCTCCATACCGGGACGTTAAGTTCTAAATTCTCACTAGCAACTAACCCATAAAAGCCGTTTATAGACGTTCTAGCACGTACTACGTCTTCGACAGAGGGGGTGGTGGGAATATTGTAAGGGAAGAATTCCTCGGACGTTATATGAGCGTTTAAATGACTCATAATATATCGCTGATACCCTTTATACCCTATGTAGCCTAGTGTTGAGAGCATTATTAAAGCTAAAAATGTTTGTACTATAACCCTAAACCACTTTCTTTTTAACACCCTTCAAACCTCCAACACTCAAGGCAAATCCTAATAAATCAAAACTTAAAACTAATCTATCTAACTTCGCTGCACCTAACCCTTGTATACTTTTTACTTCCAAGTAACCCGCATTATAAACATCACCTAAAGTCCTAAAACCATTAGAACACAACGTACATACCAATTTAGTACCAAAGACCTTAGTGTATTTTAAACCTAGTTCCTCATTTAACAAGTCCCTAGAGCCTTTTTCAAACCTTACATCATATTTCAACCTTTGTGATGATACATACTTTACAAATTTCTCCACTACAAGCCTTGCAGCTTCTTTCGTTACCCCACCTAACTTGTTCGTTGCTATCTCGTCCAAAGTCTTACAATCCCTAAAGCGCAACATACCCACTTCGTAGACCTTCGTTAACTTCTTATCTAAATACATTTCATCCATTATCTTATTAAAAACACCTAAATTAACATCTTCTCGTGAAATACCCACTAACTTAAATATATTTGCTGGATAATCGTCCTTCAACCTACCTAAACCTACGAAAATACCCATTTCCAACAAAGTATCTTTTAAACCCCTATACGCTTTAGATGTTAAAGAACCCCTAATATCATAAAGTTTACCCCTACTTAAATCACTTACTTTCGTAAACCCATAAGCATTTAAAACCTTAATGTCTTTATCATACAAGTAATCACCTATATAATACACCAAGTAGTTTCTTCTTTCTTCTACGCTTACATCACCAACAAACATACAAGAATACCTTTTTAACAATACCCTTAAACGATTTAGTAATTTAACTATAGTTGAGTAAGACCTTTCCATACCCTTTGCTATTTGCGTAGTACTACAACCATATTCAAACTTCATTTCTAACACTTCACATTGATAAGTATTAAACCAACGTTTTAAAACCCACTCGAAATTGTCCTCATTTATCGACTCACTTAATTCTAACCACTCTTCCATACCACTATAATACTTTTTACTATAAATCATATAAAAAACCTCTTGAAAATATACTATGTTTATAGTATAACATCAAGAGATTTTTTACACTTACTAACTCTTAAAATTTACGTTCTACGTTTTTAGACTTGTAATTTACTCTAACTCTACTTCGTATTTATTATATTTAGTTTTATAATAATCTAAAAAATCACCAAGCTCAATATCTTCAAAATGAACCCCTTTAATCAAATCAATAAGAATACCTTTTACAACACCACGCCCAATCTCCTCGTCCTCGTCATAACAATCATAATACCCTTTCTTTATTGGTTTAACACTTAAATTTAAAATCTGATTATTATACTCTAACTTCATATTTACTTCTATTAATGTTATTTCATCATCTAAACTACTTACCGCTCCACCATAACTAACAACCGTAGTGTAAAATTCTTCTATATCTAAAATACTAAAAGTTTTAAATTCTTTAATCACACATAAAACCCCCTAATGTTATAACCTTTACCAAATTATAACATTAAGAGGTTTTTATTTCTTACTAACTCTATTTTATAGCAAAAGACTTTTCTAAAATAGCATCATCATAATCAACTTCCCATTTACCTAAAGTTTTATCTATCTTCTCATAAAACTTCTTGTTCTTTGTATAATACCTTCCAGTAAAAGTTTCTTTACCTAATTTACCATTAGCTTCTAACCAATCTATTACCAACCTTGCCCTTTTGTAACCTATATCATCAAATCCTGATATCGAATCTAAATAATAACGACCCTCTTTCCCAAAATTAACTACTTTTACACCTAGACCCTCTAAATCTTCAAAGATACAATCATAATAATCTTCATCAGTCAATAATTGCTTATATTTGTTGTAGTAATTATCTGCTTCCTCCTCATTACCATCCATCATATAACCATTATAAATATCATAGTTGAAATCCGTCTTATTACCTACCTTAACCTCTTCCCTAAACGTTGGTTGCATAACATCAACATGCATAGCTACTTTGTAATATAAATCTTTCAACGTTTTGCCACTTTTCTGAACTACTTCATTTACCCTTCTATCGTAAAAAGCTATTTGCCACATACAAAAACCCCTTTCTTAATTTCCTTCTAAAATATGAGCAATTATATTCGACCCCATCTTAGTCGTGTAAACACCTAAAGAACCATCCAAATACCAATCTTCAACTTGAACGCTAGGACTTATCTTGTCTATCAATCCAACAACAGCATTTAAAATACCACCATCCATAGTACTCAAACCTTTAGCTAAATAATACCCGATAGCTCTTACACCAACTTCTGTTTGTATTACATTTTTAGGATTTACATGACCATGACAGTCAATTTCTTTAAATAAAGACGGCCATTTATCATATAGAGCATCCCATACAGTATTCAATACCATATAAAAGAAGTCCTCATACTGACTTACACTTAAACTATCATATAAATACCCTAAACGTTTTGCCTCAAAAACAAAATGCCTTAAAGACTTATCAAAAGCAATAATAGATAATTTACCATCACCATCACCTATTTTATTATACCAAACACTATATTCATTATTATTTAACTTAACCAAAGCCTTTATTAAACCTATTTTTAAGTTTTCGCTATATTTGTATTTCTCTTTTACAATATCCTCGTAATCAGCTACTTTAGACTTATAAATAGCATAATAACTACTTATATCAAGGCTAGTACTATTCATCTCTAAATAAAATCTTATAGCGCCCTCTAAATCTAAACCTTGTATAAATACCACTAACATCTCTCTATCTTTGATATTATCATAAATAGCTGGGTAGTTTTTCTTTAAATCACGTAAAGCAAGCAATCTATACAACCCATCAACTAAGATATAATCACTATCAACTAACTCGTCTATATCATCAAAATCCTTCACAACCCCAACAACAAAAGTAGTTGGTACAATGCCCAAAACAACCAAGTTTTCCTCTATTTCACGCACCCTATCATCTATAGGCTCTAGTCTAAAACCATTTGTATCAACACCAACTATATTTTCAGGTAGATTATCTACTATCCAATCAATGCTTTTATAAGCTAATTTACGCTCTAATTTATAATATTCTTTATCTTTAAACATGGTAAACGCCCTTTCAAATAATCTTCTTTCTTCAATAACCCTAATTATACCATAAACCATTATTTGAAAGTTGCAACTCTCATTTAATAACCTAGAGAAAAGTACCTTTACCTAATTTAAAATCTTTAATCTATAGCGCCCTCTACATCTTGAACATTTACTATTTTTACCTTAGCTTTCATATTAGACGCTAACCTACTATATATTTTCGATACATAAGCATATCCACGTTTACAATTTTTACTACAATCATTATTCCATGTATAATACTTGAAATTAAAATATGCAACTACATCATTATTTACATATTCCAAAACATACTGATCCAACCCATGTCCATAAAACAACTTAAAACACCCCATAAATAAATCAATATCAAAGTTTTCCTCACTTAAAGGTTTTTCAAGCTCACTTACATTTGACATATACGCTAACGTATCAACTACATTTCCTGTACAACCCTCAGTTAATACCACATCATCATTATAGTTTACTATAAATCGTAACACCTTCTCCTCAATCGTTGGAGAGTCCTCATAGAAACTAGCTGTCTAATAAGGACATGAGTCATTACTTACACTATAACACATCTTGAAATTACCCTTTTTATCAATATGTACTTTTCTTACTTTTATAAACGCCACAAAAATCACCTACCAATCCGTTATATCAAAACCATTATCTACCAACCACTTACGATAACTTTTTGGGAAAGTCTCGTTATGTACCGATAATTCTTTTATATCTAAATCTATATAATCCCCACACCTAGTCTCATTATCAAAAATAAGTAATAAGTGTAAAGCATCAACCCTATTAGTTACTAAATCTCTATAAATTAATGAATAGTAACTATTCTTATAATTCTCCTTTATTACTTCCACCGGGTTATTTAATACCCCCAGAGACCTTAAAACCTCCCTTTTAGGACGTCTTTTATATTCATAATCTACACCCCTATAAGTCATCCAACCCATTTTATGTACCTCCAGTATTTTATTACACACATTTTAATCCAAACTCAAACATAAAAAATAAGGTAAGCCAATACAAAACTTACCTTTGGAAACTATACTACTGAAAAGGCAACACTTCAAACCCTTTCAATCTAAAAACACACCGCAATATCTCTTAAATATTACATTATTTATATTAACATATATCTAAAAAGTTTTCCACAAAACTCTGAAAATATTCTGAAAACAATAAAAAGAGGGGTTACATTAACCCCTCTTTTCTTAATCTTCTTTACGTTTTCTAACTACCACAAAAGCAATTCCAGCCAATACTAAAGCTCCAAACGCACCTAAACTATAATCACTAAAGTCACCTTTAGTTGCTGTGTTAGGTAATTTTGGCTTGTCTTTAGGTGTTTCCACTGTTACAGTTTGACCTTTATCGTTTATATCAGAGTGAGTAGCCACTTGAATCTTACCATCATATAAGTCCTCAAATACCACTACTTGTTTACCTTGTAAGTTTTTAGAATTAAACGTAAATTCTAACTCCTCAACCCCATCAGGTTTCGTTGGTACAAAAGTCTTACTTGCAACTACCTCTTTACCATTAATTAATAACGATTTACCAGTAGTTTTATCCATTAATCTACCTTTAAGTTCGTAAGTACGACCTACTGTTAAGTTAGTGTACTTAACTTTATCTACAATAGTTACATCTTTATCATAAGGCACTTTTTGTGAACCATCTGCTTTGTATGTAGCTGTTGTATTAATCTTAATTGGTTTTCTTAAGTTCAAGAACTTATCTTTACCAATCGTTTCTTTAGCTAAATTAACTTCTTTAATAGGTTCATGACCTTCAGTTTTTATCGTAAATTCATGTACAGTATTATCTAATTCTAAACCTTCAGTAGTTTTTACCTCTTGTACTGTATACACACCATCAGGTAAATTCAATACCTTCTCAACATGCCCATTTACATCAGTTGTTAGTGTTGCAACTATCCCATTAGCTGGAACAAGCTCCTCACCTTTAGCACCAATAATAGCCTCTTTAGTACGTACCACAAACACTTTGTCTGCTCCTGCTACATTCTCATATTTAGCTTCACCATGCTCTTTATCTTTCGTAACATCTAAACTTACTTGTTTTTGTTCTTCTTTATCTAATACCAACTTAACTTTACGATAATCATTTTCCACTTTAGCACCTTTAGTTACTATAGCTTTTTCTTGACCTTCATAAGTAATTTCAAATTCTTGGTCTACTGCTGGTATATATCCATCTAACGCTTTTGTTTCTTTAATAATGTATTTTCCAATTTCTAAACCTTCTAATACACCACGACCATTAGCATCAGTTGTAATCTTACCTACCAACTCACCAGCTTTCTTAACTACATCACCAGTTTTTAACGTAATATCTTCTTTAGCGTATACTTCAAATTCTACACCTTCTAAAGTACGTTCTTGAGCCATTGTTAAGCTATATTCAGTACCATAAGTACCATCTGCTTTTTCTACACCTGCTGGTGCAGCACCCATTTTAACCAATTCTAATTTACCTTTAACACGATCATCACTAAAGTTTAGTGACACTAAAGTTTTTTCCCCAGTTATTGTAAATTGAACAGGCTCAGAGTTTAATACATACCCCTCAGGAGCTTTCACTTCATAAAGTTCATACTTACCATACAATAAGTCTAAAGGAGTTGTAAACTCACCATTCGCATCAGTTTCAAAGATTTCCTTACCTTCTTGCTGTACATATTGATTAGTTTGTAAGTTCTTAATCTTAAACTGAGCACCAGCAAAGTTTACAGGCTTACCATTTTCTTTGTCTACCTTAACTACTTTTAGCTTACCTTTACGTACTTCGTCAACTTTCTCCACAGTAATTGTCTTACCATGTTCTGTTACTTCTACTTCAAAGTCAGCTACTTTATCATACCCCTCTGGTACATAAGTTTCTTTGATAGTATATTTACCTACTAGTAAATCTTTAAATTCTACAACACCTAAAGCATTAGTTTTAGCTTTCGCTACCTCCTCACCTTTAGCGTTGTAAACACCAAACTCAGCACCCTCTAATAAGAATGCCTCATATAAGTCCTTCATCCAATTTCCAGACCCTTTTTTAACTATCTTAATATTTCCACGTATTTGTGTGTTATCAATAGTTACTATTCCACCTTCAAGCTGTGCTAACTCCTCTGTACCATCCATAACTTTTACTGTTGCTACTTTATCACCAGCATTAGCTTTAGTTACTTCAACTGTATAAGTTTTGTTATTTTTCACATAACCCTCTGGCGTCTCTTCTGTTAATGTGTAAGTACCAACTTCTAAGTCTCTAAAGTGCAAGTTACCTCGCTCATCAGTTACTTGTTCTAATACCACACGTTCATTCGTTACTTTTGATGTTCCTTCTAACTTGAATTTAACACCCGCAATACCTTTATTCAAGAACGTTTCACGTTTGTAAATACCAAACGTACCCTTGATTTTAGTATTCGTCACTTTTAACTCCACAGTTCCATTTTCAGTTACAGTTACTTTGTGTTCACCTTCACCTAGAATATAACTACCATGAGCCTCAATTTCACGTACTGTATATTCCCCTACTTTTAAATTCTCTAAAACTAATTCCCCATTGTTTACAACTACATCTTGGTTGTAACCCTCAGGTCCAGTTATATTAAATTTAGCATAAGGTACTGCTGCATCACTTTCTGCATCAACTTTCTTAATTTTTAAGTTACCTACTGGCTCGTCCTCTAAAGTAAACGTTACACGCGCATTAGCCGGATCTCCAAACCTAGATACCCAAGCTGTTTGCTGTAAAGTACCATTATCTGGTTGATATCTTTCAACAATACTAAATCTATCTTTATCTTTATCTAGTTTTAAAAGACCCTCTGTCTCACCATTTAATGCTGCACGCTCTTTAATCTTAACAGTTACGTTAGTACCATTTATAGTAGCAGATTCAATAATACCACTAGAAGTTACTGTTAAACGTTCATATACACTTAAAGGTACTTCTACTGTTGCACCCGGTTTAACTGTATAATTTCTAACACCCGTAGCTAAAATATTAGCACGTGATTCTAAACGTTCAATACCTTTTCTAATATCTTCCATTTCAGCGTTTATACGATCCACTGCTCCTTCATACCACTCAGTAATAGTCATTCCCGGTGGAATATCACCAACATTAGCACCTTGACGCATGTAACCCCAAATTAATAATTGTCCAGCTACATAACGCTCAAATGAAATATCTCCCGGTTTTAAGTTAACACCATCTCTATTTCCTTGAGCCACATATAAGATTTTAGCTAGGTTTTGCTCAACATCATGACCTAATTTAGAACCTACATCTTGTCTTCCTGTTACTGCAGTACCATTGTTTAGTAATTTATGCGGTTGTAAACACCACACTAAACCACCGCCTACTGATAACCATGATAATTCTGACCCCGGTCTAAATCCACCAGATACAGTTTCACCAAATCTGTTTGTATGAGTATCCCAACCAACAGCGTCATTCAACGCACGTAAAGCAGGTACAAATTGAATACTTACAGTATAACGTCCACCATCAACTTGAGGTAAACCACTTAATTCTCTTAAATACTGTAAACGTAACTTGTAATAGTCACGATACCATTTCGCACCATTGAAATCCATGTCCTGCCAATTCTGATGATTAGGTATTTGTGTTCTTAAAAACGTATCCCATTCTGAATCAGGCTTAAATGGAAAATTCTCATTAGCTAAAGCCGCACTTATTGAGTCAATATTATCAAAATCTACATCGTCAGGAGTTTTTGTTTTAGCTATTAACGCTGCAAAAGATAACGTCTCACTACCAACTACTATACCACTTACTACATTACCATTCTGATTCACACTTACCACTGGAGAATCATTACTACGATTTCCACCAGATAAAGTTGCATCCGTCTTCTTATCTTCACTATTTACTGTAACTTTATTAGATGAACTACTTACCTTCTTAGTCGCATCTTCATCAGTCTTAACTTCTACTTTCTTGTCTTGAGCTGATGCCACATTACCATAACCTAACTGGTTCGTACTAGATACCACAGGCTGTAATAGTAAAGAAAAAGACATTACCGCACCTAATAGGCACTTCATTGTTCTTCTCTTCATCCTCGAAAAACCTCCATCTTATTTAATTATCAAATGTACATTCGTTAGAGATTTTCTAACATACCTATTTTATACTATTTTTAAATAATTAACTACTTAACTCTATAACTCTTTTATATTCAAACTTTGTAAGCCTTTTTCCCATAAACAAAAAAATAAGGAGTACAAAAGTACCCCTTATAGTGAGAATATTCTAGCCTACAGCACAAACCACTTGTAAACTAAAAATTAAAAGTTAAATTCGTACTTACTATATTACCACACATTAACAACTTTTGCTACCTACCTCTACAAACCTTACTATAACAACCCTAAAATAAAATAGGTATATTAAAATATACCTATTTTGAGAGTTCATGAAAATAGACTTGTTAAGCCTACAAAAGAGTATCTTTATAATACCATAAAACTAAATCTTTTTAAGTTACCTCTAAAAATCTTTTAGTGTAAATAAAAAGCAAGGTCACCCTTGCTTACATCCCTTTAATGAGGAACTATAATGAAAAAATTAACTAAATATAGTATAACATGAACAAACACCATAAACAAGCTAACTCAACTAATATAAATACCTACACAAAATAAAAAGGTAGTTTAAGCTACCTGCTAGAAATTAAAATAAAATGCACCTTAAAGCCATTAAAACTTCGCAATACACACTAAAATAACGTACTTCTATATTATATCTTAACTTCTAAAATCTTTGAAGTTACCTCTTAAACACCCATAAGAACAAGGGTTTTACCCAACTAAAAAGACAAAAATAAAAAAGGAACTTACGTTCCTCCTTTAATATACCAAGATAGACTTTCGCCTTACTACAATTATTTGCTGCAATATTCAGCCACAACTTAAGTAGGTCTGAGCCTAAAAGAGCTACTTTTAAACTTCCTACTCATTTCAAGAGTTGAGTGGGTTTGCTTACCCCTAACTTTCACGGCTGCATTCAGAGTCTATTAATTCTTAATACTATTAGAACTTCTCTTCTTTCAGACTTTTCCGCTACTCGTACAACGTTCTAGTGTTATAGGTATATTTCTATACCGTCAAGTCTAATTATGTGTTTAGTTTCCTACCTGTAACCCAAAGGACACCACATCCAGTATACACAGGCTTCTTCTCACTGAGCGTTTATTACCACATAACCACCGTTTACGTCTGCTTTTTACTAGCAAATAACCTACGCAAGTTGCTTTACCCAACGTCTTCCCAACGTCCCAAGTTCTAGTCACCTAAAACCTAGATAGTACCCACACCCAGTATCCCAAGCATGAATTAACAGGCTATCCTCCCACAACTTCCTAGCAGAGTGCTTACCTCCTCTTCACTAGGTTACCTTGACACTTATTTAGTATACAATATTTTAACTTTGTTGACAAGCTAACTCTAGTCAGTTTCTTAAAAGACAAAAATAAAAAGACTTACCTAAGCAAATCTTCTATTCTACCTTCACGATAGTAATTATAACATCTAAAACTTATTTGAAAACGCCTAAACCTATCTAGGTAAAGACTTGGTATGTGAATTTGACAGTAAAAATTTCTACATACCTCCCAAACTAATCACTTTATAATTAGTACCCGTTGCAACCTAACCAACACTAGCAGTCCCTATATCAAGACCTAAATACCATTCTTTCATCATTTTAAAACCTTTAAGCCTCTAACATAGGCAGCCTTACAACCACCTAACTTTACCCCCCCTTATCTAAATCTTCTAAATGAAATACCCACTAAAGCTAATAACCCTAAAATAGAGCTTACTAACCCAGCTACACCTAAACCTTTATCCGCACTTGTTTTTGGTAATTTTGCTGGTACTGGTTTTGCTACTTTCTTGTAAGTAGCTTTGTAAGTTTTACCTACTTCCCCAAACTCACCAGAAATTTCTTTTACTTCTTTACCATCAAGCTCTGTTTTCACTAATGTATAAACATCAGTTCCTTTTTTAATCTTTTCAGGCACTTTGTAAGAGTATTTATCACCTAGTAAAGTCTTTTCTTCATTCAATACAGTACCTTTTTGAAGTGCTTCATCTTTTTCATCAAAGTACTCAACCGTAACTAAACCTACTTTTACTTCTTCATAAGTAGCTACATATTCTACATTGTCTACACCAACTTGACCTTTAAGCTCTAAAGCTTCACCTAGTTCTTTTGTTAAATCAGTTTCACCTTTTTTAACACTTACTAAACGATAAACTTTACCATCTTTCTTAATCTCTTTTTCTACTTGACCTTGATAGTCAGTACCTACACGTTTACCAGTACCAATTAATTCAGTTGTAGATAATTCAACACCTTTAGTATCAACAGCTTTTAATACCACAGAACCACCTAATTTATAAGCTACTAAATCAATGTTTACATCTTGGCCACTAAAGACACCCTCAAGACTAACTCCCTCAGGTACTACAACGTCATACCCATCTAAAGTTGGCACTTGTTCTAATTTGTAATTAGTTCCCTCAGCACCTTTACTTACTAAAGTTTTATCTCTTAATACGTTTCCTTCAGTATCTAAAATTCTATATGTAAAACTAGTATCATCCTTACAACCATCAAATACTATCTCCCCTTTTACAGGTGCAGCATCACCAACAGTTGCACTAAAATTAACTTTTCTTGTTTCAGGTACTAACCCCTCAGCATCAACTTTTAACTTCCAATCTCCATCCTCAACTAAAGCTACATCAACATCTACTTTATTATCAACAATGTTTAAAACCTCTTCCTTACCGCTAGGATATACTAAAGATACTTTCTTCAACTTCAACCCTTGCTCAGGATTTACTTGTACCCTAGCACTTGGTTGAACTTTCTCTGTTGCAGTACTTCTAAATTGAGCTATTACATCAGCGTTAGTTTTCTCTAAATTCTGATCATCTGCTAAATAAATGTTAGGATGCCCCGCAGCTACCATAGATTGATATGATAAACTTGAAGTTCCAGCATATATTACTGACATAAACGTTTTTGCATTGTTCTTCGCCCACTCAACAAACGTAGTATCAATAGCCTCACCATCTAACCATTCATCAGTTATTTGTAATACTGAATGTGTATGTTTAGGGTCTAATTCTCTTGCAAAATCGTCCTCGTAGTTTGCACTACCTTCACCTTGTCCAAAACCTAAATTAGTAAAAGCATTGTAAATAGCATCTTGTCTATATACTTGTAAATGATGCTCTGTACTATTTACAATAGAGTCAAATACTTGTTGTGCCTCTTTTTTAGTTAACATTCTTGTAATACCTGAACTTCCATACGAAGTTGTACTATTTGTCAAATATCTAGCAATCATTACCTTAGAATCTTCTGAAAGAGAATCAACTAAAGCCTTTAATGTGTGTACCTCTGCATACATTTTAGCAGCATCTATTGAACCACTACCATCTGTTATTAATAATAAATCAACTGGCTTTGTTTTCGTTACAGTAGCAGCCACAGCATTAAATGTCAATTCCCCACTTTTACTTTCCATTTCACATACACCATCAGCGTTTTTAGCAGCTAAAGTATAATTCTGTGGTACTAATACCACATTCACTAAACCTGCTCCCACTAAAGTTGTTGCTAATGTGAATCTTGCAAACTTATTAATACGTTTTTTTACTCTTTTATTCATTAAAGTATTTCTCCTTACTATTATTAGTATTTTCTATTATAAGATCCATATTAACACAAAATGCGTTTAAAAGGTAAACAACTCTACAAACCAAATAAAATAAAGGTTAAGGAGTTGCTCCCTTAACCTTTATTACTTAATTTATTATTTACCATCATTTGAGATACCATCTGATCCATAAACATTAGCTTTGTAACCTACAGTACCATCACCTTTATTTACTTCTGACCAAGCATAACCATGAGGTGTTTTTTCAGCTTCATCCATAGTCATCTCATGTTTTTTTATCATATCATCAATCTTAGCAATCCCAGCTTTATAAGCATTATCTAATTCATCCTCTGTATTGAAAACACCTAAATCCCCATCTACTGCATAATTGCCTGTGATTTTACCTGTTTTGAATCCCCATTTAGTTAATTGTGTACGTGACCATTTAACATTTTTAGGCATACCTGCTTCAATATCACTTTCTGCTGGTTTTTCAGGAGTTCCCGGTTGTTCTGGTTTTGCTGGGTCTGTTGGTTTTACATCCTCAACTTTTTTAGTACCACGAGCATATAATTTTGCTACACCCGGTTTAATCTCTATTCTATCCATTAACATTGTGTATTTAGGTATATGTACACCATCTACATAAATCTCACGTGTAATTGTTCTTACTACCATTGGACTTCCTTCACGTTTTAAGACAACTTTACCTTCTTCTAACGTATCATCATCCACATATTCTACTTCTAAATCTACACTTTTATCTACTGACACATTTTTATACTCAATTTTATGTCCTTTATGAGCGTCATCTAAAATGTATTGTAATGCTCTTAATACATCTTCATCTGCTGGTTTTAACCCATCAACACTTGGTTTCTCAGGAGTTTCTGGTGTACTTGGTTTTTCAGGAGTGCTTGGTACTTCTGGTTTTTCAGGAGTACTTGGTACTTCTGGTTTTTCAGGAGTACTTGGTACTTCTGGTTTTTCTACATTTACACAATTATCATAAGTATATGATACACTACCTTTAATCTTATGACCTTGTACTTCTTTTTCAAAATCTACTCTATCAGATACCGCAGCAGTATTTGGTAATCTCTTAACTGGAGCATCCCCATCAACTGGCATCTCTAATTCGATTTCTTTAACCTCACCTTTAGCCATATTCCCTAAAGATAATTTCTCATATTTAATTTTATCAACACTTACATTTAAAGCCGCATCAGTAATGTTTTCTTTAGCAGAAACTACTACAAAAACTTTACCATCTTTTTCAACTACTGTTGCATCAACTGCTTTTTCGTTTACTACATCAGCTTTAATATCTACTTTATTGTTATCATCAGCTTTTACTAATGAATCAACACCATTAGATAACGCCGTTACTGATAAACCTACCACTAAACCTAAAGACATAATTTTTCTTGCTACATTATTTTTTGTTTTCATTTTTAATTCTCCTTGACCGCTCTTTATAGTCTTTCTGTATTTGTTTTGTTTATTTTAACAAGCTAGAGCTTTTATTTTATTTTTTTGTTGCCACTTGTTATAGCTTTGTAAGTACTTTATCTTCCTTACATTGTTAATTATATATTATTTATATTTATTTGTAAAGCTAACTCTCATTTTATATAGTTTAAAATACAAATTAAAATATTGAGTACCTCTGTTAAAATACCACTAGAGCCTTTTTATAAGGTTTCAAGGAAAGAGGGAGAGTAAATTTAAAACTAATAAACCTACCTTTCCTCTTATCTCTAAACCTTTCCTTTATCTAAAACATCTAACCAACAAACCTACTAACCCAACTAAACCAGTTAGTAAACTTACTAACCCTATACCTCCTAAATCACCTTTATCATCACTTGTTTTTGGTACTTGTTTTGGAGTTGGTTTTATTACCTTCTTATAATAAACCTTGTAAACCTTAAAGTCCTCACCATAAGTACCTCTAATCTCCTTATTAATTATAATAATCTACCCTATATTTATCATTTAATAAAAATAAGGTTAAGGAATTACCCTTAACCTTTATTTTCTATTTTATTCTTCATCATCTAAGTCTGGCATTGGATTTCCATCATTACCAAGTTGATTTGCATCATATAAATTACCTTTATACCCAGCAGGTCCAGGATCAACCTCATTCAACATAGTCTTTGGAGCATTATTGTAAACTTCTTCACTTATAGCACCATCATGATGTGCTCTGTTTAAAGCTTCTTTACCTTTCTTAAATGCTTTATCAAGCTCATCTTCTGTATCAAAAGCACCTAAATCACCATCAACTTTGTAGTCACCAGTAATCTTACCAATACCAAATCCCCATTTTTGTAATTGTGTTCTAGTCCATTTTGCATTTTTTGGCAACCCAGCATCAATACCACTAAACTCAGGGTCTTGTGCTACTACTTTTTTGTAGAAATGAGTTGTAATTCCATCTTTAGTTTCTGTTTTCTCATAAGTATATTTGTTTCCACCAAAGTCAACTTCTCCTACTTTATGTTCTTGTGTCCCTTCTTCTACTAATAACTCAGCACCATCCATATCTACAGATCGAGTAACTTTCAATTCTTCCATTGGCACACTTGGTGCATCACTAGGCACTTTAAACTCAAATGCTTTGTAATAATGAGTCGTAATCCCATCTTTAGTTTCAGTTTTTTCATAAGTATATTCTTTATCACCAAACTTAACTAAACCTTTTTTAGCCTCTATTGTACCTTCTTCAACAGAAAGTTCAGTACCATCCATGTCAACTGAACGTGTTACTTTTAGTTCTTCCATTGGCACACTTGGTGCATCTTTAGGTATCTCAAATTCAACTACTTCTTTGTAATAATGAGTTGTGATTCCATCTTTAGTTTCTGTTCTAACAAAAGTATATTTCTTACCATTGAACTCAACTTCACCCATTTTATGTTCTTGTACACCCTCTTCTACTAATAGTTCGTTACCACCTAAATCCACTGAACGTGTTACTTTTAGTTCTTCTGCTGGTACACTTGGAGCATCTCCTGGTACTTGATGTTCTACCACTTTATAAAAGTGAGTCGTAATCCCATCTTTAGTTTCAGTTTTTTCATAAGTATATTCTTTATCATTAAACTTAACTATACCAGTTTTAGCTTCTACCACACCTTCTTCAACAGATAACTCGGTACCGTCCATATCTACTGAACGTGTTACTTTTAGCTCATCTTTTGGTGTTGTTGGAGCATCACTAGGTAATTTTTCTTCTACTTCTTTATAGATATGTTTTATAAAACCATCACCAGTTTCAGTAGAATCATAGTAATACTTTTTACCATTGAACTCAAATACACCTGACTTCTTATCTAAATCTGTTTTACTAGTTGCAATAACTTCACCAGTACCAGCTACTACGTGTGTAACAGTTGGTATTGTTGGCTTAGTACCTTCATCTGGTTTTTTACCTTCATCTGGTTTTTTACCTTCATCTGGTTTTTTACCTTCATCTGGTTTACCTACATTATCATCTTCATCATAAGTAAATGTTAAAGTACCTTTAAAAGTATGGTCTTTTACCACTTTATCAAAAGCAACATGAGTAGTTACAGCACTTGTGTTTGGTAATCTCTTAGTTTTTGCTTTATCTTCTATATCATTTTTAGGTAATTCAATCTCAACTTCCTTAACTTCACCTTTAACTAAATTAGGTAAATTAATCTTATCATATTTAACACCATCTACTGTTACATTTAAAACTAAGTTTCTAATATCCTTACTTGGAGTTACTACCACATAAAACTTACCATCTCTTTCAATAACATCAACTTTCGCTGCATCTTCCGTCACTGCTGAAATTGCTGGTTTTGTTTCATTTGCCTTAACCATTGAGTCAACACCATTAGATAAAGTTGTTACTGAAAGACCCATTACTAACCCTAATGTTGCTAATTTTCTTAAAGTTTTCTTTGTATTTACACTCATTATAATCTCCTTTGACCTCCCATTTTAGTCTATTCTGTATTTGTTTAGTTTATCTAACAAGCTAGGGAATTATTATTTTCTGTGCCACTTGTTATAGCTGTAAGTCAAACTTACAAATCCATAATATACTGTTTTAAGAACTGTGTCAACATAACTCTTGTTTCACCTATTCTTTTATTTTTATATTTCAAACTTGCTTTGTTTACCTTACATTTTTATTATACTATATTTTTTGTTTTAAAGTAAAGTTAACTCTCACTTTTAGTTTTTGGTGTTATATTTGACACTAAAACCTTTATTCGTTTGCCTTACATTTGAAAGTATATAATATTTTGAATTAGAAGTAAAGCTAACTCTCATTTGTCTATTATTTATCTTCACAACAATATTCTTTCTATAAAATCAATTACTTTTATCTTTCTATATTATTAAATTAATTATAGTCAACAACAAAAGAAAAACTTGAAAAAACTATAAACTTTTTACTAATTACTACTATAGAAGTAAAAATAAGATAGGTTAGTTTTCTAACCTACCTTACCACAATATCTAAACTTACATACAAAGCTACTAATACCACTACAAACTTACTCTTACTTATCTAGGTACATCTTGGCTATCAATTCCTTCTGTTCATCTATCGTCAATTTACCCAAGACCTCATAAGCAAGCATTAAGTTCTTTTTCTGTTCACGTTCCTTAAGTAACTTACACTTTGTATCTACATAAGAATCTACTAACCCTTTAAAATCATCTTTCAAAAGAACTTGATACCTTACAACACCCTGTACATTATCATATAATAACAAATAAACAAAATCAGTTTCAGAAAAAGTATTTAGACTTTTGAAAATATCAGTTATAGAATCAAAGAAAACCTTAGAACCTTTAGTACGTCTATGATTATATCTAAAATCTTCCATTTTAGTTTCTATATAAGCACTCTTTACAGGTGCTATTAAAGGTATCTTTAAAACATCTTCTAAAAACTTTTGTTCTATCTGTAAACGAAAATCAAAATCTTTAAAAGGTTGCTTGTTTTCGTCTTTATAATCTAACCAAACAATACCCACTTTAGTATTTACAAACCTATCCCCAAAATCAATAGGATTAGCTTGTACCACATCAAAACTAGACATGACAAGCGTATCTTCTACCCCACCAGTTAAATTAAAAACCGTTAATTCAAATTTCATTATCGTACACCCCATCTAAAGTCTTACTTACACCATATACCGCGTAATCACAATCATATTGTCCTTCTATTTCCACATCTATCATAGATAAATTACTTAAAGACACATTCTTCCTACCTTGTAAATAATCTTTAAGCTCTACATCCCTAGTTAAGTAAAACACAATAACACCACTTTTTAACATGACCTCGTTATCTTCATCATAACCATCGTCCTCTAAATCATCAAAGCTAATACCCTCCAAAGTGTACTTTGGATAATGTTTATCTAAAAGCAACAACATATCATTAGTTACTTCTATACCCCATCTATAAGGTACTTTAGTAACCTTAATACCAATTATCTTTCTATCTTTTATCTTCATAAATCAACACCTAACTTTCGATTACTTTTTTAATGGTTACCCAATAACCAGATCCATAACAACCAACATCATCATAACCAATATCACCCATTACAGTAGAATATTTATTATCACAATGGTAGATAAAAGCTGTAAAGCGACTTTCATCGTACTCATCACCCTCACCCCATTCGTAACGAATATTAGTAATTGCATTGTTATTTTCTGCTAACTTTTCTAAACCTGTTAGTTCAGACCACCCTCTTCCGCAACCACCACAACCTTCGTTTAATTCAACTACTACTCTAGTACCATCAGAACAAACTAAACAATAATCTACAACCTTATCACTTAAATCATCATAACCCAATACTTTTACTATAGATTTACCTATTAGGAAATCTAAATCTTCATAATTTTTATAATCCTCTAAAACTTCAATTCTACCCATAAAGTAAAACCCCCTAACCTAAATATATCTTATTAAATACCCTCTTCTCAAAAAGACGCTTTTTCTTATCATCTACACATTTAATGTAATCATGCAGCATTTCTACCAAAGATTCAACTTCTAAATACTGTAAGTACTTCTGTTGTCCTACTTTTTTATAATTAATAGGATATCCAATACTAAAATCTCTATGCTGTAATTTATCAAACACTTTTACAACACTTCTACTCTCTACTTCACTATATACACCTTTTATATACCATTTATCTAAAGTTATTAGAATTTTTGCATTTTCTATATAAGTATCAAACAATACAATATCTTCCAAATTAATCGTACCACCTAATACCCTAGTTTTCTTACCCTCAACACTGTAATAAGCTATCATATTCCACCACCTAATGCAATATCAACCATAATAAAGTATAAACTACAAAATAGATTAGAAAGAACTTTATAGGTACGTAAACACTTCGATAACGTCCTTCTAACTTACTTCTTTTAAAGTCAGTGTTCAATACCAAATAACCTATCACCAAACCCAACAAATAAACATATAAATTATTTAGAAACACCAACTTTAAAACACCCCACTAACTACACTTTCTAGGTTTGCTCCAACCTTTTTCTTTTTTATACCATTTTAGTAAATCACGTTGTATTCTAGCTTGATTGATTTTTGTATAATCATGTCGCATATATCCAAAACAACCTACCAAACTTTCTAAACTAACACCCCATCTTATATAAGGTACAAATTGTCCTCTACAACGCCAATATATCTGTTTGTTACTTCTAAAAACACTTAACACTTTTACCACTTTTAATTTTACATCACCCTCTCTAGTATACCTACTAGCTGGAACTGTAATTAAAGCACCTCTGTATAGGGTTTTTACAACATCTCTATTTACTTCATATTCATCACTTACCATACCATTTATGTCTTTCGGTAATTGATACAATTCCTTATTTCCATTCAAATCTTGAGTTCTTAAATATACATACCCTGTCATTTTCAATTACCTCCTATGGATACACAATCACAACGTCACTATTCATCGCTTTATCTAAATGTTTTAAAAAATCATCCATACTAGCTACCTCGACATCTGTATGCTCACCATTAGCATTATAAAGACGCAAACAATCGTTATAGTGAAGATACTCAAATTTAGCTATATCAAAAACATTAACATATATTTCACCCGCATATTTCTGCTGCAATACCATAAATCTCACTCTATTTACACTACAATTCATCTTTTATTATCTCCATTCATTTTCTTTTTATCTCTTACATTTTCAATTATACTTTATAATTTGAATAAAAACAATGTAACTCTCATATAGATATAAACCTTAAAATAAAGAAGTCCTTACAGAGCGTAAGACAAAGTCCATTTTCTATTGTTCAAATATTCAAAATTAGACGTTTTAAACGTCCTCTTTCTAATTTTGATAAATTATACCAAACACCCTTCTAAAACGCTATATCGTTTAAATCAATGCCCAAGAATTGAATTTTAAATGCAAAATAAATAAGAGAGTGTATCCACACCCTCTTACTTTTCTTATTTAACTTCTTTGTTATCTTCTTTTCTCATTCTAAAGAACACTATACCTGCAACAGTAAAGAATAACAAAGCACTACCTACTATCATCATTACAGATTCACCTACTAAACCAGTATTACTTAAATACTTTTGTTTTTTAGGTTCTTCTAGTTTTTTAGGCTCTTCTGGTTTTTTAGGCTCTTCTGGTTTTTGTGGTTCTTCTAGTTTAGGTGCTTTATTTTTTAAATACACCTTTATATTACCAGGTTTTTCAGCATCTACCTTCAAGAACACCGGTTTAGCATCCATCTCAACCTTACTAGAATGCACCGTCTCAACTACCACGTAACTAGCACCAACTTCAATATCACTAAAGTTGGCAATGCCTTTTTCATCTATTGAAACTTGCTCTTTGTACTTAACCGCGCCATAAGGTAAAGAATCTCCTTTTGCTACTGCATCTTGCACTTCTCCAGCTACCTTCATTGGAGATATATCACCAATTAAAGCACTATCTACCTTATATAACGTAAAAGCTACATCACCATATTGCATCTTATCCCACACTTGCGTAGGACTTATTACTGACGCTTCTTGCTTGTAATTTACATCATCCTTATTCTCATAATACAACTTCTGTACAGTTATATCAATAGGTGCTTGCTTAACTTGAGCATTTACAACGCCACCTAAACCTAGTCCACTTAAAAGTACCCCTAAACCTAGACTAGCTAGAAATTTCTTTCGCATCTGCAACCACACCTCGCTTTCTTCTATAATCAACCCTTATAGAGTTTACTAACAATACCACACTTAAAAGACCAATTGCAAGTAACCCCCACTCAAATAATGACAACATAAACCCACTACTTTGAGGCACTAAATTAGCTTCCCCTACCAATTTACCAGTAGCTAAAAACCTTTTATCATTTATACCTATTGGGGTACACGTCCTTAAAGTTACATAGGTATCACCCTTTTCAGGTTTTAAAAACTGCTTATGCTCTTCTACAGGACTAACCTCCCTAGTATCTATTACCTCGTATTCATAAGTTTTACCATCCTTTAACTTCATATAAAACTTACTTCCTACTTTTATCTTCGGTAAATTTATAAATAAATCCCTAGACGGATCGCCGTTATGAGAAGTTACTACACTATTGTCTTTTTCATTCTTTAATGTACCAGTACCTTGAATTAAACCAGCACCTTTACTTATAGCAGCTTCTCCTGCATTATTAAATACCGCTAATGTTAGCTTAATATCAGGTACATATAACACACCTACAGGCTGTAAGGCTAGGGAGAAAGGTTTACCCTCCTCCTTCACCACCTTTAAGCTATTCTCAAATTCTTCTATGTACTTCTGTTGTGCTTGTACTGCCACCACCCTAGTTTGATAACCAAAGTAACAACACAACACAAACACTAATGCATAGATTATTTTATCAAAATGCTTCTTCATTAAGCCTCTTGTTTTCCTTCTTTACGACGTTTTACTACTGTTACAATAATAGTTGCACCAGCTAAACCAGCTAATACAAGAACAGTTGCCTCTGTACCTGTAATCGGCATATCAGCACGTCTATCATTACTTACTTCAATCTGTGTAGCATCTTTTACGTTAGCATTGTTTATCTCAAAGTGAGAATATGGGTTTGTATTAATGTTGTAACCCTCGGGAGCTTTAGTTTCTACAAAGAAGTAATGCCCATTATTTAAACCTTTTACATTTAACATACCATCAGTTCCAGTTTCAAGTTCTGTAGCTTGCTCTTTATCCTCTACCCAAGTGTACTTACCATTATCTATTTTTAGATATTTTGTAATTGTTGAACTTTCAGTACCAGTTGCTTTTGCTACTACGAACTTAGCTCCACCTAGAGCTTGTTTAACAACACCTGAATTGAATAAACCACTATCTAACTTTTTAAGGTTAGCTTCGTAAGTTTTAACTTTAGCTTCATCACTAACATCACCATCAACCACTACACCATTGTCATAGTCAATATTCGCTCTGTTTGGTAAATCTGTAGCTGTCATAGTAACTTTTTCTTTTACAAGTTGACCTTTATATGTAATTTTTACACTTGTCCCATCAGGTAAAGCCTTAAGCTCATCTAAAGTAGGAACTACTGTAAACCCAGTACCAGCATCTTTAACTGTAAATGGCAAATCTTTAACCTTAACACCATCTTTTCCAATAGCTTCAACTTTTAGACTATCACGATCAACTTTAATTGCCTCAGATGGAGTATCTGTAATTTCAAATTTATTATATTTATTAATGTTAGCTGGCACATCGACTTTTAATGTATAGTTAATATCTTCATCAAAAGCTACATCTTCTCTATCTACAGTTTTCTCTACTGCTGGTTTTGTAAAGTTTACTACTTTACTACCCTCTTTTAATAATGACCCCTCAGGGAACACTACACGTCCTTCAGAAGTATATTCAAATGTTAATTTATTAGTTTCAGCATTTACTACATCACCATCATATACTACATTATCAGGACCAAAATTCGGTTTAGATGCGTCAATTTTAGATTCTTCTACAAAGTAGTATTTACCTACCACTAAATCAGTTACTGTAATTGTACCACTTGTTAAATCTTGATATGAGTTCTCTACTAAAGTACCAGACCCCGGTTCACCTTTGTATAACTTGAACCCAGATTGAGCATTTTGCAATAACGCTTCTTCTACACCAAATTTCTTAATGTATTTTTTAAATGACACTTCTACTGAATTAATCTTATTCTTTGGATATAAGTGTAAAGCATCTAAATTCTTACGTCCTTCTTTATTAGCTACCGGTAATGATACTAACATAGGTTTAGCTTTTTGAGTAACTACCCCAGATACTGTTGTTTCAAGGAAAACATAAGTACCATCTTCTAAATTGTCAAATTTAACTTGCCCATTACCATCTACCTCAAGCTCTTGCCCTACTTTTGTTGCGCCATAAGGAAGTTCTCCACCAGCCGCTAAAGCTGCTCCTACCTCATCTGCTATTAATTGAGGTGCTTTATCTACATTCAACTTACTTCTATCTAACTTATAAGCTGTAAATTTAACTAACCCATCTTTATCTTTGTTCCAAGTACGAGTAGCAGCACCAAAATCAGTAATGTTCATTTCAGCACCTGTATTAGCTACCTCTGTTGCATTTTCTGTATATGCTAATTTATGTAATGTGATTGAAGTTGAACCCTCAGCACCTACTAAATTAGATAATGGTAAAGTTGTTACTAATAAACCTGCTACTACCGCTAATTTTCCTAATCTTCTTTTTACGTTGTTCGACATACTATTTTCTCCTTTATTTCTTATTTTTATTATGTAGCTAGAGGTACTCTTTATAAGTACCCACTAGCTTGTTTTATTACCTAATTACTTTGTCTACGTCTTAACATACCAACTACAAGTAACCCAACTAAACTACTTAATACAGTTACTACACCCATAGTACCAGTCAACGGTAGTTGAGAACGTAACACGTTGTTAAACTCAATTCCATTATCCCCAGCAGTTGTAGTTGTTGTTAATTTCAATGTACCATCGCCATTGTCCTCAACTTTTACTGTAACTTTATAAACCTTAGAATCATACTGAATACTTGAATTATCTCCAGAGTCTTCGATTACCTCGTACTCATAAGTTTGACCTATATCTCTATTTGTATAGTGTAATGGCTTGAAGTTTAAAGTACCATCCGCAGCGTTTGTAAATTCTTGAACTACTTTACCATCTTTCAAGATTAAGAAATTGAATGTGTAATCTTTAATATCACCACCTACTAATCTCTTAACACCACTTAGTAAAACTTCTCCACTAGCATTATAAACGTTAGTTAATACTAAATCGTTTCCTGTAGTACCTACAACTTTTTCTAAAATAGAAGTATCCTTGACAGTATAACCACTATAGTCATCTTCTGTTATCTTAACAGTAGCACCTACCGGTACACCTTTTACAGTAATTACCTCGTCCCCTTGAATTTCTACTTTACCACCTGATACCACAGTGCCAGTTTTACCTGCTACACTACTTTCATAATTAAACGTATTTTCTAATAACTTACCATCTTTCAACACTTCAACTTTTACATTAAAGGCTTTTGATGTTTTCGTTCCTTCAACTTTCTTAGTAATTGTTACATCACTTGTTGTTACTGTTGGTGGTACTACCGGTGGAGTATACGTATTCGTAAATACCGCTCCATCTGCATCATACTGAACTTCTGGCACTAATTCACCACCACCATTATCAGTTACAACTACTCTTACATTTTCTTCATGAGTATCATAAGACATACCATCTTCTGTACCCCTTACCTCGCGAATCTTGTAGTTTAAAATACCCGCTTGTTTTAACGCTATTGAGTTGAAATAAATATTTCCATTAGCATCATTCTTAGCTGTATCCACCACATGACCATCTTCATCAAGTAACTCAAATGTGAATTGACCTGATACTAAATCTTTACCTTGTAACACTTTCTTAGCTTGTAGTTCTACAGACCCAAATACATTGTACTTGTTAGTTGCTACAACCTTAATTGGTTGCATTGAACCTACAGTACCCTCTGCATTTTCTATAGATACTAAGTTGTACCCATCTGGTAAGTTTACCTCTTCAACTTTATAAGTATCTCCAAGCTTCAAGCCTTCAATTACTTTCTTACCACCATTCTTAAGTGTAAATAATTGCTCTACACCATTTATAGTAACTTTGAAGTTAAAGTCCTTAGTAGCATCATCTGTACCTTGTACAACCTTGCTTACTTCTAAAGTAGTCTTTTGAGTTGTGTTGTTAAATACCGGTACTAAATCTCCCTCGTATTTAACCTTAGCTTCACGTTTACCATTACCTAAGTCAGTCACAATAACACTTACATTCTTAACACTAGTATCATAACTAATACCAACTTTGTTATCGTTAACCTCTCTTATTGCATAGTTAAACGTTCCAACTTCGTTAAATCTTATATTCTTAAAGTTAATAGTACCATCTTCCGTAGATTCTACTGTATCTACTACACTACCATCTTTTACTAATTCAAATCTATAACCTTTAGCATTTGCTGCCTTACCATCTACTAATTTCTTAGCTTGGATCTTAGCTTGTGCCTCACCCGGTCTATATTCGTTAGTAAATGTTGCTACTGTATTGTCTTTAGGTTTAATAACACCAGTTGTGTTATTTTCATCTACTAATACCCAACCTTCTGTTGTCAATTCGTAAACTTCATAACCTAAACCTGCTGGTAAATTCTTCAATGTCACTTGCTCGTTACCAAACACAGACACTTCAAACTCACCATTCGCTATATTAATAGAATTGTTAAGCTCCTCCCAAACAGCATATAAAGTAACCGTTTGTTTTGGAGTTGTTAAGTTCTTAATTGGTTTTGTTAGTATCTCACCACCAACAGTCTTAGACCAACCTTTAAACTTACTATTAGGTTTTCTTATTGTTGGAGTTGGTAAGTCGACCAACTGATCTTTAGTAGCTTTCATTTGAGGTATTTGTTCTCCAGTACCCCCAGTATCAAACTTCACATTATAAGTTAAATCTTCAACCTCTCGAACCCACGTTCCTGCCATTGCAGGTGTCCATGTATTGTAAAAATCAGTAGCTGTAATCGGTCCCATAGTACCATCTTCTTTTACCCAGTTTTTAGTAAAACCTTTTATTGTACCTGAGTAGAAATAGCTCTCTGGTCTAAACCAATCCCTTGAGTTTCCTTTTAATGTCATTTTTTTCGCATTAACATAATTGAAAATTTGTTCTACACTCTTAACACGCCCAATATCTAAATCTGGTAATGTTAATTCTTTTAAGTAGAAATCCCCATGGAACAAGTAACTTAACCCATCACTATCTACACTATCACCAAACTCAAAATGCCCAATATCAATTTTCTCCAACACACTCATAGAAGAAAACATTCTCGTAAATCTCTTACCATTACGTGTGTCAAAACTACTCACATCTAGTTCTTTTAACGACTTTAATCCATAAAACATAAAACTAAAATTAGTAACACGTCTAGTATCCCAACCACTTAGATTTAACTCCTCTAATGAAGTCATCTCAAAAAACAAGGAAGCTGCGTTTTCTAACTTAGAAGTATTCCAAGAGCTTAAATCTAACCTCTTTAACTTACTCACATCTCTAAACATACTTACCATAGACTTAACATTACTAACATCGAAATTTGTTAAATTTAAACGAACTAACTTTTTCAACCCCCAAAAAGTAGAATTCATTCTAGTAACTTCTGTAGTATCTACATTAGTCATATCTATGTTTTCAACTCCAGTGAAACCGTCAAACATGTTATCTGAATTCTGTGGCCACTTAATTCCCGCAGCAAAACCAACAGTTTTTACCTGAGGAGCTATAGTTCTGTCAAACTTAGGCAAGTAAACACCAGCACCATTATAGTAAGCTCTATTCATAACACCACTAGTACCGTTAGCTGGTCTTAATAATAAGTAACCATTATCATGAAGTTCCCAAATAACACTCTTATCAACCCCATTTACACCAGAATTAATAATATTTCCACTAGGAGCAGTTACTAAGTTTTGCTCATCACTTTGCGCACTATCACTAGATTTAGCAAATAAATCAGCTACAATACCTTTCGCCATAACAAAATGGTTAGTAGTATCACCACTCACTTGAACATTACCACTACTGTCTAACGCAGCACGCTCCACATCAAAATTACCTTTTGGTACTGTCCCATCAACACCTTTTAGTTTAACTTTGAATCTAAACTCTTGATTAGGGTCACCATTCGTAACACGTTTACGTACTGATAAACTACCATCTTTATATTTATTAACAAACACTGGAGAATTAATATCATTGTTTATATCTTCAACTTTATTATCTCTTGCAGTTGTCTTAAATGATAATGTACCATCGTAATTATCTGTTACTACTACAGTATAGTTGATTGTACTATTATCATAAATAACTTTATCATCATTACCTTGCACTTCTCTTGCTATAAACGTAAATGTCTTATCTACATCTTTTTCAGTAAAGTTAATATCACTAAACGTAATAGTACCACTAGCATCATTTTTACCAGTCACTACTACTTGGTTATTTTCATCTACAATCTCAAAACTAAATTGCTCATTTTCAGGTTTGAATCCATTTAACATTTGTTTCCAAGCCTTGAAGTTCACTTTACCAGTTGCATGATATTCATTTTTAAACTTAGCACCATCCACATCGTAAGTAACATTTGCAACTATCTTACCTTTACCATTATCTACTAAATCAATTCTAACTTCTTCTTCATGCGTATCGTAAGTAATACCCCCACGAGCATTGTTCTCTTCTCTAATTTTATAAATTTGAGTTCTACCTAAATCATTTTGTGTAAACTCTAATAAACCAAAGTCAACCTTGCCATTTGCATCGTTACTACCAGTTCTGAAAACTTCCCCATCTTTCAATAAACTAAACTTAAATTCTGTTGGGAATAATTGACGTCCCGTAAGTTCTTTAGTTACATCTAAACCTACAGTTCCTCTTGTTTCATATCTGTTAGTAAATGTTGAACGCATTGTATGCCCAGCTTGTAAAGTTTCTGTTGAGTTTTCTTCTGTTTCTAAATAGTAACCCTCAGGTAAGTTGATTTCTTTTAATGTTACAACATTATCTGAATCAACACGTTTTATCTTAATCTCCTCGTCTGCTTTTAAAGTAAACTCCTTACCATGATAAACTTTACCAGTTCGACCTAGTGTGGTCTCAAACTCGTATTCTTTCATAATAGGATTTCCTTGTTTATCTTTCAAGTTAAACACAAACGTAAAATCAGGATTAACTTCTTTTGCTTTTTCTGTAGCATTTACCACTTTCTTAGTAAGAACTACATCAGCATAAGGATTATAAGTATTAACAATATCATACCCATCAATCTCTTGGTAGTAACCAGTTATATAATTCTTTTCTTCTACTGTGTATTTAATTTCTGTACCACCATCACGATACTTATACAAGTCTCTAAACTCATAATTCCATTTACCACGTTCAGGTTTTACATCTACACTTTGTACTTCACGACCATCAGCTTTTAATACTACTGTAATAGATTTTGGACGTTTGTCTTCTGTAACGTCATTCCATCTCTTTTCACCTTTAATAGTTACAAGCTCAGATTCGTGTTTATTCTCAACTTTGTAATGTATTCCATCACTAGTCTTTTCAATTTCTTTTATTTTTAATGTATAACCTTTAACATCTCGCTCACGGATTGTATATTGTATTGGATTACCATCGTTGTTAGAGTAAGGCACTTTAACAAATTCACCAGACCAATTAGTACCCTCATTTACAGTTACCGTTTGCCCCGTTGGACGACCATCAGCCACTAATTCAAAAACAGCTTGATTTTTACGTAACCCATCTCGGTTATCATCGTCAGACCACTCTTTAGTCACTTTGATATTGTGTGGTTTTAACCCTACTTTTACATAATCATGACGTACTAACAAGTTTTCTGAAATTCTACCATTTTCAGTAGAAATCTGTCTACTTGTCATTACTATGTTGTTATAAGCATGTGCTCCACCAACTAAACCAGTTTCCTTTTCTCCTGGTTTTAACACTTTATCATACCACTCAGTAGTCGGTGCCATAGGCGCTTTCATCTCAATAGTAGCACTTAACCCAGCTTCTGCAGGTAAAATAAAGTCGCTACCATCTGCTTTCTTACTCGCATCAATCGCTATAGCACGAATTTTTGTCTTATCACTAGGCATTTCAGTAGACCATTTATCTTTATTAGTTAAATCTAAATCATCCCTATTTAATGTATCATCTAAAACTAAATTATCTTTTGTAGAGTAATAAACTACCGGCTCTACCCCAGCTTTTCTTAAATTATCCAGATTAACGTTTTGGAAAGTACCACGCCATTGTGTATCCCCATAATCTTCTTTATGTGCTTTAAGCGGTTTAAATTTCTCTAAATTATCGTAAAAAACAATGTCTCTAGACTTCGTTATATCTGTATTCTTCATAGTAATAGCATAACTATAACGACCACCCTCATACACATTCTTAGCCAAACTTTCATCTAGACCATCACCCCATAAACTTTCATTATTAACATCAACTTCTTTTAACACTGATGTAATACTACTTGTTTCAACTATAAGTTCTGAATCTTGACGAGCATATACATAGTTTCTAAAATCATCTGAATTTAAATCAGTAAACCATGTTTTCTCAATATCTGTATTAAATGCTAACTTAGTATATGTATTCTTACCACTTGTCGGATTTGTTTCAGTCTCTAAACCTTTAACCCCAACAACCTCATGCTTACTACCATAAGCCATTATGTTAGGTAATACCGCACCATAAGTTTTTAAATTCAACCATGATAAACGTGCTTTAAATTTAACACCCGGTTTATCAAAGTATCCTTTAGTATTCAAGATACTTTCTTCTGCTTTATATTGATACTTGTAATCAGGATTTTGTTTTGTTCTAATCTCAAGCATCGTTCTACCACTACCTTTATAATTTTCAGTAGCTTTTACAGATACTATCGAATCACCTTTACGCGTAGGTTCTATACTTCCAGTTACCGGAACAACACCTTCTGGCAGTAAATCGTAAAATACCCCTTCAGTTTGCTCCTTAAACCATCCTTCTTCAACCGCACGACGTACACTTTTCTCTGATAACAAGTTAGTTTGAAGTGTAGCAGATAATTCATAAGATAAATCTACTTTTTTACCAATAACATCATTAGTATACTCAACTAATTTTTTCTCTGGTTTAATACCATAAGCAAAACCATGCAACTGATCTCTAGCTACATACTCATTTATGTAAGCATAATGATTGTTATCTCTATAAACGTCTAACTTAACATGGTTAGCAAAATAAGTTTTTGGTTTAATACCAGACTTATAAAGCTCTTCTACTTGTTCTACCATATAATCAGATGCTTTAACAGTTACTATCTCTTGAACATCATGTACAAAAAGCGCTAATGTAGTTTCAACTTCTGTTTTAAAATCAGTCACGTTCTCAGGGAACATTAAAGTAGTACCCTCTACTCTAGCACCATTTTCAGCAGTTATTACCGCTGACCCACTTCTATAATCTACTGTACCATACTTAATCCAATCCCCACTATTGTTTATTTTACCATAAACATTAACTAAAGGAATTTTATCATTTTCAACTTCACCATAACCAAATAACGGTTTCTTACTATCACCTGCTGTAAATACTTTTCTAGCAAATGGGTTGTTAAACACTTGATTATCTGCTAATGGCACAAACTTCCTAGCCAACGGTTTACTACTTAAATCTAAACCTTTTACCTCAAAATCACTTGAAGTTAATTCTTTTTCTTTATCGTTAAACCTTGTCTTAAAGTCATCAGTTACTAATTTGTAAGGTTTATGACCATAATCATCCAAGTTGTCTGGGTCTCCACCATCACGTAATGTATAAGCACCCCCAAAAGCTCGTGTTTGAATGTCAAAACGTATATCTGTATTTTGACGCGCTTTTAACTTGTTTAATGCCGTATCATAAATACCCTCTCTATGAGTTAAATTTACCCAAGATACTACATCCCCAGCACCTTGTTTTTCAACATAAAAGTTACCCGTTGGATGCTCTGAGTCTACTGGAGAAAATGGTAATGTAGCAGTATCCGTAGTTGTTGTCACTTTACTATCGTCAACACCAACCATCTTATACTCAATATCACCTTTTAAAGTATAACCCCTAGATTCAGTAAAATCTCTCTTAGGATAAGCAACATATATTAACCCCGAAAAATTCTGACCGTCTTTTAAGTAAACATTACTTTCAATTTCTTTATCAAAAACACCAGTACCATTACCTAAAATCACTTCGTCTTTTCTTGCATTTTTAAAACCTAATACAACAGCGTTTTTAGCGTCTTCACTCGCCCTCATATCAACCTTCAAATTAACATTGAAATATTGGTTTGCTTGTGAAGATGCATAAGAAGTAAATGTTGCATAGTAATAATCATCAGGATTCTCAGGTTTCATTCTCTGATCCCAATCTTTTGGAAATTCTGTATACACATTAGTATTATGCCTTAAATAAGCACCATAAACCCTAGTATCTGTTTCTACTGTCGAATACAAAGGTGCTGCATCTGCACTAAGTCTATATCTACCTACAGTAACTTTAAAGTTAGAGTTTAACTCTCTACTGTAATACCCAGATGCAAAATCTTTAATTTCAGACGGAATTAAACCTTTTATCGATGCTTCTATAACCCCAGAAGATGCAGCTTTTAACCTTTTTGTATTAGTTAAAATATAACCATCTTCTACCTCCGTATAGGCAAAATACCCGTTCTTATCTGGTGCTTTAGGTACACCAAATACAGTATAACCCATAGGATTTCCTTTACGATCTTCAAAAATAGTCTTAGGTACTTTAATGTTCATTGTACCTACTTCATAATCTCTCTTACCAGATAAAGCATAAGTTATCTTATAAGTAGCTGCTTGCTCCTCATTATTTACCCAAACATTATGTAAATTGTTAGGTTTCCCATCCTTATCAGGTGTAACCCACTCAATTACAAACCTTTCAATGTTGTTAGCTGTAGACTTGCTCGGAGCTGTTTCAGGTACCGCATTAAAGTTAGCAAGCGATAATGCTCTTTCCTCCGACGTTGTTTCCGCCATCGGTTGAAAATCTCCACTTAACATATCCTTATTCGTATCATGAACCTCACTTGAAGTTTCCGCAACATTATCTGTTTTTGGTACTTCCGATTCACCTACGTTTTCAGATTTATTTTTTAAAGCGTCTTCCGCTCGTGCTAAATTCGATAAGCTAGGTGTCAATACTTGTGTTAATAACATAGTACCCATCATTACACTAGCTACACCTCGTCTAACCCTACGATTTAACATATCTTACCACCACTTTCTAAATATAACATATATTTTCCTTTCTTTTTAGATTTTCAAACACTAACATATTTTACTATAAAAATCAATTAGTGATACTGTAACTCACTAAACCTTAAAATATCAAAGAAAAGAGCCTTTGGTGTACCACACCCAAAAGCTCTTACCCATCTTTTCTATTTTCTACCAGTAGAGCCAAAACCACCCGTACCACGTTCTGTTTCACTTAAACACTCTACATTAGTCACTTCTTCCCAATTACCTAAATAGCAATTAGTTATTATCAACTGACAAAAACGTTCACCACGCTCAATAGTTATAGGTTTATCCCCTAGATTAATTAATCTAGCCTTTATCTCCCCACGATAAGACGCATCAATTACCCCTATTGAATTAGTTAGTAATGTTGTATTTTTAAACCCTAAACTACTTCTAGCAGCTAACAACCCCCAATAACCATTAGGAATTTCTACATGAACACCTGTACCTAACACCGCTGTTTGCATAGGCTCAATTATTACTGTCTCTCCATTGTTTATTAAATCAGTACCAGCAGAACCAGTATCAGCTCTTTTAGCACTCCAACCTAAATTACCATTGTAAAAATATCGCATCTTTTATTCCTTTCTAACCTTTAATCCAAACCTAAATTAATCTTTAATACTGACACCAACAACTGTAGTTTTCCTACATCCAAAGTCGGTATTATATTCTTTACACTTAACCTGACAGGCAACCTATTTAACTTACTTTCACTAAATGTTGTAAAAGCACCATTTAAGTTCATTCCTGTATACCTTGTGTATATCTCATTTATCTCTTCGTCGGTCATGTATTTTTTGATGTTTTCATCGGATTTTAGACCTGTAGCGAAATCTTTACCTTCGAGCCAGCGTTCCATAGCGTGTTTTTGTACCCAACGGTATGCTTCGTCACGTACAGCACCTTTGTCTACGAGGTGTGTCAAAATTGTTTGGCTGAATACAAGGCCGCCTGTAAGATTGAGGTTTTTAAGCATTGTTTCAGGATATACCAACAATTTATCGATGGTACGGATTGTTAAATGAAGCATGTAGTTCAACGCGATGGTTGCATCTGGCAAGATAACGCGTTCTACAGAGCTATGGGAGATGTCACGTTCATGCCACAAAGCTTGGTCTTCGTACGCAGATTGTGCGTAACCACGCAACAAACGAGCCATACCACAGATTCTTTCACATGTAATAGGATTGCGTTTATGAGGCATTGCGGAAGAACCTTTTTGTTTAGGGCTGAAGTATTCTTCGGCTTCGCGCACTTCGGTACGTTGCAAGTGACGGATTTCCAAAGCGATTTTATCCAATGTACCGCCTACAACAGCAATAGTGGACAATAATTCAGCATGGCGGTCACGTTGTACGACTTGTGTGGCGATTTTAACAGGTTCAAGGCCTAGTTTTTCACATACGTATTGTTCTACAAATGGGTCGATGTTGGAGTATGTACCAACAGCACCGGACAATTTACCAACAGCAACGCTTTTACGAGCATGTTCCATGCGTTCAATATCGCGTTCCACCTCTGCCATCCAAAGGCAAAGTTTTAAACCGAATGTAGTAGGTTCGCCGTGAATACCGTGAGTACGACCAATCATAGGCGTATGTTTGAATTCTGCAGCGCGACGGCGCAATACAGCATGTAATTGTTTCAAATCTTCGATCAAAATATCGCAAGATTGTTTCATCATATAGCCAAGTGCCGTATCCTTAACGTCTGTGGATGTCAAGCCAAGATGAATGTATTTAGCCGCTTTAGGGCCTACATATTCGCCCACAGCAGTCACAAAGGAAATGATGTCATGATTTGTTTCACGTTCGATTTCATGAATTCTTTCAACATCAAAATTGCCCTTTTCCCGAATGATTTTTGCCGCTTCCTTCGGAATCACGCCAAGCTCAGCTTGCGCTTCAGATGCCAATATTTCAACCAATAACATTGTGTCGAATTCGTTGCGTTCGCTCCAAATATGGCCCATTTCTT
>ERZ773073.10-NODE-10-length-105608-cov-6.713244_pt1 | contig 105608 bp, 90 predicted proteins | sample MGYA00580616_ERZ773073 | MGnify/ENA primary metagenome ERZ773073 (study PRJEB29015, sample SAMEA2737960) | human oral metagenome | biome: human oral; feature: human-associated habitat; material: dental | place: China | collected 2131 ...
GGACGTCACCTCTAGGAGAGAAGGCATAGATCGTACCTGGAGCTAGGTAGTCCCCCGCATCTGCGATGATGATCTCTCCAGACTCTGGATTAACAGCCAGGCCATAAGGCGTCGTGATCTTAGCGATGTGCTCCTGTGGGATGAATGACCCAGGGAGTACCTCCTGCGTCTTGCAGTCAATCATCGCATATCTCGCTTCCCCCTTCTTGTCCCCGACATAGTCTTGTCCATAGAGGTAGATCTTACCCTTGTAGCGAGTCATACCCGACACCTGAAGGCGAAGCGTCTTCACCACACGTCGCTGTCGTGGATCGACGACGTGTAGGCTAGAAGGGGTCGTCTTGTAGTCTCCTCTCGAGGTTACCCAAAGCATCCCCTGCTCATCAGCGAGTAGACGATGGAGATTGATCGCCACAGGGATCTTCCCCTCCTCGGTGAAGGTCTTCAGATCAATGACGGAGATGGTATTGTCATAGTTCCCCACACGGTATCCCCCAGAGTTCGCTACGTAGAGTTTATCTCCGAGGATAGCCATCTCCTCTGGCTGGTAACCGACGGTACATTCCCCCACAATTTGGAGCGTGGCGGTATCGATCTTGGCGACATAGCCTAAGCGAGCATTCGGGTCATTCAGCTTGACTTCTCCCGCATAGGAGCTGACATAGGCGTACTTCCCAGAGAAAGCAAGGTAACGGGCATTGGGTACAGGGATCGCACTGATGTGCTTGGCCGTTCGAGCATCCATGACCTCCACGAGGTTCGAATTGTTGATGACAGCCCACAGACGAGTCCCATAGAGCTTCAGGTCATTCCCTACGTCACCTAGCTCCTTGGTGATCTTAGGGTTCATCTCGGGGAATATGTTCCTTCGATATACTCCCGTAGCATAGCTATAGAAGTCAAGTGTAGCCTTATTATTCCCCATATTCCCCTCATTGAGGAGGTAGAAGCCTCCCACATCCTTTAGATCTTCGGGGAGACCTACTTGGGTACTGGTGGAGGGGATAATCCCGTCTTCTCCCCGACAAGCGGTGAAGCCAAGGACAAGAAGCAGGGAGAAAAGGGAAAGAAGAGTTCGGATTTTGGTATTCATTACAGAGTCCAATCTAATCGGAGTCGCACGTTCGTCCCAGGCATGGGATAGGAGCGAACGACCTCGTACTGCTGATTCAGTAGGTTATTCACCTCCAGTGTTCCCCTCAAGGTCTGATGCCCTAGGGCGAAGGTGCGTGTCAAGGAGAGGTCATGCGTATACCACGGGCGAACATAGTTCTCTCGGATATTCGCGCTAGCATCATAGCGCTCTCCCGTATAGATGAAGCTATAGAGTAGCTCCCATCCTCGCCACCCAAGGCTCTGGATGATGGAGAAGCTATGCTGAGGGATGTAAGGGATCTGTCCGCCATAGTAGGCGCTCCCCTTATCAGTAACGTCCTGCGCCCGCTGGAAGGTATAAGCTAAGCGCAAGCCACCGGTGAAAGCTCCAGCCTGAAAGTCTAGCTGGCTATTGAGATCCACCCCGACGATACGCACCTTACCGAGGTTGAGCATCGTCCAGCGGAATTGGTTCGACGTCGGCACGGCGACGATCTTATCCGTCACCTCATTGTAGTAGCCATCGACCTGTACTTCCCAGCGACGGAGATAGCCGTGTGTACGACTCTTCCCCCAAGTCAAGCCAAGGTCATACTGCGTAGTGTACTCTGGGCGAAGGCTCTTCGTGCCAATAAAGGTATAATAGAGGTCATTGAAGGTCGGCATCCGGAAGATCCGCTTATAGAACCCTCTTAGCTGGAGGTCTCCTCCCCCTGGGCGATAGCTCAGGACTAAGCTTGGAGTGAAGACTCGCTTGGCAGGAGCAGGCTCACCCTCCTTGACTTGATCTCGCAGGGCGGTATGCAGGAGACTTCCCTGTATCCGCAGTTCATCGTGGGTATAGGTAGCAGAGAGAGCGGAGAGGAACGACCATCGCTCTGGATAAGCAAAGTCATAGAGATCGGCATCCAGCGTATTATACTGCAAGTCTGTCGAGAACCCTAGTTGTAGGGCAGAGCTCAAGTCGACCGTCTGTGCTAGCGAGACGTAGCCCTCCTGCTGGCGGTAGTGATTATCGACATACATCGTGGATACATCCTTCCGAGGATCCGATAGGTAGTGCAAGTAGTCATTCGCATACTTCGCCTGCACGAGGTAGGAGTAGATCCCACGAGACTCTTGTAGTGAAGCCTGTGCAAAGAAGTTGCGATCCCACTGCCGATCCTCATGGCGAAAGGCACCAGGCACTTCTCGCACAGCGGCACCGGGGTAGCCTCGCTCGGAGTCGTAGAAGTAGAGCTTCCCCTTCCACGAGCCATGCTGGAGTTTTCCCCAGAGTCCCCCCTCTAGACGAAGAGCTCTCACATCGCCATTGTGACGTATCGAGACGGTATCGTATCCGTCTCGCTTCTTATAGCGGAAGCGATAGCGCCCCGAGGTGTAGAGATACTCGCCACTGAGTGAATAGCTCAAGCGTGACGAGAGCTGATGCTCCCAGAGGACAGAGGGATTGATCGTAGAGAAAGAGCCTAGTCGGAGCGAAGTCTTCAGGCGATGATCCCCTACGAAGTCCAAGGCAGGTCGTCGTGCCGTGAGGTAGAGTGCTGAGCCCGAGGCATAGTGTCGGGCTGGCTGAAGGAGGGCTGACTTCTGCCCATTATATATGGAGACTGCCTCCATATTATCCAATGAGAAGCGCCCAAGGTCAATCTGCCCATTCTGCGCATTCCCTAGCTGGATGCCATCATAGAAGACCCCGACATGCTGGGAGCCCATCCCTCGTACGTTCACCGTCTTGAGTCCGCCTACACCTCCATAGTCCTTGATCTGCACACCGGCGAAGTAGCGCAGAGCATCCGCCACGCTGACACTGCTCAGTCGCTGGAGCTGCGCTCCTGAGAGCGTCTGCACCGGCAAGACCTCTCGACGCAGGACACGCTCCCGCACCACCACATCTTCGAGGAGATGGATGCTGTCAGCGGTCAGTGACGCCAGAGCGCTGGTCATAGGGCTAACTACAAGAGCTAGCAGGAGGAGAGTCTTCCGTTTCATTAGCTAAATCAAACCCACTTCAGGGGCAAAGGCTTTGGTTGGTTTCGGTTATCCACCACCGAGGTCTTCTGGGGACAAAGATACGGCAAAAGACTGCTTCTCCGAAGAGGCTACCGAGGAAGCCCTTTAGAGAGCTATATCTCCGTCGAGAGAAAGCATCACCTTAGCTCAGAAGAAGCTTGACCTCTTCTCCTATATCGACTTAACCCAAAGACAAAAGCCCGACCAACCACCACGCCTACCGTCCATCAAAGCAAAGCGGTCACTCCACCCGAAGGTGAGATGACCGCCTAGCTTGTATGAAAGGAGGGGAGGGACTACTTGAGCGTACCGTTCTGTGCAGCCTCGATCATCGCCTTGTTAGGCAGGATGTAAACTTCGACGCGACGGTTCTCCTGACGTCCTGCTGCTGTGCTGTTGTCAGCGATTGGCTCACGGCTACCCTTACCCTCTACCTGCATACGAGCGGCAGAGACACCCTGTGAAGCGAGGAAGGAGCGAACGCTACCAGCACGATCCAGAGAGAGGGGTTCGTTGATCTTGTCCGAACCCGTATTGTCCGTGTGACCTACGATGAGGATGTCGGTCTGCGTGTGAGACTGGAGGTTAGCAGCGAACTTGCGAAGCTCCTGCTGAGAGCTCGTGCTGAGAGTTGCCTTACCCGTAGCGAAGAGGATACCGCTGTCGAAGGTAACACGGATCGCCTGTCCATCGTTGACAGACTCGACCTTAGCGTTCTTCATCTGCTCTTCGAGTTCCTTCTTCTGCTTATCCATCTTCTTGCCGATCAGAGTACCAGCAGTACCACCGACGACACCACCGATAGCAGCGCCGACACCCGTGTTGCCTAGTACCCCCCCGATACCTGCACCGATCACAGCACCACCTGCGGCACCGATACCAGCACCCTTGATTGCGTTGCTAACACCACAGCTAGAGAAAAGGAATGCACCCGAAAGGAGAGCTACTGCTACTGATTTCTTTGTCATAGTTGTCTTTGTCTTATATATCGTACATATAGGAGCTAACCGAAGCTAGCTCACCTTATTTGAAAAATACTTCATGAATTGTAGGCGCTCGAAGAGGCTTGGATCAGAGACACGACTATAGCTCAAGCGTCCACGTAGCTCGTCTAGGCTCTGATAGCCATGCTCCATCATCCAGTAGCGAAGCCCCTTGAGAGCCTCTTCGATGGCAGGTGCCCCCTGCTTGTAGATCGCCGTGCACATCTGAGCGACGTCTGCTCCTGCTAGGAGTGTCTTCGTCAGCTCTCTCCAGGTATATACCCCCGTAGAAGCTGCAAGCCCGATCTCGGGCACGAGCCCTCGGACAAGCCCAGTGAAGCGAAGCGTCTCCGTGAAGTCACCCTCATGCGAGAAGACTTCGCCCCCGATGAGCTGCTCTCGGTCAAGATCAATGTCGATCTGGTAAGAGCGGTTGAAGAGCGTCACCGCTGCCGCCCCTACGGCACGGAGCTTATCGACGAGCATCGGAAGGTTCGTATGATGACGAGAGAGCTTCACGATGATCGGTAGTCCACGCCCGACGAGCGAAGAGACGATCGACACATACAGCTCCTCGGTAGCGACTGGATCAAAGAAGAGCTCCGTCTCCAGACGCATGATATTGACCTCTAGAGCATCTGCCCCTGCCTCACGGATCTTGTCGGCAAACTCTACCCAAGCACCAGCCGTAGCACAGTTGATACTAGCGATGACGGGCACATCCAGGGCAGCCTTCATATCACGTACTAGCTGGAGGTAGCTCTCGAGGGCTTCGCTCCTGACGTAGGAGGTGATATAGTCGTTAGCCTCGGGGTAATCATTCTGCGCGAGCAAGTGCTCGGTCTGCAGGAGGATCTGCTCCTCGAAGAGCGACTTGAGAATTATGGCACCAGCGCCCGCTTGGACGAAGGTCTTCGTACGCTCCTGCTGACGTGTCAGGCCAGAGCTACTCAGGATAACCGGGCTCTTGAGCTGGAGCCCCGCAAAGGAGGTGCTGATATCTACCATGATGCTTCGTCTTGTACCGAGTAGGAGGTAAAGTGATATGCTTAACTTTTGGCAAAGATAGGACTAATTTCGTGAAATACTGCAAAGAACGAGGCATTCACCTCGTCATTTTCCCCATCGCTCTACAGCCCTCTCAATCCCCTCCCCAAGTCCACCAACTAGTAGGCATCAGTAGTGCCTCTTCCTAGGCAACAGTAGTGCCCCTCATGGGGCATCAGTAGTACCTCTCGAGAGGCACTACTGATGCCTACTAGTTGCTCTTCATCATCTCCTCCTAGATCCAGCACCCCACCCGATCCTTTTTCACTGGTGAAAAGCCCAGACTTCACTGACACACTTCTTCGCCCAGCTCTGCTCGACGACTCCTACGGCCTACCATATTATATATAGCCTCCTCTTCTAGAGGTTGGAAAAGGCGAATACACCTACCAAGCCCCCTCGACAGCTTTAAGAATGGAATTATAAGGGCGGGCATTTTATTGAAAAAGCAACACCCAAGGGGTAAAAAGGAAGAAAATAATTATGGCATTTTGCCAGCAATGGAGACTCGGCCCTACGAGCGCCAAAATGAGATTTATGGCAAAATGTCAGCATATCTGCATTCTCAAGCTCAAAAGAACAAAATTCAGCTCAGTTTCTAAAATATTTAAGTATCTGACACTAAAGAATGTAACTTATTCTCCCTATATTTGCACCGCCGTTGATGGACAGCCCCCTTCATAGGGAAGTCCCCATACTTTGGCCTAGGCTTCGTAAAATCACAGCCTACAGACGCGTTTATTTTGTAATATTCACAGACCAACAAATGATGCAAGCTAAACATTGGATCGTCGTCTGTGCCGTTGCCCTCTCAGCCAGCTGGAGTGCGCTAGCTCAGACGATCTCTTCACCCAACAAGGGATTGAAGCTTCACTTCTCGATGAGTGCAGAGGGTGCACCGATGTATCGCCTCTCCTTCGCTGATGGACAGGAGATCATCCGCCCTAGCCACCTCGGACTAGAGATGACGGATGCCAAGAAGTCCTTTGACAAGGGGCTTGAAGTCACCGGAACGAAGGAATCTACCTTTGACGAAACCTGGAAGCCCGTCTGGGGCGAGGTCAAGGAGATCCGCAACCACTATAACGAACTCCTTGTCAACCTCAAGAAGACAAGCAACGGCGACCCCATAGCGATTCGCTTCCGCCTCTTCAACGATGGGCTCGGCTTCCGCTATGAGTTCCCTGGCGGCAAGGACCGCAACTTCTACGTCGTCAAGCGTGAGCTTACCGAGTTCGCTATGACGGGTGACCACAAGGCGCACTGGATCCCTGGCGACTACGACACCGAGGAGTATGACTACCAGCACAGCCGACTCTCTGAGGTACGTGGGCTCTTCGACAAGGCATTCACGGAGAACTGCTCCCAGACGGCCTTCTCTAAGACTGGCGTTCAGACCCCGCTGATGCTCAAGACAGATAAGGGTGTGTACATCAACCTGCACGAGGCTGCACTGATTGACTTCCCTGCGATCAACCTTGATCTAGATGACAAGACGATGACCTTCCGTGTCGAGCTCACGCCAGACGCCCAGGGTAATCGTGGACACATCGAAGCCCCCTTCAACACCCCTTGGCGTACCGCCATCGTCAGCCGTGATGCCCGTGACATCCTTTCCTCTAAGCTGACGTACAACCTCAATGAGCCTTGTGCCTATGAGACCACCGACTGGATCAAGCCTATTAAGTATGTAGGGGTCTGGTGGGAAATGATCACCGGCAAGAGCTCTTGGGCATACACCGATGATCTTCCCTACGTGAAGATCGGTAAGACCGACTACTCCAAGGTAAAGCCTAACGGCAAGCACGCAGCCAACACCCAGCACGTCAAGGAGTACATCGACTTTGCCGCCAAGCACGGCTTCGATGCCGTCCTCGTCGAAGGCTGGAACATCGGCTGGGAAGACTGGTTCGGCAATAGCAAGGATCGCGTCTTTGACTTTGTCACCCCCTACCCAGACTTCAATGTCGCCGAGCTACGTGACTACGCTAAGGCTAAGGGCGTGAAGCTCATCATGCACCACGAGACTTCCAGCTCGGTACGGAACTATGAGCGTCACATGGAGAAGGCCTACAAGTTCATGGTCGATAACGGCTACTCCGCCGTCAAGAGTGGCTACGTAGGCAACATCATCCCCCGAGGAGAGTACCACTACGGCGAGAGCATGGTCAACCACTACCTCCATGCCGTCAAGGAAGCTGCCAAGCACAAGATCTCAGTCAATGCTCACGAGTCCGTCCACATGACCGGTCTTAGCCGCACCTATCCTAACCTCATCGCTCAGGAGTCCGCACGAGGACAGGAGTATCAGGCCTTCGGTGGTAGCAAGCCTAACCACCTGACGGTACTTCCCTTCACTCGCCTCATCGGTGGCCCTATGGACTATACCCCAGGTATCTTCCAGATGGACATCAACAAGTATAATCCTGACAACAACTCACACGTCAATACGACCATCTGTAACCAGCTAGCTTGCTACGTCACGATGTACAGCCCCCTCCAGATGGCAGCCGACCTACCCGAGATCTACGAGAAGCACATGGATGCCTTCCAGTTCATCAAGGACGTAGCTGTAGACTGGGACGACACCAAGATCATCGAAGCCGAGCCAGGTGAGTACATCACTATCGCTCGTAAGGCTAAGGGATCAGACAACTGGTTCGTAGGTAACGTCGCTGGCTATGATGGTCACAAGTCGAACTTCACGCTCGACTTCCTCGATGCAGGCAAGACCTACACGGCTACGATCTATGCCGACGCAAAGGATGCTAACTACAAGACCAACGCTGAGGTGTACACCATCCGCAAGGTGAAGGTCAAGAAGGGTAGCAAGCTATCCCTCCAGTCTGCTCCAGGTGGTGGTTTCGCTATCTCAATCTTCCCAGACAAGAAATAATCACTTTACTCTCGGGCTACCTAGCACGAGCCCCCTTGGGGATATCAGCTAGGTAGCCCGACTACTATCCACTATTTATCCGATCCGTAGAATGAACAAGGTTTTACGCCTCGTCCTCTTCTGCCTCACCCTGCTGATCGCCCTGCCAGCTCTAGCGCAGGAGATCCAGGTCAAGGGGCGCGTCATTGACGAAAAGGGGGAAGCAGTCATCGGTGCTGCAGTCAAGGTCAAAGAGAGCACCAAGGGTGCCCTCACCGACCTAGATGGTAACTTCACCGTATCGGCTCCTCGCAAGGGCCATCTCATCATCTCCTTCATGGGCTTCAAGAGCCAGACCATCGATCTCTCCACGAGCAAGCTCCCTCTGAAGATCACTCTCCAAGAAGAATCTCAGTCTCTCAAGGAAGTCGTCGTCGTAGGCTATGGCTCCATGCAGAAGAAGGACCTCACGGGATCTATCTCCTCGATCAGCGAGAAGAACTTCCAGAAGGGCGCTATCTCTACCGCCAGTGAGCTCCTCGTAGGTAAAGTCGCTGGGGTACAGATCACCCCTGACGGCTCTCCAGGTGCTGGTAGCCGTATCCGTATCCGTGGAGGTGCTTCACTCAATGCCAGCAATGACCCACTGATCGTCATCGACGGAGTACCCATCGAGAACACCGCAGTCTCGGGTGCTCCTAATATCCTCTCCACGATCAACCCTCAGGATATCGCTTCGATGAACGTCCTCAAGGACGCTTCTGCCACAGCGATCTATGGTTCTCGTGCTTCGAACGGGGTCATCATGATCACGACCAAGCGTGGTAAGCTCGGACAGAAGACACAGATCGCTGTCTCTGTGCAGAACTCCCTCTCCGAAGCAGCTCGTCGTGTACGTGTCCTCTCTGCAGACGAATACCGCGCCCTAATCCAGCGCATCGCCCCAGCCTCTGTCAATAAGCTCGGTAATGCCTCCACTGACTGGCAAGATGAGATCTATCAGCTCGCCTATGGTGGTGACTATAACCTCAGTATCTCTGGTGCTGCAGGAAAGGTGCCTTATCGTGCCAGCGCTGGCTTCTATCACCAGCAGGGTGTCTTGAAGACTGACCAGATGAATCGTGCGAGTGGCTCCATCAGCCTCTCTCCTCGCCTCTTCGATAGCCACCTCGCGATCGACGCTAACGTAAAGTTCTCTGCTACACACAATCGCTTCGCTAACAAGGATGCGATCGGAGCCGCTGTCCAGTTTGACCCCACTCGCCCTGTCCGTGACAACGATCCGAAGTATGCTCCCTATGGAGGTTACTTCACTTGGCTTGATGGGACGAGCCTACAGAAGCTCGCTCCCAAGAACCCTGTTGCCCTACTCGAGCAAAAGGAAGATGTCAGTGATGTCTTCCGTACGATCGGTAATGTGAAGTTCGACTACAAGCTCCACTTCCTCCCTGATCTTCGCCTGAATGTCAACCTCGGCTATGACTATGCCTCTGGTAAGGGAACCATCATCATTCCCGAGAATTCCTCGATCGGCTGGGAGCGCTTCACCCTGAAGCAGAATGGTAAGCCCGATGTACTCAAGAGTGGTACGAACAATAGCTACGAACAGCAGAAGCGTAGCCTCCTCTTCGATATCTACGCTAACTACGCCAAGGAACTAACCTCCCTACGTAGTCGTGTTGACCTCATGGCTGGTTACTCCTACCAAGACTGGAAGACCAACGTACATAACTCCCCAGACTATACCTACGACAAGACCCTCGTATCTAGCCCTGTCTTCCCTGTGGACTACCCACAGAATACGCTGGTGTCTTTCTACGGACGTCTGAACTATAGCCTCATGGATCGCTACCTCTTCACGGCGACGGTTCGTGCCGACGGCTCTTCTCGCTTTAGCCCAGATAACCGCTGGGGTATCTTCCCTGCACTAGCTTTCGCTTGGCGCATGAACCAGGAGAACTTCCTCAAGCATGTCACTTGGCTGGATGATCTGAAGCTCCGTCTTGGCTACGGTGTCACGGGGCAGCAGGATGGTATCGGTAACTACACCTATCTCCCCTTCTACTCCCTCTCGACTAACACGGCCAAGTATCAGCTCGGGAATACCTATTACAATATGCTCCGTCCCGCAGCTTATGATGCCAACATCCACTGGGAGACGACAGCGACCTCTAACATTGGTCTAGACTTCTCATTCATTAAGGGACGTCTCTCTGGTACGCTCGACTTCTATCACCGTAACACCAAGGATCTACTCAACGAGATCCCCGTACCTGCTGGATCAAACTTCTCTAACCGTATCCTCACCAACGTGGGTAACATCGAGGGTAAGGGCTTCGAGCTTAGCATCACTGCGACTCCTATCCAGACCAAGCGCTTCTCTTGGGATGTCACCTACAATATCAGCTCTAACAGTACCAAGATCACGAAGCTTAACGCTGTAGAGCTCCCTGGATACCAAGGTGTCCCCACGGGTCATGTCGAGGGAGGTACTGGCACCAATGCACAGATCCACTCTGTAGGTTACGCACCTGGTACCTTCTTCCTCTATCAGCAAAAGTATGATGCTCAGGGTAAGCCTCTGGAAGGACAGTTCGTCGACCGCAACGATGACAAGGTCATCAACGAGCAAGACAAGTATCGTACGCATAACCCTGAGCCTAAGGTCACCATGGGGCTATCTACGAGCCTTTCCTTCGACCGCTGGACGCTATCTACCTCGCTGAGATCTAACATCGGGAACTATATCTACGATAACATCAATGCGTACATGGCGCATCACGCTGCCGTGCTGAACTCAGGTCAGTACTTCAAGAATACGACCCCAGAGATCAACAACTCTAACTTTACGAACACGAGTAATACGCAGATCCTCTCCGACTACTACCTACACAAGGCTTCCTTCATCAAGATGGATAACCTCTCGCTGGGCTACGACTTCGGTCGTATCTTCGGCAAGGCTAGCCTACGAGCATCTGCTACGGTACAGAATGTCTTCACCCTCTCTCCCTACAAGGGGATAGATCCAGAGCGTGCGATCGACTTCAGTCTCTATCCTATCCCTCGCACGTACACGCTCAATCTCTCCCTCACGCTCTAAGCTATCGACTTCCCAATGATGAATACAAATAAGAAGCCCCTCAGCCGAGCTCTCCTCGTGCTAGGGATTGGTTCGCTAGCAGTCCTAAGCTCCTGCACTAAGGATCTTGATCGCTTCCCTACCAATGGCGATACCTCCAAGTCTGTCTATGATTCTCCCGAGAAGACGCTTCAGGCATTCGCTAAGGTCTATGGTGCCTATGCCCTCACGGGCAATGGTGATGGCCAGGACATCGCAGGTATGGATGAAGGTTCTAGTGACTTCGTACGTCAGCTCTTCGCCCTCCAAGAGCTCCCCACTGAAACGGCTATCAACGCCTGGGGTGATGGCGGGGTACCCGACCTCCATGCACATAGCTGGTCAGCATCTAATGAACTCGTGCGTGGACTCTACTACCGCTCACTCTACCAGATCAAGCTCGCCTCAGACTTCCTGCGCAACACAGAGTCCAAGGCTGGAGATGCTACGATGCGCACTTATCGTGCAGAAGCTCGCTTCCTGCGTGCCTACCAGTACTGGGTAATGATCGACCTCTATGGCAATCCCCCCTTCGTCACCGAAGCAACGCCGACTGGTAAGGTCTACCCTGAGCAGATCAGCCGAGCTGACCTATTCAAGTACATCGAGTCTGAGCTGAAGGCTATCGACGGAGATCTCCTTGCACCTAAGCAGGCTGGCTATGGACGTGCAGACAAGGCTGCTGCTTGGACTCTTCTCTCTCGTCTCTACCTCAATGCAGAGATCTATACCGGCACTCAGCGCTATGCTGACGCTGCTGAATATGCAGAGAAGGTGATCTCTTCTGGTAGTTATAGACTCAAGTCTGACTACAGCCATCTCTTCCTAGCAGACAATAACCTCAATAATGATGAGGTCATCCTGTCGATCAACTATGATGGACGTCAGTCTCAGAACTGGGGAGGTATGACCTACCTCATCAATGCCTCCACAGGGGAGGAAGCGAAGAAGACCACGGGCATGAACATGGGTGTCGGTGGCTGGCAGGGTAATCGTGCTACGACTGCTCTCCTAGCACTCTTCGGAGCAGATGCAGCTAAGGACAAGCGCTGCCTCATGAAGGAGTCCAGCACGCCAAACATTATTGACGTGAAGAATTTCAATCAGGGAGTCTATGTCTATAAGTTCCGCAATGTCACTAGCACTGGTGCCAATGGTAGCAATAGCGACCATGCTGATACGGACTTCCCTCTCTTCCGTTTGGCGGAGCTGTATCTGAACTACGCCGAAGCTGCAGTCCGCGGACATGGTGATAAGGCGAAGGCGCTTCAGTACCTCAACCTCCTTCGTGAGCGTGCCTACGGAAACAACTCCGGCAACTATACGACCCTCCCTTCACTCGAAGGTTTACTCGCCGAGCGTGGTCGTGAGCTCTACTGGGAGGCTCAGCGTCGTACAGACCTCATCCGCTTTGGCAAGTTCGTAGGCAGTGACTACGTCTGGCCATGGAAGGGTGGTGTAGCTGCTGGTAAGGCTATTGAGACTTATCGTGTCCTATATCCGCTTCCATCTGATGACCTCCAGGCTAACCCTCAGAACCTACGTCAGAATACCGGCTACTAAGCCACTTCATTCTTCTTTATAATTCGAGTCTCCGCCCGCTGTGCTATCGGTACAGCGGGCGGAGCTCTTTTTCCCAATCATTTAAATCTTCCATTGAGACAATTTAAATTACCTCTTCCTTGTCGCCTCTTTATTCCATTCAGGTACAGTAGATTAAATCCGATGCTTTTAATTCATCTATCCTTCCTGCTAAAATAGATAGCAGCATGGTATCATTCCTTGAGGAGAGATCTTCGCCAGCAAGGAGCCAGCCTAACAAACCCGACCGCACTCCGCTAGTCCCAGACAGAAGACATAGCTCCCTAGCCGAAGAATGGATAGGAATCATCGGCTCGAAAGCAACGCTGCAACCCCAAGAAAGCAACGTTGCTTTTTCGTAATTCCAACGTTGGAATCAGCCCACTCGTCCCAATCCATGTGTAACATCCTAAGCATAGACGAGGAAGCATTACAACAGTAAAGGACTCTCATCGCAGGAAGCACCCGAGCGTACCTTGTCTATGAAATCAAGCCCCCTTACGCATAAAGTCTTACCTTTTGCTTCATCTATTAAGAAATTCTGACGAGAAAAGCGTACCTTTGTATAGCCTCCGATGGGAGGTTTTTTAGTTCATTGATAATTATTTACAACATGATCGGAAAAGGAAAAAGTTCCAAATTAACCCGCATTGGTATCTTTTATGACGGCAATTACTTTTGGCATGTCAGCACATTTTATTACCAATACCATGAGCGAAAGAGTCGCCTAAGTGTAAGCGGCCTGCATACATTCATCAAGGAAAAGATCGCCGAACTCGAAGACACGACCCCAGAGCTGTGCAAGATCACAGATGCTCATTACTTCCGCGGTCGCCTCTCAGCGACTGAAGCTGCTAAAGCGTCCGGTGACGTCCTCTTCTATGAGCGTCTATTTGACGATGTACTCAACTCGGAGGGGGTAACGATGCACCACCTTCCTCTCTCTCGCACGGGCAAGGGGAAGAAGAAAGAAAAGGGAGTCGATGTACTCTTTGCTCTCGAAGCATACGAGCGTGCCCTACATCTCAACTTTGACGTCGTCGTCCTGATCGCAGCCGATGGAGACTACATTCCACTAGTACGCAAGCTCCACGCTTTAGGTACTCGCGTGATGATCCTCGGCTGGGATCTGGAGCACGAAAGTGAGAAGAAGGAGCCCACGACGACCTATACCTCTAATGATCTACTCGAAGAGGCGACCTATCCCGTACGGATGAATGAACTCATCGACAGCCGTGCCTCTCGGATGAATCACCTCATCAATGGGCTATTCGTCCATAAAGGGATCATCGAAGATCGTAGAGAGATCAAGGGACGTCCTTATCAAGCTCCTAGGGTACAACCCCGTCCACTCGATGCTAGCCAGCAAGAGCAAGTACGCTCTACAGAGCATGAGAGCGAAGACGAGAGGGATAATGATCTTAACCAGCTAGCTCAGGCACCTGAACCCGAGCTAACGCTAACCGTCCAAGAGTCCCTCCCTACTCCCGAGCTGAAGGTCGTCGGGCGAATTGATCTGCCTCATCCTAAATCCACCCTACAGCCAGGAGAAGAACTTCCCGAAGGGTTGGTACAAGGCCAGATCAACTCCATCAAGCAAGGCTTCGGCTTCATCAATGTCGGGTTGAAGGAGAATGCCTTCTTCCACTACAAGAGCTTAAATGGGATCAACTTCAGTGACCTCTATGTCGGTGATTGGGTCGAGATGCACCTCTCGCGCAATGAAAAAGGTAATCTCGTCGCCTCTGACGTAGCTCTCCTCCTCCCAGAAGAGCCTGCTCACGAAGAGTAGCCCCGCTACCTCACCTGATATACAAGCCTGCCCTAGGAAGCATCATAGCTCTAGGGCAGGCTTTTCTATATCCTCAACCTAGCTCTAGACACCTTAAAACCTATCTCTTTTCACCTCTTAGTCCTAGAGAATGAGGGCAATAGCATTCTAAAAAATTAAGGAAGGCAAAGCATTTGCTCCTTTCTTTGTGAATGGCTACATTTGCTTCAAGTGAATGCAACGAAACACCTACAGCAAAGCGCTTTGTAGGAGGTATAACTGGATCGATAACTACGGCTCCTTAATTCTGAAGGCTTCACCACGATGAACGGAACTATTCAAGCGACAGGACTTCGCCAAGGGGTCGTCGTAGACCTTTCCCCCGGCTATGTCACGGTGCGCATCCAGCAGCAGAGTGCTTGTCAAGCATGCCATGCCCGCGCCTATTGTGTCAGTAGCGAGTGTGCCGAGCGAGAGCTACGTCTCGAAAGCGGCGGACACACCTTCGCCTTAGGTGAGATCGTCATGATCTCTGCAGAAGAGCGTGTAGGCAGGCTTGCAGTCCTACTTGCCTTCATCCTCCCCCTTCTTCTTCTCGTCGGGAGTCTTGCCTTGATGCAAGTCCTCTTCCCCGAGCTCAACGAAGGGCTCTCTATCCTCGCTACCCTTAGTCTACTAGCGGGCTATTACCTGATCCTCTACACCTGCCGTGAGCGTCTCGGGAAGCGACTTCACCTCGAAGTCCTCCCGCTCTCTTCTACTCACGACTAGCATACTACCCTAGCTATATGTTTACGACTATCCTTGTCCTAACCCTCATCGGTGTACTGGGGGCGGTCTTGCTCTACTTCGTCTCTCGGAAGTTTGAAGTCAAAGAAGATCCTCGCATCGCTGAAGTAGCCGAGGTGCTACCTCAAGCTAACTGTGGAGGATGTGGCTTCCCAGGCTGCGCCGCCTTTGCTGGAGCGTGCTGTAAGAGTGCTGATCTCGAAGGACTCTTCTGTCCCGTGGGTGGAAGCCCAGTGATGGAGAAGGTCAGTGGCATCCTTGGCCTAGTAGCACAGAAGCAAGACCCACTGATCGCTGTACTCCGCTGTAACGGGACGTGCGAAGCTCGCCCACGCACCAACATCTATGATGGAGCCGCTAGCTGTGCTGTAGCCTCTGCCCTCTACAAGGGAGATACCGACTGCTCCTGGGGCTGTGTAGGACTCGGCGACTGCGTCCGGTCCTGTAACTTCGATGCGATGGCGATGGATCCGGAGACTCGCCTTCCTCTCATCTTCGAAGACAAATGCGTCGCTTGTGGCGCTTGCGTTAAGGCCTGCCCCAAGACGCTCATCGAACTCCGCAAGAAAGGACCGAAGGGTCGACGTATCTTCGTTAGCTGTCGCAATAAGGATAAAGGTGGGGCAGCGAAAAAGGCATGTGGTAATGCTTGCATAGGTTGCTCTCTCTGCTTTAAAGAGTGTAAGTTTGAAGCCATCACCATCGCAGACAACCTTTCTTACATCGACCATACGAAGTGCCGTCTATGTCGTAAGTGCGTCTCGGTCTGTCCGACACATGCCATCCATGAGCTGGGCTTCCCTCCTCCTAAGGAAAAGCCAGCTCCCACAGAGGAGAAAGCACCTGCACCAAGCGCTTCGCCCGCTCCTACAGCACCGCCACCCAGCACACCATCTACGTCTCAGTCTTAGCCTCGTCTAGCTGTCTATACTTATGCTACGCTCATTTCGCCTAGGAGGCATCCATCCTCCTGAAAACAAGCTCTCAGCCAAAGCTCCTATTGAGACGCTTCCTCTACCTAAGGAGGTCATCATCCCCATTGGTCAGCATATTGGCGCTCCAGCACAGCCCGTCGTCCAGAAGGGAGATCTCGTCAAGGTCGGCACCATCATCGCTAAGACAGGAGGCTTCGTCTCTGCTAACATTCACTCCTCGGTCACGGGGAAGGTCACGAAGCTGGATAGCTTCTTCGATGCAGGAGGCTACAAACGCCCTGCTATCGTGATCTCCGTTAGCCCCGAAGAGGAACTATGGGAAGAGGGGATCGATCGCACCCCAGATCTCGTGAAGGAGTGTACACTCTCCAAGCAAGAGATCCTAGATCGTATCAGCTCGGCAGGCATCGTCGGCCTAGGTGGAGCGACCTTCCCCACGCATGTCAAGCTCGCTCCACCTCCAGGGAGTAAAGCAGAGGTACTCATCATCAACGCCGTAGAGTGCGAGCCTTACCTCACCTCCGACCATGCCCTGATGATGACTAAGGGAGACGAAATCCTCGTAGGAGTGAGTATTCTCATGCGAGCCCTTGAGGTGAGCCGTGCAGTCATCGGTATCGAGAATAATAAGAAGGATGCTATCCTTCGTCTCTCGCAGCTCGCTATGGACTATCCAGGCATCGAAGTCATGCCACTCAAAGTACAGTATCCACAGGGTGGAGAAAAGCAGCTCATCGACGCCGTCCTACGCAAGCAAGTAAAAAGTGGTGCTCTCCCTATCTCTGCAGGAGCAGTCGTGCAGAATGTGGGGACGGTCTTCGCCGTCTATGAAGCGGTGCAAAAAAACAAACCCCTCATCGAGCGTATCACGACAGTCACAGGTAAGCATCTTGAGAAGCCATCGAACTACCTCGCTCGTATCGGCACCCCTATCGGTCATCTGATCACTGCCTCGGGAGGACTACCCGAAGATACCGGTAAGATCATCGGAGGAGGACCTATGATGGGTAAAGCGCTACTCTCACCAGAGATCCCTGTGACCAAGGGGACCTCAGGCGTCCTACTCCTGCCTCGGGAGGAATCCGTACGACAGCCCATGCGTAACTGTATTCGCTGTGCCAAATGTGTGAACGTCTGCCCTATGGGGCTCAATCCCGCCTTCCTCATGCGTGATGTCCAGTATAGTGACTGGGAAGCTACCGAGAAGGGCTTCATCGTAGACTGTATCGAGTGTGGCTCTTGTAGCTATACTTGCCCTGCTTCCCGTCCTCTCCTTGACTATATCCGCACTGGCAAGCAGAAAGTCACCGCCATCGTCCGTGCACGCAAAAGCTAATCCTATGGACAAGCTCATCATCTCTCCCTCTCCCCACATCCATAGTGGCGATAGCATCGAGCGCAATATGTACGCTGTACTTGTTGCCCTCGCTCCAGCTTGCCTCGTATCGCTCTTCACTTTTGGCTTAGGCGCCTTAGTCGTCTTAAGTATCAGTGTCCTATCGTGCGTACTCGTCGAGTGGGCGATCACGAAGTATCTCTTTCGCCGTCCAAGTACGATCGCTGATGGCTCAGCTATCCTCACCGGACTACTCCTGGGGATGAACCTCCCCTCTAGTCTACCCTGGTGGATCGTCTTCCTCGGCGCACTGATCGCTATCGGTGTAGGCAAACTCAGCTTCGGAGGGCTGGGGGGAAACATCTTTAACCCTGCCCTCGTAGGTCGTGTCTTCCTCCTCATCGCCTATCCTGCCCAAATGACCCTTTGGCCTCAGCCTGGGCAATACCTCAGCTATACTGATGCCGTCACCTCAGCGACGCCTCTAGGCATCGCCAAAGGTATCCAAGCCTCTACGCCAGGGATGAGCTGGGAGCAACTCCCCTCGACCTCTGATCTCCTCTTTGGGCTGCATGGGGGGAGCCTCGGCGAAGTCAGTGCCATCGCCCTACTTCTAGGCTTAGCCTTCCTCCTCTATCGCAAGGTGATCACCTGGCACATCCCGGTGTCTCTCCTAGGGACAGCATTTATCTTCTCCGCCTTGATGCACTGGATCGACCCGACACTCTATCCGACACCTCTCTTCCAGCTCCTCACGGGAGGGATGCTCCTCGGAGCAATCTTCATGGCTACAGACTATGTCACTAGCCCGATGAGTGCACGAGGACAATTGCTCTATGGTAGCTTGATCGGCCTGCTGACGATCCTCATTCGACTCTTCGGAAGCTATCCTGAGGGGATGTCCTTCGCTATCCTTATCATGAATAGCTTTACGCCCTTGATCAACATGTACATTCGTCCGAAGCACTTCGGCGATCGCTAGTCTATGAAGAAGCTAAGCTCTACCCTACCGAATATGCTCCTTGCCCTCGGCGGGATCTGTATCATGGTATCCGGCATCCTCGCCTTAGTGAACCAGGTCACCTCCGAGCCTATTGCTAAGGCTGAAATAGAAGCGAAAGTCGCAGCTATCCGAGCTGTCACACCTGCCTTTGATAACAATCCCTTCACCGAGCTCCAGCGTGTCCTCCCAGAAGGAGAAACCGATAGCCTTACCGTCTATCCTGCGAAGAAAGCTGGCAAGCTCGTAGGCTTCGCTATCGAGAGCTATACGCTCAAGGGCTTTAGCGGACTGATCCGTACGATGATCGGATTCGATGCCGAAGGCAAGCTCATTGACTTCGCTGTCCTCCAGCATGCCGAGAGCCCTGGACTGGGATCACGTATCTACGAGTGGTACCATGAGAAGAGTGAGACCAGCGGTATCCGTGACCTGCGTGGACTGGATATGAAGACCGTCTCCCCTCTTACCGTCAGCAAGGATGGTGGCAAGGTCGATGCGATCACAGCTGCCACGATCAGCTCTCGTGCCTTTCTCGACGCAGTCAATCGTGCTTGGAAGACTTTCTCCACAGTACAGGGACAATCGTCTTCAGTGAATACGGACGACATCGCACCCCAACAGCCTAAGTAACCTCTCTACTCCCTACCCGATCTATGAAACCGCTTGACATCATCCGCAACGGCATCACGACGGAGAATCCCACCTTTGCACTTCTCCTAGGGATGTGCCCCACACTAGCTACGACGACTTCGGCTCTCAATGGGATGGCTATGGGGCTTGCAACCATGTTCGTACTCATCTGCTCCAATACGGTCATCTCCCTCATCAAGTCCCTCGTGCCTGATGCCGTGCGTATACCTTGCTTTATCGTCGTCATCGCAGGCTTCGTGACTATCGTGCAGATGTTGATGCAAGCCTTCCTCCCCAGTCTCTATGCCTCACTAGGGCTCTTCATTCCCTTGATCGTCGTGAACTGTATCGTACTCGGCCGTGCTGAGGCCGTCGCTGCCAAGCAGGGAGTCGCACACGCTAGTCTCGATGGTGTCGGGATAGGCCTTGGCTTCACCCTATCGCTGACGGTGCTGGGTATGCTTCGAGAGCTTCTCGGTAGTGGAGCCGTCTTTTCCCTCCAAGTCTATCCTAAGGAATATGGGGCACTACTCTTTGTCCTCGCACCAGGTGCTTTCCTTGTCCTAGGCTATCTCATCGCCCTGAAGAACCACCTCAGCTCTAAGAAGTAAACGCTATGGTACACTATCTGCTTCTCTTCGTGGCGGCCGTTTTCGTCAATAACGTCGTCCTCTCCCAATTCCTCGGTATCTGTCCCTTCCTCGGGGTATCGAAGAAGGTCGATACAGCCATAGGCATGGGTGCTGCCGTGACCTTCGTCCTAGCGATCTCGACACTCTGTACCTTCCTCCTGCAGAAGTTCGTCCTAGAGCCTCTGGGTATGGAGTACATGCAGACGATCTCCTTCATCCTCGTCATCGCCGCACTCGTACAGATGGTGGAGATCATCCTGAAGAAGGTCTCTCCTGCTCTCTACCAAGCTCTCGGTGTCTTCCTTCCGCTGATCACGACGAACTGCTGTGTCCTCGGTGTAGCCATCCTAGTCATCCAAAAGGACTTTAACCTCCTCGAAAGTGTCGTCTATGCCATCTCCATTGCCTTAGGCTTCACCTTAGCGCTAGTTGTCTTCGCTGGCATCCGTGAGCAACTCAGTCGCACGGAGCTACCCGATAGTATACGAGGCATCCCCATTGCTCTCATCTCCGCAGGCATCCTTGCTATGGCTTTCATGGGCTTCAGCGGTATGGTGAAGATGTAAAAGCGGATTCTTTCCCCTATAAATAGATTCCTCCACCAGCCTAGGATGAGGCTAGTGGGGGAATTATATTATCTACTCGATGAAGAGAAAGGGAGAAAAAACAAGCAAAACACTCTCCTCCTCTTCATTTTTCCGCACAACAGAAATTCCCTACTTATGATCTTAGCGAGTACCGATTGCCTGACGAAAATACTTGGTATAAAGGAAATCATTACTTAGTTCAAATAATCTACTAGATCTTCCATACACAGACACTTTGATGTTGTATCTTTGTAAGGACAATAAATATACAATAACCAGAAAAGGGAAAGATAACAATCACAGCCCCTAGAAACCGCTCCAACAGAAGCAAGCTACACAAAACACATAAATATCTGAGAGTAAATAAGTATGAACATTCTTTTCATTATCGGAAATGGCTTTGATTTAAGACTGGGACTTCCGACAGGTTATCCTGACTTCTTGAATCATTATAGAGAACAAAATCCAAAGCATAACATCGAAGTTAAAACTTCAAAGGAAGAATTCTTTAAGTTCATAGGACATGTAGAGAATGAAGAATGGAAAGATTTAGAAGTTACCTTAGGTAATTTCACCTCACACCTTACTGATAAGAGTCAATTTCTAGAGTTTTATCGAGATATCAATCTATCTCTAGTAGACTATCTATCCAATATTGAAGAGGAAGCAAATTCTACTTTTACTGACGAACAATCGGAACATTTGAAACAGAGTCTTCTTACTCCCTACAATTACCTAAACAACAGAGAAAAGGAACTTTTCAAGAGCAGAATTGAAAGGAGGGATCTAGAAGCCTCTATCATCTCATTAAACTATACCTCTTTTCTCGAAACTCTCTGTAAAGGCCACATAGAGATAGGTAAATATTATGATATACCAGATTCTCCTCGTGTCTTCAGATTAAATCAAATCAAGCACATTCATGGAAGACTTATAGAAAAATCTATTTTACTAGGAGTTGATAATGAAGAACAGATATCGAACGAAGACTTTAGATTAGATGAGGATATTCTTGATGTGATGATTAAACCAAAGGGGAATGAGAACATCGGAAGCCTAATCGAGAGAGAGTGTCAGGATCTGATCAAAGAGGCAGATGTTATCTACATATTTGGGAGTTCCTTAGGAAAAACAGATAAAACGTGGTGGACTGCAATTAAAGAAAGATTTTTATATGACCCTCAAGTCATTATCTTATACTTCCTTCGTAAGGATAATCCTATATTCACTTTATCTACAGAGATGTCTTTCAAACGAAGAGCAAGAGAACAACTTGTTACAGCATTGGGATTAGAGGGCAATGAAGCAAACTATCGAGATAGAATTTTCATTGCTCTTAATACTGCTATGTTCCCAGAGAAAAAGCAGTAATCTACTTCTCAACTTATTTATAAACTCCTCGGCTTGCTCTTCGGGCCGGGGAGTTCTTTTATTAGGTCATATCCCATCTCTAATAACCTCATCCTTCATCCGCTCGAGTATACCAATCGTAAGTCAGTTATAGCTCATCTTAAATCATGCCTATGTGAGACATGAGAGGGCAATATCAAGGGGAGTTAACGACCATATTTAACCACTTTTGACCATAATCGACGACTTAGGTCGATTATTACCTATTAAGGGGTATTTCGTGTCGTATCTTCGTGTTGTGGAAGACAACGAACGAGCTTTTTCGTATGAGACGAGAGCTCCCTTCCCAAAGAACACAAACAGATAAACGTACGAGATGATACACGAGCACTCACCACCTCACAAAGCGATAGGCAACGACCTATCAGAGTATAACTAATGAGCCTGTCCATTCGATAGTAACCAACCTAAGAACGGATTACTAACGAAATTAAATCTCATTACTAACCCGAGAAAACAGCGTAAGTAATGAAACAAACAGCTCCTTAGTCATCAACCCAAGAGCTCATCCGAGCATTCAATGTACTTCATTCGGGAGTTTATCCAGGCATCTAACCAAGAGACTAGACAGACATCCATCCCGAGCATAACTAACCCTATATATCCAGTATATTATCATCATGAATAAGGCATCTAATCCTATCCGATTCTATCTCCTAGAAAGACATATCGTCGACCCACGTGACCCGAAGAACAAGGAGAAACAACGCAAAGTCTTCCAAGCCCGAACGGCTTCCCGAGGTCGGGTGAAATTCCGAGACTTCTGCGGAAGAGTCGCACGTGGGGCTTCCTTCACTCAACAGGAAGTCGAAGCAGTGATCAACTACGCTACCGAGATCGCCCGTGAGATCGTAGCCAATGGCGACATCGTCGAGTTCGGCGACTTAGGGACGATGAGTCCGAGCTTTGTGGGCAAGGTGGTGACTAAGGTCGAAGACTTCAACGTCCTGACGCATATCACTCGCCCGAAGGTATGCTTCCGCCCCAGCCGTGATTTCTTCGATCTACGCACCTATCCAGGTGTCTCATTCCAGCGCATGGACGCTCCTACCCCTCAGAGCAAGGGTAAGAAGAAGCCTGTACCTAAGACACCCAAGCCCAAGGAAGGAAGCTCTGGAGACTCCTCTTCAGGTGATGGCCACCTTGGAATCTAAGGAACAATCTGCTATGCCCTCAGTCAGTCAACTGATCACTCTTCCCCACCTCATCTAAGCAAGAATCCCCGCAAGCTATAAGAGCTTGCGGGGATTCCTTTTTGATCCTTGATCTAATATCAGCGGAGTGGATTTCTAATAGTTTAAAAGCACACTCCGTCTGAGAGAAGGGGACTACATCATGCCACCCATACCGCCCATGCCAGGAGCCATGGCAGGCATAGCGGGAGCATCCTCCTTCTTGTCGGCGATGACACATTCGGTGGTTAGGAACATACCAGCGATCGAAGCCGCATTCTCTAGCGCAACACGCGTGACCTTCGCTGGATCGATAACGCCCGAAGCGTAGAGGTTCTCGAACTTATCCTGACGAGCATTGTAGCCGAAGTCTCCTTCGCCATCCTTGACACGCTGGACGATGACGGCACCTTCCTTACCTGCGTTGGCGACGATCTGGCGTAGGGGCTCTTCGACAGCACGGCGGATGATCTCGATCCCTGTGGTCTCGTCTTCATTCTCACCGACTAAGCCATCGAGGGCACGGACAGCACGCAGAAGAGCCGTACCACCACCTGGTACAGTACCCTCCTCGACCGCTGCACGTGTAGCGGAGAGCGCATCATCGACACGATCCTTCTTCTCCTTCATCTCGACTTCGCTAGGTGCACCTACATAGAGGACAGCGACACCGCCAGCGAGCTTAGCGAGGCGTTCCTGTAGCTTCTCACGATCATAGTCTGAAGAGGTATTGGCGATCTGAGCCTTGATCTGAGCTGCACGCTCACGAATGGCTTCCTTATCACCAGCACCATTGACGATGATCGTATTATCCTTGTCTACGGTGATCTTCTCAGCCTTACCGAGGTCTTCGAGGGAAACCCCATCGATCTTCATACCGGTCTCTTCGCTGATCACTACCCCACCTGTGAGGATAGCGATATCCTGAAGCATCGCCTTACGACGATCACCGAAGCCTGGAGCCTTAACGGCGCAAACCTTGAGACCACCACGGAGACGATTGACGACAAGCGTTGCGAGTGCTTCGCTGTCGATATCTTCTGCGATGATCAGAAGAGGACGTCCAGTCTGAACTGTCTGCTCGAGGATAGGAAGGATCTCCTTAAGGGTAGAGATCTTCTTGTCATAGATGAGGACGTAAGGATTCTCTAGCTGCGCCTCCATCTTCTCCGAGTTGGTGACGAAGTAGGGAGAGATGTAGCCACGATCGAACTGCATCCCTTCGACCACTTCGACAGTCGTCTCGATACCCTTAGCTTCTTCGACGGTGATGACACCTTCCTTATTCACCTTGCGCATAGCTTCGGCGATGAGCTGACCGATCTGCTCGTCTCCGTTAGCCGAGATCTTAGCTACATGCTCGATCTTCTTGAAGTCATCTCCTATCTCCTGCGCCATCGAGCGGATCTCTGCTACGATCTTAGCGACGGCCTTATCAATACCGCGCTTGAGATCCATAGGGTTCGCTCCTGCGGTGACATTCTTCAGTCCCACACCGATGATCGACTGAGCGAGGATAGTCGCCGTGGTGGTACCATCCCCGGCATCGTCATTGGTCTTGGAGGCTACCTCCTTGACGAGCTGAGCACCCATGTTCTCGAAGGGATCTTCTAGCTCTACTTCCTTAGCTACAGATACCCCATCCTTCGTAATATGGGGAGCGCCATAGGTCTTAGCGAGGATGACGTTACGACCCTTAGGGCCAAGCGTCACCTTGACTGCATTAGCGAGGGCATCGACGCCACGCTTAAGGCTCTCACGAGCTTCTATATCGAACTTGATTTCTTTTGCCATGATTATTGGTTGTTTCTTAAGTAAAGAGATTGGTTAGATCTACAGCTGATCTTAGAGGGTAGCTAAGACGTCAGCCTGACGCATGATGAGATACTTCTCCCCTTCATGCTCGATTTCGGTACCAGCGTACTTGCCATAGAGGACGATATCGCCCGCCTTAAGGACCATTTCTTCATCCTTCGTACCCGTACCTACAGCGATGACTTCACCACGTAGGGGCTTTTCCTTGGCTGAATCAGGGATGATGATACCGCTGACGGTCTTCTCTTCTTGAGAGGCAGGACGTACAAGGACGCGATCTGCGAGAGGTCGAATACTCATAGAGCTTCTATTGAATTTAGAGTGTTACGTTACTTACGTGTTAAGTAGATTTTTCTAACCATTATTCAAGGACTATGCCAAAAGAGCACCCCACCCTCCCGTCATTCACTAGACGTGACAAGATGACAGAAGCAACATAAGGAAGAGCATGAAGAAGACAGAAAGGGTACGTTCCACGTGAAACAAATAACCAAACCTCAAACACAGCGAAGACAGCGTTCCACGTGAAACACTCACCTCTTCGGCGTATCTTTGTTTTCAGAATTCAATATTGATCATCCCCTCTTCCTATGCTTCGCTACCTCCTCCCCACCCTCTTCCTTTGTGTCATCACCGTCTCAGCCCAGCGCTTCGACTCCCTTATGCGAGCGAATGGCATGGTAGACATCCAGCAAGTAGCCCCCGACATTCGGGTAGACCTCAAATACGCCACGAAGGACAACTTCATCGGGGCGAACATGTACGGTCAGCTCCGCCGTGCCTACCTCCACCCTAACCTCGCCAAGGCACTCGCCCGAGCACAGCAAGCGCTCACCAAAGAGCGCCCCGGCTATCGCTTCCTCATCTATGACGCTGCTCGTCCTCAGAGCGTACAGAGGCGGATGTATCAGGCTGTGGCAGGCACCCCGAAGAAGATCTACGTCGCAGCCCCCGAGCGAGGAGGACGTCACAACTATGGCGTAGCCGTTGACCTCACCATCGTGGATGCCTCGGGGAATCCCTTGGATATGGGTTCACCCTTCGACCACTTTGGCGAGGAAGCCCATCTAGGCAATGAGGAGGCTCGCGTGCGTGCGGGTATCTTTAATAAGGGAGTGCCAGCAAATAGATCCCTTATGCGTCGCCTCCTAGGGGCAGAAGGACTTCGCCCCTACGATAAAGAGTGGTGGCACTACCAAGAGCAGATGCCGATGAGTGAAGTCCGCAAGCGCTACCAACTACTAGCCTTCTAATATTTATATAAATAGCTGATATACAATACTATAATAAACAAAACTACGACACTACTTATCCTAAATAAGCAGCGATGGTCATCCCTCACGAGAGAGATGACCATCGCTGTATTCATCTATTGCCTATGCTTGGGGAAGTAGCGACTTAGCCGTTAGACTCAGGTCTATCCAGCTTCATCTCCTCACGTAAGCGCTCCTGTAGCTCTTCGATCGCCTTAGGAGCAGGACTGGGAAGTGACTCTGTCTGCTCCCTCATCCAGCGGGAGAGCGCTCTACGCTTACGCTGATAGGCTGTACAGGGAGCGCAGAGCAGGAGGTGTAGTCGAAGCCTTAGATGCTCCACCCAGGAGAGCCCTACATGATCTTCCTTCTCCAAGAGTAGCGTCGTATCATGACAGGTATAGATGAGGCGATGAAGCAAGCGAGATAGAAACATAGATGACGAGCAAGCCTAAGCGTGAAACCAACGGCTCTCCAGACAGGCACGTAGCTGCATACGTCCCCGCTGCAAGAGCTTCCATAGATAGGTCGGACTAAGGGAGAGATCCTGACAGATTGACTTGGTCTCTTCCTCGGCCAAGTAGTAAAGCTTGATCACCTGCTTCCACTTCGCAGGGAGCGCTTCTAGGCATTGAGAGAAGGTGCGAGCGAAGTCTTCATTGTCCAAGTTCAGCTCTTCCTCCGATGCACTCTCCCAGGGCTGGGTGACACGTGGATCGAGCCAATTCCCCTCTCCATCAAAGTACTGCTCTAAGCTGATCGTCCCCTCTCCTCGGTAGTGCTTCCGATAGCGATCCATCACCTTGTGGCGCAGGATCTGTGTCAGCCAGGTCAGGGGCGAACTCTTCCCCTCGAAGCGTGACAGGGCGTCACAGGCGGTGAGGAAGGTCTCCTGCACCAGATCCTGCGCCTCGTCCTCATCATCAAGGAGGTACTGTGCTCTCTGGAGCAAGGGAGCGGTATAGTCACGCACCCACTGCCCGATCTGTATTCGCTCTTGGTCAGTCATCACTAGCAAAGGTAGTGAAATTGGGAGTCCATAGTGATTACCCTATCTTCTTGAGAAGACCAAGACGCTAGAGTCTCCAGTGTTACCTCCGAAGAGGCACTACTGATGCCTCATGAGGGGCACTACTGTTGCCTCACCAGAGGCATCAGTAGTGCCTACTAGTTGGAAAAAAGCAGACCCCGAAAAAGTCCCCACGAAGGACGCTACTCGGGGAGCTGGCGGAGAATGTGTATTTTTGTGGCAGACAATATAGTAACATACACGTAGAGACTTTTTATAATGGCACAGCAAGAAGACCTCTTTAAAAAGGTCGTCGCACACTGTAAAGAATACGGCTTCGTCTTCCCCTCCTCCGAAATCTATGACGGCCTCGGTGCAGTCTATGACTATGGACAGCTAGGGAGCGAACTCAAGAATAACATCAAGCGCTACTGGTGGGAAGCCATGACGCTCCTCGCCCCCAATGTCGTCGGGATCGACTCCGCCATCTTCATGCACCCCAAGATCTGGAAGGCTTCAGGTCACGTGGATGCCTTCAACGATCCCCTCATCGACAACAAGGACTCCAAGAAGCGCTACCGTGCCGACGTACTCATCGAGGATCATCTAGCTAAGATCGAAGACAAGATCAATAAGGAGGTCGCTAAGGCTGCCAAGCGCTTCGGTGAGAGCTTCGACGAGGAGCAGTTCCGTGCCACCAATGGGCGTGTGCTGGAGTACCAAGCGAAGTGGAATGAGATCCACACACGCTTCTCCGACGCCATGAACGCTACCGACCTAGAGGGTCTGCGCCAGATCATCCTGGACTGCGAGATCGTATGCCCTATCAGTGGCACACGCAATTGGACGGAGGTTCGTCAGTTCAACCTCATGTTCGCCACCGAGATGGGCTCCACGGCAGAGGGTGCGATGAAGGTGTACCTCCGCCCCGAGACCGCCCAAGGGATCTTCGTCAACTTCCTCAACGTGCAGAAGACGGGACGTATGAAGATCCCCTTCGGGATTGCTCAAATCGGGAAGGCTTTCCGCAACGAGATCGTCGCCCGCCAGTTCATCTTCCGTATGCGCGAGTTTGAGCAGATGGAGATGCAGTTCTTCGTCCGCCCTGGAGAGGAGCTGAAGTGGTTTGAGTTCTGGAAGGATCTCCGCCTGCGCTGGCACAAGGCTCTTGGCCTAGGCGACCAGAAGTACCGCTACCATGACCACGAGAAGCTCGCTCACTATGCCAATGCAGCTACCGACATCGAGTTCGAGATGCCCTTTGGCTTCAAAGAAGTGGAAGGGATTCACAGCCGTACGGATTTCGACCTCAAGCGTCACGAGGAGTTCAGTGGGAAGAAGCAGCAGTACTTCGACCCCGAGCTCGGAGAGAGCTATGTACCCTACGTCGTCGAGACGTCGATCGGTGTCGACCGCATGTTCCTCAGCCTCGTCTGTGGTTCCTTCGAGGAGGAAGCACTGGAGGGAGGAGAGAAGCGTACGGTTCTCCGCCTACCTGCAGCCCTAGCACCTGTCAAGCTCGCTATCCTTCCCCTCGTACGTAAGGACGGGCTAGATGACAAGGCGAAGGCGATCTATGATGAGCTGAAGTTTGACTTCAACTGCCAGCTGGATGAGAAGGACTCCATCGGTAAGCGCTACCGCCGTCAGGATGCCATCGGTACCCCCTTCTGCGTCACGATCGACCATCAGACCATGGAGGACGACACCGTGACCCTACGCCACCGTGACAGCATGCAGCAGGAGCGTATCGCTATCCGTGACCTTGCTCAAGTGCTCTCCGAGGCTACCTCACTCAAGAGTCTCCTTCGCAAGATCTAATCCCCTATTATCCTATGATCCGTAGCAAGCTTTTCACCACCGCCTTCCTAGTAGCTAGTGCCCTCCTCGGAGCTAGCTGCAGCAAGACGATAGACGTCGCCGAGGAGCGACGCAGTACGAACGAAGCCGAGTTCCGTGCCTTCGCAGATAGCACCGGCTTCGAGCGTGTGACTATCCCAGGTATCACAGGTACCTCTTTCGTATATATGAAGGTGACTAAGGCTGGTGATCCGAATGTGCCCGTAGACTATACCGATAACGTCCATCTCTTCCGAGACACGTATCTGACGAGCGACTGGCGTAAGGAGCACTGGAATGCTCGCCGTATCCACCAGACGCTGGGAACGAATGCCGTGCCCCCCGAGGCCGTCGGTAGCCTGAAGATCGGACTACAGATCGCTGTGCAGAACCTCCACGAAGGTGCCGAAGCGACCGTAGTCATCCCTTGGTACCTCAACAACATCAATACGACCACGGAGCGCACAGAGGCCTACACCTCGCTCTACGTACGCCTTCATCTAGCTAAGGTCATCAAGCCTGCTACCAACTAGTTTATCTCTCTTCACTGAATGCATATTCTCCTAAGTAACGACGATGGCTTCCGTGCTGCAGGCATCCAAGAGCTGGCTCAGTCCATGCTCGCCTTTGGGCAGGTGACCATCGTCGCTCCTGACGGCCCACGCTCGGGCTTCTCAGGCGCCATCACGACCACCACTCCCCTACGCCTCAAGCACCGACAGACTGAGGGCAACCTACGTATCTATAGTTGCGAGGGTACGCCCGTGGACTGTGTTAAGCTAGCGCTCAATACGCTCTTCCTTGACGAGCGTCCTGACCTGATCATCTCAGGAATCAATCATGGAAGTAATGAAGGGATCTGCGTCGGTTACTCAGGTACCATCGGAGCTGCACGTGAGGGATGTATCTACGGTATTCCCTCGCTGGCAGTCTCTCTGGATGATACCGCTTGGCATCCGGACTTTCAGTCAAGTATCGTCTATACCCAGCAGGTCGTCCAACTCCTGAAAGACGGTCTAACACTCCCTGCCAAGACCCTACTCTCGCTGAACATCCCCAAGGGTGAAGTCCAGGGTCTCAAGGTATGTCCTATGACCGTAGGGCGCTTCGTCGAAGAGTTTGTCCACTCTCAGGATGGCAAGGGACGTGCAATCCACTGGCTCGGAGGATACCAAGTACCCTTCGAAGATGAAAGCGAAGGGGACTGGCACGAGCTACGTGCTGGCTGGGCAACGCTAACTCCCCTCCAGCTCGACTGTACCAACCACGGCTGGATCGAGCAACTCTCCGCTCAGGTCGAAGCCTCTCGCTAAGTATGCGCTACTTCCTCATCGTAGGCGAAGCCTCGGGAGACCTGCATGCCTCAGCACTGATCACAGCACTGAAGGCACAGGATCCCGAGGCTTCGTTTGCCTTTATGGGCGGGGATAAGATGGCCGAAGCAGCTGGCGTAGCACCCCTCGTACACTACCGTGAGGTAGCTATGATGGGCATCTTACGTGTCCTCAAGAACCTCAAGAAGCTACGTCGTATCGGCCAGCAGGTACAAGAGGCGATGCGAGCCTTTGCGCCCGATGTCGTCATCCCTGTGGACTTTGCCGACTTCAACCTACGCTTCATCCTCCCCTTCGCTAAGGAAACCCTCGGTATCCCCGTCGTCTACTACATCCTGCCTAAGCTCTGGGCTTGGCGAGGTGGACGGATCAAACAGCTACGACGCTACACGGATCTAGGACTGAGCATCCTTCCCTTCGAAGTAGACTTCTTCCATAATCAAGGACTCCCGATCTCCTACATCGGAAATCCCTGTGTAGATGCTCAGCTACGCTATGCTAGCGAGCATCCCGAAGAGGTGAAAAGAGAGCGTATGCTACTCCTCGTTCCTGGTAGTCGCCAAGGAGAACTTCAGGCTAACCTACCCCGTATGCTCTCAGTCACGGCTCCCTATGGAGAGGAAGGCTGGCGAATCATCCTGGCAGGTGCCCCCGGACTAGAGCCCAAGGACTATGCTCGCTATCTACAGGCTTATCCTCGGGTGGAGCTAACCTTTGGTGATACCTATGGTCTGATGCGCCGTGCACACGTGGCTCTGGTGACATCGGGTACAGCGACACTAGAGACTGGGCTGTGGAAGACCCCGATGATCGTCTGCTATCGTATGGGTGGGTGGAGACTTGCCCGCTGGGTCTTCGAGCGCTTCTTCCGTGTTCGCTTCTTCTCGCTTGTCAATCTCATCCTCGATCAGCCTGCCGTCCCCGAGCTCCTCGCCGATCGTATGGAGGGCGAAGAGCTACCCCGCACCCTCGCCGAGCTTATCGACGAGGACTCCTCTGCCCGAGCCCATCAGCTCAAAGACCTAACTCACCTTAGCCAGCGTATGGGGACTTCGCTCAGCGCCCCCAAGGCCGCCGAGGCGATACTAGACTTCCTCGCCAAGGCTTAGCTACCTTGACAACAAGCGCCCTCAAGCGCTCAGCGCCCGCACCCTAGAGATCAGATCCTAGAGGTGCGGGCGCTGGTGTAATTATCCTTAGGGTTTGAAGTAAGACTTTCTTTCCTTTTGAAGACGTAAGAAATAGCGTCGAGTCATACGAACCATCTCCGGTATGAATACGACGAAGATGAAAAAGAGAATAAAGCTCTCTAATCGCTCCATGAACGTCTTACCTAACTTCTCGGCAAAGAAGAGCACCCAGATCACAAAGCTATAGGATAGGGTGAGGATATAGCGCAGTAGCATAGTCAGACTAAAGTTCTTCGGCGAACACCAACCGCAGTGTCACCTGTCTCATCATAAAGCTATACATTTTCTTCTACCTAGCCATATACCCGTGTATAGCTACCTAAATATTGGGGGATAGCTAGGGGATAAGGATGGGATAAGTAAGAGGGTGAGAAAGGACAACTAGCAAGGCTCCGGAAGCGGTCTATTGACCCGTTGATAAGTGTACACCTTATCCCACGCTCATCCCCATGGGCTGATCGAGGTAAGACTAGGGATTTATCCCCCGAGACCTAAGTCCTCTCCCCTGAGAGCCTATCAAGGTTCTATAAACAAAGGAGAAAAGGCCGTGGATCGTCTGTGGGCAAGCCTAGGAAAACCTAGGGTATAAGTCTGTGGAGTGACCATTCCCTCCCCGAAGATAGCCGAATCGCTTACCCACAAATCCCCAACCCATAGTAACAATAGGAGAAAGAGAGAAAAAATATATTCTTCTCTACTTAAATCTACATAATATAAGGCTTGGGGATAAGTTGGCTGAAGGAGCGAAGCACATTTGCTGGGCTCTACTTAGAGGGGAGGAAGCTGAACCTAAGGTACACCTTAGACGGAGGAAAGGTAGAGCTTCGTGTGATCCAAGCTCTACCTTTTCTGACGATGAGCTATAGCTTGGCTCTGGAAAATAGGGAGCACTGTACTTTGCTCTCCCTAGAAGGGGGGAGGTAAGGCCTATTTTTACCTAGGTCTAGGTATTGGTTTAGGTTGATAAAAGCTAGACCTTTGTCTCTTGAATCAGACCACTAATCGCTCCCTTCGGGGAGCCTCCGTGTAGAAGCCACCCCGCATCAACTCTTTAACTGATCAGAGTACGCTTCCTTCCAGAGCTTTCTTTCCTCTAGTGGCCAGCTATCTACGTGCTACCACTCGCTATGTATAGCCCCCGGTGCACCTTAACATCTTTAACCTACAGGTATGACTTACCTATCTACACCTCTATCTTATCGTCCAGAGAGACGGTGCTGGTGCCTCGGTAGTCTCCTACTTGCTTCTGTGCTGCTCTTAGCTCCAGCACCGCTACGTGCGGAGGTCGAGACTCCACAGCATGAGGCAAGTCAGGACGATGCCCGACGTGCTACGATCGTCCTACTGAATGCGCAAACCAAAGAGCCTATCATCGGCGCTGTCGTCCGCTGTACTGGCGCCACCAGTCCCGTAGTCACCGACCAGCAGGGGCGTGCCGTACTTCGTCTGAAGACCCCCTTGACGACCCTTCACCTAGATATTACCTATGTCGGCTACAAGCGTCTCAAGCGCTCGGTAGCTGTGCCTACGAGCCGTACCCTCACCCTAAGCATGCAGGAGGATGTGAAGGAGTTCGATACCGTCACGGTCTCCGGCCAGCGACACCATACCAATAAGCTCCAGCAGGCCTCCAAAATCGGGGTCGAAGTCCTAGAGAAGGGCGGAGCAACCTCACTGGCTAAGATGCTAGAGTCGATCCCTGGCGTCAGTAGCATTAGCTCGGGTAGCACCGTAGCTAAGCCTGTGATCCAGGGGATGCATAGCAGCCGTATCCTCTTGATGAACAATGGCGTCCGTCTAGAGAGCCAGAGCTGGGGAGCAGACCATGCCCCTGAGCTGGACTACACAGGCTCGAGCATGGTCGAAGTCGTCAAGGGCGCCGAGTGTGTGCGTTACGGCTTCGGCGCTATGGGTGGTGTCGTGCTCATGAATGATGCTCCCCTACCCTATGGAGCGGATAAGGTTCACTTCCGAGGGAAGGCGAATGTCGGCTATGATACCAACGCTCGTGGTATCAGTGGCTCCTCTACGCTGGAGGCAGGCTATAAGCAGTGGGGGCTTCGTGTACATGGGATGTACACCCGAGGTGGAGACTACCGCACGGCCGAGTATATCCTCAACAATACGGGCTATAATACGATCAGCTTCTCAGGTCAAGCTGGCTACCGAGGACGTAAGGTCACGGCTACCCTCTTCTCCAGCCTCTACTACCAGCGCAGTGGTATCTACTATGCCAGTAAGGTATCAGATATTGATCAGCTGACTAAGCGCTTCGAGTACGGACGACCTGACCCAGCGACCTTCTACCCCTTTAGTTATACGATCAAGCCTCCCTTCCAGCAGTCCCAGCACTTTACCGTCAAGGGGGAAGTGAAGTGGCAGATCAACCCCGATCACCGGCTAGAGCTCATGGGATCCTTCCAGGAAAACTTACGTCAGGAGTTCGAAAACCGCAAGAAGACCCAGTGGAGCTGGATCCCGATGCAGGACTTGATCCTCAAGACCTTCAAGCTCGACCTCGGCTGGCATGCACGCTGGCATAAGTGGGGGATGACCACCGACCTCGGAGCCTCTAATACCTATCAGACGAACTATAACTATCCTGGGACAAAGCAGCCTGCCTTCGTGCCGAATTTCGCTGCCCTATCTATGGGGGGCTACTTCCTTCATAAGGCAGAGCTAGGCCGTCTCCAGCTCGCCCTTGGGGCTCGCTACGACTTCCGAGTAATGAGTGTCAATGGCTACACGAGCCTAAGTAACTACACCTACTATGATGACTTCAAGCTCTACAGTAACTTCACGAGTAGCTTGGCAGGGCATTATACGATCAATCAGAACTGGGATGTGCGAGCCAATATAGGTTGGTCGTGGCGTCCACCCGATATTAATGAGCTCTACGCTATAGGTCTGCAGGATGGCTCCTATTGGGTCGTAGGGAATAAGAACCTAGAGAGCGAGCGTGGCTATAAGTCTGTCCTTGGCGGGAGGTACCGTAATGAGTGGCTCTCGATCGAGCCTAGCCTCTTCTACCAGCGGATCAATAGCTATATCTATGACCACATCGGGGAGGGGAAGGATCGCTTCCATAATCACCCCAGTGGGAAGTATCCGAAGTTCATCTATGACCAGGATGATGTGAAGCTCTATGGAGGGGATATCGAGGCTACGGTACGCCCTGTAGAGGGCTTGACCTTCGTTGGGAAGGGGGAATGGATGTTCGCTCGTAACATTACGCGAGGCGACTGGCTTCCCTTTATGCCCTCCGACCGATACGGCCTCTCGGGTACCTACGACTATAGCTTCGGAGAGAATAAGAAGTACCATGCTTCGGTCTCCCTGTCCGGTATCTACGTCACGAAGCAGACACGCTTCGATCCAGATAAGGATCTCGTCTCAGACTCTCCGAGTGCCTACTTCCTGCTAAACAGCACGGCCGAGCTAGGCATTCGTCTACCTCAGCGCCGAGAAGTGCGCTTCATGATCGTCGGAGATAATATCCTGAATAATCTCTACAAGGAGTACACTGACCGCTTCCGCTACTATGCTCACGAGCGTGGGGCTAACTTCTCCCTGCGCACACTCATCAAGTTTTAGACACGACCATGCAAGTAAGATACTTTAAGCACCTCCTCCCCGCCTCCGTCCTTGCGCTTACCCTGATGGGATGCTCTGCCGATCGGGTGGATAGCTTCTTCCAGCGCTTTATCCAAGCTCCTGCTTCATCTATCGAACGTGATGTCAAGGGGCATGAGCAGATCTACTCCGTCCACGCCATACTCCGTGTCGGTGTCAAGGGAGGGATGATCGGTGTCGGACCAAGTGGCTCTGAGCAGGTCCAGGTATATAATACCTACCATGTCGTCGGAGATGAGTTAGGGATCCCATTGCTTCAGGAGATCGACATCGCCAAGGATGATGACGGACAGATGACCGTGACCAGTACCCGAGATCACTTTGACGTCATCGCTTCGGAGAATCTGTATTATGGCTTGGAGCTGAAGTACTATGATCAGAATGGACTACTGATTAACCACCAGTTCTCTGGATATCCATTCAAGCGTTCGCCTGAGGGCTATAACGTGCCCGATGAGGAGAATGCGACCTTGCTCGTACACCAGCACTTCTTCGGTATAGGGAATACCTCCCTTAATCAGGTCGTCAAGACTGCTTCGGGGGAGACAAAGTCGCAGCGAGGTGTTCAGCTGGCTTACCCACGTACGCTGGATGATCAGCCTACCTATTATGATCGCTACACCTTCCGTGAGGTCGGAGGAAAGCCCGAGCCAGCATCGAAGTACTCTACTTCAAATGTCTTCGCTCAGGAAGGCTTCCAGCTCGGGGCGAATCAGGTACCCTATGACCAAGAACTAGCTTGGCGCTCGATCGAAGTGTCCGGTAAACCTGAAGCCTTACAGCCCTATGTGAAGGGAGGGAAGACCTACTCCCTCTTCAAGACCATCGAGTTTAAGATGCTTGGAGATAGGACACCCGAGCTCTTCACCTATACCTATCGCGATACAGACCCTGTCGAAGAAGAACTAGGGAAGACCTTCCTTGATGCTTACAACGATGACTTCATCGACCCCGATACCGATGCGCCACGCCAACGCTATGGAGAGACCGTACCCCTGCTACGCCAAAACCGAAGCCTTGAGGCTGGTTCGCCACTCGACCGCTTAGGTTTCAAGGGTGTTTTGCAGTTCCACAAGGCTAATGTGGCCTTCCAAATGCAGGTACGCATCTGCCATATCCTCAATAAGGTCGCCCTGCGTGTCGGGGAAACCGAGCGCCCTGCGAAGTATGGTAATCCCGCTGGGGTCAATCAGGGCTTCCTCTGGGACTTCAATCAGCTACAGCCAGGCTGGGATAGCTTCGACATCGATTATCCTCTGCCTATCCGTGTCATCGCTGACGTCCGAGATGGCGAAGAGAAATGCTATGAGTCGGTGCGTCGCTTCTACCCAGCTGTCAATCGAGGACAGCTATGGCAGCTCCTCTCCGATCCTACGAGCTATCTCCAGCGCTATCGGGGGAATGTCGTCCTGATGTAAGCCCTACTTTACTTAAGGATAAATACAATGATGAATAGACTATTTAAGCAAGCCTTAGCGCTCACGACCTTGGCCTTCTGTTGCTCGGCCTGTGATAGCTTTGTCTTTGGCAATGTCCACGTAGACTACGATGATAATCCCCTGACGAATAAACCTATTCCCCACTCAGGAGCTGACCGCTATGTCGATAGCCTGGCCAAGGTGCGAGTCACCGAGGAGGTCGCTAATCCTGACCCTGATGGTGCCTTCGCTGGCTGGGCGACCTGCCTGGCGATGTTCAAGGAGGGACACTCTCACGGGGGAGAGGGGATGATGCATGGGAACTATGTCTACCCGAATGCTCCCTGGAAGCAAGAGGAGTTTGCCATCATCCATAATACCACTGGACAATGGCCTCGTGTCGAGGTACAGCGTCAGAGTACAGTCACCTACCTCGAGCAGGCAGATGGCAAGCAAGGGCCTGACTACATCCGTATCATCGGCGGTCGTCTCAAGCGCTGGGGGCTTGTCCTCTACTTCTTTGATAAGGAGGGGAAGCTCATGAATGACCAAATCTATGACAGGTCTGATGAGTACCAGATCTTCTTCACGGTAAGTGAGGTCAATGACAAGGGACAGCCCTATGATGTCATGGACGTACGTGGTACATGGCATCCGAAGAAGAATCGCTTTGGTGAATGGGCTCCTGGGGGGACAATTGACCCGAAGATGATTCCCTCGCCTACCTTCTTAGGCAAGATGACTTGGAAGGAACGTGCAGCACTGACTCCGAAGATCTTCGAGTACACCTACCGAGATACTTGGGAGCATAATGCTATGGGAGATGGTGCACGTGAGCTCTTCAATCAGCGCCTCCTCCCTCCCTTGGACAAGCGAGATGCCGACTACGCTGTCGGTCCCTATGACCAAGACCGTGTAGGTCTGAAGGGGCACTTCAACTTCGATATCGAGGCTGACGAAAGCGATGAGGCACACTCGATGTGGCCTCTAGAGATCACTCGTCGTGTCGATCCCGCTACGGGTAAGGGAGGACCATATACGCGTCCGACCTATCTCCTGCCGAAGTTCTACCTCTCTGTACGTGTCATGAGATGTCCTAAGGGGAAGAAGGCACTGATACCACGTGATGAGTATCTCAGTCGTCACTCCACCTACCAGTTCCTCAGCAAGTTTATCTGTGCTGAAGCCTATAATCCTGACGAAGCCAAGGAGTATGGAGCTGACTCCCAGTGGAAGGAGATCATCCGCTTCAACATCCCGATCAAGGTCTTCACTAGTAGCTTTGACACCGACCCAACGACCATTGACCCCAATGATCCCCTCTATTACTTCCTAGGTAAGGAAATAGGTCTCTCTCCGCTCGATGCCATAGAGGCTTCGCAGAATGTGCAGACCCATGGTATAGGTGGTGGCAGTGGTCTTGGCAACTGGTTCCTCTAATTTCTGATCCATCCTTAGTAATGAATAGTATCAAACATCTAGCCTATCTCTTCGCTCTGGTCACGCTGGTGACCGGAGTGAGCTGTACGCGTAATGGTATGCCGAAGAAGCAGTCTAACGCCCGATCTCGTGTCGAGCATCTCCTGATTAAGGAGGTCTTCTATGTAGGTCACTATTCCGAGCGTGATACACGTGCGTGGGGCTTCAAGAGTGCTCCCCAGCTCTACGATGATGACCAGTACTTCACGATCTATAATCCTACGGACGAAGTGAAGTACCTCGATGGACTCGCTATCGTTTCCTCGGCTCTTGATCCCTCGGAGATTGTGGAGTTTGCCCCTAAGGACAACTTCGTCAATCGCTACTACGGAGCAGCCTCGATGATGTGCTTCCCTGGCAAGGGGCAGGACTATCCTATACGCCCAAAGCAGGAGATCGTCGTGGCGAAGTACGCTATCGACCACCAAGCTACTTACCTTAAGAACTTGGAGGAGAATAACGATGGTGAGCCGGTCAATATCAAGGAGTACAAGGGGATGGAAGCCTTCCTTGACCTACGTAAGGCCGACTTTGAGTGGACGAATAGAGACTATCTCTCAGATACTTATAAGAAGTACAATAATCCCGACGTGCCTGACATGGAGGCTATCCTGATAAGCACGGGGAAGGATGGTAAGACCCACCCTTCCTTTACCTTCAACTATATCTCTGCCCGAGGGGGACTTGCTTTGATCAAGCTCCCCTGGACGAAGGAAGACTTCGCACAGAACTACCAGGATAAGAAGGGACATCGTGGCTACTACCACTATATCTCGATCACGAGTAGCAGCTTCGCGGACTTCTATGCGATCGAGATCCCCTTCTCTCATGTCATCGACTGTGTGACCATTTGCCCTAAGAGAGAGTACAAGCAGCGGACGACTAAGCTCGACAGAGGCTACACGGCTGTGACTGAGCTAGCCACAAGCTCTATGCCTAAGACTGAGTATGCGAAGTTCTCGGGCAATGCGCTGGTGCGTCGCTGGGATGGACGAAAGTTCGTCGATGATGATAATAGCACGGCAGACTTCGAGGTGAAGGTCGCGAGCCTCTCTCGTAAGGATGAGAAGGGGAACGTCATTAAGTAAGCTCATTCACTCACTTAAATAGTTGCCTATCAATCTATGAAACATCTTGCATGCTTCACGCCCCTCCTCGGGGCGCTACTCCTGCTGGCTAGTTGCTCCCGCAATGGTGAGCCAGAAGGACGCACCGATGCGCGTACAGAGCTTGATCACCTGATCCTTCAGGAGGTCTTCTACGTTGGTCACACTTGGCACCGTGATGTCAGCGGTGGGGCGGGTGTTAATGGCGCTCAGCTCTACGATGAGGATCAGTATCTGACGATCTACAATCCTACGAGCGAGGTGAAGTACCTGGATGGTCTAGCGCTCTGCTCTAGCGCACTGGATCCCTCGCAGGTAGTGAAGATCCAGCCTAAGGATGAGTTCGTCGGTCGCTACTATGGTGCTGGTACGATGGCTTGCTTCCCTGGTAAGGGGCAGGACTATCCCATCCGCCCGAAGCAGACGATCGTCGTGGCGAAGTACGCCATCGACCACCAAGCCAAGTTCCTCGAAGAGCTGAAGAAGGGAGAGGAAGACGAAGGCAATGTTTTCCACCCTGAGCAGTACAAGGGAGTGGATCGCTTCTTGGACCTTCGGAAGGCTGACTTTGAATGGACGAGCCGAGAGTATCTCTATGGTAGCGAGCAACGTAAGAATGACCCGAAGATCCCTGACTTGATCCCGATGGTCATCGAGAAGGACGAAGATGGCGATAGCTCTCCAGCTTATAGCTTTGGCTTCATAGCGGAGCAGAGTGGTCTGGCGCTGGTGAAGCTCCCTTGGACTCGTGAGGAGTTCGACAAGGAGTACCAAGCGAAGAAGGAGAAGAGCGAATACCTGCGTCATCTCTCGGTCACCAGCACGCACCATAAGTCTACGCTAGCGGTCTTCGAGATCCCCTTCTCTCATGTCGTGGACTGCATCACGATCTGTCCGCAGAGCACCTTCCTCCAGCGTGTGACGAAGCTGGACAAGGGCTACCAAGCCGTGACAGAGCGTCCTAGCAAGACGATGCCCAAGGTGGACTATGCGAAGTTCTCGGGTAAGGCACTCACGCGTCGCTGGGATGGACGCTCCTATGTCGACGAAGGGAATACCCGTACAGACTTCGAGGTCAAGGAGGCTAGCCTCTCTCGGAAGTAAGTTCGACGGATCCTTGATCTGATACCCTTGCTCCAAGGGTAAGGTATATCGCTTCCCCTCGGTATCCAGTGATGGATATGGAGGGGAAGCATTTTTGTTTCCTCTAAGCTCTATCTAAGGAGGCTGAAGGAGGAGACTTTTCCCCGCATTTTTTTTCCAACTAGTAGGCACTACTGATGCCCCTGGGGAGGCAACAGTAGTGCCCCTCATGGGGCATCAGTAGTGCCTCTTCGGAGGCAACACTGGAAATAGGAGAGGAAATGGACTCGGAGGATCTTCATCTCTACGGTAGGATCTCCCTCGGGGATAGACTAAGCTCCTTGGGCTATTGCTTCTCTCTCTTATCCCCGATCTGGGGACGTAAATGAGCTGGGTCACTAGGGGATATTCCTCCTCGGGATAGCTGGGTGAAGCGTGGTGTAAAGCAAAGGTAGGGGAAGAATTAGCTATCTTTGTATTCCATACTTAGCTAGTATGACCTACCTCAATAACAAGTAATAGTCAGTCAGATGGAAACAGTAGTCAGCGGTATCCGCCCCACAGGAAATCTTCACCTCGGGAATTACTTCGGCGCTGTACGAGCCTTCGTACAGATGCAGCACGAGTATAATTGCTTCTTCTTCATCGCTGACTGGCATTCCTTGACTACGCACCCGCACCCAGATGATATTATTCGCTCTACGAATACGATCCTAGCCGAGTATCTCGCCTGTGGCATTGATCCCGAGCAAGCGACCATCTATGTACAGAGCGATGTGCGTGAGGTGCTGGAGCTCTACCTCTATCTCAATATGAATGCTTACCTCGGTGAGCTAGAGCGTACGACTTCCTTCAAGGATAAGGCTCGTCAGCAGCCTGACAATGTCAATGCAGGCCTCTTGACCTATCCCTCCCTCATGGCGGCAGACATCTTGATGCACAAGGCGATCAAGGTACCCGTCGGCAAGGATCAGGAGCAGAATATGGAGATGGCTCGTAAGTTTGCCCGTCGCTTCAATACGATCTACGGCGTGGACCTCTTCACGGAGCCTCAGTCCTTCTCCCTCGGGGATCGTGCCCTCAAGGTGCCTGGTCTCGACGGCTCAGGTAAGATGGGTAAGAGCGAGGGCAATGCGATCTACCTCATCGATGATGAGAAGACGATCAGTAAGAAGGTCATGCGTGCTGTCACCGACTCGGGGCCTACGGAGCCCAATAGCGAGAAGCCCGAAGCGATCCAGAATCTCTTCACACTCATGGAGATCGTCTCTACGCCCGATGTCTACCAGCACTTCCACGACAAGTACAATGACTGCTCCATCCGCTACGGCGATATGAAGAAGCAGCTCGCAGCAGATATCAATGCCTTCTGCTCACCCATCCGTGAGCGTATCCTCGACATCCGTGAGGACAAGGAGCTCCTCTCCCGTGTAGCTCGTCTGGGCGCTGAGAAGGCCAGAGAGTCTGCCTCGAAGACGATCGACGAGGTCCGCCACATCATTGGCTTCCGCCCCCGTTAATTTTCCCCGTATATCCACATATAGACACCATAAGAGAATCATGGAACTAATAGGCAAGATCATTCAGGTACTCCCCCTGCAGTCTGGTACATCTAAGGCAGGTAACGCCTGGAAGAAGCAAGAGTATATCCTAGAGACGCTAGGCACGCAGTATCCTCGTAAGGTCTGCTTCAACCTCTTCGGCGATAACGTCGATAAATTCCCCATGCAGGTAGGGCAAGACGTGACGGTCTCTATCGATATCGAGAGTCGTGAATTCAATGGTCGCTGGTACACGGATGTACGTGCGTGGAATGTGGTCAATGGAGTACAAGTCCCAGGAGTCGCTGCTCCTGCTACTGGCTTCGCTCCAGCATCTACACCAAGCTTTGCGCCTCAGCAACCCGTAGCACAGCCCGTGCAGAGCGCACCTGCGGCAGCTCCTACCACGGCTGACGACCTCCCCTTCTAGGCGCGAGGTGCCTACACTTCTGCCATCACTACGATCCACTGAGTACTCCCTAGGCTTAGCTATCGAGGGGCTTGGTGGATCGTCCTTTTTACTTTCCTCCTACTAGTCTCATAAGCTATGCAGCTCGTACTCCTTGTCGTCGGGAAGACAGATAGTAAGCAGATCGATGCGCTCATCGAGCAGTATGCAGATCGGCTGAAGCATTACCTGCCCTTCTCTCTGCAGGTGATCCCCGATGTGCGACGCTCGGGGAAGCTCAGTGCTGACGAGCAGAAGCGAACAGAGGGAGCAGAGATCCTTCGTCTCCTCCAGAGCTCTGACCGCCTGGTGCTACTCGATGAGCGAGGGAAGGAGTTGACGAGTCGTGCCTTCGCTGGCTATATGGAGAAGGCGATGGCATCAGGCCTGCGCCGGCTAGTCTTCCTCATCGGTGGTCCCTATGGCTTCTCCGAGGAGGTCTATGGACGTGCTGACGATCAGGTCTCTCTAAGTAAGATGACCTTCTCGCACCAGATGGTACGGCTCTTTGCTGTGGAGCAGCTCTACCGAGCACAGACCATCCTGCGTGGCGAGCCCTACCACCATGACTAATTGTCCCTCTAGCTTTCTCCTCTGATGTCGCTACGCACACACCTTGAGAGCTTCTTCGCCCGTCTGAGCCAAACGACCTACTATTACCTCCTCCTCTTCGCCCTCCTGCTCCCTAATCTCGTCCTCTCGGTCGTGATGCAGCAGCCGATGATCGGGCGAGTGCTGAACATCCTCGTGATGCTCCCTATCTATATGCTCGTGCTACTGATAGCGAAGCGTCCTGGGCGTGTCTACTGGGGACTGCTGGTACTGATCCTCCTACATGCCTTTCAGCTAGTCCTACTGACGATCTTCAGTGGCTCGGTGGTGGCGGTAGATATGCTGCTCAACCTCTTTACCTCGGAGCCAGACGAGGCAGGCGAACTGCTCTCCAATATCCTGCTACCCATTCTCTCCATCGGGGGCTTCTATCTCGTGTCTCTGATCGTCGCTACAGCCTCTGCAGTGACACAGGGCAGTCTACTACGCTCGTGGCGTATACGTATGGGCAAGATAGCCTGCGGTATCCTCCTGCTCGCCTTACCGATCTATATCGGAGCTAAGCAGCGCTTCCCCTACCTGCACCTACGTGCAGAGGTCTACCCGATGAGTGTCTTCTATAACATGTATCTGGCGACGAAGAAGCTCCGTGAGGTCCTGCGTTATGACCAGACGAGCGCAGAGTTCTGCTTCGGGGCTACGAGCGAGCGGGATGAAGACCAGCCCGAGGTGTATGTGCTGGTCCTAGGGGAGACTTCGCGTGCTCATAGCTGGAGTCTCTTCGGCTATCCACGTCCTACGACTCCCCATCTGGAGCGCCTACCGAAGGAGGAGCTGGTCGCCTTCCGAGACGTGATGACGCAGTCGAATACGACCTACAAGAGTATCCCGATCATCCTCTCTCCGGCGGACGCAGAGCATGCCGAGGAGCTTCCTCGGGTGCAGGGCTTGCTGGCGGCATTCAGGGAGGCAGGGTTCTACACCGTCTTCATCTCTAATCAGCCAGCCAATCGTAGCTATATCGACTACTTTGCCCAGCAGGGAGATGAGCACCATGCTATTCGCAAGGAGCTACGTCACCCCAAGCGTCGTATCTACGATACGGATATGCTTCCCTACCTCAAGAGGGCGCTGGAGGCTAAGCATAAGAAGCTCCTCGTCGTCCTGCATACCTATGGCAGTCACTTCAGCTATCGAGACCGCTGTCCTCAGGCAGAGCAGACCTTCCCCGTGCCCAAGAGCTACTCGGGGGCGGCTAAGGATAGTCTAGCACTGCGCAATGCCTATGACAATGCCATCGTCGCTACCGACCGCTTCTTGGCTTCGGTGATTGAGCTCCTTCGTGCCCAGGAGTACCCTGCCTCGATGCTCTATATCTCGGATCATGGGGAGGACGTCTATGATGATGCTCGTGAGCGCTTCCTTCACTCTTCTCCCGATATTTCCTACTACCAGCTTCATGTACCGATGCTTTTGTGGATGAGCCCAGCCTATCGGGAGGCATATCCCCAGCTCGTCGCTACGGCGCAGGCCAATCAGCGCAGGCCGATCAGTACCAATGCTGTCTTCCCGACGATGCTGGAGCTGGCGGGTATCCAGACTCGTTACCGTCGAGATAGTCTCTCGGTCGTCAGTTCGTCTCTCCGTACGGGTACTCGCTATTACCTCAACGATCGCTATGCCTGCGTTCCGCTCGAGGCACTAGACCTAGCCGAGGAGGATGTATGTCTCTTCCAGAAGAAGGGACTTCAGCTCCCTCTGCCCTCCTGTCCTTAAGCGATCATTCCGCGACCAACTAGTAGGCAACAGTAGTGCCCCTCAAGAGGCAACAGTATTACCCCTCGAGGGGCACTACTGTTGCCTCTTTTATGTTGATACTGCTACCCCCTTGGGATGAGCCTTGCTGATCGAGGTGTTTCCTCTCGCTAGGGAGGGGAAGAGGAGCGTGTTTTGTGTGGTTTAAGTCTAAGTTGCTGACATATTGACATATAGGTAATCCTATTTGTCGTGTTTCAGTAGCGAAATCTGCCACTTTGGCGGATTTCTTCGTTTAGGTATTCCCTTTGCATCTACCTTTGACGAGAGCGATGTTGCTCCCAAGACAATACGAACACAAAAAGATGAATATTAATAAGTACACAATCAAATCGCAGGAAGCCCTTCAGGCCGCCATTGAGCTGGCTCGTAAGCAGGGCAATCAGGTCATCGAGCCTGCACACCTTCTTCATGGACTTCTCAGTGTAGGCGAAAGCCTAACCGACTTTCTACTGGCGAAGCTGAGTATTCAGCCCGCCCGACTCAGCGAGGCTCTCCAGAGCCAGCTCGCTACCCTACCCAAGGTCTCGGGTGGCGAGCCCTACCTCAGTGCCACGGCTAATAGTGTGCTAGACAAGAGCGAGGATATCGCTACCTCCCTCAAGGACGAATACGTGGCACTAGAGCATATCCTCCTCGCACTCGTCGAGGTCGATAGCCCTGTAGCTCGCCTGCTGAAGAGTGACTTCGGTATCCAGACCAATGAACTTCGTAAGGCCATCGAAGAGCTACGCAAGGGTGGACGTGTCACCAGCCAGCATGCCGAGGAGCAGTACAATGCTCTGAACAAGTATGCCATTAACCTCTGTCAGCGTGCCCGAGAAGGGAAGCTTGATCCCGTCATCGGACGAGATGAGGAGATACGCCGTGTGCTACAGATCCTCTCCCGCCGAACGAAGAATAACCCGATCCTCATCGGGGAGCCGGGGGTAGGGAAGACAGCCATTGCCGAGGGACTTGCCTTCCGTATCGTCCGAGGTGACGTGCCCGAGAACTTGCGCTCGAAGCAGGTCTACTCCCTCGATATGGGTGCCCTGATCGCAGGTGCGAAGTATAAGGGTGAGTTCGAAGAGCGACTCAAGAGTGTCGTCAATGAGGTCACGAAGAGCGAAGGGGAGATCATCCTCTTCATCGATGAGATCCATACCCTCGTAGGTGCTGGTAAGGGTGAGGGGGCTATGGATGCTGCGAACATCCTCAAGCCTGCCCTAGCACGTGGCGAGCTACGTAGCATAGGTGCCACGACCCTCGATGAGTACCAGAAGTACTTCGAGAAGGATAAGGCGCTGGAGCGTCGATTCCAGATGGTCATGGTGGACGAGCCCGATGAAGCCAGCTCGATCTCTATCCTACGTGGGATCAAGGAGAAGTATGAGACCCACCACAAGGTGCGTATCCAGGATGATGCGATCATCGCTGCTGTCCGTCTCTCCGACCGTTATATCACGGATCGCTTCCTCCCCGATAAGGCGATCGACCTGATGGACGAAGCTGCTGCCCGTCTACGTATGCAGATCGACTCCCTCCCCGAGGATCTCGATGAGCTGACACGACGTATTACGCAGCTGGAGATCGAGCGTGAAGCTATCCGCCGTGAGAATGACGAGACGAAGCTCGAGGAGCTGAATAAGGAGATCTCCCAGCTCAAGGAGCAGGAGTCTGTCGATAAGGCCAAGTGGATGCGTGAGCAGGAGCTCATCAATGAGATCCAGCAGTGTAAGATCGAGGTCGAGCGCCTGAAGTTCGAGGCCGAGCGTGCCGAGCGTTCCGGTGACTATGGCCGTGTGGCAGAGATCCGCTATGGCAAGCTCAAGGAGCAGGAGGATAAGATCGCTTCGCTCCAGAAGACCCTCGTCGAAGCCCAGGGCGATAGCGCCTTGATCCGAGAAGAGGTCACCGCAGAGGACATCGCCGATATCGTCTCTCGCTGGACAGGGATCCCCGTAGGGAAGATGCTCCAGAGTGAGAGGGAGAAGCTCCTACATCTTGAGGAAGAGCTTCACAAGCGTGTCGTCGGTCAGGAGCAGGCTATCCGAGCTGTGGCTGATGCCGTCCGCCGTAGTCGTGCAGGGCTCCAAGACCCGAAGCGTCCGATCGGCTCCTTCATCTTCCTCGGTACTACAGGTGTCGGGAAGACGGAGCTGGCGAAGGCTCTGGCCGAGGTGCTCTTCGATGATGAGACGATGCTGACACGTATTGATATGAGTGAGTACCAAGAGAAGTTCTCCGCTACCCGTCTGATCGGTGCTCCTCCAGGATATGTAGGCTACGATGAAGGTGGACAGCTCACAGAGGCTATCCGTCGTAAGCCTTACTCCGTAGTGCTCTTTGACGAGATCGAGAAGGCGCATCCTGATGTCTTCAACGTCCTACTCCAAGTGCTGGATGACGGACGACTGACGGACAATAAGGGTCGGGTCGTGAACTTTAAGAATACGATCATCATCATGACGAGTAACATGGGCTCTGAGCTCATCCGTGAGCGTCTCAGCCAGGTCTCTTCCCCTGAGGAAGAAGTCCGAGCCACCGAGGAGACTCGTGATCTTGTCCTAGAGATGCTGAAGAAGACCATCCGTCCGGAGTTCCTCAATCGTATCGATGAGACGATCGTCTTCACGCCCTTGAGACGTAAGGAGATTGACCAAATCGTCCGCATGCAGCTAGATGCTACGGCACGACTCTTGCTCTCCAATGGCATCGAGCTACGCTATACTCCTGCTGCAGTCGAGTGGATCGGTGACGAAGGCTATGACCCCGAGTTCGGAGCACGTCCTGTTCGCCGGTCAAGACTAGGCAGGTCCTGTTCGCCGAGTCATTCAGCAGACGGTACTCAATGAGCTATCTAAGAGTATCCTCTCTGGAGCAGTCGATCGCTCGAGTGTCATCACAGTCGATGTAGCGGATGGAGCACTCTGCTTCCGCTAAGCGGTAGGTGATTATTGATTAGTTAGGTTAGTTGTGTAGCGAGGCTACTTACAGGCTGTCGGCCTGTAGGTAGCCTCGCTTCCTTTTCTGGGGCTTAGCTTAGTGGAGAGGAAGATAGGTGGAGCGCTCGGGAGAGAGGAGGGCTTCTCTGGAGGGATCGGTGGCTAAGGTAGAGGATAGCCGGCGTAAGTAGTGGGATTGGCGTATCTTTGCGCTCGGTAATTCATTTCGATACGACTAGATAAAGACGGATGCTTAGCGACGAACAGATCTACGAAAAGGTAGATACCCCTCTCTTCCATTTGATAGGCCAGTGTGCCGATCGCCTCGGCGTCGAGGCTTATGTCGTAGGAGGATATGTCCGAGATCTCTTCCTCTATCGACCAAGCAAGGACATTGATATCGTCTCTGTCGGGCAAGGCATTGACCTAGCCAAGGCGGTAGCTAAGGAGTTAGGTCGAGGAGCCCAGCTGGCTGTCTTCGCACGCTTCGGTACTGCGCAGGTCAAGCAGGGAGACCTTGAGGTGGAGTTCGTAGGGGCAAGACGTGAGAGCTACACGCCTGACAGCCGGAAGCCCTTTGTGGAGGACGGCACGCTGGAGGAGGATCAGGAGCGCCGAGACTTTACGATCAACGCTCTAGCTATCTGCTTAAATGAAGATCGCTTTGGTGAGCTCGTCGATCCCTTCGATGGTTTGACGGATATGGAGGAGCTGACTCTGAGGACACCGCTAGACCCTGACGTCACCTTCAGCGATGATCCGCTACGGATGATGCGTGCCATACGCTTTGCTTCCCAGCTAGGTTTCTTCATCGAGCCCGAGACCTTTGCTGCCATTGGGCGCAATGCTTCCCGTATCGAGATCATATCTGCCGAGCGCATCAATACGGAGTTAAATAAGATCCTGCTCTCTCCTCGTCCCTCGCTAGGTCTAGAGCTCTTCGAGCAAACGGGCTTGATGGGCAGGGTGTTCCCTGAGCTTCTGGAGCTCAAGGGCGCCGAAACCCGGGATGGAGTCGGGCATAAGGATAACCTAACGCATACCTATAAGGTCGTCGATAACCTAGCCAAAGCCTTACGGACAGCATCGGTCGATGAAGAGAAGAAGCTCTGGCTCCTATGGGCAGCTCTGCTTCACGACATCGGGAAGCCTAAGACCAAGCGCTTCGACAAGCGCCTTGGCTGGACATTTCATAATCATAACTTCGTCGGGATGAAGATGGTCTCTAAGATTTTCCGCCGTCTTCGCCTCCCGTTGGACCACAAGATGCACTACGTAGAGAAGCTGGTGGAGCTACATATGCGTCCCGCTACGCTGGTAGACGAGGGCGTGACGGACTCCGCAGTCCGACGTCTGCTCTTCGAAGCGGGGGACGACATCGATGATCTGATGCTCCTAGTCGAGGCAGACATCACGAGTAAGAACCCCCAGAAGGTACGTAAGTATCTGGATAACTATACCCTCGTTCGTCAGAAGCTCGTTGATCTCGAGGAGCGAGACCGCATTCGCAACTTCCAGCCCCCGATCTCTGGTCAGCTGATCATGGATACCTTCGCCCTCAGCCCTTGCCGTGAGGTCGGGCTGATCAAGGACGCTATCAAGGATGCGATACTCGATGGGACGATCCCCAACGAGTATGAGGCCGCCTATGGCTTGATGCTCGCTGAAGCCGAGAAGCTTGGTCTCCGTCCTCAAGCCTAATCTTTAATCCAATCTACCCCTATATCTACGTAAATTATGAAGCAACTTATGCTCCGCATAGCCCTGCTATGCTCTCTTCTTTTCGCTCCTTCGCTTGCCTTTGCCCAGACGGGCGCCGACGCTATCCTCGGTACTTATATGACCGAAGGTGGTAAGTCCAAGGTCGTCATCACTAAGCAAGGCAACACCTTCGTCGGGACGATCTCTTGGCTAAGGAAGGGCGATATCCTCGATGAGAAGAACCCTGACAAGGCAGAGGCTAGCAAGAAGCTCACCGGAAAGGTTATCCTGCGTGGCCTACAGTACGACGACAAGAATGAATACAAGGGCGGTAAGATCTACGATCCCGAGAGTGGCAAGACGTATAGCTGTAAGGCTACCGCTCAGGAGAATGGTGATCTCCGTGTACGAGGCTTTATCGGTGCGGCACTCTTCGGCCGTACGACCACCTGGAAGCGTGTGAAGTAACGCCCTCCTACCTCGGGCATTTACCCGAGAGACCCCTACCCGAGAGGCACCGCTGGATGAGCTCACAGAGAGCGCCAGCGGTGCCTTTTTGCTGGGACAGCGTAGCATGGCCGTGCGGTGCAGTAGGCTGTCCTCTGGGCGAAGGTATAGCTTGGAGGGAATGAAGGTATAGCTTCATGGGACTAGTGCCCTACCTTTTCTTGGGGAAAGGTAGGGCTTTCTTTTGCCCACCGTTGGGTGTTCGTTGGAGAGGCTTTTACCTTGAGGTGAGGGCTAGGAGAAGTCTTGGATTGGAGAGGTCGCTGGGAGGTCACTCGGGAGGGGATGCTTCCTCCTGTAGTCTTAGTCGGTGATGGGTTCTGAGTTAGGCGATTGTCGTACCTTTGTGACACGAATATTCACTTTATCTCAATAGACTTCAATCCAATGATCGTAACCAAGCGTGCTAATGAGCCCGTATGGACTAGCATCTACGCCTATGCTCAGCTCCCCGAAGAGCTCCGTCGCTTAGACGAACTATCGCACAATCTCTGGTGGGTATGGAGCCCTAAGGCGCAAGCCCTCTTCCGTCGTCTCTCCCCCGAGCTGTGGGAGGCTACCGAAGGTAATCCTGTCGCTCTGACACGCCAGCTCTCTAGCGAAGAAATCTCCGCCCTCGTAGCCGATAAGAGCTTCATGAAGGAGCTCGACGAAGTGTATGCCGACTTCCGTGCCTATATGGACGAGCCTGCGGACAGCGTCCGCCCCTCGGTCGCCTACTTCAGTATGGAGTATGGACTGTCTAACGTCCTGAAGATCTACTCTGGTGGTCTCGGTGTCTTGGCTGGGGACTATCTCAAGGAGGCCAGTGACAGCAATGTCCGTCTCTCTGCCGTCGGCTTCCTCTATCGCTATGGTTACTTCACCCAGACGCTCTCCGCCGAGGGACAGCAGCAGGCTACCTACGAAGCCCAGGACTTCTCTCAGCTACCTCTCGAGCAGCTCTTCGAGGAGGATGGGTATACCCCTATGGTGCTGGAGGTGCCCTATGCGACCCATACGGTCTACTGTCACGTCTGGAAGGTCAACGTTGGGCGCATTAACCTTTACCTCCTCGACACCGACATCCCACAGAACAGCGAGTGGGACCGCTCCATTACCCACCAGCTCTATGGAGGTGACTGGGAGAACCGTATGAAGCAGGAGTATCTCCTCGGTATCGGTGGTGTACTTCTCCTCAAGCGACTCGGCATTCAGAAGGACGTCTACCACATGAACGAGGGGCATGCCGCCTTCATGAACGCCCAGCGTCTGGTCGACTACGTAGAGGCTGGCTCACCCTTCGACGAAGCTCTCGAGCTCGTACGTGCCTCGTCGATCTACACGGTGCATACCCCTGTACCTGCAGGGCATGACTATTTTGATGAGGAGCTCCTAGGTAAGTACCTCGGACACTTCCCCTCTCGTCTCGGGATCTCTTGGCATGACTTCGTCAGCCTAGGACGTGAGAATCCGGAGAGCCAAGAGAAGTTCTCGATGAGCGTCTTCGCTCTGAACACTTGCCAGGAGGCTAACGGCGTGAGTCTCCTACATGGCAAGGTCTCACAGGAGATGTTTGCTCCCGTTTGGAAGGGCTTCTTCCCCGAAGAGCTCCACGTAGGCTACGTTACCAATGGGGTTCACCTACCGACATGGGCTTCCCCAGCTTGGCAGGAGTTTTACCTCAAGCACCTCGGCAAGGACTTTGTCAAGAACCAGACGTCCGAGGATACGTGGGCGAAGATCCAGTCCGTACCCAACGAAAAGATCTGGGAGACGCACCAGCAGATTAAGCTTCATCTGATCGAGCATATCCGCTCCTTCTACGGAGAGAAGTGGATCAAGAGTAGTGGTGATCCCGAAACGACCGTATCGGTACTCGATGGGATCAACCCGAATGCTCTTTTGATCGGTTTCGGTCGTCGTTTCGCTACCTATAAGCGTGCCCATCTCCTCTTTACCGACCTCGAGCGTCTGGAGCGCATCGTCAATAATCCGAAGTACCCTGTACAGTTCCTCTTCACGGGGAAGGCGCATCCTGCCGACGGAGGCGGTCAAGGCCTCATCAAGTATATCCTCGAGATCAGCCGTCGTCCTGAGTTCCTCGGTAAGATCATCTTCCTGGAGAACTACGACATGCGTCTAGCGAGCAAACTCATCGCTGGCGTTGACATCTGGATGAATACCCCTACCCGTCCGCTAGAGGCATCTGGTACCTCGGGAGAGAAGGCCGAAATGAACGGCGTGCTTAACCTCTCCGTCCTCGACGGCTGGTGGTACGAAGGCTATCGTAAGGGTGCCGGCTGGGCATTGACGGACAAACGTACCTTTACTGACCAGGGACTTCAGGACAAGCTCGACGCTACGACCATCTATGATATGCTCGAGAAGGAGATCATCCCGCTCTACTTCGACCGTGGGGATAAGCCTTTCTCCGATGCTTGGGTACAGACGATGAAGAACTCGATGAACTTCATCGCACCACACTACACCATGCGCCGTATGATGGACGACTATTTCGCACGCTTCTACTGTAAGCTCGCTGAGCGCTCGGCACACCTCCACGCCGATGGACATCGGGTGGCACGTGAGCTAGTCGAGTGGAAGCGTAGCACAGCGGAGCGCTGGGACGACCTGCGCATCCTATCTGTCGAGGATACGGCACAGACCAACGCCTTCGCGACCGACCGCCATACTGGCACGGAAGAGACGATCCGCCTGACGCTGGATCGTGGCGCTCTGGCCTGCGACCTCGCCGTAGAACTCGTGGATACCCAGGAGGATGAAGCTGGCAAGCTACGTCTCGTCGGCAAGGCCCCGCTGAAGCTCGTCAGCAAGGAGGGCTCTCAGGAGACCTACGAGCTACGCTTCACGCAGTCTCGTCCAGGTCACTACAAGCGTGCCCTACGCATCCTCCCCACGCACCCTGAGCTTCCTCACCGCATGGACTTCGCCCTCGTCCGCTGGGTAGCCCTGCAGTAAGCGCCACTCCGCTACTCCTTTTGTGGATCTTTCGGTCTGCTTCTTCTAGCGCAACCAGCCCTCACGTGGAGGCTGGCTGCGCTAGAATTTAACATGGTAAGTATTATGAATAAGCTGATGAAAAGATTCTTTCTCGCCACAGGGCTTATCGCTCTGCTGGCAACAAGCGGTCTGCAGGCACAAGACTCTCGCGGACGCCTCGGGATCATCCTAGGGGGTGACAACGGGATAACCTATGACTATGCCCTCGGAAGCCACTTCGAAGTGGGTACAAAGGCTACTCTGCGTCTCGGTATGGGCTATAATGAAAGCACGATGAGCACGCAGTTTGATGGTCTTATCCCAACACTAGAGGTCGCACCACGCTACTACTTCTCCCGTCGTAATGTAGGAGAAGTCTTCCATCGAGGTCTCTATCTTTCCCTTCGCCTGAGTGCTGAAGCAGATCAGTGGACACTCTTCCCAAGTCGCGCTATACGTGAGAGCGCCCGTAAATACCTCTATGCCCTAACTATGACGCCGACGATCGGGTGGAGTCTCCCCGTGGGTGAGACGAGTGCCTTCCGCTTCGGTACGGGGATAGGCTTCTACCGGCAGAAGTACCGCGAAGCAGGTGTTTCTGAATGGCGTAGCAATACCAGTCAAGCAGAGATACCCATTTACCTGGAGCTGACCTACACGCACGCACTCTAGCCTAAGCTCCTATTCCTCGTCCATCCCCCTGCCTACACGCTGCTAGGCGGGGGGATGGTCGCTTTTAAGTATCTTTGTTTTCCGTTCAAAACGAGACAAATCGAGAGATAATGAGTACGAAATCCTACCTTTTCAGCCTTGACCTTAAGGTGCGTGACTATGAATGCGATCTCCAAGGCGTAGTTAACAACGCCAATTACCAGCATTACATGGAGCATACCCGTCACGAGTTCCTCGAAAGTCTAGGGGTCAACTTCGGTAAGATGCACGAAGATGGCCTAGACGCCTTCGTTACGAAGGTCTCCATTAGCTATAAGAAGAGCCTACGTAGTGGGGATTTCTTCCGCTCGGCACTACGCTGCGAGATGCACCCTCCGAAGCTCGTCTTCTATCAGGATATCTTGCATACCGATGGCACGATGGCTGCCCATGGCGAAGTCGAGTGTGTCGTCGTGCAAGACGGACGTTTGACCCGTGGCGAGTTCTTCGCCAATCTGCTGAAGGACGTCCTTTAGTCCTTCTCCCTACCCTCTTTGCTCTCCCTTTCCCCTATCCCCATGGCCAAGAAAATAGCTGAGACCCCCCTGATGAAGCAGTATCTGGAGCTCAAGGGCAAGCACCCTGATGCCTTGCTCCTCTTCCGTGTGGGGGACTTCTATGAGACGTTCAGCGATGATGCCATTATCGCTTCCGAGATTTTGGGGATCACGCTGACACGTAGGGCTAACGGTGCAGCGATGCACATCGAGCTTGCTGGTTTCCCCCATCATGCTTTGGATGCCTATCTGCCTAAGCTCGTGCGAGCAGGCAAGCGTGTCGCTATCTGCGACCAGCTAGAGGATCCGAAGCTAACGAAGAAGCTCGTCAAGCGAGGCATCACCGAGCTCGTTACCCCAGGCGTAGTCCTTGGGGACAATGTGCTAGAGAGTAAGGAGAATAACTACCTAGCTGCCGTCTGGCTTGACCCGACGGGAGAGCGAGGGAGCATTGCCTTCCTCGACATCTCCACGGGGGATTTTGTCGTCTCCGAGGGCACAATAGCCCACTTAGATAAGCTCCTGACGACCTATCAGCCTAAGGAAGTGCTGGTGGAGCGCTCGACCAAGGGACGCTTCGATCGGTGTTTCTCCTTCCGGGGCTTCCTCTTTGAGGTCGAGGACTGGAGCTTTGCCGTGGAGAATAACCGACGCAAGCTCCTCACGCACTTTGGCCTACAGAGCCTCAAAGGACTAGGTCTGGAGAATAAGACCGCTTCGATCGCTGTCGCAGGGGCAATCCTTAACTATCTGGAGCTAACGAGTCACCACGAGCTGGGGCATATCACCACGCTCCGAAGCATTGATCGCCTCGACTACATGCGCCTGGATAGCTTTACCTTCCGTAGTCTGGAGATTCTCTATCCGATGCACCGTGAGGAGGGGAAGAGCCTCCTCGACGTCTTGGATAAGACGGAGACGGCGATGGGAGGGCGTCTCTTGAGGCGATGGCTCTCCTTCCCTTTGCTTGACCTTAATGCGATCCATCGGCGCCAAAGGATCGTCGGAGCGCTTGTCAAGGAGCATGAGCTTCGTCGCACATTCGGGGAGCTCCTTCGTGGTATCGGTGACTTAGAGCGACTGAGCTCCAAGGTCGCTGTCGGGCGTATCTCTCCTCGGGAGATGCGTCAGCTAGCCCTCTCCCTCCGTCAAGCAGAGATGTTGGTCGGGCTAACCGCTGGGGCTACTGTCCCAGAGCTAGCGAGCTATGCCACGAACTACACCTCCTGCACCGAGATCGTCGAGGAGCTAGAGCATACCCTGACCGAGGAGCCTCCTGCTGTCCTTGGGCGTGGGCAGACCATTGCCACGGGGATAGATGTCGAATTGGATGACCTTCGTCAACTCTCTTCTCATGGTAAGGAGTATCTACTGGAGCTTCAGCGACGAGAGAGCGAGCGTACGGGGATTACTTCCCTCAAGGTCGCCTTTAATAATGTCTTCGGCTACTATGTCGAGGTGCGCTCTACTCATAAGGATAAGGTGCCCGAGGACTGGACACGTAAGCAGACCCTCGTCAATGCCGAGCGCTACATCTTCCCCGAGCTTAAGGAGTATGAGGAGAAGATCCTAGGGGCAGAGGAGCGCATCGCTTCCCTAGAGCAGAAGCTCTATACCGCCCTAGTGCTACGTCTAGCACGCTATATCCCGACCTTACAGCAGAATGCCCGCCTCGTAGCGGAGCTAGACTGTCTCACTTCGCTAGCTAGTGTGGCTGTCGAGCAGCGCTATGTCTGTCCGGTGGTAGACGATGGAGACCGCTTGGATATTCGTCAGGGGCGCCACCCTGTCATCGAGCTTCAGCTACCCTTTGGGCAGAGCTACGTCCCCAATGACGTTCGTTTAGATACGGAGGAAACCCAAGTGATGGTCATCACGGGACCCAATATGAGTGGTAAGTCTGCTCTCCTTCGACAGACTGCACTGATCACCCTGCTGGCGCAGATCGGCTCCTTCGTACCTGCAGAGGCAGCACATGTAGGGCTGGTAGATGGGATCTTCACCCGAGTCGGAGCTTCGGACAATATCTCCCGAGGGGAATCCACCTTCATGGTCGAGATGCAGGAGGCCTCAAGCATCCTCAATGCTATCACGCCGAAGTCGCTCATCCTCTTCGATGAACTCGGTCGTGGTACCAGCACGTACGACGGGATTTCGATTGCATGGGCGATCATCGAGTATCTCCATGATAATCCCCATGGGAGACCTAAGACCCTCTTCGCGACACACTACCATGAGCTGAATGATCTGGAGAGTCGCCTTCCCCGAGTCAAGAACTTCAATGTCTCGGCACGAGAGATCGACGGGAAGATGCTCTTCCTCCGTAAGCTCGTCCCTGGGGGGAGTGAGCATAGCTTCGGGATCCAAGTGGCACGTCTAGGGGGGATGCCTGCGAGCATTACTGCACGTGCCAGCGAGATCCTCTCCCAGCTGGAGGAAGCACATATCCACGAGGAGACGGGACTAGGGAAGGAGGTCAAGGTGAGCCGTGCTACACCGAGCGAGACTCTCCCGACAGAGAAGATTACGGGTGGGATGCAGATGAGCTTCTTCCAGCTCGATGATCCTGTCCTTTCGGATATTCGGGAGCGCCTACTGAAGGTGGATATTAACGCCCTCACTCCTCTCGAGGCGCTCAATAAGCTCAGCGAGATCCAGCGTCTCCTGCAGACCAGCTAGGCGTTATCTCATTTCGATCCATCCTTATAGCGGTCTAGTCCGTGTCCTCAGGCACCGACTAGACCGCTTTCTTTGTGAGCCATGGGTGAAGTTTCGTCGAAGGGGAGATACAAAGGAGCATCAGTGTTAACACAAAAGGGGCATCAGTAGTGCCTCTCCTGGGGTAATACTGATGCCTCTGGAGAGGCACTACTGTTGCCTACTAGTTGGATTTTCGTTCCCCTCTCTCGAGGTCGCTCTGAGGAGGAGAGCGGAGGGGAAAGTATCCTGCTTGATCCTATGCTTTGGCTGTCGAATGAACTCTGGATTGACTTCCAGAAAGGAGGTGCTACCCGCCATGAAGAGATTTACAGGCTTAGACATTTTGTACAAAGATTTTAAGGTGCAGGTATTGTAAGAGAGAATACATACCTTTGTAGCACAATATTGTCGGATATGAACGAGGTACGTGTCGATAAATGGCTCTGGGCCGTCCGCATCTTCAAGACCCGAACGCTGGCTGCAGAAGCCTGTAAGAAAGGTAGGGTAAGTGTCGGCGGGACAGCTATCAAAGCCTCTCGTATGCTCCAGCGTGGCGATGTGGTCTCTGTACGTAAGCCCCCGATAGAGTACTCCTTCCTCGTGAAGGAGCTACTGGGGAATCGTGTGGGGGCTAAGCTCGTACCAGAGTATATGGAGAATGTGACACCCCGCTCCCAGTATGAGCTACTGGAGATGCAGCGTATCTCGGGATTTGTCGATCGCGCTAAGGGACTTGGTCGCCCAACGAAGAAGGACCGCCGAGACCTGGACCAGTTCGCCGAAGATCTGCCTACCGATATGGAGGTCTTCGACTGGGAGGAGGAGTGGGATTAGACCGAACTTCCCCCTTGCACTTTTACTACTGAGACCTACCAAGCGAAGTATATAACGATAAACGAGCTATAGTATGAGAATTAAAGACCAGATATCTCTCCGTAAGATCGCTGACGAGTATATTATGATTGTCGGATCAGGAGACAGCCTGGACTATACCCAGGCGGTAAGCCTTAATGACAGTGCTGCCTATCTCATCGAGCAAGTACAGGGGCGTGACTTCTCGGCTCAGGACTGGGTCGAGCTCCTGACCGAGCGCTACGAGGTCGATCTAGAGCAGGCTGCAGCAGACGTTGAGCAGCTTATCCAAATGCTTATTCAGGCAGAGATCGTCGCTTGAAAGCTCCTGTAACTACTTTGCCTCGTGCGGAGGCACTCTTTCTTACACTCCTACGGGGAGCGCTCCATGCTACGGAGCTAGATCCCGAGCCTTTCATTGGGCTAGAAGATGGGATCTGGCGTCGGGTACACCGACTTGCTATCCAGCATGCTGTCCCTGCCTTCGTGGGAGATCGGGTGCTTACGCTCCCCAAGGAAGCTCTCCCGAATCGTGATATGCGCTTGATGATCTTCTCGGAGGTCGAGCTCACCAAGCGTGCGAATACCTATCTGACTAAAGCTCTGAGAGAGCTGACGGAGCTATACCAGCGAAGTGAGCTGGACTTCCTCCTGCTCAAGGGACTTGCTATCAGTAAATACTATCCCACCCCCCTACTACGTGCGGGAGGGGATCTAGATATTCTCTTCTTCACAGACGAAGCGTACGAGGAGGCTAATAATCTTCTGCTCTATGCAGGCTATCACCTGCATGATGACTCGGAGGTGCGCTACGGACATACAGCCTTTACCTACGGACGCACGATCGTCGAGAACCATGCTCGTGCAGTCTTCTTTGATCACAAGCGTCATAATGTAGCTTTCGAGCGTGCTCTGAAGGAGGCTCTGCAGAAGGGAGAGCTGGAGCATCTGTCGATCGGAGGCTTGGAGATGAAGACCCTGCCCCATGAGCTGAATGTCGTCTATATCTTTATCCACCTCTTCTTCCATTGGCTTCATTGGGGGGTTGGCTTCCGGCAGTACTGCGATTGGCTCCTGATGATGACCCGACTGAAGGGGAGCCTTGACCTAGAGAAGATCCAGCAGCTTATCCAAGATCTGGAGATCCTCTATCCGATGCAACTCTTTGCCGAAGTCGCCATACGTTACCTCGATGTAGCTCCAGAGATCTTTCCCTTCCCGCTATTGGAGAAGGAGGATCCGAATGTTGATCGCTTGCTTTGGGATGTCCTGCAGAGTGGCAATTTTGGATTCGCTCAGCGTCCAGCACCCAGTAAGAGTCGCTGGGTGACGAACTGGCGGAAGTTCTGGTTTAAGTACAAGCGTACTCGTCGTCTCTATCGCATCTCTCCGGTACATACCTCCCGTATCCTTTGGGGATCGGTCTTGGGGCATCTCCTGCTCCTCTTACGTCCACGACGATGATTGATTTGGTGCGCTTTATCCTACGAGGTCACAAGTGGAGTATCTTGCTGATCCTCTTGCTTGGGTTAGGGACAGTAGTGACTAACCTGGCTTTCATTTGGCTCTCTAAGAATGTCATTGATATAGCGTCACACCAGCGAGGAGGCTCCATACATACCTTTTCCTTTGCCTTAGTTCTTACTCTAGCATTCCAGGTGCTCTGTCGTGTCGCCTCCGTGCGTCTGTCGAGCTATACGGGGGCGAAGATGAGTAATGATGTCCAGTCTAAGGTCTTCTCCCACCTACTCTATACCCGCTGGTCTAACCTTGGTCGTCTCCATAGTGGAGATCTGGTGGTCCGTTTGCTGAAGGATACGGATACTCTTGTGACCTTCTTCGTCTCCTCGCTCCCTACGGCGGTTATTTCCTCCACACAGCTCATCGGCGCACTCCTACTCCTCTACTATTTTAGTCCTACACTGGCTCTAATTTTAGGTGTCGGGATGCCACTCTTAGCGCTTTTCAGTAAGTTCTATTATAAGCGCATGCGTCGCTATACGGATGAGATGAAGCAGGCAGAGAGTGCGATCACGGCACATGTGCAGGAGACCCTGATGAATCAGACTGTCATACGCTCCTTCGAGCGTCAAGGCGCCGCCATTGATCATCTGCACATGCGTCAAGGGCAGTATCTGCGTGCTGTGGGGCGACAGACCGTTGTGTCCGTCTTTGCGAATCTACTGATGCAGGGAGCCTTCACTGGGGGATATATCGTTGCTTTCCTATGGAGTGCCCGAGAGCTCTTCGCTGGGGCGATCACCTTCGGACTCATGACGTCCTTCCTCCAGCTCGTAGCACGCATTCAGTCTCCACTCAATACCCTCATCCTTCAGTTACCAGGGCTCATTAGCTCGAAGTCTTCCCTGGATCGTCTGGTGAATCTGCTAGAGTTCAAGACCGAGCAGATGGGTAGAGCTGTGCGACTGACAGGGAATAACTTCCGTCTCGAAGTCGAAGGGCTCTCCTTCCGCTATGAGGAGGATGAGGCCTGGGTCTATCGGGACTTCAGTCTCTCTGCTGGGCGTGGAGAGATGATCGCCCTCATGGGGCGTACAGGAGCGGGGAAGACGACACTCCTTCGTCTCCTTCTCGGGCTGATCACCCCGACGGAGGGCCGTATCATGCTACAGACGCCTCAAGCGATCTACTCCGTCAATGAAGCTACTCGGGGGAACTTCGTGTACATACCGCAGGGAGGGAGTCTCTTCAGTGGGACGATCCGTGAGAACCTCCTCCTCGGGGATGAGGATGCCTCGGAGGAGCGACTTCGTCGGGTCTTGCACTTAGCAGTCGCTGACTTTGTCTTCGATCTCCCGAAGGGACTAGATACCCTGATCGGTGAGCGAGGTGTAGGCCTCTCCGAAGGACAGGCGCAGCGTATCGCTATCGCCCGTGCACTTCTACGCCCTGGCAAGATCTTACTCCTTGACGAAGCGACTTCTGCCCTAGATCAGGAGACCGAGACACGCTTCCTAGAGCACCTTCGCCGTGAGGCAGGTGATCGCCTTATTCTCTTCATCACGCACCACCCCGAGGTGGCTGCACGATGTGATCGTACGCTCCATATCTAGGAGCGTCTTAACCCTAACCCACCCCTACTACATATGTCAGAAGAACTAGAGAACGAATACCTCCGTATCGAAGAGGATATCGTCGCTGCCCTTCGTACGGTCTATGACCCCGAGATCCCTGTGAACGTATACGATCTTGGGTTGATCTACTGTGTCGAGCTCTCGGATGATAAGTCAGTGGCTATCACGATGACCCTAACTGCTCCTAACTGTCCTGCGGCGGACTTCATCCTAGAGGATGTCCGTATGAAGGTAGAGGATGTCGAGGGGGTCACGAGTGTGGAGATCCGCTTGACCTTCGATCCTGAGTGGAATAAGGATATGATGAGTGAAGAAGCTCTGCTTGAGCTAGGCTTCCTTTAGACGATGAGTACGCGCTCCAAGGTCTTCTTTACGAGTGATGCCCACCTCGGCTCGGGCTATCATCAGGATCCTCATGCGGTGGAGTGCCGACTGGTACGCTGGCTACAGCAGATCGAGCCCGAGGCGAAGGCGGTCTACTTTCTCGGGGATATGTTCGACTACTGGTTTGAGTATCGGGCGGTCGTCCCACGGGGGCATGTTCGCTTCCTTGGGCAAGTCGCCCTGATGCATGATGCCGGTGTGGAGATCCACTTCTTTGCGGGCAATCATGATGTTTGGTTTAGTGACTACCTCCAGACGGAGCTGGGGGCGACGATTCATCACCACGCCTCGGTCGTCGAGCTGGATGGCAAGCGCTTCCGTCTCGCTCATGGCGATGAGGAGTACATGGGGCAGCGCTGGACGAATAAGTTCCTCTACAAGCTCTTCCGCAATCCACTAGCCCGCTGGCTCTATGCCGGTGTCCATCCACGCTGGACGGTGGGGCTAGCGCTAGGCTTATCCCTGCGTAGTCGTCAGAAGGGGATGAAGCGCCGTACGCTGGGGCAGATCCCTCACGCCTATCACAATGCCTACTTCGATGTCGAGAAGGAATGGCTGGTGCGCTGGACGAAGGCCTATATGCCTGCTCACCCCGAGATCGACTATTACCTCTTTGGGCATCGTCACCTGCTCTTGGATCTCTCCTTGCGTGGAGGGAAGCGTCTGGTGATCTTAGGTGATTGGCTACAGTACAATTCGTTCGCCGTCTGGGATGGTGAAAACCTCTTCGTGGATCAGTTCGTCGAGGATGACGAAGCGAGCTAATACTCGCTCCTAGATCTGCAGATTGCATACTACCCCACTTGGGAGGCTAGAGCCTTTCCAAGTGGGGTCTTTCTATGCCCATTTTTCTTGCACATGGATTTCCAACTAGTAGGCAACAGTAGTGCCTCACGAGGGGCACTACTGTTGCCTGTGAAGAGGCACTACTGATGCCCCTTTTGAGGTAACCCTGTTACTCCCGAGGGGATGACCTCTTCCTGAGGGTGGGGATTACAGGCTTTGAATGAGGGGGAAACCCTGCCAGAGGTATAAATTGTGTAACTTCGTATGGGCACATATAGACCTGCCTTAAGGGGGTGAAGGCTTAGACCTTTCACCTCGATCCTGGGCTTAGAAGGTGTGCCACTTACCCTCCGTAGGGTGTAGGGAAAGATTCGTTCCCTCCCCGAACTAGATATATTAATAACTTCGGGGTTAAATCTGGTGGATTGAAACTAGAGTTTGAGGGAGATAAGACCAGAGGTACGCTGATAGGAGGGGATTTCTTTGCCCTTGCCTAGGGTGGTGGCTAGGTTGGATATAACTTAACATGGTAATAATGATGAATATTCGTCTTGTAATTCTAGGGCTTATGGCACTTATCCTAGGGGGTAAGCTTTATGGGCAAGAAGGCTCACGAGGTCGCCTCGGTATATTGCTTGGGGGGATGAATGGCGTGAGCTATGACTATTCCCTCAATAGCCACTTCGAGGTAGGGGCATCAGCTCTATTAGGTCTTGGGTTAGGCTATGATAATGCCACTGGGGGAGTCAGCTATAGTGGATTTACCCCAGCACTTGAAGTGACACCTCGCTACTTCTTCTCTCGTCGTCAGGATGGGGAGCTTTTCCACAAAGGCGCTTATCTTTCCGTGCGTTTTGAGGGACAGATGGATAAGTGGACTCTCTTCCCTAGCCGTGCGATACGTGAGAGTGATAGGAAGTATCAGTATACACTAGCTTTCGTGCCGACCTTCGGGTGGAGTATCCCTCTAGGGGAGACGAGCTTCATCCGTCTGGGCGCTGGTATTAGCTTCTATCGCCAAAAGTCTATAGAGGCTGGTGTCACTTTCTGGGACACTCGATCAGGTACGATACCCATCCAATTGGAGATGACTTATGGCATCGCTCTCTAGCTGACGATGCCTCCGCCTCAGTAAGAGCAATCTTCTGGATAAACAGGTTAGCCAGCATCCTTAAAAGGTGCTGGCTAACTTTTTATCTCTAACGCTACTCTTGTGGGTGGAATGTGCAAATCTAGGTTGAACGACCTAGAGGTATAAATTGTGTAACTTTGTATGGGCACATATAGACCTGCCTTAAGGGGGTGAAGGCTTAGACCTTCTACCTCGATCCTGGGCTTAGAAGGTGTGCCACTTACCCTCCGTAGGGTGTAGGGAAAGATTCGTTCCCTCCCCGAACTAGATATACGACACCCCCAGTGGAGGGTGTCACAGCAAGATAAATATGGATTACAAGACGACGACGGCCAATATGGGATGCTGTGCCATGAGCCCCAGCGGATGTAGCGGTTGTGAGCGAGCGCAGATGAGCTCCTACGACTGGCTCAGTGACATCCCCGAGGCGCTACGTAGCTCCGATATGGTCGAAGTACAGTTTAAGAATACCCGCAAGGGATATTACCTCAATACCGATAAGCTCGATCTCTGTAAGGGCGATACCGTAGCGGTAGAGAGCTCTACGGGGCATGACATCGGCGAGGTCACCCTCACAGGCAAGCTCGCTGAACTAGCGATGAAAAATCATCGCTTCCGCCCCGAGAAGGGAGAGTTTCAGCGTATCTACCGCCTAGCTCGCCCCGAGGATCTGGAGCGCTGGCAGGAGGCCAAGAAGCGCGAGGAGCCCACGATGATCCAGGCCAGGCAGATCGCTGTCTCCCTAGGTCTTGACATGAAGATCGGGGATGTGGAGTACCAAGGGGATGGGAATAAGGCCATCTTCTACTATATCGCCGATGGACGTGTGGACTTCCGTCAGCTGATCCGTGTGCTAGCGGATACCTTCCACGTGCGTATCGAGATGAAGCAGATCGGTGCCCGTCAGGAGGCAGGACGTATTGGAGGGATCGGTCCCTGTGGACGTCAGCTCTGCTGTGCCTCGTGGATGAGTACCTTCTCCAGTGTGAGCACGGGGGCAGCACGTGTGCAGGATATCACGATGAACCCGCAGAAGCTCACGGGGCAGTGCGGGAAGATCAAGTGCTGTATGAACTTCGAGGTAGATACCTATGCCGAGGCACAGCGTAGCCTACCGTCACGTGAGATCGTCCTCGAGACTGAGGGAGAGAGCTACTATCACTTCAAGACCGATCACTTCCAGCGCCAAGTGACCTATAGCACCGTCAAGGGGGCTCCCATTCGTCTGGTGACGATACCTGCGGAGCGTGCCTTTGAGGTCATCGAGATGAACAAGCAGGGGCGTCGCCCAGAGAGCCTGCAGGAGGAGGTAGAGAATCCTCGTCGGGGATCTCGCTCTAGTGACATCTTGGCAGATAATAGCCTGACACGCTTTGATCGTTCGGGGCGTCGTCCTCGTAAGGGCGAGGGACGACCTCAGCGTACCGAAGGGGGCTCCCCTCGAGGTGAGCGTCCGTCCCGCCGAGGGGAAGTACGACCCAACGCCGAAGGGGGAGGTGATCCCGTTGTCCGGCAGTTCCGCTCGCCACGTACTCGTCGTCCCGAGCGTAGCGCTGATCCCAGTGTAGAGACGACCCCACGCATCCCTACAGATCCCCGTCGAGGGAAGGAGGAATGAGCCTGCTTCGTCTCCCCTATCTACATCATCTAGGGTGGCTACTCCTACTCATCCTATCATCGTGCTCTACTGAGCAGGTGAAGGATGACTACTATGCCTTTCGTACACCTCACGAGGGGCGCTGGAGTAGGGAGGAGCCTTATGCCTTTGACCTACTCTTCACTGAGCGTGAGGAGTCCCTAGCTACGGAGGTGATCCTGCGCATGGATAGCCGTCTGGATCGTCCGAAGGCTCGTGTAGAGACCCGATTGAGCTTCCGAGGAGAAGTACTGCGTATCGATACGCTCGACTTCTCCTTTGCGCCTCGCCAAGGGGCTTGGGAGCGCCCCGGTATCATCTATCACGATTTCAGTCGAGGTCTGGCACAGCCTTTGCATACACCTCACACTGGCCTCTTCGTCTTAGAGGTCGCCCTGCTCGACTCGCTCCCCTTAGAGGGAGTAGCGCAGCTGGGTATCCATACCCATCGCCAGCGTCCTCAGCAGGACATTATTAAACAGTAATTCTCTCACCGAGAAATGAGTAAGAAGAAACAGAACGAAGAATTGACACCTGCAGAGGTTGCCCAGCACCATACGGGCATGCCTGTCGTAGGAAGCTATAAAGCCGATGAGACCTTCTCTATCCCCGAGGAGGAGCGTCAGGAAGTCCTGCCACTGATGGCCCTGCGCAACATGACCATCTTCCCCGGTACGCTGATGCCCGTCCTCATCGGGCGTAAGAAGTCCATGGAGATCATTCGTATGGCAGATGAGAAGGAGGCCCTCTTCGGAGTCATCACCCAGCGTGATGCTAGTGTGGAGGATCCGAGCAAGGAGGACTTCTATCCCATCGGTACCGTCGTCGAGATTACCCAGATCATTGAGCTCCCTTCAGGGGAGATCTCAGCGATCCTGCGTGGTATCCAGCGCTTCGAGCTCAAGGAGCTGGAGCAGACGGAGCCCTACTTGACGGGGCGGGTCGAGTACCTGCAGAGCGACGTAGAGCCTGAGGCGAGCCGAGAAGAGGAGTTCAAGGCGATCACGGAGCTGATCCATGAGCGCCTCCTTCGTCTGCTTCAGCACATGGTGCCTAGCTCTCCCTCTGGCTTCATCGATACGATACGAGGACTAAAGAATCCGATCTATATCATCCATCTGACGGCTTCGGTGCTGCAGATCTCTCCCGAGAAGCGCCAAGAGCTCCTCGAGCAGGAGACGCTCTTCGGCCGTGCGGTCGAGGTCTTGACTTGCCTACAGACGCAGCTTCAGGAGAGTGACCTCAAGGAGGAACTTCTAGCGCGTACACGCCGAGATATGGATCAGCAGCAGCGTGACTACTTCCTCCAGCAGCAGATGCGCACCATCCAGGATGAGCTAGGACAAGGGCAGGAGGATGACGAGATCGAGGAGCTGCGTAAGAAGGGTAAGGACAAGCTCTGGAGCAAGGAGGTCGGTGAGATCTTCGAGAAGGAGCTTCGTAAGGCTGAACGCCTCAACCCTCAGAGCCCCGACTTCTCTATCCAGATGCAGTATCTACGCACGATCGTTGAGCTTCCCTGGGGTGTCTACAGCCAAGATAACTTTGACCTTAAGGGGGCAGCAGAGATCTTGGAGAGGGAGCATTATGGTTTAGAGAAGGTCAAGGAGCGTATCCTTGAGCACTTAGCCGTCCTCAAGCTCAAGGGAGATATGAAGTCCCCTATCCTCTGCCTCTATGGCCCTCCAGGAGTAGGGAAGACTTCCCTCGGGAGAAGCATCGCTGAGAGCTTAGGACGCAAGTATGTCCGTATCTCTCTCGGAGGGGTACATGACGAGGCGGAGATCCGTGGTCACCGCCGTACCTATATCGGGGCGATGAGTGGACGTATCGTTCAGAGTCTACAGAAGGCAGGTACATCTAATCCGGTCTTCGTCCTTGATGAGATCGATAAGCTCTCTAGTGACTACAAGGGAGATCCTGCTTCGGCTCTCCTAGAGGTGCTTGACCCCGAGCAGAACACGACCTTCCACGATAACTACCTAGACATCGACTACGACCTCTCCAAGGTACTCTTCATCGCTACTGCCAATAACATCGGTGCGATCCCTCAGGCGCTGCGTGACCGTATGGAGATGATCGAGGTCACAGGCTACATAGCAGAGGAGAAGCTACAGATCGCACAGAAGCATCTCCTGCCTAAGGAAGCCAAGGAGCATGGACTCGATATCGAGAAGATTCATTTTGCTCCCGGAGCCCTTGAGCTGATCATCGAGGAGTATACCCGCGAGAGCGGTGTGCGCTCTCTCACGAAGAAGATCGCTGCGGTGCTCCGTAAGCTCGCCTGGGCGTCTGCCTCTGGTGAGGAGCTCCCTGCAGAGATCACCCCCGAGCAGGTACGTACTTATCTAGGGAAGACCGTTTACTCCCGAGATAAGTATCAGGGGAATGAGCATCCTGGAGTCGTCGTTGGGTTAGCTTGGACAAGTGTCGGCGGAGAGATCCTCTTCATTGAGAGTAGTCTCCAGCCAGGGCAGACTGGCAAGCTTACACTGACGGGTAGCCTCGGTGACGTGATGAAGGAGTCTGCTACCATTGCGCTAAGCTATATCCGTGCTCATGCTCTGGAGCTGGGGATCGACCTTGAGCAACTCAAGGATAAGGAGATCCATGTCCACGTGCCCGAAGGTGCTATCCCTAAGGATGGTCCTAGCGCAGGGATCACTATGGTCACCTCTCTAGTCTCTGCCATCACCCGCCGTAAGGTGCGTGCACATCTAGCTATGACCGGAGAGATCACACTGCGAGGGAAAGTGCTCCCCGTAGGAGGAATCAAAGAAAAGATCCTAGCAGCTAAGCGCTCGGGGATCACCGATATCATCCTCTGCCGTGAGAATGAGCGTGATATTGAAGAGATCGATGCTCGTTACCTTGAGGGACTGACCTTCCACTATGTGGATGAGATCACAGAGGTGCTAGCCTTTGCCCTGCTCGATGAGGTGGTAGATCAGGTAAAGTGAGCTAACTTTGTAACCTCATGAAGCAGACTATCCAGCACACAACGACCGAGCAGGAGTGCCGTGCAGAGCTGAACCATTGTCGAGAGCTTTTTGTCAAGAAACTCTATGACTATGGAGCAGCTTGGCGCATCTTGCGTCCGGAGTCGCTCACCGATCAGATCTATATTAAGGCTGAGCGTATCCGTACGATTCAGATGAAGGGAAAGGCTCAGGTCGCTGAAGGTATTCGGGAGGAGTTCGTCGGGATCGTTAATTATGGGATCATAGGGCTCATCCAGCTAGAGCGTGGGGTGGTGAATACTCCCGATCTGACTGCGGAAGAGGCTCTGGAGGCCTATGATCACTATAGCCAGCAGACGATCAAGCTTCTCCTGGCGAAGAACCATGATTATGGAGAAGTCTGGCGTCAGATGCGCCTCTCCTCCATAGTCGATATCATCCTGTCAAAGATCTTGCGGACAAAGCAGATCGAAGACCACCAAGGGGAGACGATCGTCTCTGAGGGTATCGCTGCCAACTATATGGATATGGTGAACTATGCCCTCTTCAGCTTGGTCAAGCTTAATGCTTCTGTTTAGTGAATCACCTACGTCACATCTTCGCTGAGTGTGCCCGAGTGATCGTGGGGCTTACCTTCGTCTTCTCGGGGCTACTTAAGGCTATTGATCCGGTGGGGACAGCCTTGAAGGTGAAGGACTATCTGGCGCCAGTGATCTCTTCCAGCTGGGAGGGAATGGAGTCGATGTCCTTAGGCATCTCCTTCCTTCTATGTGGAGGAGAGTTCATTTTGGGGGCTTTCTTGCTGGTCGGGATCTATCGCCGTCTATGTGCTCGTCTCTCTGTTTTGTTTATGTTAGGGATGACGGCATTGACCCTCTATATCCTCGTCGCTAACCCAGTGAGCGACTGTGGTTGCTTCGGTGATGCCTTACCGCTAACCCATCTGCAGACCTTCCTGAAAAACCTTATTCTCCTACCTCTTACTATCTTTGTGCTCTGGCAAGCACGTTCTCTGCGGCATCTCTATTCTCGCCGAGAGCGATGGGTGCCAGGGCTTCTTGCTGTCGTAGGGATAGGTTATTTTATGGCAGAGAACTATCGGCATCTCCCCTATCGTGACTTCCGACCCTATGCTATAGGAACCGATCTAAGGCAAGCGATGACGGACGAACAGCTCCTCTTCCAGCAGAAGCTCCTAGAGGGGACTAAGTATATCTATCGCAAGGATGGGAAGGAGCAGGATTTCTCTGCTACGACGCTTCCCGATAGTAGCTGGACGTTCGTCGAGGCTCGCAGTGGAAAGGAGGTCGAGACGCTTAAAGCGAAGTATGACTTCTCCCCCACGGACAGTCTAGGAGATCCAGTAGTTGATAGGATCCTAAATAACCCAGGGATTACGCTACTTCTCTTGTCTCCCTCGTGGACGACGGCGAGCCAGGGAGCCATCGATGAGATCGCAGAGCTCTATAAGCAGAGTAGCGATCTTGGTTATGCTTTTTATGGAGTGAGTGCCTCCACTCCCGAGGAGACGAGTCGCTGGAGTTACCTCACAGGGGCGGCTTACCCGATGCTCCAGCTGGATGCGACTCCTATCCGTACGATTATTCGTTCACAGCCTGGGCTTCTTGTCTTGCGAGACGGGAAGATCATTGACAAACGAGCTCCAGCAGACTTCCCTGAGGTCGAGGATGTCTCTACTTATCTGCGTGGTCTAGCTGATCCAGCACGTCCACTGCCGACACCTTCGGCTACGCGTACCTATCTTTTGTGGGGATGGGTTGCACTCCTTCTTCTAGGCTTCCTCCGCTTTTGGGCAAGGAAGCTCCATCTGACGGTGCATCTGCGCCTGCGTAAGCGTTTACATTTATCCAAATCATAAATATCTACTTGACCCAATGAGAAAGAATATCGTAGCTGGGAACTGGAAGATGAATAAGACCCTCTGCGAAGGAGTCTCCTTCATCGGCGAACTTAAGAATGCGCTGGCTGGTAAGAGTCTCAAGTGCGACGTGATCATCGGTGCTCCATTCATTCACCTAGCGTCTATCGCTAAGGAAGCTGAAGGTAGCCCTGTGGCTATCGCTGCAGAGAATTGCGCTAACAAGGCTGAAGGCGCCTATACAGGTGAAGTGTCGGCAGCTATGGTCGCTTCTACGGGGGCTCGCTATGTCATCCTTGGTCACAGCGAACGTCGTGCTTATTACCACGAAGATGGCGCTGTGCTGACGGAGAAGGTTCGTCTCGCTCTCGATAACGGACTTGCTCCTATCTTCTGCATCGGTGAAGTTAAGGAAGAGCGTGAAGCTGGCAAGCACTTCGAGGTCGTCGAAGCACAGCTTGAGGAAGCGGTCTTCTCTCTCTCGGCTGAAGACTTCAAGAAGGTTATCCTAGCCTACGAGCCAGTATGGGCTATCGGTACGGGGCTTACGGCTTCGTCTGCTCAGGCACAGGAGATCCACGCTCACATCCGTAGCCTCATCGCTAAGAAGTATGGTGCAGAGATCGCCGAAGATACGACCATCCTTTACGGCGGTAGCTGTAATGGTGGCAATGCTAAGGAGCTCTTCTCTCAGCCTGATGTCGACGGTGGTCTCATCGGCGGTGCTTCACTGGCTGTAGACAAGTTCCTCCCCATCATCGAAGCCTTCAACTAGGCTCCCCCTCGAAGCTATTCTCCTCGCCCGATAGGGGTGAGGAGGATGCTTTGCTTCTATCCCGATTCCATTTATCCGACCAGCTGTTATGCTTAGACGTACTCGACGGGCACTCCTTGCCCTTCTCTGCAGTGGTACCCTTCTGACTGCCTCGGCGCAGACGGCTCCTGAGAAGACGCGCCCTCGCAATATCTTCGATGCCTTGGAGCAGATTGCCCCAGGTGAAGGTCTGGTGACCATCTTGCAAGCTTCAGAGCTTCGTAGTCGCATTGGACAAGCTGCGGCACCGCGAGGATCGGGTGTCTTGGCTCGTGATGGTGCTTACTCCATCCTCAACGGCTATCGTATTCAGCTCTTCAATAGTAACCTGCCTAACGCTAAGACCGAGGCCTACGCTCGTGCCGAGATCCTTCGCAAGGCTGCACCCACGCTCAGTGGCTACATCACCTTCCGTGCTCCCTTCTGGAGACTCACGGTCGGCAACTTCCTCTCTCAAGAAGAAGCACGTGCGGCGCGTGCTCGTCTTCTCCACCTTCTCCCAGCTTGGGGTAAGGAATCCTATATCGTCCGCGAACGTGTCCGCATCTTGAACTACACTGCGCCCCATGAGTCCGAAGAATAGCCTATCTGCTGACCAGCTCACCTACGTGAGTCAGGACGAGCAAACACGTGAGGAAGCCCTCCGCTATCACTATCAGGAGATCCTACAACTGCTAGGCGAAGACCCCGAGCGGGAGGGGCTTGTCAAGACCCCAGAGCGGGTCGCCAAGGCCATGCGCTTCCTCACTTCGGGTATGCAGCAAGACCCGATCGGGATCATCCATGGAGCGATGTTCAAGGAAGACTATAGGCAGATGGTCATCGTCAAGGACATTGACTTCTATTCTCTCTGCGAGCACCACATGCTACCCTTCTTCGGTAAGGTGCATATCGGCTACATCCCCAATGGCTACATCACGGGTCTGTCGAAGCTACCCCGTGTCGTGGATGTCTTCGCCCGTCGCCTTCAGGTGCAGGAGCGTCTGACGACCCAGATCAAGGACTGTATCCACGAGGCACTGAACCCCCTTGGTGTCATCGTCGTCATCGAGGCTCAGCACATGTGTATGCAGATGCGTGGGGTCGAGAAGCAGAACTCCTTCACCACCACGAGTGACTTTACCGGCGCCTTCCGTGAAGCTAAGACCCGAGAAGAGTTTATGCAGCTCATCACGCACGGCCGCTAATCTCCCACTGAAGTATCAGACCATTCGCCCCGCCCTAGGATCTTCCTAAGGCGGGGCGAATTTCTTTCAGGGCCAAGAGGAGAGGAGCAGGTGAAGTGAGCTTCCTCTTTTTCGTGGATGAAGCCAATGCCTTGCTTTTCCGAAGGTAGCTGTGTGCCGTGCCATGGGTATAGGTTTAAATGAGAAAAGGTATAGGTCTCATATGGCGAACCTATACCTTTTCGGAGGGAGAGGTAGCTGTCTGAGAGGGCCTAGCTCCTTAGGAGATCAAGCTCCAGCCTGGTCGCTCGGCATAGATGGCCTCTAGGCGGGAGCGAAGCAGGGTGTTTTCGGGGGCCAAAAGGTCAGGATCGGCCTCGAGAATACGCTCGGCGAGCTCTCGGGTATACTGCACCATGGCGCCATCCAGGGCGGGGTTGGCGATGCGTAGGCTCAACTGTTGTCCGCTCTGTCTCGTGCCTTCGATCTCCCCAAAGCCACGCATGCGCATATCTTCCTCGGCGATGACGAAGCCATCGGTCGTCTCTACCATGATGTCGATACGTCGCTTAGCGTCGTCACCTAGTTCATTGCCCGTGACGAGGATGCAGTAGCTCTGGCTGGCGCCACGGCCTACTCGCCCTCGGAGCTGGTGTAGCTGGGCGAGACCGAAGCGGTTAGCGCCCTCGATGACCATGACGGAGGCATTGGGGACATTGACCCCGACCTCGATGACGGTCGTGGCAAGGAGGATCTTGGCCTGACCTCGGATGAAGCGCTGCATAGCTTCGTCCTTGACATCTGCCTTCATCTTGCCATGCACGAATACGACCTCCCAGTCTCGAAAGCGCTCGGTGTAGCGACGAAGACCTTCCTGCAGGGCTCGCATCGAAGCCTCTTCCTGCTCCTCGATCATAGGGAAGACGACGTAGACCTGTCTGCCTTCGGCCAGTTGCTTATCGAGGAAGTTGTAGACAGCGTACATCTGGCTCTCGCTTTGGTGGTAGGTCTCGATGGGCTTACGTCCAGGGGGGAGCTCGTCAATGACGGAGATGTCTAAGTCTCCGTAGAGCGTCATCGCCAGCGTACGTGGGATCGGTGTGGCGCTCATGATGAGGATATGGGGATGGAAGCTCTCCCCCTTCTGCCAGAGCCCCGAGCGCTGGACGACCCCGAAGCGGTGCTGCTCGTCGATGACGGCTAGCCCGAGCTGGTGGAACTGTACCGTGGGCTCAAGCAAGGCGTGTGTCCCCACGATCAGTGGAAGCGATCCCGTGGCGAGGTCAGCTAGGAGCTTCCTTCGCTCAGCCTTCTTGGTGCTACCGATGAGCAAGCCCACTTCTAGCCCCAGAGGCTGGAGGTATTCGGAGAGAGAGGCATGGTGCTGACGGGCTAAGATCTCGGTTGGAGCCATGAGACAGGCTTGATAACCATTGTCCACGCTGAGCAGCATGGCGAAGAGGGCTACGAGGGTCTTCCCGCTACCTACATCTCCCTGGACGAGGCGGTTCATCTGCTTCCCTCCGATGACGTCCTGCTGGATCTCTCGCAGTACCCTCTTCTGTGCGCCCGTTAGGTCGAAGGGGAGGCTAGCATAGAGTCCACGGAAGGTTTCCCCTACCTGGGGCAAGAGAACGCCTGGGATATGAGCCTTTCGCTCGGACTTCATCCGCAAGAGACGTAGCTGGATGAAGAAGAGTTCGTCGAACTTGAGTCGTCTGCGGGCAGCCTCTAGTCGCTCGTTGGTCTTGGGGAAGTGGATCTCTTCGATCGCCTCAGCGTAGCCCATGAGCCGTGCCGAGGAGATGATCTGTATCGGGAGTGTCTCCTGAAGGTGAGGGAGAGCAGACTCTTTGAGCAGATAGACGAGGTCACGAAGCTGTCGATTCTGGAGGCCAGCACGCTTGAGCTTCTCCGTGAGGGGGTAGACGGGGACGAGCCCGCTAGCCAGTTGCTGAGCCTTCGCCGTATCATCCATCTCGGGATGGGTGATGGAGTAAGCGCCATTGAAGAAGGTGGGCTTGCCAAAGACGAGGTATTCTTGTCCGAGGGTATAGAGGTTGCGAATGATATGCAGTGCCTTGAACCAGACAAGCTCGATCGTCCCCGTGCCGTCGCTGAAGTAGCCGACGAGCCGGCGCTTCCTGCCTTCGCCCACTTCCTTGAACTCTCGGAGGTGACCACGTAGCTGGATGTAGGGCATTTCGCCTCTCAGCTCTCGGATCGTGTAGACCCTTGATCGGTCGATGTAGCGAGTAGGGAAGTAATGGAGTAGATCAAGGTAGGTATATAGGTCGAGCTCCTCGGCGAGTAGCTTAGCTCGCTTGGGACCGACCTGTGGGAGATAGATCAGCGGAGTGCGGAAGAAGTCTTGGGGGGAGGGCATCGGCACAGAGCTGTCAGCTTAGGGTTACGCTTGGGTAAGTAGCAGCTCGGCCAAGGAGAGATCGAGCGGGGTCGTGATCTTGATATTGGTTCGCTCGCCTGGAACTAGGGCTGGGGCGCCAAAGCCACTGGCCTCATAGACAGAGGCGTCATCCGTAAAGGTCGGCTGATAGGGCTGGAGGTAGGCTGTGTGGAGGCGCTCTAGGGAGAAAGTCTGGGGTGTCTGCACCCCGACAAACTGGCTTCGCTCGACGGTATGGCTGGAACCCGTCTCGTCAAGCTGGCGGAGACTATCGGTCATCGGTAGAGCGGGTAGAGCAGCTCCGACTGCCTCTGCTTGGGCGAAGCAGGCCTCGATCAGCTCTTGGCTTACGAGAGGACGGACGCCATCGTGCACGGCTACCCAGCCAGACTTAGGAAGCTGGCGGAGGGCGGAGCGCACAGAGTGAAAGCGAGTCTCACCTCCGAGGGCTAAGTGGATCGGGAGGGTGAAGTCATACTCTTGGCATAGACCCTCCCAATATATAATATGGTCTTCGGGGAGGACAAGGATGACTTCGTCTACTGCACGAGCGAAGCGCTCGAGCGTATGCATGAGTACGGGGCGACCGGCTAGCGGGAGGAATTGCTTCGGTAGAGCGCTCCCCATGCGTAGTCCCTTGCCTCCAGCTACGATGATCGCATAGCGGGGTAGCTTAGAGGTCGGCATCGGCAGAGTCCTCTGTGAGCTGAGCCATGAGCGAGGCTAGCTGCTTGTCTGCTTTGGTAAGCTTCTCTCGGCAGAACTTCGTGAGTGCCACGGCTTCTTCGACGAGGCCAGTGAGCTCATCGACATCGGGATTCTCCTGCTCGATCAAACGAACGATGGTGTCAAGGCGAGTGGACGCCTCCTTGTAGGTCAAGTCGGACTTGAATTGCTTAGGCATAAGCGAATGTCTACATAGCTAATAATAAGCGCAAAGTTAGTGATAATGCTACCAAAGGCTAGTCTTTGTGCTTTTTTGGCCTCTCTTCCTAAAATTTTTCGACTATGGGTGGCTTTGCTGACTCCCTCCTTGTCTTCATAATCACTTACTGCAAAGTATATAAAAGGTTTATCCCAAGTTGTAATAATTTGTGTCTTTACAAGGAAAGTTATATCTTTGCCCCAAATAAGTTGTAGGGACAGGCTGATGCGCCACCTTAGGAATCATCAGAATTACACTTTGGTCTAGCCCTAGTGATCGATAGGTCTGTCAATAAAAACTCGATAATAAAGAAGATTATGATTAGAAAAACTTTCGTAGCTGCAGTAGCTTGCCTCTTCGCTGGCTCTATGTTGCAGGCTCAGCAGACCACTGACTCCGTATACACGGTTGAGGTGAAGAATGCTGACAAGTATCGTGTCGAAACCAATCGCTTCGGTGCAAACTGGTTCATCGGTATCGGTGCAGGTGCACAGATGTACTTCGGTGACCACGACAAGCAGATGCGCCTTGGCGATCGTATCACTCCAAACTTTGAAGCTTACTTCGGTAAGTGGTTTACGCCAGGTCTTGGGGTGCGTATCGGTGCTAACGGGTATAAGATCAAGGGTGTAGCTGGATGGGATAACCATAGCAACGTAGCTCCTCTTGTAAACTATGGTAACTATGGTGGTTTCATCAAGGAGCCTCGCGTGGTTTACCCTCACTCTGACCGTAGCGTAACTCCCTACGATCTCTATGAGACAGAAATGGACTACATCCATGCTCATGCAGATGTTCTCTTCAATCTTTCTCAGCTCGTATGCGGGTACAACGAAGATCGCTTCTACTCATTCATCCCTTACGCAGGTCTTGGTTTTGCTACCAGCCTCAATAAGGCATCTCAGACGGGTCGCCACTCTCACGAAGTAACGGCTAGCGTTGGTCTTCTCAACCGCTTCCGTATCAATCGTGCTTGGGATATCAACTTTGATGTCCGTGGTGCTTACGTTTCTGATCACTTCGATCAGGAGGATGCTTCATTTGACCGCAACACGAAGAAGGTTACTTCTATCTCTGGTCGTTGGGGCGAAGGTCTCCTAACCGCTACCCTTGGTGTTAGCTATAACATCCCTCGTCGTGGATGGGATCGTAGCACTATCACCACGATCCGCGTCAATGAGAATGTTCTCGAAGGTCTACGTAACCGCCTCGGTGAGCTCGAATCAATGAACAGCGACCTCCGTCGTCAGCTTGAAGAAGCTCTTAACCGTGAAGTGACTGTTGAGAACGTTACGGTAATGCCTCTTCTTGTTACCTTCCCAATCAACCGCTGGGTTCTTTCTCACAAGGATCGCGTAAACCTCGGTTTCCTTGCTGAAGCTCTTAAGGCTAATCCTAAGCTCGTCTACTCTGTAAGTGGTTTTGCTGATAAGGGTACGGGTAGCGTGAAGCGTAATATCTTCCTCGCTCGCAAGCGTGCAGAAGTTGTTTACGACTGCCTCGTTAAGGAATTCGGCGTGTCTGAATCACAGCTCAAGAAGGAATCTAACGGTGGTGTAGCTAACATGTACTACAACGACCCACGTTGTAGCCGTTCGGTTCTAGCTAAGATCGCTGAATAATTCTCACTCTTAATTTGCTTTCCTGTTACTCATGGATTTGCACTAATCGATGAACGATCTGTGATTCCACAGTAGTAACGTTAGCAAGTCTTCTATAGGCCTCCCTCTCTAGCAGTATTATCCGCCAGGAGGGAGGCCTTTACTATCTTGACTTGTGTCTCCTCTAGCTCTTATCTCCGATGAAACATGCCTACATGATCCTAGCTCATGGTGAGCCTGAGCTATTGCAGCTTCTTCTGGAGCGGCTAGATGATCCACGGAATGATATCTACATCCATCTAGATCAGAAGTGGACCAACCCGCCAAAGCTGGCGACAAAGCAGGCAAAGCTCTTTCTGCTAACTAAGCGAGTGGATGTTCGCTGGGCAGATGTAAGTATGCTTGAGGCAGAGTATGCGCTCTTTCATGCGGTAAAAGATTCTGGACAGAGTTACGCCTACCACCATCTTCTCTCAGGAGTGGATCTTCCGATAAAGACGCAAGACTATATCCATCAATTTTTCCTCGAGAATAATGGGAAGGAGTTTGTGGGAATTCATCAGTATCCTATGAGCTTCCGTGCTGATCGGGCTCTGCATTATTGGCATCCTTTTACACGCTCTTTTCGAGGAAAGGGAGTTGTGTTTCAGCTTAAACGTATCCTGCGTTACCTCATTGTACAGGTGCAGGTGCTACTTGGCCTCCGACGTAATGTCTCCATCTCTTTCCAGAAGGGAGGGCAATGGGTCAGTATCACTTCAGATCTTGTGGATTATCTCCTAAAGCATGAAGAGTCGGTCTTGTCTTGCTATGCTGGGACATTTGGAGCCGATGAGTATTTTATTCCCACTCTTCTTTGGAATTCTCCTTTTCGAGATCGCCTTTATTGCGCAACAGATGAGTGCTTCGGGGCAATGCGTTATATAGGGTGGCGATCCGATGGTCGACTCACAGCATTCGGTGCAGGGGATTTATCTGAACTCCAGAAGACACCCTGTCTCTTTGCTCGTAAGTTTGATCTGCATGATCGGAATTTCTTAGAAAAGATCCTTCTCCTTTCCCAGCCGACTCCTTAGATTTATCACTCCTATGTTGCCTCCCTTAGTCTCTATCATTATTCCCGTCTATCGAGCAGAGAAGACTCTCCCTGCCTGCCTGGATCAGCTTAAGGCGCAGAGCTATCGTAGTCTCCAGTTGATATTCATTGATGATTGTAGCCCTGATGGGAGCTATGCCTACCTTGCGTCACAGAGGGAGGCACTTGAGGCCCTGGGCATGGAGGTGACTTTACTACGGCATGAAAAAAATCAAGGTGTTGCAGTAGCTCGTAATACAGGGCTAGATGCTGCGCATGGAGAATATATTTACTCCGTGGATGCAGATGACCGTCTTGCTGATAATGCCATTGAGTTGCTTGTGAAAGCAGCTGAGCAGAGACGAGTAGACATTGTAGGCTGTGAGTATTACCTTGAAGAAGGTGGGCATACCCGCCACATTCATCAACCAGAGGTTAAGATGGGACGGGAGGCATTTCAACAGATCTGTTATGGTCGGATGAAGTGGAATCTTTGGCTCTTCTTATTCCGGCGAGAGCTCATTGAGAAACCTGAGTCTTTACGCTTCCTACCAGGGAAGAATATGGGAGAAGATTTGATGCTTTTAGGTCGTCTACTTGATCGAGCCAATGGTGTTGAGATTATTCATCAGCCTCTCTATACATATGTTCGCTCGGACGAACAGATCACGGGCTCTTACCGACCAGAGCACTGGTCTCAGGTTTTTGCTAATCTGGAGATGCTTGATTCCTCAATCTCTTCGGAGGCTCGAGCCTATATCCCTTATCTTAAGCTGACCCTTAAACGCCCTCTTCTCGTCACGGGGAAGAAGACTGACTATCTCCGTTGGACGGATACTTATCGGGAGACAGATCCTTTTATCATGCAGAATCCTAGTCTTCCCTTTCGCTCTAAGATTCTTGAGCAAATGGCAGCTAAAGGACAATATTGGTATGTTGCCTTGTACTACCATGTCGTGATGCGTGGACTGTATTCACTTTTCTATCGGTAGAACATAGCCTATGTGGAAAGTTTTACAAGTTCTGCTCATAGCAGTCTTCGTTAACGGCTCGTATTACTCCTTTAGCTTCGCCGCTTTCCCCAACGCGCCTAACACGAAGATGCTTTTGGCGATGCTGGGGCTTTTATGGTTCCTTTTTGACTCTTGGCGCCGAGGGAAGGGGGTTCCTTTCTCTCCAACAATACTTACAGGAGCCATCTTTGCAGGTCTGTATTCATTAGTTAACCTCATCGCTATCGAGATTAATGATACGAATGACTATAGTTATGCCAACTACCTAACGACTTTTTTCGTCTGGGTCTTCAGTGTCTATCCAGCCTTAAGTTTGATGCGTATCGTTCATGGATCCATCACGATCCCACGCATAACTTATTACCTAACAGCTGTGACAGTCTTCCAGTGTGTGACAGCTCTTCTTATTGATAATTATCCGGCGTTTGATGACTTCTGTTCCAGTATTGTTTTTTGGAGCCTAGAGTTTTTTGCTAGCATTGATCGTCTACGCTGTTTCAGTACTGCGCTTGATCCTGCTGGAGTGCGCTTTGCTCTTGTTCTTATACTTATTGCTGCGACGATTTGTGTTGATGAGCAGATACAACAGAGTTCCTTAAGGCTCTGTCTACTATTCATAGCTTATCTTCTTATTTCGGGGATTGGGAATATGGTTGCTCGAACAACCTCTTCGGGGATGGGAGTTGGCCTTCTCATTCTCTTAGTTCATAGTAATGTCGCTGGCCTAAAGGTGCGTCCCTCTATGGTGCGTACCATGTCAATCTTTGGGATTTTGCTATCGGTTGCTTTTGGCCTAGGTGTTTACCTATACAATACGAGTGACTATTATCGCGAAATGCTGGAGTTTGCGTTTGAAGGATTTTTTAGCCTCTTCAATAAGGGTGAATTCCAGACCAGCTCAACAGATGTCTTGGCTACGATGTGGATTTGGCCAACAGATATGCAAACATGGATCATTGGCTCGGGGCTTTATGGTAGCTTCAAATTCGGGACAGACATTGGTTACTGCCGATTGATCCTTTATTCAGGATTGGTAGGTTTTGGCTTATTTGCTCTTAGCTTTATTTACTATGCATTTCACTTTGCAAATAAGTTCCGCCCCTATCGCTGGCTCTTCTTGGCCTACTTAGCCATGACCTTTATTATCTGGATGAAGGTGTCGACTGATATTATGATGATTTATGCGTTCTTCTTCTGGTTTACTAAGCAAGAGGAAGATGCGATTAATGGTCTTATCCCTTTGGCTCAAGATACTGACGTATGAAGATCATCTATTGTATCCCAGCGACCTCTAATTCTGGAGGAATGGAGCGCGTCCTAGCGAGGAAAGTAAATTACCTAGCAGAGCGTGGCTATGAGCTAGGGATTATTACTACCGATCAGCGAGGGAAGGCTCCCTTTTTCCCACTCCATGCTAGCATTAAGCAGTATGATCTGGGGATCAACTACGATGAGAACAACGGTCAAGGACTTTGGGCGAAGCTGAGAGCATATCCACGAAAGAAGCGCCTACATCGTGAGCGACTCTCCAAACTATTAGTAGAGCTTCAGGCTGACATTGTCATCTCTATGTTTGGAGATGATGCGGACTTCCTGCCAAGTATCCAGGATGGCAGTCGTAAGGTGCTGGAGTATCACTTCTCAAAGCTCAAGCGCCTGCAATATGGTCGTAAGGGGCTTTGGCGTATGATCGATCACTACCGCACGTGGCGAGATGAATCCACGGTGCGAGGTTATGATCGCTTCGTTGTCCTAACGGCCGAAGATGCAGGATACTGGGGAAGCCTTCCGAATATTCAAGTAATCCCCAATCCTTTGCCATTTACTTCTGAAGAAGTCTCAGATTGTACCTCCAAGCGAGTTCTCGCTGCTGGGCGGTATGACTTCCAGAAGAATTTCTCCCTCCTTCTGCGGATCTGGTCTAAGATTGCTCCCAGCTATCCAGACTGGAAGCTGGAGATTATCGGGGATGGAGCGCTCCGTCCCGCCTTGGAGGAGGAAGTTGTACAGCTAGGACTCTCATCTTCTGTCGAGCTCTCTCGTCCGACTCAAGAGATGCAGGCGGTCTATCTGCATTCTTCGATCTATGCGATGACTTCTCGCTATGAGGGGCTACCTATGGTGCTGATCGAAGCGCAACAGATGGGACTGCCTATCGTCTCTTTTGCTTGTCCTTGTGGCCCACGTGATGTGATCCATGAGGGCGAAGATGGATTCCTGATACCCCTAGGCGAGGAAGACGCCTTCATCCGTGCACTACGTCAGCTCATGGACTCTGAGGCAGAGCGCCAGCGTATGGGACGGGTAGCTCGTCTCTCTTCTGCTCGCTATGATGTAGACACGATCATGGCGCATTGGATCCAGCTCTTCGATACCCTCTCCGTTACTACTTCTTCAACGCCTGTCTCATGAAGCGAATAGTCATCTCTGCGGTCAATCTTCGCAAGGGAGGGACGCTGACTATCCTACGTCAATGTCTTTCGTCCCTCTCCGAGTGGGCTCCTAAAGCAGGCTACGAAGTCGTAGCGCTGGTGCATAAGCAGGAGCTCGTGGACTATCCTAATATTCGCTACATCGAGCTTCCTTGGGCTGCCACAGGCTGGCTCAAGCGTCTGTGGTGTGAGTATGTCACCATGGGGAAGATCTCTCAAGAGCTAGGTGAGATCGACCTATGGCTCTCGCTACACGACACGACACCTCGGGTGAAGGCGAAGCGTCAGGCGGTTTATTGCCAGACGTCCTTCCCATTCTTGAAGTGGCGCTGGAGGGACTTTAGCTTTGACAAGAAGATCCCTCTCTTTGCGATGTTCACCCGCTTTGCTTACCAGTTCGGGATTCGGAAGAATAGCTATCTCGTCGTCCAGCAGGAATGGTTACGTGAGGGCTTTAGTCGCATGTTTGGCTTGCCTAAGGAGCGCTTTATCGTTGCGCCACCACCTAGAGAGCCTTTACCCAAGCTGGACCTTAAGAAAGAGGAGGGGGCACCCTTTACCTTCCTCTATGCAGCGACCCCTGATGGGCATAAGAACTTTGAGCTACTCTGTGAGGCTACGCAGGAGTTGGAGCGACGTGTCGGGCAAGGGAAGTTCCGCACCATCCTCACGATCAGTGGACAGGAGAATAAGTACGCTCGCTGGCTCTATGAGCAATGGGGAGCTTGCTCAAGCCTTGATTTCCGGGGATTCCTCTCCAAGGAGGAGCTACAGAAGACATACGCTTTGACGGACTGTCTTGTGTTCCCTTCACGTATTGAGACGTGGGGGCTACCGATCTCTGAGTTCTTGCCTTATGAGCGCCCCATGCTGCTGGCAGACCTCCCCTATGCCCATGAGACCTCTCGGGGAGCGGCCGCTGTAGGCTTCTTTAATCCAACACAAGTGAACGATCTAGTCGATGCTATGCAGGCTGTCCTGGAGGGGCATTTAGAGGGCCTAAAGGGGCAACAGTGTTGCCCCATCGGAGGCAATACTGTTGCCTCTTGGGAGGCACTACTGTTGCTCCTTTTGGGTTAACACTAGCAACACTGAACTATGAAGATATTACAACTAGGAAAGTTCTATCCGATCCGTGGTGGTGTCGAGATGGTGATGGCGATCTTTACCGAAGGGCTAGCCGAGCGTGGCTATGCTTCGGATATGCTCTGTGCTTCTCATGATGGGCGGGTCGATGACGTCATCTTGGGCGAAAAATCGAAGATTATGCGCACCAAGACCTTGATGAAGCTAGCCGCCACCATGATTTCTCCAGGGATGATTTGGCGCCTACGCAAGATCTGCCGTGAGTATGACATTATCCATATTCACCACCCAGACCCGATGGCGACAGTGGCACTCTTCTGCTCGGGCTACAAGGGGAAGGTCGTCCTGCATTGGCATAGCGACATCTTGAAGCAGAAGTTTCTTCTTCGCTTCTTTGCTCCCCTGCAGAATTGGCTTATCCGTCGGGCTGACTTGATCCTTGGTACGACTCCCGTCTATGTGAAGGAGTCTCCCTTTCTGAGTAAGGCACAGTCGAAGACGGGCTACCTGCCTATCGGGGTCGATCCACACCCTTGGCTATCCGATGAGATCCGTGAGATCCGCCAGCAGTATCCTGGCAAGAAGATCCTCTTTAATATCGGGCGCCTAGTCTCCTACAAGGGGTACCAGTATCTCATCGAAGCCATGGTACACCTTCCTCAGGAATATGTCTTGCTTATTGGAGGGAAAGGTCCGCTCAAAAAAGAGCTACAGGAGCTTATCGATCGCTTGGGCCTCCAGGAGCGTGTTAAGCTCCTGGGCTTCATCTCGGACACGCTTAAGCCAGCCTACTTCGGAGCTTGCGATGTCTTCTGTCTAAGCTCCACGCTCAAGACCGAGGCCTATGCCATCGTTCAGATTGAAGCGATGTCTCTTGGGCGACCTATCGTCGCTACCGAGATCCCTGGATCAGGAGTAGCATGGGTCAATGCCCACCAAAAGTCAGGACTGAATGTACCGATCGAAGATGCCCAGGCGCTCGCTCAGGCCATTCAGAAGATTTGCCAAGATCCCGAGCTCTGGAGCACCTATAGCAAGGGTTCACGCCAGCGTTTCTTCGAAGTCTTCACAAAGGATGAGATGATCAACCAGCTCATCCGTATCTATACGGAACTCCTCCATCCCACCATCCCATAGTACGGAATCTATGAATACAATCGAACGATTTATCAAGCGGGCTTTTGACCTCTCACTAGCTCTTATCTCTCTCCTCGTCTTCTCTCCACTCATTGCCTTGATCGCTCTATTGATCAAGTGGGAGGATCCTAAGGGGGATGTCATCTATAAACAGGAGCGTATTGGCTATAAGGGACGCCCCTTTATCCTCTACAAGTTCCGCTCTATGCGTATGGATGCAGAGGCAAATAACTCTCCTCAGCTATTTACCGATGGTGATAGCCGTCTGACGAAGGTCGGAGCTTTCATTCGCGCCCATCATCTGGATGAATTTCCTCAGCTATGGAATGTGATCAAGGGAGAGATGTCCTTTGTTGGTCCTCGTCCTGAGCGTCAGTTCTTCATCGACCAGATCATGGAGCATAACCCTGACTACACCCGTCTTTATGCTGTGCGACCTGGGCTCTTCTCCTATGCGACGCTCTACAATGGGTATACTGATACGATCGAGAAGATGCTGGAGCGCCTACGTCTAGACCTGAAGTATCTAGACAACTATTCCCTCTGGGTAGACGTGAAGATCATCTTCCTTACTGCCTTTTCTATTATATTTGGTAAGAAATTCTAAACGACTCACGATATGATAATGCTCAAAAGACTCTTTCGCTCGAGTGTGTTTGCTCTTGGCGCTTTGTTGACGCTGGCACTCTCCTCCTGTGACTCTGCATACCGTACGAACTATCTGCAGGATATCGAGACGGCCAAGGCTTATGGAGTGAAGTATAACTCCGAGATTGTGGTTCAGAAGGGAGACAAGCTACGCATCTTGGTCTCCAGCCTACGTAATCCAGAGCTGACGCTACCTTTCTCCAATCGTACTACGGGAGTCGCAGTCCCTTCTGCTCTTCAGGGAAATAAGGTAGCTGCAGCAGATACAACATCGTCTTACCTAGTCGATGCTCAGGGGAATATTCAGTTCCCTATCCTCGGCAATCTTCCAGTCCTGGGTCTCAGTCTCGACCAGGTAAGTGAACTTATTCAGTCTCGCTTGATCGCAGGGAAGTATCTGGCTGATGCCCATGTGACGACGAAGTTTGATAACCTTCGCGTTTACCTTCTTGGTGCTTTTGAAGGGATTGTTACGAGTAGTGCCAGTAGCCAGGGGGTCGCTGATCGTGGATCTTTCCATCTAGATAATCCACAGACGAATATCCTTGAGCTGATCGCTCGTACAGGTGGACTCTCCGAACGAGCAGACTTCTCAAAGGTGAATGTTATTCGCCGTGTCGGGAACGAGTATGTCTACTATCGTCTAGATATGCTTTCAAAGAATATCTTTGACTCTCCAGCCTTCTACCTCCAGCAGAATGATATTATCTATGCTGAGTATCGCTATCGCACACGAGATACAGAGCAGAAGATACTCAGCACTGTGGGCTATGTCACGACGGCGATGTCTACCATCGTTTCCGCTGTTGCCCTTGTCACCCTTCTTAAGCGTTAGTGATAATGGCTAATCAAGATAACAGACCAGCGGTAAAGCAGGACTCGGCAAGTGAGATTAACCTGCTAGATATCTTCTTCTATCTACTTCGATACTGGTATCTCTATGTGTTAAGCGTAGGGCTTATCGTAGCCTTCGCACTCTATCGTAATGCCAAGCAACCTTACGTCTATGAGTCTTCCGTGAAGATCTTTATCAAGGATGCTTCTCAGCGAGCCATGATGGATGCTGATGTGCTACGCTTTGCTCGCACCAATCGACTCAACATGGATAACGAGCAGATGCAGCTGACCTCAAGGCGAGTCATTGAGCGTACCGTCAAGATGGCTAATGCCAATGTCTTTTATAAGGCACAGGAAGGTCTTCGTCAGATCGAGCTCTACAATGAGTCTCCTTTCTCCATGAAGTTCCTCGACACGCTTGATCATGCGACCTCTTTTGTCGTGCGTTATAGTGATGCGGGACATGCTCTAGTTATCCCCGCTGGACGGAAGAAGGCCATTACGGTACCTCTTAATGTCCCTGTCAAGATTGGAGAAGAACGCTTTATTATCGAGCCACGTGATAGCTATAACAGCCCATGGAAGCATGCTTCGGTGCAGGTTCAGCGAGCGTCTTTCTCTCAGACTGTGCGCTATTATCAAAAGGCCGTTACGATTACTCAGCCTGTAAATCGTGCCTCTACGCTGACTCTTGATCTTCAGGATCAGAATAAGAAGCGTGCACTAGATATTCTCTTAGCCCAGGTCGCAGCATATAACCAAGAAGAACTGGATATGCGAAATCAGGTCGCTAAGAATACGGCGGACTTTGTGAATGATCGTTTGGCGACCCTTAGTCAGGAGCTGGGTTTGGTAGAAGGCGATATGGAGCGCTTCCTTATCTCCAACCGAACGATTGACTTTGACAGCAAGGTGGGGCGCTTCAACTCTCGCTCCGCTGAGACTGAAACACAGGCTCTAGAGATCGAAACTCAGCTAAAGCTCGTTTCCTATATGCTTTCACAGATCAATTCTGCTGGCAAGCAGTACGGCTATCTCCCACTCAATATTGCTGCTCCTGATCCAGCTCTTGATGGCTATATCAGCCAGTATAACCAGCTCAAGTCTCAGCGTGATAAACTCATCGAGGGAGCGGGTGGAAGTACTGAGAATCCTGTGATTGCAGAGTATGATCGTGCTCTAGATGAACTTCGTCGCAGTGCAATCGAAAGCCTAAATCAACGTGCTTCTCTCCTTCGTGCACGTTTGAAGGATACTGAGAGTATTCAGTCAAGCCTCCTCTCTAAGCTTCCAGAAGTATCCAATCAGGGCCGCGAGAAAGCTGATATTGATCGCCGTCTTGAGATCCGTCAAGCTCTGTATACTGAGCTTCTAAACAAGCGGGAAGAGTATGCTCTGCGTCAGGCAATGACGCAGGATAGCGCAACCATCCTTGATATGAATGATGCGCCAGCTCCTCCTATTAGTCCTAATACGACACGAGCTGTCTTGATCGCCCTACTTGTAGGATTGGCTCTCCCATCGATCTTCTTGATCATTCGTCTGCTCGCCGACAATAAGGTGCGTACTCGTAAGGATATTATGGATAGAGTCTCTATCCCCTTCCTTGGCGATATTCCTAAGGAAGAAGTGGCTCGACGTGGTCATACGCGTGGTGCTCGTGAACAGGGCTCTGATGAGACTTCTGAGGCCTTCCGCGTCCTCCGTGAGAATCTCCGCTTCATGGTGAACTCTAGTGAAGGTGAGTCAAAGAAGAAGATCATCTTTACCTCATTTGGTGAGTCTGCAGGTAAATCCTATGTGTCTTATAACCTAGCCAAGACGCTCGGTTTTGCTGGTTATCGAGTTGCCTTGGTAGACCTCGACCTGCGTAAGGGTACGCTGTCTCGACGTGTAGGGCTCTCTGGAGTAGGGGTTACCGAATATCTGGCTAATGGAGATATCCAGCTTGCTCAGATTATTCGTAAGGATCCTAATGATCCGAAGCTCTCTGTTGTGATTGCTGGTGCTGTGCCTCCTAATCCTGCCGAGCTCCTTCTTGGCCGTCGCTTAGATCAATTGGCAGATGCACTCAGTGCTGAGTATGACTATGTGATCTTCGATAATGTACCCTTCGGTAGTGTCGCTGATGCTGCTATTGCTAACCGTGTGGCTGACCTAACGATCTTTGTTCTGCGTGCAGCTAAGCTCGATCGCCGTGCATTGCCAGAACTCCAGCGTCTCTATGATGAGGAGATCCTTCGTAATATGGCGCTTGTCCTCAATGGTGCTACGGAGAGCGGTCATGGTTATGGCTACGGCTATGGTTACGGCTATGGTTACGGCTATGGCTATGGTTATGGCAACAAGAAAAAGAAGAGCCCACTACGCCGTCTTCTTCGTCGCTTAGGTATTAAGCGTTAAGCTTTCTTCCTTCAAGTGTCCCTTTCTTCCTCCCCGCTACTCTCGGTTATTGTACCCGTCTACAACGTTGCTCCCTACCTAGAGCAATGTGTGGAGTCTATCCTTAGTCAGCCCTACAAGGCTCTAGAGGTGATTCTTGTAGATGATGGGTCGACCGATGGTAGCGGGGAGCTTTGTGATCGTCTAGCTCAGTCTGATGAGCGGGTACGTGTCGTGCATCAGCCGAACGCAGGACTCTCTGCGGCGAGGAATGTTGCCCTAGAGCAACTCTCGGGAGAGTTCTTTACGTGTGTTGACTCGGATGACTGGTTGCCTGAGGACGCATGGAGCTGTCCGATGAGCTACTTGGAGGAGCACTCTGAGGTAGATCTGCTAGAGCTCGGCTATGTCGAGGTCGTGGAGCAAACTGGTGCGGAGAAATGGATCCTGCACGCAGGGGCTTCACTAAGTCCTCAAGAGGCCATCGAGTCTTTGGCTAAGCTCTCAGGTGTGACCGGGATGGCCTGGGGGAAGATCTTCCGTACCTCTGTCCTGGGAGATCTACGCTTCCCTGTCGGACGTCCCTATGAAGATATTTCTTTTGTCTTCGAAGCGCTGTGTCATACACGTAGCTATCGCTATATGTCATGGCATGGATACTTCTATCGCATTGGGCGAGCAGGGAGTATTACAGAGCGCTATGATGCCCGCTTAGCTTATCTCTTTACGAATCTTCAGGAGCTGACGCCTATGGTTGAGAGAATCGCACCGGCCTACCTCCCTTGGCTGAATGAGACTCTCTATCGGCGTCTGCTGATTTTCTCTCTTTGGGGTATGCGTCATCGGAATGAATCTCCAGACCTACTCCCAGCTTTACTCCCTTGGACTAGTCGACTTCGTGGGCTTAGTTATCCTCAAGCCTCGTGGAAGGATGTGCTTCGTAGGGAACTATTTCTTTGCTTCCCTCGTCTCTTCCTAGCGGGGAAACGACTTACTTCTATACTATCCTAATACCTCACTTTACACCTATGGATACCTCTTTGATCTACTGTGTAGCTCAAGAATATATCATCGTACGTACTCCCTCTAAGGGAGCTACTCGTGCTATCCTTCCTAATTATGAGCCCTTCCTCGTAGAGGAGCTCCCGGAGGGTAAGGAGCCTCTCTTTACGTTTGAAGGAGGGGCTGATCTGACGGCCTACCCACGGAAGGCTCTCCTAGAGGATAAGCTCTCCGAAGGGCTACGTGCTCGTGTCTACCAGACGACGAACTCGGAGATCCTCCTAGAACTTACGGCTAATCAGCGTCGCCATGTGCTCCATGTCGATCACTCATGGAGTAGAGTGACCTCCGATGTCCTACTTGACGATCCAAGCGCAGCCTACTTTATCAACCGACTCATCATGATCGTCTATGGAGTGGCTATCGCTCCGTGGAAGATGCTGAAGATGCATGCTTCTGTCACGGAGCTCGATGGGAAGGCCCTACTCTTCCTCGGTGTTAGTGGCACGGGTAAAAGCACCCATAGCCGTCTGTGGCGTAAGTTCGTCCCTGGTGCTACGCTACTTAATGATGATGAGCCGATCGTGCGCCTATTGCCCAGTGGCGAGGTGCGTGTCTTTGGTTGCCCGTGGAGTGGTAGCACGCCCTGCTATCGTCAGGCTTCAGCAGAGGTCGTGGCGTTTGTCCATCTTCATCAGAGCTCTGAGAACAAACTCACGAAGCTGCGCGGACGTAATAGCTTTGATTCGATCTACTCCTCGACGGCCTTCCTGCATTCGGATAAGACCCGTCACATAGCGACCTTCGATACCATCGTGGATATCCTAGAGCGTATCCCTGTTTATCGCCTCGATTGCCGTCCCGATGAAGAGGCTGTCGCTCTCACACGTACCCTTCTACCCTAATTGAAGTAAGATGAAGCCAGATGTCTCTTCTGTGGACGAGTGCCGAAGGCAACTGATCATTCAGAATGAGCTCTTCTTTTCTGAGCTCCTTGCCCGCATCGCAGAGGGTAAGTGTCCCCGTATGCGACCTCGGGGATCGAGTATGCTTCCTTTCATCCGTGGAGGGAAGGATACGATTGATCTGAGGGCACTCACGGAGGATTCGCTACAGGTGGGGCGCGTTGTCCTAGCTCATATTCCCCAGGGCTACCTCGTGCATCGTATCGAGCGCATCGATGGTGACCGCTTCACGCTGCGGGGCGATGGTAATCGAGAGCAGCGTGAGTACTGCACCCGTGAGCAGATCCTTGCTGAGGTCGTCGAGGTGCAGCGTGGCAAGCGCTCTATCCGTCCGGGGGATCGGCTCTGGTGGTGCTATGAGCATCTGTGGACGAAGAGTCCCTTTTGGCGTCGCTGGATCCTAGCGGTCTATCGGCGTACACTCCTTCGCTGGGGCCTCTAAGAGGAGACCTATTGAGCCAAGGAGCTTTTCCTATCACCTTTTATTTCTCTTCCTTTTTGATGAAGCTTTTAGCTCTTGATATTGATGGTACGCTCATCACCCGAGCGCACCAGCTGACCGATGGTGTTCGCTCTGCTCTGATTGATGCCCAGCGTATGGGTAAGGTGCGTGTGATCCTAGCATCCGGTCGCCCTACCCCTGCTCTGTATGCGCTGAGTGAAGCGCTCCAGCTAGCCCAGTATGGAGGCTATCTGATGCCCTTCAATGGGGGAAAGATCGTCGAGGTGGCTACGAAGCGTGTGATCTCTACTCAGCTACTCGATGCTGATCTTATCCCACAGCTCTACGCCCTGACGCAGGAATTCGGAGTTAATATTCTGACCTACACGGAGGAGTATATCCTGAGCGAAATCGAAGGAGACCCCTATGCTGAGAAGGAAGTCACGCTGACAGGTATGCCACTGAAGGTCGTACCTAGCTTCGTCGAAGCCGTCCAAGAGTTGGTCCCGAAGTGTCTAGCTGTGGGCCCCCTGGATCGCCTAAAGCCTTTGGCCGAAGCTGTAGAAGCTCGCTTAGGAGATCGTGTATCTGCCTTCCGCTCGAGCGACTTCTTCCTTGAGCTCGTGCCGAAGGGTGTGAACAAGGGGGCATCACTAGAGCGTCTCCTTCCCCTGCTAGGTAAGACGCCAGCGGATCTGATCGCTATGGGAGATAACTACAATGATGTCGAGATGATCCGTCTAGCAGGCATAGGGGTGGCTATGGGCAATGCACCTCAGGATATTCAAGCTATAGCAGACTTCGTCACCCGCTCTAATGAGGAGGATGGCGTGGCCTATGCCCTAGAGCAGCTACTCCCGTAGCACTGCGCTCGTCACATATACAGCACCGCCCCCTGCTCGCTACTTTTGGTAGTGGGCAGGGGGCGGTGTCATTGGGGAGGCCTATGCCTGACGGGAGATCTGGTCGAACTCCTCTGGAGTGCCTAGGTGGCGCAGGAGTACTTGGACAAGGCTGGGTGGTAGCATCCGCTGGCGGGGACGAAACCCCAGTTTCTGAAGCTCCGAGAGCAGCAGGGGATCCTGGCGGATGAGTAGGCGGAAGTGGCGACTAGCTAGGTCAGCTCGCTCCTCGGGGAAGTACAGGCAGGCGAGCTCCTTCATCACATAGGTACGGAAGGCGATCGAAGGGGGAGTCTTCATCGGTCTCTAGAGAATAAAAAGTGAGTAAATAGAGGGTATACAAGAGCACGAGGTATAGGTGGTGCTTCCCGTGGTCTTCTACAAAGGAACGACAATTCTTGCCCGCTGTCAAGCACCGTCACTAAATAAATTTCTTGCTCAAATAGACTCCTCCGAGGCCTCCACATAGACTGGCTTTTCCTGATCGGAGAGAGGTGTGTGGAAGGTCTCACTAAGCCCTTGCTGGAGGTGTGCTTGGTTATGATACTCCCTGTCTGATAAGGGGGCTAGCGGCATTCCTTATTCGGAGTGAGGCGGTCGCTATATACCCAACTGCACGATCACTATATACGTATTCGATGTGTCACAATATACCCAATGACGAAGTCAGAATATACCTAATCTAGAGACTCTAGATAATGCTCTCTCTACGGAGCTAGGGGGTGTGTGGTAGACGAGGTGAAGATGTGAGGTACAGCAGGGTAACTCAGGGCTTGCACTTCCTCAATAAAATAATCAGGCTACCCACTAGGCTCGAGTGCCTATGGGTAGCCTGACTGCTACTTCTTTAGCTAAGAGTGTCGGGAGGCTCCCTTAACGACCCACCCGCTGGAGTGAGAAGGTCTTGTTCTTATCGAACGGATAGAAGGTGAGGAGTGTCTTCGACTCATTAAGGATCGCATCGGTGTAGAGCTGCTCTACGATGGGAAGCACCTCTGTGCCCTTCAGAATCTTCTCTGTAAGGGCGGACATGGAGGCAGGATTGATGTGCACCCCACCATTGTAGTAGCGGTAGGTGGTCGTTAGCGTGGTCTCCTGCTCCCGGCGTACGGAGTTAGAGCCGGAGCCGTTGGACTGGCTCGTTATGGAGCCAAAGCCTACGGTGATGGTGGCCTTCCCTCCACGCTCGAAGGATAGGAGAATATCGGTCGTGGTTCTCCCTCCTCCTGCTTTGTTCTGGAGGTTGCGTAGCTGCCACTGGGTGCCGGTGATAGGCGTTGTGGCTGGGAGATCATCGCCACAGGAGCTGAGCCCGAAGGTGATCGCCATGAGGAGTAGGAGTGTCTTGAAGAGCTTCATAGGATGTTTCTATTAAATCAAGTGAATGTTTCCCCTAGGGGAGGTCTGTGTGGATATACCGTTCTCCCCTCTAACGTGCGAAGATACTCTTTATGATATAAAAGGGCTAGTTTAACCGATATTTACGCTATCTTTGTAGCATCCATAACTAGTACAATCAGTCACTATATTTAATAGGAATCACAAATTATGAAGCTAAAGCACACGCTGCTCATCTTAGCCGGACTATCCAGTTTCGCAGCTAAGGCTCAAACGATGCAGCCCTCTATGACGGATGCTCCTGCTCACCGCGTTGCTTTCGAGCACAAGCCCGGAGCTAACTACTTCATCACCCTCGGTGGTGGGGTTGGTGCTATGTTCCTCGAAGGGAACAACAAGCCCTCACTCACTGACCGTCTCTCTTGGAATGCGTCACTAGCTATCGGCAAGTGGCACAATCCCTACTATGCTACTCGTCTGAAGCTCGTCGGTGGAGAAGCCTTCACCTATCAGAACTTCACGGGTCTGCGTAACAAGAACTACTTCGTCGGTGGTCACTATGACTTCCTCTTCGATGTAGTCAACTACTTCTCCAGCTACCAGCAGGATCGTGTCTTCCACCTCATCCCCTTCGTCGGTGTAGGCTATGAGTACAAGTTCGATCACACGGATCCTAAGCTCACCAACACGCACCACGTGACGGCTAACGCTGGTCTCCAGCTGAACTTCCACGTCGCACCACGTGTAGATCTCTTCCTCGAGGGAGAAGCTAGCTACAGTGGTCTGAATGTGCGCTACCACTACCGCCCTAACTACTCCAATGCCTTCCGTGTATCTGCACAGGCAGGTATCGGCTTCCGTCTCGGTAAGCAGGGCTTCAAGGCTGTAGAGCCTCTTGATCAGGCTTACATCGATGGTCTCCAGGATCAGCTCAATGCTCTCCGTGCAGAGAATGCAGAGCTCTCCAAGCGCCCTGCTAACTGCCCCGATGCATCTATGGTCGCTCCTATACCTGCTGCCTCTGATCGCTTCGTAGCTGATAAGTCCATCCTCTTCGCTCAGGGTCAGTCTAAGGTCTCCAAGGATCAGCTCATCACGGTCTTTGACGCTGCTGACTTCGCTCTCAAGGGAGAAGGGAGCCTCGTCGTCACGGGCTATATCGCTAAGAACGAAACTCGCTTCAAGGGTCTCGCTGAGAAGCGTGCTAAGGCTGTCGCTACCCTACTGACCGACCAGTACGGTGTCGCTGCTGACAAGATCACGGTCGAATGGAAGGAAGCTGATGAAGCCCCTTATGGCTCTGCTCAGCTCGGCTGGAACCGTGTCGTGATCATCCGCTCTAAGTAATCCCTGCTAACCGCAATAGACAACCAACGCTCTAATGAAGACGAAAATAATGACGCTCGCCCTAGCGGCTCTCGCTGCTAGTGCGCTTCAGGCTCAAGAGCCCGCTCAGAAGCCTGCATATAAGACTTCCTTTGTCAAGGATGGTAAGGCTCACTGGTTCCTCGAAGTCGGGGATGCTGCTACCATCAGCCTCGCAGGGAATAACCGCGATGTGAACTTTACTGACCGTGTGAGCCTGCTCAACCCTAGCTTGGCTATCGGTCGCTGGTCTACGCCTGCCTTCGGGATGCGTCTCACGCTCCAGGGTGGTAAGACCTTTGACTACGCTCGCCCTGCAGGTCTTTGGGCTGCTGCCACTACGACCAACGGCTATCTCCGTCATGATGTGACCTATGGTTTCGCACAGTACGACTTCCTCTTTGACCTCGTTAACTACTTCGCTCCTTACAAGGAGAACCGCTTCTTCCACATCATCCCCTTCCTCGGGGTTGGTCTTGGCTACAAGCACGAAGTAGAAGCTATCAATGTCAAGGATAAGAGCCATCGCTTTAGCCCACTCGCTGATGCTGGTCTCCAGCTCAAGTTCCGTCTCGCTCGCTTCGTAGACTTCAACCTCGAAGGGAAGGTCACGGCTTCTGATCTCCGTCTTCCTTCGCAGGAGGATCATGTGAAGTCAGGTATGGACTTCATCGCTCAGGCTGGTGCTTCGCTGACCTTCCACCTCGGTCGTAAGGCTTTCGAAGCTATCACACCTAACGACGAAGCGCTCATCGCTGACCTCAACGGACAGATCAATGCCCTCCGTGCAGAGAATGCAGAGCTCGCTAAGCGTCCTGTTCGTTGCCCAGACGTAGAGATCCCTGTCGTAGACTCTAAGGTCATCGGTAATGTCATCTACTTCCGCCTCAATAGCGCTGTAGTCGACAAGAACCAGATGATCAATGTCTACAACATCGCTGAATACGCTAAGAGCAATACCGAGACGATCACGCTCGTAGGCTATGCAGACCGTCAGACCGGTAATCCTAACTACAACATGGCTCTCTCTAAGCGCCGTGCTGAAGCTGTAGCCGACATCCTCGTGAAGAAGTATGGTATCTCTCGCGATCGTCTTAAGATCGACTGGAAGGGTGATACGGTACAGCCTTACGCAGAGAATGTCTGGAACCGTATCGTCCTCATGAGCGCTGAATAAGCAGCTCTTCGCAGACGGTATTCTCCGTATTCTACTCCCTCATCCGTAGGCGATCGCCTCGGGTGAGGGAGTACTCGTTTCTGTAGCAGGAGAGCGTGTGCCGATCCCTAACTTAGTATGATATATAGCCTGCTAGCAGAGTTAGGTATATTGTGACAGTGTGGTCGGGTATATTCTGACTCCTCGGTTACGTATATAGCAATGAAGCTATCACGTATATGCTGACTAAAGAGTAGAGCCTAGATGGGTAGGCGAGTAGGATAGAGGAGCGCAGGGGACTGCTGGGTTAAGTACTCCTGCTTTTTGCGTAAGTTTGTAATCATAAGCGGCAGTTCATCTTCTGGGAAGAAGGCCTGGATTACTGCAGTAAAAGTGTTTGTTTCATGGATCAATATACCCTCTTCCAGCATTTCCAGAGGTGCTATAGTCAGAAGTTCCTCTGCTTTACAGGCCGGTCTCGGCGAAGGGAATTCTGGGGCTTTGCTCTCTATTATGGTCTTGCGACGCTTGCCACGATGCTACTGCTTCTCGGGGCTAGCTTCTGTACGCTCTATACCAATAGCTCAGTAATGCTCTACGTGACGATCATGCTCTGGGGAGTGCTACAGCTCTTTCAGGTGGCATCGCTTCTCCCCTTGCTCGCAGTGATGACACGCCGGCTACATGATGTGGGACGAGCGGGCTGGTGGCAACTCATCGCTTATATCCCAGCTCTACTTCTGCTGGCCTTCTACGTGTGGATGACGTATGGGCTTTCACCTTTACTACTAGTCGTCTTAGTTAGTAGTGGTGCTACGGGAGTGCTATGGCTTGGAGGGATCCTGCTAGCACTTACCTTGGTTGGGGTCATCACTCTCCTTGTTTTCCTTGGTCGTCGTGGAGAGCAGGTCGAGAACAGCTACGGTCTGAATCCCTTGCTAGAGATAGCAAACTGACCGATCTTATAGTTATAATAGACTAGAGCGTATACCTTCTATAGAAGAGTACTGCCTATTAATCATATCTCATTATCCTTATGAAAAGCGTTTGTAATCGATTCTCTTATTGGATAGATTATGTGACCCGTGTTTACGAGCTACGTATTGTAGCGCTTATTTTATTCCTTATCCAGCTTCTCCCCGTTGTCTACTACTACATAGAGCGTAGCCGTTTACCCTATGCAGGAGAGTTTGTTTATCAGGGAATTAGTTTAATATCATGGACGGTGATCCCAGTCCTACTGATCGCTCTGTTCCCCTGGGGAAGATTACGTAAGGTGCTGACCGTGATTGCCTTTATGCTCTATGCCTTCCTCATGCTCTTTGAGGTCTTTCTGGTCTATTCCTATAGTTCCCTCTATACAGACAGCATAGCCCTGAATATCTTAGCTACCAATCCGGGGGAGGCATCTGCGTTCTTGGAGCATCTAAACTATCGAGTCTTTATTATCCCTCTAGCCGTCTTATTGCTATTAGGGATAGGCCTCTTTCGCTTCCATAGATGTCGTGGCACGCTCTCTTCCAAGTGGTCTACGATCTTGACCTTGGTATGTTTCCTCCCGGTACTATTAAGTGTCTTCATCGTACAGCCTACGCAGAGGAAGACGAACAGCTATCTCTTCATGGCACCCGTGGAGCGCTTCTATGTAGGGACGACTACGTGTATCCATGATGCACAAGAGCTAGAAGAGTATGCTCGTCAGATGACGCAGTTGGATTTGGGAAATATTCGTCAGACGAAGGATTTGAGAGGTGTAAATGTAGTGGTTGTCGTAGGCGAATCCATGCGTCGAGACTACATGCATTGTTATGGTTATCCATTAGCTAATACTCCAGCACAGGATTCCTTGATTGCCACGGGAGATCTGATCCCTTTCACCGATGTCGTCTCATCGGCATCTTGGACTACAGGGTCCGTCTCGCAGGCGATGAGTTTCTATCGCCGGGATAAGGAGGATGAAGCATGGTATCACTACCCCAGTCTACCTTATGTGATGAGTAAGGCTGGTTACTACTCCTATTGGCTTAGTAACCAAGAGAAGCAGGGGGCAGGATTGCAGCCTATCGCTACGCTTACGACCACAGCAGACAGTGTGCGCTTTGCGAAGAATCGAACAGTCGGAGATTGGGATGCTGCGTATGACCTTGAGTTGATTCCATTACTCCCGCGATTTAATAAGCTCCCTCAAGGAAAGCATTCGCTTTTCCAAGTGATTCATCTGATGGGATCACATACTCCTTATGATGCGCGTTCGATCCCTAGCCTAGCTCCCTTTACGATAGACGATCTGCCAGCTACCTTGCCCAATGGGGCACCGATGCCACAGGATGTCAAACGGAGGGGGATTATACGAGACTACGTGAACTCTATCCGCTACAATGATGAGGTAATACGTCAGATCATTGCTCATTTCTCAGAGGAGCCTACACTACTGGTATATTTCTCTGATCACGGGCAGGTACTCTTTGAGAACCCCAGTCGCCCTGACTATTATGAGCATGAGGTCTCTTTGCCAGGGGTTGCCGTCCCATTCTTCGTCTACTGTAGTCCTAGCTTACGTAAGGCTCATCCTGAGCTTTATGACATCATTCAGCGAGCTAAAGGGAGGAGAATTATGAATGATCTCTTCTCAAATAGTCTCTGCGGGCTACTCGGGATCCAGTTGAAGTACTACGAATCTCGGTATGATTTCTTCTCGGACGACTATGATGAAGGGCGTAAGCGCCTTATCATAGGTTATGATGGCACACCGATAGATCTCTAGCGTATGCTGTATGATCCTCAAATGGTGTGACCCTATGAGTCGAAGTATGAGGGAAGTTTGAGTGTATATTTTATAAGTAGTCAAGTAGCGTGCAGACGAGTACATTGCCTAAGGCCTATTCACAGGCCTTGAAAGGTTTCCTTTCTCTTCTTATCGTCGGGACGCATCTCCGATCCGTCCTAGCCGAGTCCGAATCTGTACCCCTATGGCTTCGTTTGAGTAGTCTTCTCACTCCACTGGCTTTGGGGCTGTATTTTTTCTTCTCAGGCTTTGGTCTGATGACGCAGATGAAGATGAAGGAGGAGCGCTTGCCAGATGTCCAGCAGGAGGAGCGTTGGCGTGGCTGGCTCCCACGACGTCTCTGGGGGCTACTGAAGCCTTTCCTTTTCTTCTTTGTCCTGAGCTTTTGCTTTGAATACATATCCCAAGGGGTACACACCCTCTCGTGGGAGAGTGTGGGGAGCAAGCTCATGAGTGCTATTTACACGAGTAGTTATGGCGTGCTACGTTATCCTCCGACGGCGTGGTTCCTAGTGGAACTGATGGTGCTGTATGTGCTTTTCTTCGTTTCCTTCCGTTGGATCCGGAGTAAACGTGTGGGGTTGCTGATCCTAACGCTACTGATCGGGGTATTTATCTTCGTGGTCAGGAGGCTGGAGTTCCCTACTTTTTGGCTTAGATACCCGTTTGTTTTTGCCTTAGGGGCGTACTATGCTTATGCAGAGGATAAGGTTTATCGAAACTTGATGCGCTTCCTGCCCGTAGTTGTTATTAGTCTGATCCCACTAGGCTGGTGGTATGTCAAGGGAACTCAAGGGCTCACCTCGCTTGATCCTACTCCTTGGAGCCAAGCAATCATGTTCTTCCTCGCGACGAACATCCTACCTCTCCTCGTCGTCGTACTAAGTAAGCGCTTCGGGCTTACTAACTTTTTCATGCGAAAGACTACGGGTTGGTGGCGCAAGGCACTCCTTTTCCTCGGGGATATCTCGCTGGAGATTTATCTGCTACATATCTCTTTCGTTTATCTCTTCCGTGGTCCTTCGATTTATATCCAGTCTACGTGGGGATATATCCTGGTGGTTTATGCCTGCACCCTACTTGGAGCCTACCTTTTGATGCGCTATTGCAAGCACTTGGTGCGAGCCTAGGGCTTACTGATCCTATAGCACACCGCCCCGTAGAACAGAGCTTCGTTCTACGGGGCGGTGTGCTATGTGGCGGGAGAGGAGTGCCTCCTTAGAGGCGAAGGTAGCTGGGATCGTCAGTGACCTCACGGATGACCTCGAGGAAGGGAGGGAATTTGATCTCTAAGTCAGGGGCACAGCTGATCTCTAGGATCTGATAGTCACGACGAGGCTCGATGAAATCGTCGATTTCGAAGTACTGTCGTGCCCAGACGAAGCTACGACGGAGCTTGTGAACTAGTACCTCTTCGGGGTTAGGGATCGTGTTGAGGAAGGAAATGTATTCCTCGGGGCCGATCTGACGCTCGGTGATGATGGGCTGAGACTCTATGGGACTCTTGCGAGTCATAAAGTACACGTAGTTGCCACGTAGACCTCGCTTGCGGATACGGACGCTACTTCCGTCCTCTAGGTCAATGTATGCCTGGTAGAGATCTGTCTCCACACCGAAGGGGAGGTCGCCCGTCAGGCGAACGAGGAAGCGACGACGGACATCGGTAAAGCTAGCTGCGTCATCGCCGAGGGACTCGTGGATGGCGTGCAAGACCTGACGTATCTTTACCTCAAAGTCGACGTTGTTCTCGACAATGTGTAGCTGTGGGTGACCTGTCCAGGCCTTCATGATGCGAGCGTCTAGCTCTCGGGCCTCCTCGATCGTCTCTCCGCGAAAGCTATTGTTCTCCAGTGTGTAGAAAGCCTCTGCTCCTTGGGCTGCCGTGACCATATGGATGACGGCGTCGTAGCGTGCGTCTCGGAGCTTGATCTCAGAGAGTCCTAGCTCGTCGAGCATAGCTTGCCACATGGTACGCTCGATGTAGTTGGAGATATCCATCGTGCCACGGTCAGAGATGATCAGCACGGGCTGGGGAGCGGCATTGGCTAGCTCGAGGAAGGTGTCCTCCATCTGGAGCTGATACTTGAGGACTGCCTTCTCGATGTTATAGAAGTACTGGCGATCCTGCGTACCGAAGTTGATCGAAGCGTTACTGAAGAGTGTCGGCGTCTCGGGCAGTGCGTAGACGAGATAGCCGAGGTCGCTGAAGTGCTCGATGATCTGTGCTAGAGCAGTCGTCTTGCCAGCACAGGGGCCCCCTGTGAGGGCGATACGGGTAATATTCTTGTTCATCAGAGGATGTGAGGGGGATATTCTAGTCAATAATCCGTGCAAAGATAAGGTATCCTACCCCATTCTGTTCGTTTGGACTCGCTAAGGACTGTCTGGAGGCTTCTCCCGAAGGGAGGAGGGAGGAAGATTTCGGCGTGAAAGGTAGGGCTTTACTCTAGTAAAGGTCTACCTTTCAGCGAGGAAAGGTAGACCTTGGAGGTAGCTAAGGTAGACCTTGATGGAAGGGGAGATCTTCCTTGGTCGCTCCGGAGCGTAGTCCGTTCGGTCGCTCGGAGGTAAGCCGGAGGCGAGGAGCATCGAGGTGAGGAGACTTTGGGATAGGTGCTTACATTGGCGTATCTTTGTGAGAAAAGCGACTATGGACAACCAACTTACCCTCCAGGAAGCACAGCAGCTCGTCGATGGCTGGATCAAAACCATCGGGGTACGCTACTTTTCTCCCTTAACCAATATGGCTATCCTCACCGAAGAAGTAGGTGAGGTCGCACGACTCATATCCCGTCTCTACGGAGAGCAGAGCTTTAAGGAGAGCGACAAGCAGCGTGATCTCGGCGATGAGCTAGCCGACGTCCTCTGGGTCGTGCTCTGTCTGGCCAATCAGACGGGCGTCGATCTCACCGAAGCTCTACGGAGAAACATCGAGAAGAAGACCCAGCGGGATGCTACCCGCCATGCTTCCAACCCCAAACTCCAGCCTTAGTCCGCCCCAACGTATCTTACCTATCATCATTATAGCTATGTCAGACGTAAATCTAACTAAGTTCACACAGGCTTTTGATGCCTTTTCCCCAGCGCTAAGCCCTGAGGTACTTGATGCTACCCTAGAGAAGATCCTCCAGGAGCGCTACCCTGCGGCTAATAATCGTGAGGTGAAGAAGTTCCTTCACTCGACCATTGATCTGACGACCCTAGCTGGTGCAGACACTGAAGAGAAGGTTACGAAGCTCGTCGCCTCAGTCAATGACTTCGAGGGGACAGAGGATATCCCCTCGGTAGCTGCTATCTGTGTCTACCCAAACTTCGTCAAGACCGTCCGCGAAGTCCTAACGGCGGAGGGCGTACAGGTAGCCTGTGTCAGCGGAGCATTCCCTGCTTCACAGAGCTTCACCGAGGTGAAGATCGCTGAGACGGCGCTCGCTATCGCCGCAGGGGCTGACGAGATCGACATCGTCCTTAACCTGGGCGCCTTCCTATCCGGTGACTATCTCGAGGCAGCGACTGAGATCGAGGAGCAGCGAGCTACAGCTCGTGGAGCGCATCTCAAGGTCATCCTCGAGACCGGGGCGCTGAAAGATCCCGAACTCATCCGCCGTGCCTCGATCCTAGCTCTATTCTCGGGGGCAGACTTCCTAAAGACTTCGACCGGTAAGGAGTACCCTAGTGCTGACCTACGTGCAGCCTACATCCTCTGTACCGTGCTCAAGGAGTACTATGAGAAGTACGGTGAGCGCCGTGGAGTCAAGTTCAGTGGCGGGATCCGTACGCCCGAGGATGCGGTGAAGTACTACTGCATCGTCGAGGAAGTCCTCGGTAAGGAGTGGCTAGATAATAAGCTCTTCCGCATCGGAGCTAGTAGTCTGGTCGGTAGTCTCCAGCAGGAGCTTCTCAGCTAAGTCTACCCTATTCCTGCATAAACTACCCCCTGAGGCGTGCCGAGCTAGCACGACTTCAGGGGGTAGCTGTATCTAGGGTGTGGCGGAGGATGAGGTTTATAGAAGAATGGGTATATTTGCCCATCAAGTAGTTGAGAGTCTAAGTGATGTGACTCCCCTAGCCTACTTGATCCTTGGCCTAATGAAACAGCACTATACGTACTCGATCGCTGTGTATTGGATGACCGCTATCGGCCTCGTGGCCGAAGTCTGGATCGGCTATTCCCTGCTTTTTGAGTCACTTCCCACGTGGAGCTTAGTCTTGCACCTCGGTTGTTTTCTCTTGCTTCTCGTGCCGATCTACTTCTTCCCCCGAGCTTATAGTCTAGATCAGGCTGGGGTGACGGTGCATTGCCTAGGCTGTACGAAGACTTTTCCTTGGAGTCGCTATGCTCCTAGCCCTATCTCTCATGAGACCTTGACGCGTGGTATCCGTGTCTGTGGCTCGGGTGGCTACTTTGGCTTCCTAGGTTTCTTCTGGCTACCCAAGCAGAGGGGGGCTTTGCTCTTAATGGCTAACGAGAAGAGCCCTCTGCTCCAGCTGAAGAATCGGCAGACGGGACGGACCTATATCATCAATGCTTCCCTTGAGGGAGCTCCGCCGTCAGAGGCCTAGGATAAGCTCTGATGAATGGCTATCTTTGCCTTATAAGTCTACGCAATACACCATATACTCTACGAAGATGATTGATTTCCTCTCCACACTCCCAGTTTGGCAGCTGTGGCTCCTAGGGGCGCTGATGCTCTTTGCCCTAGAGATCTTCACCCCAGGCTTTATCTTAGCCTGCTTTGGGGTAGGTGCTCTGGTGGCTGTACCTGTGACGCTGCTACATGGTAGCTGGCTGGTGCAGGTCATAGCCTTCTGCGCTGGTAGCCTCTTAGCCCTTTGGCTCCTCCAGCCACTGATGTGTAAGTGGTTTGCGACCCATGATGCTAAGACGGGGATGGATGCCCTTGTCGGTCGGCGGGTCGTACTGACTAAGGCAATCGCTGGTGAGGGCGAAGGCCTCGTGGCCGTCGATGGAGATGTCTGGCGTGCTACCTCTCCCGCCGGATCCGCTATCCCCAAGGGCACGGAGGTACGTATCACGGGCTATCGTAGCATAGTCCTCGAAGTAGAACCTATTCACTAATCCTCTCAATACCCTATCCTCCTATGCCTATCGAATGGATCATCCCTCTAGCGATAGCCCTCTTGGTGATCTTCACCATCTATCGTGGGCTATGTATCGTCCAGCAGTCGCAGACCGTAATCATTGAGCGACTGGGAAAGTACTACCGCACGCTCTCCTCGGGGGTCAATATCATCATCCCCTATATCGACCGTCCTCGTCCCATGCGCTGGCGCTATACGCTACCTGGACCGAATGGCCAGACCTACGTGCGCTTTACGGAGATCACCCACATCGACCTACGTGAGACGGTCTATGACTTCCCCCGTCAGAGTGTCATCACAAAGGATAATGTCGTCACCGAGATCAATGCGATCCTCTATTTCCAGATCGTCGATCCTATGAGGGCGATGTACGAAATCCAGAACCTACCCGATGCTATCGAGAAGCTCACGCAGACGAGCCTACGTAATATCATCGGTGAGATGGATCTCGATGAGACGCTCACCAGCCGAGATACGATCAATAACAAGCTACGTATCATCCTCGATGAAGCAACGAATAAGTGGGGCGTCAAAGTCAATCGTGTCGAGCTCCAAGACATCGATCCTCCCCGTGAGATCCGTGATGCGATGGAGAAGCAGATGCGTGCTGAGCGCGATAAGCGAGCTCAGATCCTCAATGCCGAAGGACAGAAGGAAGCGACTATCCGAGAGTCCGAAGGACGTATGCAGCAAGCGATCAACCACGCCGAAGGGGAGCGTCAAGCACAGGTGCTACACGCTAAGGCCGAAGCTGAGGCTAAGCTCCTGACTGCCGATGCCGAAGCGCAAGCTATTCGCAAGATCGCTCAGGCTGTCGAAGGCTCGGGTGCTAACCCCGCCCAATACCTCATCGCTGTCCGCTATCTGGAGACACTCAAGGAGATGACTTCGGGTAAGGACAACAAGACCATCTACCTCCCCTACGAAGCCTCCGGAGTACTCAGTTCGCTGGGTGGTATCAAGGAGTTGCTCAAGTAAACCTCTTCGACCTAGCTGACCGTGGAGCACACTAGTTAGTTAGTGTTTTCGTTATAGCTCTAGAGCATCCTTCCTCCTGGTGTGAGGGATGTCTCTAGAGCTATTCCTTTTCCCCTTACCTCGTATGCTTATGACGCAAACTTACCCCCGTACTGACCGCGAGAAACTTGACCTTATTGCCCGTGCTGCCTTTGAGCGAACACAACCACGTCACCAAGCTTCCTTGGAGCGTCTGCGCCTTCTCGCTACCCTCTTCTAACGAACTATACTAACTCCCCCTACATGAATCAAGAACTACTCATCTCTCCATCACTCCTCTCAGCGAACTTTCTCCGTCTGGAGCAAGATATCCAGCTGATCAATGAAAGCGAAGCTGACTGGCTTCACATTGATGTGATGGATGGGGTCTTCGTGCCCAATATCTCTTTTGGCTTCCCTATCCTAGAGGCGATTGCTCCCCTGCTGAAGAAGCCACTGGACGTACACCTGATGATCGTAGAGCCACTGAAGTTTGTCCGTGAACTCGCTGCTCTCAAAGTGGACACGATGAATGTTCACTACGAAGTGTGTCCTCATCTCGACCGAGCGATCGGAGCCATTCACGATGCGGGGATGAAGGCTGCGGTGACTCTCAATCCTCATACACCAGTAGAGCTACTGACGGATGTCCTAGACAAGTTGGATATGGTACTCCTGATGAGTGTCAATCCTGGCTTCGGAGGTCAGCGCTTCATCCCTCGTACGCTGGATAAGGTGCGCCGACTGCGGGCGATGATCGATGAACGAGGTCTGAAGACCCGTATCGAAGTCGATGGTGGAGTGAATGCTCAGACCGGCGCTGAGCTAGTACAGGCTGGCGCTGATGTCCTCGTGGCTGGAAGCTATGTCTTCTCTCATGCTGACCCTAAGGCAGCGATCCACACCCTCAAGACGCTTCCTCGTCCCTAGCCTGACGAGCCAGAGTGTGCTATCTCCACGACTACGACTGAGCTTCGATCGCTGGTGGCATAGCCCTCTCTGTCAGCTCCTCTTCTTACTTTGCCTAGGCTATGTCTCGACAGATCGTCTACCTCAGCCAGAGCTGAGCCTTGTGCTCGCTCTGGCTGGGGTAGCTAGCTTTCTCTTGGGGCTTGTGCTGGGCTGGAGAGAGGGTGAGCTCCGCTCTAGACGAGTGCATGCCTGGACGCTTCGGCTAGGATTAAGCCTCCTGCTCCTTCTTGGCGGTAGGATGTACTACCAAGATACGCTGGAGCATCAACTCTCGACTGATGCCCTTAGGGCGCCAGCTCTGCGTTTGCGCCTTGTCGCAAGTTATGATCTGGGCAATGGCTGGCGAAGCTATGATCTCTCGCTCCTAGAGACTTCCTCCGTTCGACTCTGTCTTCGGCACCGAGAGATCGAGCGAGCTGTCGTAGGAGATACCCTACATCTGCAAGGGGTGAGGTGGATGGGGGTGAAGATGCTCCTTGGTCAACGACCTCGTTGGGGGAAGTCTTTGCTTGCAGGGGGCTATACCGCTCTAGGGAGTGGAGGGCAGGTGTGTGTTTATCCAGTTGAGGATCAGGATCTGTTGGTTCATCCTGTCCTCTTCGCTCGGCGGTGTCAAGGTCGGCTCTTGAACCAGCTTGAGGGACTCGAACTGAAGCCTACGACGAAGGCGCTACTAGGTGCGCTGGTGCTGGGAGAGCTCCCACGTGATGAACTGGGGCGGGAGCTACGTCAGTCGTTTGTGGCTGGTGGGGTGGCGCATCTACTAGCTGTGAGTGGGTTTCATCTGGGTATTATTGTGGCACTCGTGATGGGATTACTCCGTAGACTGCCGTATTTCCGTGTCCATCTCTATGGGTGTTGGGTGGTAGTATTGCTGGTAGCTTGGTTCTTCACGGGGCTTACGGGAGCGAGCATCCCTACCCTACGTGCCTCGGGTATGCTTACGCTCTATGCTGGTGCTCGGTGCTTAGGGAGGCGACCAAGTTTTCCCGAGATCATTGCTCTCCCTGCCTTCATACAGCTCCTTCTGCATCCTGCAAGTCTGTGGAGTGCAAGCTTTCTCCTAACCTATGGAGCTATGCTAGGGATCTACCTTTTCTTTCGTCCACTCCGCCAAGCCTTGGGACTACTACCCTCTTTGCTAGCCCGCTATCTTTGGGATGGACTAGCGATGACAGGAGCCGTCCTCCCTTTTGTCCTTCCTCTGAGTCTTTATCTCTTTGGGTGGGTCTCTCTCGCTTTCCCATGGACGACGCTCATTACTCTACCACTGGCGAGCCTGCTTATCCCGCTGGGAGGAATGCTTCTCCTTCTCCTACCCTGGGCAGATAGCCTTCCATCTGTGCTCTTTCGTGGGTTAGATGACCTCGCTAGTCTTCTCGTGGAATCTGTACGCTGGGCAGAAGGGATCCCTTTTCTTCACCTTACATATGAGCTTTCCGAAGGAGAGCTGTTGATCTATTTTGCTGTGCTCTTCTTACTTCTCCTTTGGAGTCGCTGGAGAGAGCAGGAGAAGCTATCCTTAGCAGACTTTAGGAGCTAGAGGGAAGATCCTGTCTGTTGGTTACTAATGATTCGTTCATTTCATTAGTAATACTTACTAACCATGATTAGTAATGATCTGCTGGGATTGTTACTAATGAATCTTTTGTGTTTCCCTAGTGATGTCAGTTTCTGACTTGGAGGATCCCTTGAGGGGGTATTGCGTGGATCAAGAAGAATATGTACCTTTGCGGAGCAATCGGTTGCATAGCACCTATCTAGAGGGGCCTATAGCTCAGCTGGTTTAGAGCACCTGCCTTACAAGCAGGGGGTCATAGG